>Ga0315905_10000069_pt1 | contig 105941 bp, 66 predicted proteins | sample LakEriMetagenome_5_FD_203522 | JGI IMG/M metagenome (GOLD analysis project Ga0315905, IMG submission 203522) | Freshwater fungal communities from buoy surface, Lake Erie, Ohio, United States - Buoy 4 MA121 | ecosystem: Environmental > Aquatic > Freshwater > Lake | place: USA: Lake Erie, Ohio...
AATGACTCCAGCGCCAAGATCGCCAAGGACGGGGTGGTAACCGCCGGCGAGCGGGGCGAGGCGTTCGTCATGGCCCGTTTCTCCACCTTCACGGTGGGCAGCCCGATGATCGTGCTTCCCAAGGATTACCAGTTCCAGTGGCAGACCCAGCCGGAGAACAACTACATCGACAAGCTGGTGGATGCCAAGCTGCAGAAGCTGCGCATCACGCCGAGCCCGACCTGCACCGACGAGGTGTTCCTGCGGCGGGCCTACCTCGACATCGTCGGCGGGCTACCCTCGGTGGAGGAGTACCAGCGCTTCATGGCGAACCAGTCGCCGAAGAAGCGCGAGGAGCTGGTGGACGAGCTGCTGGGCCGCAAGGAGTTCGTGGAGCTGTGGGTGCTGAAATGGGCCGAGCTGCTGCAGATCCGCAGCTCGAACCAGTTGAGCTACAAGGCGACGCTGCAGTACTACAACTGGCTGCAGGACCGGATCGCCCGCAACGTGCCCGTGAACGAGTGGGTGATCGAGCTGCTGGGCGCCTCGGGCGGCACCTTCAAGAACCCGCCCACGAACTACTACCAGAACGAGACCGACATCCTGAAGGTGACGGAGAACGTGGCCCAGGTGTTCATGGGCATGCGCATCCAGTGCGCCCAGTGCCACAACCACCCGTTCGACCGCTGGACGATGGATGACTACTACGGTTTCGCCTCGTTCTTCTCGCAGATCGGCCGCAAGGGGGCCGACGATCCCCGCGAGGTGGTTGTCTTCAACTCGGGCGGGGGCGATGTGCGGCATCCCGTGGGGGGGCGGGTGATGGCACCCAAGTTCCTGGGCGGGGCGGCGCCGGACACGGCCGGCAAGGACCGTCGGCAGGTGATGGCGCAGTGGCTGGCCTCGCCCGACAACGCCTACTTCGGCACCAACCTGGCCAACATCGTCTGGGCCCATTTTTTGGGCCGGGGGATCGTGGACGAGGTGGACGATGTGCGCGTGAGCAACCCGGCCAGCAACCAGGAGCTGCTGGACGAGCTGGGCCGCAAGTTCACCGAGTACAAGTACGACTTCAAGAAGCTGGTGCGCGACATCTGCACCTCGAGGACCTACCAGAGGGCCACGGCCACCAACCCGTCCAACGAGCTGGACACGCGCAACTTCAGCCACGCGGCGATCCGCCGGATCCGGGCGGAGACCTTCCTGGACTGCATCACGCAGGTGACCACCACCCAGAACAAGTTCCCCGGGCTTCCCTCGGGCGCGCGGGCCGTGCAGATCGCCGACGGCACGGTGAGCAACTACTTCCTGACGACATTCGGCCGGGCCACGCGCGAGACGGTCTGCGCCTGCGAGGTGCGACTGGAGCCGACCCTGTCGCAGTCGCTGCACCTCCTGAACGGCGAGACCACCGGCAACCGCATCAAGCAGGGCGACCTGGTGGGCAAGATGCTGGCGGCGAAGAAGACACCCGAGCAGATCCTCGAGGAGGTCTATATCCGCTGCATGTCGCGCAAGCCCGCCGCGGAAGAGATCGCCAGGCTGATGGCGCTGGTGAACGGCGAGGCGGACAAGAAAAAGGCCCTGGAAGACGCCTTCTGGGCGGTGCTGAACTCCCGCGAGTTCATGTTCAACCATTGATCCAATCCCCGGAAGCGCCGGCCTGACCGGCGGGGGTAGAGGTTTGACTTGTGGGCCGGCCGGGCCGGCGGATGGAGGGACGCGATGAACGCCCTGATGCTCGTGGCGCTGGCCCTGCCGGCGCAAGGCGACAAGAAGGTGACCTTCCAGGACCATGTGCTGCCCGTGCTGCAGGCGAAGTGCGGCAACTGCCACTCGCCGGACAAGAAGCGCGGCGGGCTGGTGGTGACCAACTACACCAAGCTGATGGAGGGTGGCAGCTCGGGCGCGGTTGTGAAGCCGGGGGACCCGGACAAGTCGTCGCTGTTCATGACGGTGGCGCACAAGGCGGAACCTTTCATGCCGCCCAACAGCCCCAAGATCCCCGACCCGGACATCGCGCTCATCGAGACCTGGATCTCGGCGGGGGCGCCGGAGAATTCCGGCAGCAAGACCATGGCCGCCGCGCCCAAGAAGGAGATCGGGCTGAAGTCGGTGGTTCGGGGCCGGCCATCCGGTCCTCCCCCCATGCCGGCCAAACCGCTTGCCCAGGATCCGGTGCAGAAGGCGCGGCGGGCCAACCCGGTGACCGCGATCGCTTCCAACCCGTGGAGCCCGCTGGTGGCCGTGGGTTCGTACAAGCAGATCTTGCTGTACAACGGCGACACGCAGGAATTGCTGGGCGTGCTGCCCTTCCCCGAGGGGCTTCCCACCGTCATCAAGTTCAGCCGCAACGGCAGCCTGCTGATGGTGGCCGGCGGCCGCGGCAGCGCAACCGGCAAGGTCACGCTGTTCAATGTCTCGACGGGGGAGCGCGTCACCACGGTGGGCGAGGAGACCGACACGGTGATGGCGGCCGATGTGAGCCCGGACCAGTCGCTGATAGCCTTGGGTGGTCCCAGCAAGATGCTGCGCGTCTACAACACCGCCGACGGCAAGCTGGCCTACGAGGTGAAGAAGCACACCGACTGGATCACCTCGATCGAATTCAGCCCGGATGGGGTTCTGGTGGCCTCGGGCGACCGGTCCAGCGGGTTGTTTGTGTGGGAGGCCCGCAACGGGCGCGAATACTTCACGCTGCGAGGCCACACGGGCGCGGTGACCGAGGTGTCCTGGCGGCAGGATTCCAACCTGCTTCTGAGCGGCTCGGAGGACACCACGGTCCGCCAGTGGGAGATGGAGAACGGCAACCAGGTGAAGTCCTGGACCGGGCATGGCGGCGGGGTGCTGGGAGCCCGTTATGGCATGGATGGGCGCATCGTGACCGCCGGTCGCGACCGCACGGTGAAATTGTGGGACGGAACGGGCAAGGCCCTGCGCACCTTCGAGGCGATGCCCGATCTGGCACTGCGCGCCCTGCTCACGCACGATGGGACCCGGGTGATCGGCACCGACTGGACCGGGCAGGTCAAGGCCTGGAATGCCGCGGATGGCCGGGCTGAAGGGGCCATGACCGCCAACCCGGTCACGCTTGCCGAGCGGATTCAATTGGTTTCGAAGGAATTGGAAACCAAGCAAACTGGCGCGGCCCAATTGGTGGCCCAAGCCAAGCAAACCGAGGAAGCGCTGAAGCAGGCGACCGCCACCATCGCCTCGGTGCAGGGACTGCAGAAAACCCTCCCGGCCCAGGTGGATCAAGCCAAGGCGGCTCAAGCCAAGGCCAAGGCGGCGAAGGATGCCCTGGCGGGCGCGAAGGCCCAATTGGAAACGGAAAGCAAGGCACGGGAGGCGGTTTTGGCCGAGACACGGGGCATGGTGGCCCGCTTGAAGGAGCAGGCCCAAAAGGCCCCGATGGATAAGGCCCTGCCCTTGGCAGCCGCACGCGTGCAGGGATTTTTGAGCCAGTTGGAGCAGGAGGTCGCCCCGGCTGTGGCCAAGTTGAAGGAAATGGAACCGAAACTGGCCCAGGAGACCAAGGCGATGGCTGATGCCGACGCCCTTGTGGCATCCCTCACGGCCCAGGTGGCTGGTTTGCCCAAACGGCTGACAGATGCCCAAGCCGCCCAAAAGGCCCTGGGTGATCAGCTCAAGACCCGTCAAACGGCGGCACAGCAGGCCCAGGCAGACCTCACACGGCTGCAGGGCATCGTGGAGCGGCTGAAAACTCGCCAATCCACCGTTTCTGCCCAGCCTGCCAAGGCTTCGGGTTCTTGATTTTCAGAGCAAATGGGCCGGTTTTGGAGGGTCGCCTTCCAAAAACCGATTCTTTTTGGTAGTTTTCCGTTTTGCCGAATGAAATTGGAAGAGGTTTGGATCCCATGGGTGCCCGTCGTGACCGTTTTGACATGCGCATGGCTGATCAGGCCCTATCGCGCACGGTGAATGGCAAGTTGAAGATCGCCGAGCGTGGTCGTCGCGCCGAGCGTCTGGCCGAGGCGGTTTCCAAGATGAAATACCCTTACACACCGACCATTCGCAGCTGGGTTAGCCAAGCCGCTGGCAAGCCGTTCGCCCAGCTGGATGAGAAGGCTGTGAAGGCGCTGGTGGCCAAGAAGGCCTGATTGGATTGCTGAATTTGAAAAACTGAAAACCCGGCCCATCGAGGCCGGGTTTTTTGTTTGGTTTTGGGCTGTTCGTCATTTTTCAGCATGTGCGTCGCAGGTGCCCACCCGGATGGGTGCCAGTGGAATGAGGCGGAATATCTTGCGGAATGACCAGCCGCGGTGGGTGGCAAGGCGGTTGCAGCGGTGGCAAACCCGTGTGTGGCCGCGCCCATCGCGCCAAAGGCGGTTTTCCCAGGTTTGATGGTGGGATTGCTGGCGGGAAGAGTCGATCCCCCGGGAGGCCAGTTCCCGGCGGGTGGCCTCCCGGCCGATTTCGGTGAGTTCCTCCCGGCAAAACACCCATCGATCCAACAGTTCCTCATCCGACAGCGAAGCCAGCCAGGAGGCCAGTTTTTCGGTGGGGCGGTCGGGAGCGGGGAACATAAAGGGCCTTTTGGCAGGGGGTTCCGGGAACCAATCCCAGGGCCGGTTCCTCCAAGATAATGACAATTATTCACAAAGTAATGGCCGGGATCCCGCGGGAAATCGCTTGCTGAGGCTGGAGCCCCGGGGGATTGGAACATACGATAGGGCGAACATTTCAGGCGGCGGGCAGAAACCGTCGAGCACCTTGGGGGGTGTCCAACCATGATTCACGCAGACAAAACGGGCTACCTGATCCGGGGTACCGCCGTGTGGGTGCTGGCCGGGGTGCTGGGTTGGGCGATAGTTTCCGGTGGCACTTCCCTGCGGGCGGACGACAAACCGGCCGCGCCCAAGGCGGGCGCCAAGGGCAAGGACGGGGGCAAGTCCGAAGCCAAGGATGACAAGAAGGAAGCCGGCGACAAGGGCAAGGGGGAGGAAGGCAAAGACGCCTCGGAGGAGCCCAAGGAAAAAGCGGGCCCGATGCCCAAGATCATCACCCGGCAACAGACCCTGGTGGGCAAGCCGGATGATGTGCGCATCACGCAGGCCGGGGTGAAGGTGATCCATGACAACCTGCACGAGGCATGGAAGGAAAACCGGCTGCAGCCCTCACCGTTCGTGGATGACCACGAGTTCATCCGGCGCGCCTCGCTGGACATCATCGGTCGCGTCGCCAAGCCCGAGGAGATTTCGAAATACTTCAAATACCCGGCCTTGAGCCGGCGCCCGCAGATCATCGAGGACCTGCTGGCCCACGAGGATTACCCCAAGCACTGGGGTGTGATGTGGGCCAACTGGTTGCTGGGCCGGGCGGGAGTGTTCGGCCGGGGCACCTACCACGACGGGTTGACCGTGTGGCTGGAGGACCAGTTCGCGCAGAACCGCGGCTACGACAAGTTGGTCACCGACCTGATCACGGCCAAAGGGAAGAACACCGACAACCCGGCGGTGAACTTCATCCTGGCGCACCTGGGCGAGATGGTGCCGCAGGGCAAACGCGAGCAGGATGGCCAATTCGAGATGGTGCCGATCACTTCCCGGATCACCCGGCTGTTTTTGGGCATGCAACTGCAGTGCGCCCAGTGCCACGACCACCCGTTCAACAACGCGGTGACCCAGAAGCACTTCTGGGGCGTGAACGCTTTTCTGCGCCAGGTGGAGCGGGAAGGAACGCCGCCGGATGAGAACATGCGGGCGATGACCTACCCGGCCCTGACGCTGAAGGAGAACCCGAAGGCCAACAGCGAGGGGTTGGTCTATTTCGAGAAGCGCAACGGGGTGATCCTGCCGACGAAGGCCTCGTTCCTGGACAGCCCGAAGCCATCTGCCTCGTCATCGCAAGGTCGGCGGGAGATGCTGGCGGCCTATGTGACGGGCCATGACAATTTCCCAAGGGCCCTGGTCAACCGCGTGTGGGCCGCGTTCATGGGGGCCGGCTTCACCAATCCGGTGGATGATTTCAACGACCAGAACGTGCCCAGCCAGCCGAAGCTGCTGGACGGGCTGGCCCAGGAATTCAAGCAGTACGGTTTCGACCAGAAGCGGCTGATCCGCTGGATCTGCAACAGCGACGCCTACCACCTGTCCTACACCGCCAACAAGACAAACGAGAAGGCGGAGACCAACGGCATGTTCAGCCGGATGCAGCTCAAAAGCATGAGCCCCGAGCAACTGTTCGAATCGCTGATGGTGGCCACCCGGTCCGAGGCCGCGGAGACCAAGGACGGCAAGCGGCAGTTGCGGGACACCTGGCTGAACAGCCTGGTGAGCAACTTCGGCGACGATGAGGGGAACGAGGTCAACTTCAACGGCACGGTGGTGCAGGCCTTGCTGATGATGAACGGCAACGAGATCAACACCGCCATCAACCGCCCAGAGAAGGGATCTGTCGCCCTGGCCTACAGCCGCAACAAGGGCAACCCCACCCGGGTGATCAACGACCTGTACCTGTCGGCGCTGGGGCGTCCGGCCAAGCCGGCCGAGATCGCCAACATCACGCGCAAGATGGTGATGCGTGTCAAGGACAAGGACCAGATGGCCCCCTACCAGGACCTGTTTTGGGCCTTGCTGAACAGCAACGAGTTCATGCTGAACCACTGACGGGTCAGCCGGCGGGCGCGTCCAACTCGAGGTCTGGTCGCCGGACGAGGGCCATGCTGGATTTTCCAGCCGCCAGTTCCCAAACCCCCGGAGCCTCGACGGTCTCCCCTGGCAGTACCCGGCATTGCCTGTGCCTGAGCCGGGCCGCCGCCAGCGCGGGAGCGATGCAGCCTTGGCAAACGATCGAGTAGGTCTTCAGCTCACGGGTTTCCCCGTCTGACCACTGCGAGGCCACCTTCAGGCTTGCCACCGCGCCGCAGCGGGCGCAGGTGACGATGTACGGCGGCATGGCCATGGAGTTGATTCCCCGGGTGCTCAGTCCTGGTCGAAGGGGACGGGCTCGCCGGCGAACTCCGCCAGGGCGTTCATGGCGGCGCGCTGCTCGGCCTCTTTCTTGTTGCGGCCCCAGGCGGGCCGGTAGGAGGTGCCGCCGATCCGCGCGGCGACCTTGAAGCACTTGCTGTGGTCGGGGCCCTTCTCGTCGATCAGATCGTACTGGGGCGTCATCCCGAAATCGCGCTGACCCTTCTCCTGGAGCATGCTCTTGTAGTTGCCGCCGGCATTGCCCTCGGCCACGCGCTCGATCTCGGGGCCAAGCAGGCGCATCACGAAGCCGCGGGCTGCCTCGATCCCGGCGTCGAGGTAGATGGCGCCGATGAGTGATTCAAAGACATTTGCCAGCAGGTTGGGAGAACCCTGCGACTGCTCGGCGTTGTAGCCCTTGCCGAGGATGGTGAAACGCATGAGATCGAGTTCTTCCGCCAGGCGGGCGCAGGTGCGCCGGCTGACCACGGCCGATTTCACCCGGGTGAGTTCCCCCTCCTGGTGGTCGGGGAAGCGGTGGAAGAGCGCCTCGCAGGCCACCATGCCCAGGATGCTGTCCCCCAGGAACTCGAGCCGTTCGAAACTGGCGAGGCGATTGGCGGCGCCGGAGGCGTGGGTGAGGGCGGACCTGAGCAACTCGACCCGGGCGAACCGGTGACCGATCGCCGACTGGCAGCGTTCCATCAGATCTTCCTCCTCGCGGGGGAGGGGATCATCCGCCTTTGTTTTCGGTTTTTTTTTCGCCATGTGATGGAGGACTTTCCGCCCCGGTCGGGCATGCCGGAGGGCGTTGATTTTTTGGAGTTTCCATCCTATTTTATCAAGCCCTTTTCGGCAAGAAATCCGGATGCCCGGATGTGAACCGGGTGGCCGGGAAGGGCGTATTCAGGAGAGGTACCGGGTCACCCTGAAAGAACGGGGGCGGGGAGAGTCTCCCCGCTGCCGCGGCGTGCCGCGGCCGATGACAGCCCCGGCGGGGTGCCTGTTTTCAAACCAGGATGTGGGAGGCTTTCCATGAAGGCCGCGGTTGGCCTCGCGGGAGCGGGGCTTTTGGCACTGGGGGTGGCGGGATATTTGGGCAGTGGGGCGGTATTGCCCGCCCTGGCGCGGGCGCAGGTTGCGCCCTCTTTGGAACGCTCGGCCGGCGAGAAGCCGGTTCGGGACCTGGTGAGTTACCGGGATGTGGTGAGGAAGGTGCTGCCCGCCGTGGTGAGCATCGAATCGCGTGGCAAACCTGTCGCCAACCGGATGATGCGGCGCGGTGGCGGCATGCCGTCGCCATTTTTTGATGACCAGAGGTTGCCGGATGAGATGCGCCGGTACCTGGAGCGCATGATGCCCGAGATGCAGCCGGGCTTCCCAGGCAGGGGAGCCCCAGTGCCGGACGACGAGGAGCCGCAGGTGGAAGGCGGTCCGGTGGTGATGGGATCCGGTTCAGGCGTGATCGTGGACGGCAAGGGCGTGGTGTTGACCAACGCCCATGTGGTGGAGGGGGCCAGCGAGGTGCTGGTGGTGCTGGAGGACGGCCGCAAGGTGGTCTCCAGGGATATCAAGTCCGACCCGAAGACCGACCTGGCCATCGTGCGGCTGGACGCGGCCAAGGGCCCGTATCCATTCGTGGCGCTGGGCAACAGCGACAAGATGGAGATTGGTGACCGCGTGCTGGCTGTGGGGGCCCCGTTCGGCATGGCGGGCACCGTGACGCACGGGATCATCTCGGCGAAGAACCGCAGCCTGGATGTGAACATGTACGAGGATTTCCTGCAGACCGACGCGGCCATCAATCCGGGCAACTCGGGTGGGCCACTGGTGAATGTGGACGGCGAGGTGATCGGCGTGAACAGCGCCATCCGTAGCCGGTCCGGCGGATTCCAGGGCATCGGCCTGGCGATCCCCAGCAACCTGGCCAACCTGGTCAAGGAGCAACTGGTTCGAAACGGCAGCGTGCGCCGGGGCTACATCGGCGTCAGCATCCAGACCGTGAAGGATCCGGATCTGGCGGCCAAACTGGGGCTGAAGGAGAACAGCGGGGCGCTGGTCAGCTCGGTGATGCCAAAGGCGCCGGCCGCCAAGGCCGGTTTGCAAACAGGCGATGTGATCCTGTCGGTGGGCGGCACTGCCGTGAAGGACGGCAAAACGCTGCAGGTGGCCATCGCCAACTCGCCACCCGGCAACGATGTGCCGGTGGCGATCCTGAGGGACGGAAAGGACCTCATGCTGAAGGTACGGGTGGAGGAGCAACCCGCCAACTATGGCCTGGTGCGGGGTGGTGGCACCGGTGATGAGGAAGCGGTTCCCGAATCGGCGCAAGGTGCCTCCCTTGGCCTGACGGTCACCGAGCTGACTCCGGGTATCGCCAAGCGATTTGGCCTTTCTGGCAACAGTCAGGGTGTGCTGATCAGCAAGGTGGACCCCAGGTCAGCCGCGGCCCAGGCGGGTGTTCGGCCTGGCATGCTGCTGACCCATGTGGAGCGGAAGCCTATCACCGACGCCGAGTCGTTTGACAAGGTGGTTGGCGGCCTGTCGAAAGGCCAGCAGGTGCTGCTACAACTGAAAACCCCAGAAGGAAACGGGGTTTTCGTGGTGGTGAAGCTGAATTGATCGGCTGACACACCGGTCCAACCTCCTCCCGGTCAACGGGAGGAGGTTTTTTTTTGTCCCGAGCGGAAGGGCCGCGTGGCGCTATTAATGGATATGGAAAACTTACTTGCGAGAGAAACGGCCGTGACCGTCGCCCCGGTGTCCATCTGTTGGGACCAAGCCATTGAAGTGGAGCGGTCCCATTTGCTGACGCACCCGGTTTACGCGCTTCTGCGCGGGCCGGAAGAAGTCAATTTGTTCCTGAAGCATCATGTGTGGGCTGTTTGGGATTTCATGAGCCTGTTGAAGGCCCTGCAGGCGCGCCTGACTTGTGTTCGGGTTCCCTGGGTGCCTGCGGCCCTGCCCTTCGCGGCCAGGTTGATCAATGAAATTGTGCTGGGCGAGGAAACGGACGCGGACGGCCGGGGCGGGCACGCCAGCCACTTTGAGCTGTATCTGGAAGCCATGCAGGAGGCGGGGGCGGACACAGGTCCCATCAACCGATTTGTCTCCAGGGTGGCTGGCGGGAGTCCTTGGTCGCAGGCGTTGCGGGAGGGCGCAGGGGAGATACCCCAGGCAGCCCAAAAATTCGTCACCCACCATTTGCAGTTGGCCGAGACGGGTAGCCTGGCAGCCGTGGCCGGCGCATTCACGCTGGCCCGGGAGGGAGTGATTCCTGACATGTTCCACCGGTTGCTGATGGAACTGGGCGAGAAAATGCCGGACCGGTACGGCCGTTTTTCCTACTATCTGCGTCGGCACATCGAGCTGGATGGGGAGGAGCATGGGCCGGCATCGAACCGGTTGCTGGAATCAGTGACCGAAGGTTCTGAAGCCAAGGCCCAGGAGGCGATCGAAGCGGCCCGTCAGAGCCTGCGATTGCGGGGAGAACTGTACCATGCGGTACTCCAGTCGGTAACTGGCACCTGAAGGTCCTTTTGACCGAACCCAAACCCCTTCCGGTCAGGCTTTTATGGGGTATACTTCGAACATGCTGTTCCAGCCGGAGAGGTGGCAGAGCGGCTGAATGCGTCGGTCTCGAAAACCGATATACCGGCAACGGTATCGAGGGTTCAAATCCCTCCCTCTCCGCTTCGCAATCCGTCTTGAAATAAAGTGCCGCAAGTCCTTTTTGAAAAAGGACTTGCGGCACTGAAGTTTTTGAGGCTTTGGGCGGGACTCAGAATTTGCCTTCCTTGCCTAGGCCGTAGAAGTAGTGGTCCACCTTGTCCTGGTTGGCGAGCAGCCAGTCGATGGAGGGTTCGCCGCGCATGGCCTTGCGGATGACCTTGTGGGTGGCCTCGCGGTTGACGTTGAAGAGTGCCTCGTGGTCGACCTTGCCGGCGGGGACCTTGAGGATGGCGGGGTCCAGCCAGACTGAATAGATGATGCCCAGCTTGTCGGCCAGCGCCTTGGGGATGTCGCCCGCGCGGACCGCATCGAGGACCCCGTGGGCGATGCCGGCCTGAACCGTGCCCATGAGGATGTTGGTGTAGCGGCTGCCGGTCACGGTGACCTTGCTGACCATCAGCGTGGCGGGTTTGACCTGCGCGTCGGAGTTCAGGATGGCGAAGACCTTGGTGTGGCCCTGCACCTGGTTGCCCACCAGCGTGGCCATGGCGGTGCCCACGGGGCCGTCGAGCTCGCCGATGACGATCTCGGGCTCGGCGCACAGGTAATCGAGGTCGCCCTCCACCAGCGCCTCGGCGGTACGCATGCCGATGCGGCCGACCTTGGCGGCCTTCTTGGCGGGCTTGGGTTTCTTGTCCTTGGCCATGTTTTGCCTCGCAACAAAAGTTTCGCGGGGCCTGATGGCCCCGCTTGGTTGTCTTACTTTTTCACCTCGGCCAGCAGCTCGGCGACCGCCTTCTCCAACTCATCCTCACGCACATGCTTGTAGCGGATCACGCCCTTGGTGTCGATCACATAGATCGACGGGAAGAAGCGGACATTCCACTTGCGCAGCATGCTGTCAGCCTCGGTGCCGCCGAACCAGTGGACCCAGGGCATCGGTTCCTTCTTCAGGAATTCCTTCACCGTCTCGGGCTTGTCATCGCCGCTGATGGAGACCAGCACGAAGGGCTTGTCCTTGAACTTCTCCACCATCGTGCGCTCGTGGGGAATCATCGCCTTGCAGGGCCCGCACCAGGTGGCCCAGATGTCGAGCACCACCACCTTGCCCTTGTGGTCGGCCAAAGAAACCGGCTTGCCATCGAGGTCCTTCGCCTTGGCGTCCGGGGCCACCTTGCCTACCGTGAGGCTGGAAAGGGCGGCGGCGGTTTCCCCCAAGGGATTGCCTTCCAGGTCTTTTTCCTTGGCGTAGTCTTTCAGCACGCGGGCGAAGGCGGCGTCGGACTTGGCGAGCGCCTCTTTCTTCTTGTCGGCGGGAACCCCGGCATTCTCGGCGATGTCGGTGTAGAAGGTGGCGAGAGCCATTGCGGCCTGCCCCTTCACCGAGGAGTTGGTGGATTCCTTCTCGATCCGCTCCAGCAGCTTTTCCGGATCGGCCATGGCGCCACCGGCCAGCATCTGGCAGAAGATGCCGAGCCGTTCGCTACCCTTGTGGTGTTTGAAAAGCAGGTCGACAGCTTGGTCGGTGGTCTTGTTGTCATCCATCTGGCTGGACAACCCGATCGCGCCCATGAAACATTCGAACGCGACAGGGTCGGTCGGCTTGTCCTGACCCAGCTTGATCAGCTTGGCTGGATAGGGCCCAAGGATTTCCAGGGCGATTTTTTTGGCCTCATCCGGGGTCTTGGCCTTTTGCATCGCAGGCAGCAGTTTTTCCTTCTGCACAGTCTGCAGTTCCTGGAAAATGCCGGTCATTGCCTTGGCCCGCTCGGGATCGAGCATGGGTGGGGCGGCCGGTTTGTCCTGCGCCGGCAGGATCGCCAGCAGGCCTGTCATGAGCAGGTTCGCGAACATCAGCCACCTCCGTGCGGAAATAAAAAGTCCTAACCCGTTGTGCCCAACAAGTTAGGACAAAATCATACCCTGACGCCAGCCGAGATGCCTTTTCAGGCGACAGCGGCCTGCAAAATGGGCAAAAACTTCTTGGCGTCGAGGCTGGCACCGCCCACCAAACCTCCGTCCACATCGGGCTGGGACAGGATTTCCCGGGCGTTGTCAGCGGTGAGGCTACCGCCGTATTGGATGATCATCTTGTCCGCGGCGGCCTGACCGAAGTGCTTGGCCAAATCCTTGCGGATGAAGGCGTGGGCCTCTTGAGCCTGAGCCGGGGTGGCGTTGACGCCGGTGCCAATGGCCCACACGGGCTCGTAGGCGATCACTAGCTTGGCCAGGGTTTCGACGGGCAGGCCTCCCAAGGCGCCCACGATCTGCTCTGCCAGCACGGTGAAGGTCTTCTCGGCCTGACGCTCGGCCAAGGTTTCACCGAGGCAGAGGATCACTTCCAGACCGGCGGCCTGCGCGGCCACCAACTTGGCTTTGATCTGGGCGTCGGTTTCGCCCATCTTGTGACGGCGTTCCGAGTGGCCAAGGATCACCAGGCCGCAGCCGATGTCCTTGAGCATGGCGGCGGCGACCTCGCCTGTGAAAGCGCCGGGCTTCTCCATGTAGCAGTTCTGGGCGCCCAGTTCGACCTTCGAACCCTGAATGGCCTCGCGCACGGTCAGGATGTAGGGGAATGGCGGGCAGACAGCGGTGCGCAGCTTGCCTGAGGCCAAGCCGGCGGCGACTGCCCCATCGGCCTTGATGCCATCGACCAGCGACTTGGCCAGTGCAACACCGCCGGCGAGATCGGTGTTCATTTTCCAGTTGCCGGCCACAAACTTTCCGCGCATTTCGAACTCCAGGGTTGAGGGATTCTTGATGGTGATTGGAGGGGTGAAGGGCGGCGATCAGGCCGGCTGTGTTTGGTCGAATTGGCGGCCCATCAAACGGGCCAAATCTTGTAGCTGTTTCATCAGGGTGGCGAACTGGGGCGGACGCAACGCCTGGGGGCCGTCCGAGAAGGCCTTCTCGGGGGCGCAGTGGACCTCGACATGCACACCGTCGGCGCCGGCGGCAAGGGCCGCGCGGGACATGGGCGGGATGAGGTCCGGCCGTCCGGTGGCGTGGCTGGGATCGGCAATGATGGGCAGGTGGCTTTGACCCTGGACATTGGGGATGGCCGCCAGGTCGATCATGTTGCGGGTGCTGTCCTCGAAAGTGCGCACACCGCGCTCGCACAGGACCACATTCAGGTTGCCCTCGCTCAGCACATATTCGGCGGAGAGGAGCAGGTCCTTCACGGTGGCGGACATGCCGCGCTTCAGCAGCACGGGCTTGCGGCACATGCCCACCTCGCGCAGGAGGTCGAAGTTCTGCATGTTGCGGGCGCCGATCTGGAACATGTCGGCGTATTTCTCGACCAGGGGCACCTGCCGGGGGTCCATCACCTCGGTGACGACCGGCATGCCCAGCGCGTGGCCGACATCGCGCAGGATGCGGAGGCCGGGCTCTCCCATGCCCTGGAAGCTGTAGGGGCTGGTGCGGGGCTTGAACGCGCCGCCGCGCAGGATGTTGGCGCCTGAAGCGTGGACGGTCTTGGCGATTTCAGCGAGGATTTCCTCGCCTTCAATGGCGCAGGGGCCGGCGATCATGGCCAGGTGCCCGCCGCCGATCTTGACCACGGGGCCCTTGTCACCGGCCTTCACCTCCACCACGGTGTCGGCGGGATGCATTTGCCGGCTGGCCAGCTTGAACGGCTTGAGGATGGGCAGAACCTTCTCCACGCCAGGCATGGCCTGCAGCGGCTGGGACTGCAGCTTTTCCTCGTCGCCGATCACGCCGATGATGGTGCGCTCCTGTCCATCGCTGCGGTGGGCGCGGAGACCGAGTTCCTTGATGCGACCGAGGATATCTTCGATCTGGTTGGGTGTGGCGTTGGCTTCAAGGACAATGATCATGGGTTTTTCCAAAAGGGGCCCGCCACCAAACGGGGCGGGCTTTGGGAGAATCAGGCGGGCAAAGGGGAGATCGGGTAGGAGCCGAGGATACGCATCTCCTTGGCGGTGTCCGCCAGCGCCTTGAGGGCCTTGGCCACCTTGGGTTCTTCCTGGTGGCCTTCGAGGTCGGCGAAGAAAAGGTACTCGAGCTTCTCGGTGCGGCCGGCGCGGGCGGGGAACGACTCGATCCAGGTCAGGTTGATCTTGCCCGACTTGAAGATGTCGAGGGCGTCGACCAGGGCGCCGGGGGTGTTGGAGACCTTGAAGACGACGCTGGTCTTGTCGTTGCCTGTCTTGGCGCACTTGTGGCGGCCGATCACGGCGAAGCGGGTCTCGTTGTCGGGGTAGTCCTCGATGTCGGAAAACAGCAGGCGCAGGCCGTGGCGGGTGGCGGCCTGACGGCTGGCCACGGCCGCGGCGCCTGGCTCCCGCTGGGCCAGTTCGGCGGCGGTAGCGGTGCTGGAGACCTCGATCTGCTTGGCGTGTGGCACATTCTTGCTGAGCCAGTTGCGGCACTGTGAAAGGGCCTGGGGCTTGCTGTAGATGCGCCGGATGTCCTGCTGGTCGCAGAGGGCCATCAGGTGGTGGTGCACCTGCAGGCGGACCTCGCTGCAGATGGTGAGATGAGGCATGCGGACGAACATGTCGAGCGTGTCGGCGACGCGACCATCGGTCGAGTTTTCCACGGGGACCACGCCGAAGTCGCAGTGGCCGCGGTTCACCTCCTCGAACACGGTGGCGATGCTGCCCACGGCCACCAGATCGACCGCCTGGCCGAAACGCTCGATGGCTGCCAAATGGCTGAAGGAGAATTCAGGGCCGAGGTAAGCGACCTTCAGCACCTTTTGCAGGGCGCGGGAGCCACTCATGATCTCGCGGAAAATGGCGCGGACGGTGGTGGAATCGAGGGGACCGCCGGAATCCTGGTGCAGCTCCAGGACATGCTTCAGGACCTGTTCCTCACGGGCGGGGGAGAAGACTTCCTCCCCGGATTCGGTCTTCAGGCGACCGATCTCGCCGGCGTGGGCTGCCCGCTCGTTGATGAGTTTGATGATCTGCTGGTCGAGTTTGTCGATCTTGTCCCGGACCACCTTGAGCTGGGCCAGCGATTTGGGACCGGCGGGATTGGCAAGTGGCGCCGCCGGCGTTTCGTTTTTCTTGGCCATGATCGTGCCAGCCCGGTTTTCAGGAAGGAGCCTGAGGGGTTGAAAAGTACCAAATAATAGCTGTTTTTATAAAAAAAAACAGGTTCCTAGTCAAACTGATGGTTGGCATGAGCCAGTTGGACAGCAGCGGGGTATTCTAAGGTTATACCTCGAATGTTTTCTTTATAAATCATTTCCAATAATGGGGTTATGTATGCTCCTTGCCTTCTTGCTGGTGGGTTTGGCAGGCCAGACCCCTGAAATCCAGGCCCAGGTGGATTTGAAGCTTCGGGTGGAGCGCGCCTTGCAGGGATTTGGAGGCAAGGTCTGGTTGGCAGCCAGTAACCTCAATACTGGCAAAGCTTTTGAGCTGAATGGCGGCGAGCGGGTTCGCACGGCTAGCACCATTAAGCTGGCTATTCTGGTGGCCCTGCACGGAGAAGTTAAAAAGGGCAATTTGCGTTGGGATGACAAGCTGGTTCTGGACAAGGAAGTTCGGGCCCAAGGCGCGGGTGTTTTGAACGAGATGGAGGACGGCCACACCCTGACCCTGCGGGAGGCCAGTCGCCTGATGATGGTGGTCAGCGACAATATCGCGACCAACCTAATCCTCCGAAAGGTGGGGATTGATACGGTCAATGACTGGATGGACCGGCTTGGGTTGCCCAAAACGCGCGCTCTGGCCTGGATTGGCGGGGGAGCTGTCAGCAAAACCCGATCGGCCGAATGGAACAAGCGGGCGGACGGATCGACCCACGGTATCGGTGTGACCACCCCGCTTGAGATGGTGGACCTGCTTACCCGGCTGGACAAGGGCGAGATTATCGGCCCGGAGGACAGCCAGCAGATTCTGTCGGTGATGGGGCGTCAGCAATTCAAGGACGGTTTGGGTCGCAATCTGCGGGGTGTCCGGATCGCCAGCAAGCCGGGAGCCCTGGATCGGTTGCGCAGCGAGGTGGGGATCCTCACGGTGGGCAAGGAAAAGTTCGCCCTGGCGGTGACCATCGACGACATGCCCGCTCCGCCCGACTGGTCACCGGACAACCCGGGTCTGAAAATGCTGTCCAAACTGTCGGAGGTGCTGGTGGATGGTTTGAAATCAGACAAGCCGGCGCCCGTAGGAGAGAAGAAACCATGATCCTGCTGCTCGCCTCCCTGCTGGCCATCGGCCAGCCGACGAAGCCGAACATTGTCTTTATTGTCGCCGATGACTTGGGCTCGTTCGATGTCTCCTGGCGCGGCGGCAAGATCCCCACGCCCAATCTGGACAAGCTTGCCTTGGCGGGGGCCAGGCTTGAGGCCCACTATGTTCTGCCCGTCTGCTCGCCGACCCGTGCGGCGCTGATGACCGGACGGTACCCGATGCGGCATGGGCTGCAGGAGGGCGTTGTGCGTCCCTGGGCCCGGTATGGCCTGCCGCTGGACGAGCGGACTTTGCCCCAGGCCCTGCGGGAAGCGGGCTATGAGACGGCCATCACCGGCAAGTGGCATCTGGGCCATTTTAAGCGGGATTACCTGCCCACTCGCCGTGGATTCGATCACCAGTACGGGCATTACATGGGGGCGATTGATTACTTCAAGCATGACCGCGATGGGGGGTTTGATTGGCACCGGGACGACAAGGTCTGCCGGGAAGAGGGTTACAGCACCGACCTGATCGCCGCCGAGGCGGCCCACCTGGTGGAAAAACGCGACACCCAAAAGCCACTGTTTCTCTATGTGCCGTTCAACGCGGTGCATTCCCCGTTGCAGGTGGCAGAAAGACACCAGGCGCTTTTTCCCGACTTTAAGCCCAACCGTCGCAAGTATGCCTGCATGCTGACGGCCATGGATGAGGGGGTGGGAAAAATCGTCGCAGCGGTTGAAAAAGCCGGAATCCGCGACAACACGCTTTTTGTGTTCACCAGCGACAACGGGGGACCCAATCCGGGGCCCTTGACGGACAACGGCCCTTACAGAGCCGGCAAGGGAACCCTGTACGAGGGTGGCGTACGTGTGGCCGCTTTTGCCACTTGGACAGGCAAAATCCCCGCGGGGACGATCGACCAGCCGATGCATGTGGCTGACTGGTACCCGACGCTGGTGAAATTGGCGGGGGGCAAACTCGCCCAAGCCAAACCGCTGGATGGTATGGATCTGTGGCCCGTGCTGACTGGAAAGTCGGGGGCGGGGCAGCGGGAAATCCTGATCAACACCACCGACAACGGTGGGGCCATTCGCGTGGGGGACCACAAGCTGGTGGTGGCTGGCAAGAAAGTGGAGTTATTCAACCTGAAGCAGGACCCGGGCGAGAAAACCAATCTGGCAGGATCTGAATCTTCCAGGGTGCGGGAATTGTCCGACCGTCTGGAGAAATACCGGAGGGAAGCGGTGCCCTCGAAACAAAAGCCCCAGCCCGCGAGGTATAAGGCCCCAGCGATTTGGGGAGAATGAGAAACCTCCGGCTTCGCCCCGAGCATCCTGTTGGTGGGAAATAGGGGCGCTTGGTTGCATGACCAAGCCAAGGGCAATACGCAGGTAGGCCCGAAGCAGGTTCTTGAAAAAGTCTTAGCGGGATTTGAAAGCCGAAGCTGGAGCCGAATTCGATGGACAATTCCCAACTTGCCTCGTTGCTCAATGAAATCTGCACGCTGATGGAACTGGCGGGGGAGGACAGTTTCCGGTCGGGGGCTTTCGCCCGGGCCGCGCGGACCATCGAGACCTTGCCGGACAGTGTGGCGGCCAAGGCGCGGGAAGGCACCCTCGACACCGTTGCCGGGTTGGGGAAAACCCTGAAGGACACGGTGATCCACCTGGTGGAAACCGGCACTTGCAAGCAATTGGATGACCTGCGGGAGAAGACCCCGCCGGGCCTGGTGCAGATGTTGCGCATTCCGGGGGTGGGGCCGAAGAAGGTGCGGGCCATGCACCTGGAACTGGGTGTGGACACGCTGGCCAAGTTGAAGAAAGCCTGCGAGACCGGGCAGGTCGCGGAGTTGAAGGGCTTTGGCGCCAAGACGCAGGCGAAAATCCTGGAGGGCCTGGCGTTTGTGGAGCAGTCGAGCGAAAGGGTGCGTTTGGACCAGGCCTTGGCGGTGGCCGAACCTCTGGTGGCGGCCATGCGCGCCATGGACGGGGTCGGCCGGGCCGAGCTGGCGGGAAGCCTGCGCCGGCGGCGGGAGACGGTGAAGGATATCGATATCGTTGCCACCGTGGATGATGCGGCCCGGGCGACTGCCGTGCTGGAGGCCTTCACGCGTTTGCCGGGTGTGGAACGGGTGGTGGGTCAGGGAGACACCAAGGCCAGCGTGGTGACCCGGCTGGGAGAAGGGACCAAGGCGATCCGGATCAATGCCGACCTGCGGGTGGTAAGCTCCCGGGCTTTTCCCTACGCGCTGAATTATTTCACCGGCAGCAAGGAACACAATGTGGCGCTGCGGCAAAAAGCGCAGGCGCTGGGCTTGAAGCTGAACGAATACGGTCTGGAGGGCGAGGCGGGGCAAACCAACTGCAAGGACGAGCCCGCGATCTACAAGGCTTTGGGTCTGGAATATGTGGTGCCCGAGTTGCGCGAGAACACAGGCGAGGTGCAGGCGGCCCAGGAGGGGAAGCTGCCGCAACTGGCGCGCATCGAGGATGTGCGCGGGGTTTTCCACAACCACACGACCGCCAGCGACGGCATCCACACGCTGGAGGAGATGGCCGAGGCGGCGCGGGCGCTGGGCTACCAGTGGCTGGGCATCGCCGACCATTCCCAGTCTTTGACGATCGCGAATGGGCTCACTCCCGACCGGGTGAGGCACCAGTGGCAGGAAATCGACAGGCTGAACAAGAGGTGGAAGGATTTCCGCATCCTCAAGGGGACGGAGGTGGACATCCTGCCGGACGGCACCCTGGACTTTGACGACGACCTGCTGGCTGGATTTGACTATGTGACGGCCAGCGTGCACACGCATTTCAACCAGCCGAAGGAGGAGATGACGGCGCGGATCGTGCGGGCCCTGGAGAACCCTAATGTGACGATGCTGGGGCACCCCACGGGGCGGTTGCTTCTGAGGCGCGAGGCCTATGCGGTGGACCTGGAGGCGGTGCTGCAGGCGGCCAAAAAGAACGACAAGTGGGTGGAGATCAACGCCAACCCGATGCGGCTGGACCTGGACTGGGTGCATTGCCGGCGGGCCCGTGAGCTGGGGGTGCGGCTGGTGACGAATCCGGACGCCCACGCGGCCGAGGAACTGGCGAACACCATCTTCGGTTTGGAAGTGGCCCGGCGCGGGTGGGTGGGGCCCGCGCAACTGGCCAACACGCTGGATCTGGACGGGGTGCTGGGCGAGCTGGAGAGCAGGCGCAAAAAGGCCTGACACTCCGGGTATACTGCCCATCGGGCAAACACGGTGTCAGGTCGGGGCCAACCATGCTGCGGATTTTGACCAGGATTTCGCTGAGCCAGTGGATCCTGCTGGCGATGGTGGCGGGATTGCTGCTGGGATTGTTCCTGCCCAGGGTCAGCCTGCACCTCAACCCGCTTTCCAGCACCATCTTCATGCGGCTGATCAAATCACTTATCGCGCCGCTGCTGTTCTCGACACTGGTGGTGGGGATCGCGGGGCACTGTGAGGACCTGAGGGTGATGGGGCGGCTGGCTATCCGTTCGCTCATCTATTTCGAGGTGGTCACGACGCTGGCCCTGTTCATCGGTCTGGGGGCGGTGAACCTGGCGCGGCCGGGCGCCGGCATCGACACCTCATCGGTTGGCGCAGAGAAAGCCCAGGAGTTCGCGGGGAAACAGGCCTCGGTGGACTCGTTTTTGGAGCATGTTTTCCCGGCCAGCATCGTCGAGGCGGCGGCGAAGAACGAAGTGCTGCAACTGGTTATCTGGGCGGTGATCTTCGCCATCGCGCTGGTGCAGACACCCGACAAGTACCGGGTGCCCATCCTCGAGTTCCTGGAGGCGGTGGCCCAGGTGATGTTCAAGTTCACCGGTCTGGTGATGCTCTATGCCCCGGTAGCCATCGGCGCGGCGATCGCCTACACGGTGGCAAAGAGCGGCCCGGAGGTGCTGGGGAACCTGGCGTTGTTGGTGGCCACGCTGTACGCGGCCCTCGCGGTATTCTGCCTGGTGGTGCTATTGCCGGTGATGGCGCTGTTTCGGGTGCCGATGGCGGGTTTTTTCCGGACGATCCGCGAGCCGGCCCTACTGGCCTTTTCCAGCGCCTCCAGCGAGGCCGCCCTGCCCAAGGCGATGCAGAATCTGGAGGCGTTCGGCGTGCCGCGGCGGATCGTCGCCTTCGTGCTGCCTACGGGGTACTCTTTCAACCTGGATGGTTCGACCCTTTATCTGGCGGTGGCCAGCATCTTCTGCTTCCAGGCGGCGGGGGTGGAATTGGCGTTTTCGGACCAGTTGCTGATGATGCTGATGCTGATGCTGACCAGCAAGGGAGTGGCCGCGGTGCCGAGGGCATCGCTGGTGATCCTGTCGGGAACGCTGGTGAGCTTTGGCGCGTACTTGCAGGGGAAGGGTGTGGTGCAGCCGGAGCAATTGAGCCTGGCGTTGGCGGCGGTGGGGACGATTCTGGGCGTGGACGCCTTCATGGACATGGCGCGCACCAGCATCAACCTGGTGGGCAACTGCCTGGCCACGGTGGTGATGGCGCGCTGGGAGGGGGAGTTCAACGAGGCTGGCGTCAATTCTTCTTCGACGGAGCCTTCGCAGCCTTCGGCTTCTCATTGAGCCCGGGGAGGTCCAAAGGCACCTCTTTCAGCACATCGACCTTGTCTACCAGCATCCGTTTGCCATCCTGGACCTGATGCACCCGCACCACCATGCCGGGGCGCAATTGTTGTGCCTTGCCGGGGATGCCGCCCTTTTTCAGTTGGTCTCGCTGTTCGGCGGTGGGTTTCAGGATCTCGCCCTTGTCGTCAAAGGCCTCGGGTAGCACGAAGAACCGGAACGGTACCGATTCGTTCAGATCGAAACGGACCATTTTCCAGTCGCCTTTCAGTTTTTGCAGGGCCGCCGCCTTTTGTTTGGCCTGAGCCGCGGCCGCCGCCTTGGAATTTTTGGATTGTGCAGGAGGTTGGGCTGTGCCATTAGCGGGCAACCCCTGGGTGAATTGGGGATGGTAGGCCAGCACCATCTGCTCATTGGAGGGCGGCGAATCCTTGACCAGACCCACCCAGGTTCCCGGGCCAAGGGTAGCGCTGGAGACGGTGGGCTCGGGGGTGGAGGTTTTGCCCTTGGCCTTGGTTTTTGACTGGGCCTTGGCGGTTGTGTCTTGCGCCGGATCGGCCGGCAGGCCGAACAGCAACGGACCCGCCGCAAGGAGTATGGCCACCGGAATCCAGCGGGTCTTTCCCATGGCTGTCCTCATTGGCTTGAGCCTGATTGGCGGGTGTCATCGAGAGTTTTGGCCAGATCCACCCGTTTTTGACGGATTTCGCGCTGCGCCTGTTCCCAGGCGCGAGTGTCCCTCAGGCCTTGGCGGTGGTACCAGCGGACCAGGTTGTAGAGACCCAGCGCGACAGCCAGCCAACCCGCGGAAAACCGGGAATCGCCCACGGTGATGTTGGTCCAGGGGCCATTGAACCAGCCGCCGAGGACCGCGAGGCCAAACACCAGCCATCCCAGGCCCAAGGTAATGTAAAGCCAGGGAAAACCCATGAAGGAAGGCTCCGGGCTGTTTGCGGGGTGTCTCACCCTTTAGCCTTAGATTATCCAACAGAAGGAGTTCACGATGGCGATACATGCGGAAATTCCGGGTGTGGACCTGGGGGCCCTGCGGGGGTGTGACACGCCCACGGTGTGCAATGTGATCGAGCTGGCCGGATTGCGGCCCAAATCGGCAGGTTTTGCCGATCGCCGGTTGATGGCGGCTTTTCCTTCCCTGCCCCCCATGGTGGGGTACGCCAGCACGGCGACCTTCCGTTCGGCGGAGCCACCGGCGGGAGACAACTCGTACCAGGGGCTGGAGGAGCAACTGGAAAAACTGGCTGAGCTGGCCGGTCCGCCGGTGGTGGTGTTTCAGGACCTGGATGATCCACCGGCTGCCGCCACTTTTGGGGAAATCCTCTGCACCACCTACCAGCGGTTTGGAGCAGTGGGCCTGGTCACTTCGGGGGCGGGGCGCGACCTGGAGCAGGTGGCCCGGCTGAAGTTCCCCTGCTTCACAACCGGGGCCATGGGTGCGCATGGGTATTGCCATTTCCCTTCGCTGCACCAGACCGTGCGTGTGTGCGGGCTGACCATCCGTCCGGGGGACCTGCTGCACGGCGACTCCAACGGGCTGACCACCATCCCGGCCGCGGTGGCGCCGCTGGTGGCTGAGGGTTGCGCCAGGTACCTGAAGGCCGAGGCGGAAATCCTGGATTACCTGAAGCAGGATCGCGTGGACCGACCAGGATTCGCCAAGGCGCGGGCGGAGTGCGTGCGCCAGCTAGGGGAGCTGGAAAGGTGGCTGAGGGCCGGGATTCGGCCGGCCTGATACGATGGGAAATCATGTCATGGAAGGGCCTGATCGCACGCCCGGGAACAGGTAGAAGATGTCGCCCTATCGCCGCACACGGATCGTCGCCACAGTCGGCCCCGCCAGCAGGGATCCGGAAAAACTGGAAGCCTTGCTGGAAGCCGGCGTGAATGTTTTCCGCCTGAACATGTCGCACGGCACGCACGAGCAGCACCGCGAGGTGATCGGCCGGGTGCGTGGGATCAGCGCCCGGCTTGGACGCCATGTGACCCTGTTGGGCGACCTGTGCGGGCCGAAGATCCGGGTGGGGCATTTCGCCGGTGGCGAGATGACGCTGGTGTCGGGACAGAAAGTGACCGTCACCACCCGGGATGTGCCCGGGGGTGACGGCCTCATCCCCTCGCAGTACGCCGCCCTGGCCAATGATGTGCGGGCGGGCAACCGGATCCTGCTTGATGACGGCCTGCTGGAGTTGCGGGTGGAGCGCGTGGAAGGCACGGAAGTCGGGTGCGTGGTGGTGCATGGCGGCCGGTTGAAAGACAAAAAGGGCATGAACCTGCCGGGTGTGCCACTGTCGACGCCGGCTTTGACCCAAAGGGACCGCCAGGACGCACGGTTTCTGCTCGCGGAAGGTGTCGACTGGCTGGCGCTGTCATTCGTGCGAAGACCGGCGGACATCGCTGACCTTCGCAAGGAGATCGAGTCGGCGGGGCAGAGCACACCCATCATCGCCAAGATCGAAAAGCCCGAGGCGGTAGAGGCTCTGGCGGGCATTCTGGAGGCGGCGGACGGCGTGATGGTGGCCCGGGGAGACCTGGGTGTGGAGATGCCGCTGGAGAATGTGCCCATCATCCAGGCCGATCTGGTGGAGCAGGCCCGCCACGCGGCAAAGCCCGTGATCGTCGCCACCCAGATGCTGGAAAGCATGGTGACCCAGCCACGCCCCACGCGGGCGGAGGCCAGCGATGTGTCCACGGCGGTGATGAGCGGCGCGGACGCGGTGATGCTGTCGGCTGAGACGGCCAGCGGGTCATTTCCTTTGGAGGCCGTCAAAACCATGGATCGGATCGCCCGCAAGGTGGAGGCGTGGCAATCGCTGGAGACCCATTTCCAGCAGTCGGAGCGCGATCAGGATAGCCATGCCGCGGCCGACAGGGACCTGCCGCTGAGGTTGCGGCGGGCGGTCGCCAAGTCGACCGCGCAGCTTTGCAAGGACCTGCGGGTGCGCGCCGTGCTGGTGCGCAGCAAGGGGGGGACTTCCGCGGCCCAGGTGAGCTCGTACCGTCCGAGCGCCCCGATCGTCGCCCTGACAACCGATGCCCGGGTGGCGCGGCGGATGAACCTGCTTTGGGGGGTGATTCCGCGGGTGATCACGGCGGAGGAGTTTGAAAAGCCGAAAACCACCGCGCGGCAGCAAGCCGACGCTTTGGGCCTGGTGGAGCCGGGCCAGCAACTGCTGCTGCTCAGCGGGCTGGGCAAGCAGGAACCCAGTCTGACGGCGCTGCAGATGTGACCATGGACGAGCCGGCCAACTCCTACCGATTGCTGACCGTGGTGGTGAAGCCTTTCCGCGCCGCGGAGGTGCTCCGCGCGCTGGAGGCGGTACTTGGGCCTGCCGCCATGGGGGACTGCGTGGTGCGGGAGGCCAAGGGCCACGGCCGGCAAAAGGGTTACCTGGACCGATACCTGGGATCAGAATACAGCATGGCATTCCTGCCCAAGGTGGAGATCAGCATCCCCGTGGCACCCGAACAGTACGAGAAAGTCCAGCAGGCGGTGGTTCAGGCGGCCCGCACGGGGCGCATCGGCGACGGGAAAATTTTCCTGATACCATCTGTCCTTAATATAGACATTTAAATGTCGGGCAAATGGGTGCCGGTGCCGGTCTTTTTCGGCCACGGGGAACGGGCGGCTCACACCCCAAGCAGGCTGAGAACGCGGGTCCAGTTGGTGACGCTGATGTAGCCCGCGTAGTCGGCAAAAGCCGAATCAGTTTGCGCGGTGGACAGGGGGGTGTAGATAGAAAGCCCGGAGCTGCCCCTGCTGTCGGCAGTGCGAGCGAAGACGGCGGCGTCGAGGGCGGTTGCCACGGAGGCCGCTGCGGAGCGGAGGTTGGAGGACACCCCCGTGGAGGTGGAAAGGCCGCGCATCAGTTGTCCCAAGTCACGGTAAGCCGGGAAAGAACCGTCACCGTAGGTGGAAACCGAGTTGGCCACAGACCGGAAGGCCGCCATGTCCGAGGTGGCAATCACGGTTGAGAAGGTGTTCAGCGCGGCGACAAGGCCGGGCAACCGGTCGGTCTGGATCACGGAGAGGGTGTCTTCCGGAACCCCAGTCCCAACATACTGCCTCGACCAACTGTCTACCATTCCCTTGCCCAGGGTCAGGCCGTCCACCTGTGCCGGATTGGTTTTCAGCGAGGCGAAGGTGGTGGTGTAATCCTGGCCAGTGCCTGCCTCCAGCTCTTGCGAGGCGACCAGGACCGGCGTGATGTCCCTGAGCGCGTAGGCAATTTCTGTCATGCCCATCAGGCAGGCGTCAAAACAGAGCATGTCGAGCTTGATTCCGGAATTCTTGACCCCGGAGACGATCTCGGAGGTTTTGAGATTATCGTTGGACTCGTCATCGTAGTTGCTGCCGTCGAGGCCGGAACCGTGGTTCCACATGACCAGGCCGTAGCGGTTGGCTGGAGCGGCAGTAACAGTCCAGGCGAGGAAGCTGGTGAGGGTGGCCGGGTCACCGGTGTTCTTCTCCCCCAGTCGCTCGAAGGTGGTCTTGATGGAATTCATGTTGGTGTCGGCCGTCACGATGGCGCGACCTGAGTCACCCCAGGCGGCCTGGGTTCCGCCTCCCGTCGCGTACTTTTGGCTGCTCCATTGGTCATAAAAAAGGGAGATTTTCACCGTTCCGGGGAGACCAGCCACCGCGGCTTCCAGTTCATTGACATCAGCCGCACCATAGGAGGCGAGGTCGGTGGCGGTCATATAGACGGCGATCGTCCAATCACTTTTTGAGGCGGGTGGAGGATTGACCGGGGTGGTGGATGAACCCGGCGTGACCACAAGGCTGTAGGCGGGGTTGTAGGCACCGGACTTGCCGGAGACTTTCAGCGTGTAGCTACCTGCGGGGAGGCTAGCCATGGAAACCTTCTCGCCGTCAGATGTCCCCGCGCTGGATGCAAGGACCTTGCCGGCTGTGTCGAGGATGGCCAGGTCGAGGTCGCCCTGGGCGTTTTTAAACTGGATCTCGGCGGTGCCACCGGCGGTGGAGGTGGTGAACTTGTAGTAATCGGCGGTGTCCGCCATCACCAAACTGGAAACGGTGGTGGCGGCGTTCAGGGAACCGAGATTGGTGGCAGTGGTGAGGGAGTCATTGTTCTCCTTGGCGTCATCTGTCAGGGTCGCCTTCACTCCCAGGGTGTAGTTGCCATTGGCGGTGCCGGTGTAATTGGTAACGGCCAGAAAATATTTCTGGCCGGCGACAAGGTTTGCTGAAACCTGACTGTTGGTGTTGGCATTGCTGATGTCATCGTTCCATGCGACCCGGGAACCCGTGGCGTCATACAGACCCATGATGGTGTCGATCCGGCTGGCATTTTTGGACGCTTGGAGCGTGTAGCTGGCCGACCAGGCTGGGGTGAATGAATAGTAATCGACCTCGCCAGCTGTGACGGCCGCATTTCTTGCAACCACCTGCTGGTTGTTGAGGGTGAGGGCCACCGGGGCTGAAGGAATGGAAACCAGCGCCGGGGCGGAAGACCAGGACGGATTCAGGCGGACTTCCAAGGTTTCCAGGTTGAGCCGTGCGCGGTGAGCCCGTGAAGGACGGATAAACCAAGCCATGCATGGCTCCAGAAATAAGTCCACCGCATTCCGCGCAGAGGTGCCCGGGAAATGAAGAGCGGATGACAGGTTGAACAACAGCTAGGTCAGGATTTTCTGAATGTCAAATTTGCGGGGGAAAAGATGCGAGATTTTTTGTTCAAAAGGAGAAAGCAGACCGTCAGGGCGGCGGGTCAGCCTGCCTTTGTGAAAATGGGTGGTTTGTCGGGCAATCTTATTTGGACTGCACGCAGTACAGGAATTTGTCGGAGCGGATCAGCAATTTGTCACCGGCAGGCACGGGGCTGGCGTTGAAGATGCCACGGTCTGACAGGTCGTTGACGCCGAGTTGCTCGAAGGAGGGCTTGGCGGCGACCACGAAGGTTTTGCCGTCGCGGGTGAGGTAGTGCAGGCGCCCATCGGCAAGAAGGGCCGAGGCGTAGAACTGGCCGGCGCGTGGCAGGCGTTCCTCGTAGACGATTTCACCGGTTTCGGCCTTGGCGCAGTAGGCGATACCCTGCTGCTCGTGGGTCCAATACAGGTGGCCCTGGTGGATGATGGGCGAGGCGACATTGGAGCCTTTTTGGGAGGTCCAGAGACGGTGGGTGGCGGTGACATCGCCGGAGCCCCCTGTTCGCACTGCCAGGGCCGCAACGCCGGAGCGACCGCCCAGGCAGTACAGGACGCCGTCGGCATGGACGATGCTTGGGACCATGTACCAGGTGATATTGGTCTTGCAGGACCAGAGTTCCTTGCCGGTATCCGGGTCGAATGCCAGCACCTTGCCCTGCACCGCCACGATGAGCTCACGCCGGCCGGACTTTGCGGTGACAAGGATGGGGGTGTTCCAGGATTCCTTGATGCCCTTCACCGTCCATTTTTCCTTGCCGGTGGCGCGGTCGAGCGCGACCAGGGAGTCGCTTTCCACGCTGGCGTTGATGATGACCAGGTTCTTGTGCAAAACAGGTGAGGTGGCGCTGCCCCAGCCGTGGGTTCGTGAGCCGACATCGGTTTGCCAGAGTTGCTTGCCGGTGTGATCGAAGGCGATCACGCCGGTTTTGCCCTGAAAGGTGTAGATGCGGTCGGAGTCGGCGGCGGGTGTGCTGGCGGCAAAGCCGTGGTCGCGGATCTTGTTCTCCTCGGGCAGGCGGGCGGATACGGGAGAATTCCACAAAGTGGAGCCATCCTTCAGGCTGATGGCGATCAGGTGGCGTTTCAGGTTCTCCTGGGAGCCACCCGTCTGGCCGGGCACGAAAAAGCCGGTGTAGCAGGTGATGTAGGCGCGGTCGCCCCAGACGATGGGGCTGGAGGCACCCGGGCCGGGTAGTGCAACCTTCCAGACGAGGTTGTCAGTCTGACCCCACCTCAGCGGCGGTTTGGCGGCAGCATCGGTACCCTGCCCTGCAGGGCCGCGGAAGTTAGCCCAAGGGTTTTCGGCGGCGGGCAGTTGCCGGCCGAGCAGTGTTGCCAGTGACACGGACAGCCAGAACAGTCTCACCATGGTCGGCTCCTTGTTGCGTGAAAATCAGGGGGTATGTTCCGGGAAGTCGGCCTGGTAGCGTTTCACCAATGCGGGAATATCGTTGGTCACGATAAAGATGCGGCCTTTGATTTTGCGGACCGTGCCGGGTTCAAGGCCACCGAGGCGGAAGTCGCTGTGCAGGCAGCGGGCCACGCCCTGAAACAATTCCTGGTACGGTTCCCATGCCATGGCCAGGACAATTTTTTCATCGGCGCTGAAACAGCCGATGAGGCCGCTGGAGGGAATCAGCGGGGAAAGGGGCCGAGGATTGGCATCCTCGCGGGGCACACCCCTGGGCACCCAGACCTGGCCGGGGGTGTAGTGGGCTTTCTTGGCCCAGTTGTCGGTGGGCATGCGGGTCAGCTTGCCATCGAGGAAGAGGAAGCATTTTGGCAGGTAGTCATCGAGGTTGCCCCGGAAACCGGCACCGAACCCGGTGAATGGCCCGAGCCGCACACAGGGCTGGGCCCAATGGGCCTCAGACCGTTTGGCGGTGGGATTTTTGGCGACCAGGTCGAATGTAATCTGGTCGGCGTGGGCTGTGATGGTGTGCTCCACCTCGAGGCCATCCGCCAGTGTGTCGCGCAGGCGGATTACCTTTGAATCCCCCTGGGGGGAAAGCCTCTGGCAGGTGTGGGGCACCACCGTGTGTTTGACCCAGTCTGCATCGGTGCTGCCAGCGCGGCAGTAGGCCTCGAGGTAGTTTATACGGACGGGGCCGCCTGGGATTTTGGCGCCGCGGATTTCCAGGTAATGGCCGTCATGGTGGATGGTGAGTCCATCGGCTTGCGCCGGGGTGGCCAGGAGCATCCACGCGCAGAAAATTGGGGCCATGGCAGTGGCGGGGCCTCAGGGTTTGGGGAAGTACTTGTCAATGATCCATTGGGGTTGCCATTGGTCCGGCTTGCGTTCGAAATCGTTGAAGCCGACACCTGGCAGCGAGGCTTTGGTGGAAGCCTGAAGCGGCTGTTTGTCGCCGTAGGTTTTTTGCTGGGCCAGCAGAAGCGTCTCGAGGTGCTGGATGGTGGCGGCTTGGGCAGGGTTGTTGGACAGGTCGGTGATCTCGTTTGGATCATTCTGCAGGTCGAACAATTGGCGGCGGTGGATTTGGGGATAAACGATCAATTTGTGGCGACCATCGCAAACCGAGCGCATCAGGTTTTGAAACGGCATGAACAGCGCAGGCCTGATTTTTGCCGAAGGATCCGCCCAGATGGTTTGCAGCGCGTGGCCGGAAAGTTTTTCGGGCGGGGTGGCACCGGCCACCTGGCACAGCGTGGGGAACAGGTCGAGCAGGTAGGTGAATGAGTTGGTGCTGGAATGTTTTGGCACCCCCGGGCCGGCGATGATGAGCGGGCAGCGCATGCTGTGCTCGTAGAGGCTCTGCTTGCCGAGCAAACCGTGGCTGCCCATGGCCAGGCCGCTGTCGGCGGCGTAAATGACCAGGGTGTTGTCGGCCTTGCCGGATGTTTCAAGCGCGTGCAGGATGCGGCCCACCTGGCCATCGAGGTGGGTGACGAGTCCGTAGTACTCGCACAACTGGTCCGACAGCAGTTTGGGATCCCGCGGGTAGCCGAGGAGGTTCTCGTCGCGGACATTCCTGCAAATGCCATTGTTGAACGGGTGAGCCGGCAGGAAGTTGGCCGGCAGCGGCGGGCGTTTGGCGTAGTAGGGGGTTCGGAATTCTTCGGGGGGATTGCGAGGGTCATGGGGGGCGGTGAAAGCGGCGTAGCAAAAAAACGGGTTGGGCCCCTTTTGGGCCTGCAGAAAGCCGATCACCTGATCGGCGAATTCCTCGGAGGAGAATTTGGCGGCGACGCGCCGGTTGACCAACTTGCCATCCATGGTGTCGGCGATGGGGGTTTTGGTGTGGTCGGCCATGCCCCCCAGGAAAACCGATTTCGCGTTTGGGAACGCGCGAGTGAGCGAGGCTTCGCCATTGTGCCACTTGCCGGTGGCGAATGTGGTGTAGCCGGCTTCGCGCAGCGTTTCAGGCAGAAGCTTGACGCCTTTTAGCTCATTGGGCACCTCCAGCCAGGTGCGGCCGCTCATCAGCATGGCCCGGCTGGGGATGCAGACGGCCCCGCTGTTGGAGCCGAAGGTGTAGTTGGCCCGGAAGCTCATGCCCCGACGGACGAGGGAGTCCATGTGCGGGGTGCGAATATGCGGGTTGCCCCAGGCGCCGATGGTGTCGGCGCGCTGGTCATCGGCGAAAAGAACCAGGATGTTGGGCCTTGAGGGACCTGTCTGCCCAGGGCAAAGGGCCAGCAGGGCGAAAGCCAAAAGGCTGGTCATATGCCACCGCCCACCAGGGTTTTCAGTTCTGTGATGGCGCGGAGGACGCCTTCCTTGGGGTCTTCGTTCGCCTCGTGCTCCACCGCGAGGTAACCCCGGAAGTTGACCTTTTGCAGCATGGCAACCAGGCGCTTCAGGTCGGCGGGTTCCTTGGCTTTCCCCTTGGGATGCATCTCGGTCTTGAGTTGGGCGACCACGGCGTAGGGGGCAATTTTTTCCAGATCGCCGTAGGGATCATCCGTGCGGAAGTTGCCGGTGTCGAGGTTGACGCCGAAGTTGGGGTGGTTGACCGCCTTGACGAGCGTGAGGAGATCCTCCACCCGGGCGGTGATGCCACCATGGTTTTCGAGGGCCAGGATGACGCCGTATCGGGCGGCGTGGTCGCAGGCCTGGCCGATGGCGTTGATGCAACGCTCCTGGGCCTTGGCGAGCGTGTCGCCCTTGGGCAGGTTGCCGGCGAAAATGCGGATGGTCTTGCCGCCCAGGATGGAGCATTTTTCCACCCAGTCGTTCACCAATTGCAATTGGGATTTATGCTTGGCCGCATCGGGCGTGGTGAAGTCGTTGCCCACCGCGGTGCCGGTGATGTCGAGACCCAGTCTGGCGCAGTGGAGCTTGTAGCGCGCCATGGCGGCGTTGGAAGTGTCGGCAAAGTAGTAGGAAGTGGGTTCGATGGCGCCGAGTCCGATGCCGGCGACCCAATCGGCGAACTGTTCCATGGTCATTGAGGTCGCGGATTTGCCCTTGAGATCGAGGAACTTGCGGAAGCTGTAGGCGGCCACTGCAAGTTTGATGAGTGGCCTGCCGTTGCGGCTGATCGGATCGATGGCGCGGGCGGTCGCGAGCGGGAAGGTGGTCAGGCCACCCAGGGCCACGGTGGCAAAGTTCCTGCGGGAAAGCTCGAACATGTGAATGGTTCCAAACCGTGGGGTGGCAAGGCGGTTTGAAGCCAAGTGTAAACGATGGCGTGGACTGGGGGTGAAAAAATTCAAACCCGCGCCGGGGTGCTGTTTCTGAAGGGGGGATGGTGGATCGGGATCAATTCCAGACCAGCACGGGCAGCAGGGCGGCCAATGCCATCAGGGCGGCCACGCCGACCCATTCATACACCAGCAAGTCAGGAATGGGGCCTTCCTGCACCAAACCGGCGGGCGGGCCCCACAGGGTGTCCAGAAGGGCACGCATCCAGCCGATGGTGAGCAGTGCCAAGAGCAAGGCGCCTGTCAGGGCCCAGGCGATATGGATGGACAATCCCTCCTCCACGGTCCAGTCGGATGCGTTGAAGGTGATCCAGGGTGGTGTGCCGACGAATGCCGCTCCCACCAGGAGCCAAGCGGCTTCCAGCCGGGGTGCCTCGATTCCCAGGCCCCCCATGCGATGGAATGCCCCCTGCCCCAACCGGGCCTTCACGGCACCCATCAGCCAGGCCGCGGCCAGGGTCACAGGCACCAGGGTGAACACCAATTCGATACCGGCTCCCGGGCGGTGCGCGCAGGCGGCCATCCCCACGCCTGTCCAACCGTGGATTGCGGCCACGAGAGCGTCGGGCAGGGCCCGGCTTCCGAGGGTTTCCAGCGCGCCGGCCAAGCCGATGATGACGCCGGCAATCACCAGCCACCGCGTGGCCTCGGTGTGGTCACCGGGGACCATGGAGGCGATGAACAGGGTGATCGCCATGCCGCCCGCGGCAAGAAAGGCCCGCCAAGTTCCGGAGCTGGTTCGGCCGACCAGGGTGAGGCCGGGAAAAGTGATCAGGGTCCAAACGGTGACCAGTCCCAGCAGGGCCAGGGAACCGTTGGCGTGCCCGGACTTGCCTAGCCAGTAAATGGCGAAGGCTGCCAGCGGCGCCCCACGGGTCATCACCATCGGACCGATGCTGGGGGACCAGAGCCGGGCGGCTTTTTCCAGCGAGGCCCAGAGGCCCGCCAGCCAGGCATTCGGATGCCGGAAAATGGAACCCAGGCGGAAAACCAAATCCTGGCCCCGTTTCAGGGGTGTGGCGGAGGATCCCTGGCTTTGCCGTCGTCGCCGGGCCATTTCCTGGGCCAGGGCCGGGACCCGCAGCATCTGGTACCAGCGCATGGCGGCGTTGCCGGCCAGCATCCAGGTGGCCAAGCCGATCCAGCCCAGCGAGGCGATGACCAACACCAGGCCCAGGCTTGCCGAGGTGGAATTGGCAAGCGAACCCTTGGCGTCCGCACGAAGGCGGGCCCTGGCCAAACCGGAAAGCAGCGTGGTGCCGCCAACGGCCCCGATGGCGACCTGGACCGGGGTGGAATCGAGCCAGCCATCACTGGTGCGCAAGAGCAGGTAGGCCCCGGCGTGGACCGACATGCCACCGTAGAACAAGGCGCTGGATGGGGTGGGCCCTTCCATGGCCCTGGGCAACCAGCGCATCAAAGGCCATTGGGCCGATTTGCCGGCCGCCGCCAGCAGAATGAAACAGCCGACGATGGTGGCGTCCGGCAGCTCGAGGTGATCCAGGGTGGCCAGCGAAGTGTCGTGCGCCTGGAAGAGCATCCAGGTGACGGCGAGCAGCAGTCCGGTATCTGCCACCCGGTAGAAGGCGAATACGGTGCGGGCGCCGGCCTGTGGCCCGGGGCGGGAATGGTAAAAGCCGATGAGCAGCACCGAGCAAAAGCCGATGATCTCCCACCAGAACGCCGTGAGAGCCAAGGTCCCTGAAAAAATGAGCCCCAGCATGGAGCCGGCGAAGAGGCTGCCAACCATGAAAAACCGGCTGAAAGAGGGTTCACGGTGGAGGTAGGTGCGCGCGAAGCGCATGGAGCCGAGGGCCATGCTGGAGGACAAAAGCCCGATCAGCAGGGCCGAGCCATCCAGTCGCCACAACCCGCTGGCATGCGCATGGTCCGATCCGGTCAGGGCCGGATTGATCGGCAGGTCCACCGGAGTTTGTCCCGACCAGATCCGGTGGCCCGTGAGGAAAACCAAAACCAGCAGCGAGGTGAAAAGGCTCGCCTGCGCGACCGAGGCGACAGGTTTCTCCCACCGTTCGGTGGGCCTGCGGAACGCCAGCAGCAAAGCCAGGCTCAAGCCGCACGCGATGGGACCAAAAACCGCCAAGCCCAGGCCGAGGGAAAGCTGAAATTCCCCGATGGCTGATTCGCCCATGGTCATGCCCCGATGGCGGGATTGGGGGAGCCGATCCAGGCGATCGGCAGATCTTCCCTGCCGGCGCTGTGGCAAGCCCGTGAATCTGGGGCGATGGCGATCGCCGCCAGTTCTTCCGGGGTGTGCCGGATCTCGGTGGCGGTCCAGTCGGGCTCGATGCGCCACTGGCGGTCGGAAGCCGGATCGATCGCCACCAGCGTGAACCACTGGTGTTCCACCTTGCGGGCCACATCGGGATTTCCGCGCGCCGCGGCGACCACGCGCTCGACCGGAGCCTCGACCATCATCAGCAGTCGCACGGGTGTATGGATCTCGATCATCTGCCGTGGCAGGCCGGTGCGCAGGTCGCCGCAGGCGCCCTCCATCACCCCCACGAGGCTGACGGGATTGTGGGGCAGCTTGGTGCCCGAACCGTAGCGGACCGGATCGACCCGTGAAAAATAGTACTCGAGATTGATGCCCACGCAGACCGGGGTGATGGCGGCGAGGATGGCGGTCACCGTCGCTCCCGAGGGATCCTGCCAGGGGTCGTAGGAGACCAGGAAGCATCGCCGGTCTAGGAACAGGCCGCGGGTGCGTGACCTCCTGCCGATGAAGGCCATAGCATTGGTGGCATGGCCCAGCTCCGGCCTGGGTTGTGCCGGATCGACCGACCGTTCCATCACATGGGCGATGGCGTCCTCGGGCCTTGATCCGGGGCGGATGGTTACGAATCGCCTGCAGCGCTCGGCCGCGTTGGCGCGGGCCGCCTGATCCAGCATGTTTTTTGCCTGGACCAACAGGGTGGAATGGGATGGCGGGACCAGGTCGGTGTCGATGAGGGTGATGCGATCGGAGCAGGTGTCGTGGCCGCCTCCCAGGAACCATGTGTCGTCGGGGATGACGAGTCCGCGCTTGGCCAATTCAGCACGGACCTCGGGCCGGTTGGCCAGCATGGCCAGGAGGCGGGCGTTGTTGTATCCCTCGTGCCCGCCACAGGCACCGCAATCGTAAGCGGACTTGTGGGGGTTGTTGGCGCTGCTGGAACCGTGCCCCAGGACCACCACGAGGCCGGCCATGTTGCCCGTCATGCCGATGGTGCGCAGCAGGTTTTGCACGCGGTTGGCTTGCTCGGTGAGGGAAAAGGCCCGCACACCCTCGAGATCCTCGTTTTCGGAAAGATCAAGGCTGCTGGAATTTCCGTGGTTGCCCACCCGTTCGATGAAGTCATTGAATTGATGCCGCCAACGCGGGACGAACAGGCCAGCGACCATCATCGGGAAAGCCGCCAAGGCGCCCAGGGCGCCGGCAAGGGCGCCGAGAAAACGATGGCGAAGGGAGGATTCCGCCAGACGGGCCACGCGCGCCACGGAGGCGTTCCGTTTTTGGATGAGGGCTGTGCGTTGGCAGGTCGGGCGTTCGCGGACCATGTGGGCGGCGCGCACACCGAGCGGGGCCAGCGTCCTGCCTCCGGGAGTCCTCTCGTCCAGCCAGGCGACCGGCAACCCGAAAAACCCGGGCGCTCCCCAGGTGCGGACGGCGGGGAAAAGCTCCTCCATGGCGCGGCGGAATGATTCCTCACGCTCGTCGATGCAGGTCATCACATCCAGCAAGGGGCGGGGGGCCGGACAGCCACCGGTATCGGACTCAGGGCCGCGCGGAGGCCTCATGGAAAGCGCCGAAAGGACCTGGGAGCGCAGATGGGCCTCGAGGGCTTCCTGCCAGAGGGCCCTCCGGCGATCGGGGCTGAAGTCGAGGGCGGCGCGGACCAGCCTGGCCCGGGCGTTGTCGGAGGCGGAGCGAAGGGCGGCTGCATCGAAGGGTGCCGGTTTCACATGGGAGAGCGCACAGGCCAGCTCCCAGGCATGCTGTTCACGGGGTTCGGCTTGATTAACGGAGCGCACGATGGGATCGAGTAGGGCCCGCAACTCGGCGGGGGTGTTCGCGGCGTTGGGCGGAACCAGTTTTTCCGTGAGCACCCAATCGCGAGCGAGGTGGTACTCGACGAGAAGCAATCCGGCGATGAAGTCGATGAGCCAGACGGGCATGTCGCGATGGGGGCGGTCCTCCGGATGCCTCTCGAGGCGGTGGAACATTCCCGCCCATCCCGGATGGCGGAAGAGTGTGGACAGCAACGCGGTCTCGAGGCTGTGGGCATCGGGAGCACCGATCAATTCCAGGATGGCTTCGGCCGGGTCCTGATCCTCATCCAGACGCCTGCGTGCGTCGGTGGCGAGAGAATCACCAAAAGTGTCGAAGATGCCACCCTGCGCGAAGCGGGCCAGTTCCATTGACCAAAACCGGTCCTGGCTTGGCGAGGGACTCTCGCTCATGCCCCGGTCGAGGTAGACAGAGCAGGAGGGCACCAGGCAGGCACGGGTGGCGGCCGCCAAGGGTTGCGATCTTGCCACCTCCACCATTTCGGCCAGGGTGAGGAATTCCGACGCCGGGTGGTGTTGATTCCCTGGCCATGGAAGTTTGCGGGCTTCCTCCCACAGATCGAGGGCAGCCCGGCCCCCGGGGAGGCGGTGTTCCAGCCACCATGCCCGGCTGCGGGGGGAGATGCGTGGGGCGGGGTGGTCCAGGAATGCCTGCTCCAGGGCGGCGGTGGTCAGGTAGCCGACCAGCCGGCAATCTTCAGGATGCCAGCCCAGCCGATCGCGTGCCTCCACAAGGTCGCGACGGTTGATTTTTCCGGCGCCAAACAGGCGGTGGTATTCCAGCTCATCGAGGTAGCCCCGGGCCGAGTGGAGGGTGCCGGCCTTGGCGACGGCCTGGTGGAAGGGAAGGTCCTCGAAGGCGTGCAGGGTGTTGTGGTGGATGAAGACCTCAATCGGGCCCTGGTCCGGCAGGTAGTGGGCGAGGTGGTCCAAGACCCTGAGAAGGGTGTCGCGGTCCAGTGGTCCGGACCGGGTGTATGTGCCGTGGTGGGAGGTGGTATTCATGGGTGAGGAAACGGTCGGCTATGGATCAATAAATCCATTGGGCGCCCAGATAAAAGGATGGCACGCCCAGCACCACCAGGAACGGAAAGCTGATACCCAAGCCTGTGGTGAAGTAAATGGATGGATTGGCATCCGGAATGGCCATGCGCATGGCAGCTGGCGCGGCGATGTTGCTGGGGGCTGAGACCAGAGCGGCGAACAGGATGGCGCTGCCCATTTCCATGCCGACTAATTTCGCCACACAGATGGCCAGCAGACCCATGGACAAAGGAAACAGGGTACCGAACAGGACCAGTTTCCAGACCCCTTTGCCCAGCGATGTGAGTTGCTCGCCTGCCTTCATGCCATTTTCAAACAGGAACAGGCACATCACACCGCGGAAGGGCAGGTCGAAGAATGGGCGGGTTCGCTCATATTCGCTGGGCACGGTGAGATAACCGACAAGAATTCCGCCCAGCAACAGGTAGATTCCTGGCGACCTCAGTTCATGCAGCAGGATGGAGAGCATGCTGTCGTGTTGGGCAGGGTTTTGGGAATTATTTCCGCCGGTTACCCTGGGATGCCGGGGCGCCGGCATCAAGGCCCGCCGCACCACACTGACCTGCGCGCCGTTGCCGGGTGGGTCGAGTTCCAGTCCGGATTCCTTTTCTGCGATCTCCAAGTCGGCCAGCAACTGTTTCTTTGAGGCCTTCCGGGTGAGGGCGCGAAACAGCATGATGCCGACGAGAATGCCTGGAATTTCCATTACCGCCAACAGTGCGGCCATGTAGCCATCTTTGGGTAGCTGGAAGCTGTTGACGAGGGCCATGGAGACGGCAAAAAGGCCCGCGCTATCGGATCCATAGAGCGCTCCCAAGGCGCACGCGTTGGGAGAATCAAGTCGCAGAACCTTGAGCAACAGCAGAATGGCTAGAATGGAAACCAGAGTGTTGGTGATGAATCCGGTTCCAAAAGGCACTATGCAATGGATGAGGCTGGATTCACCACGCATGTCGTGGCCACCCTCGTAGCCGATAGACAGCAGCAGGTAGACCACAATCAACTGGTAGCCTTCGGCGGGAAACTTGATGTCACTCTTGATGAGCTTGGAAACCAGGCCCAGGAAAAAGAAAAGGACAAGCGGCCCCAAAAGATTTTGTTTGGCGGCGACCGCGATCTTGTGAAGCAGGACGCGGGTACCCGAGTCTTCCAGTGGGTAAACGAGGGTGAGGATTGCCTCCTCGGAAGATTCGCCTTCCCAGCGGGCGAAAACCTGGAAAGTCCCGTCATGGGTGGGTGTCCAGTTGGTTTTGCCTTCGGAGTTTGTTTTCAGGGAGAATTCGGCAGGTGTGCCCTGGGATTTGCTTTCCGGGTCGCGGATGGAGATGTCCAGCTCTGGTACGGGCTTGCCGTTTCGGAGGATTTGCAGGGTGATGGAGTCATCCTCGTTGAATTGAGGCATGATTTCCATGCCCAATTCAACGATGGGCTGGAATTGGTTCAAAGCATCCGGATTGCCCCGCATGGATTTGACATAGAGGTTGTGAAGGCGTCCATCGCCATCGCGGTGACGGTGCACCACGGCGACGGTAACCGGCAGGTTGGGCGCTTCTGATCCCAGCGGTACTTCCCCAAGCAGGTGGTTGCCCCGGAAGCTAAGTGGGAGCGTGGCGGCTGGCTTGCGTGGGTCGGTCTTAAACCAAGCCTGAAGGTTGCCGATGTCGGCAAGGCGCGTGGGATCCGTGGAGGCCGTGGCCGGGTCGGCGACGACCTCCACTTGCCGCTTTACCCCTTCGACTTTGCCTAATTGCAGAAAAAAGACTTCGGCCCGTGAGAAGGTTGTGGCCAGCAGGCAGATCGCTATCACCAATCGGGCATTCGATGGCATGTTGGGAATCCGTGGAAAAAATCCAGGTTGAGGAGGGCTGGGTGGAAGTCAAAATGCCCAAATCTTCAATCGCTTAGATGGACTGGAGGACCATCCGGATGGCTTGCCCAAGTTGGGCATGCGTATCGTTCCATCCGGTTACTGAAAGCACAACCACTGGGTGATTACAACGGAGAAAGGAAGTAGGATATTGAAGGAAAATTCAGGAAAGCGCCTGATTCCTTTCCTGGAATTCAGGGAGGCTTGTGAAGGGTATTACGGAATCGTCAGGCAACGGGCGAGCAGGGCACGCGAACCAAAACCTGGGCCCCACCCCCGGGACGGTTTTCCATGCGGATGGAGCCACCCATCGCCTTGACGATGGCCCGGCAGATGCTAAGGCCCAGACCGCTACCGGTCTTGGGTTGCATGGGTTGCTGCGTCGGGTTGGTGCGGTTGAAGCGGTCAAAGACCTTGTCGAGGCTTTCCGGCGGAACACCAGGACCTGTATCAGTGACTGACAGCTCGGCCCATGCCGGCCGGGCCGGGTCATCGAGCTTGAGTTCGCAAACCACCCGGCCGCCTTCCGGGGTGAACTTGATCGCGTTGTCGAGCAGGTTGCTCAATACCTGCCTGAGGCGGGCCGGGTCGGCGGCCACGGTGGCCGGTGGGTGGGCCTCGAGGTTAAGGGTCACACCCTTTTGCTCGGCGACCGGGGTGAACATCTCAACAGCCCGCTCCAGGACCTGGTCCAGACGCGCGGTCGATCCCTGGCGATGGAGGCGGCCCGCGTCGCCTTCGGCGAGCAGTAACAGGCTGTTCACCAGGGCCGCCAGCGATTCAACCTGTTCGAGAAGATCTTGCATGAGTTCGCGGTATTCCTCGACGGGGCGGTCCTTGTTGAGGGTGACCTCGAGAAGGGCACGGACGGCGGCGAGGGGAGAGCGAAGCTCGTGGGCGGCGTTGGCGACAAAATCACGCTGGCTGGAGGTGTAGGTGGCCAGCCGGTCGAGCATCTGGTTGATCGTGATGGCCAGCCGGTCCAACTCGTCACCGATACCGCGGACAGGCAACCGTTTGTCGAGGCTGGTCGCATCCAGCCCGCGGGCAGTCCCAAGCATCGCCGAGACCGGTCCCATGGCCCGCGCCGCCAACAGCCAGCCCACGAGGGGTGAGACCACGGCCACAGCCAGACCGCTGGCCAGGAACAGTTGCTGGATCCGCGCCAAATCCTCGGCCAAAAAGTCAAGATTCGAGCCAACTCGCACCCGGAGATTCTGCGTGGTGCTTTGGGCCACACGGAAACCCATGAGCTCCTGCCACCCGTCGGCCCGGTCATCGAAACCGAGAAGGGCCCCCTCGGGCATTTCCCCACCCGTCGCCACGAGGGTGCCTGACCGCCAGACTTGGGCGAACCAGTTCTGCAACTGGTGACTGCTGGCCTTGCGGGCCAGTTCCTGGCGCAACTCGACTGGGTCGGGGTTGGAGGCGACCAGTTGCTCGAGTTCGCGGCAGTCCTCGAGCAACACCTCCTCCAGCTCGCGCTGCAGGAGGAAACGCATGCCCAGGTAAAGCACCGCCAGCAGGCAGGCCACCAGCACCACCAGAACGCCGGCATTCCAGAAGGCGAGCTGGAAGCGGAGCGAGCGTGTCAGGCGCTGGATGCTGGACGGCATGCCGGGTTCCGGTTCAGGCAGCCTTCAGGGCGTAGCCCCTGCCGCGAATCGTCTGGATGACCCCCTCGGCCCCGGCCTGGGAAAGCTTGTTGCGGAGGCGGTTGACATGAACCTCGATCACATTGGTCACGCCTTCCCACTCGCCTTCCCAGAGGTGCTCGCACAGCATTGTGCGCGTGACTACTTGTCCGGCGTTGCGCATGAGGATTTCCAGCAGGCTGAACTCGGTGGGGGTGAGTTCGACATGGTTGCCGGCGCAGGTGACCCGGCGATTGGTCAGATCGAGGTTGACAAGGCCCACCGTCAGCGTGGGTGCCGGCCTGTCGGCGCTTCGGCGACGGACAGCCTCGAGGCGCGCCAGCAATTCGGGGAAGGCGAAGGGTTTGACCAGGTAATCGTCGGCACCCTCGCGCAGTCCGGAGACCCGGTCGTCCACCGAACCAAGGGCGGTGAGCACAACCACGGGGGCGCGCACTCCGGCTGCCCGCAACTGCCTGAGCACCTCGAGGCCGGTGACTTCCGGCAGCATCAGGTCCAGCACGATGGCGTCGTGGCGCTGGCTGAGACCCTCATCCAGGCCGGCCTTGCCGTTTTTGGTCCATGTGCAGGTGTGGCCGGCATCCTCCAGGCCGCGGCTGACCGCCTTGCCGATGATCGGATCGTCCTCCACCAGGAGGATGCGAAAGCCCGAAGCAATGGATTTTTCAGGAGATTCGGCCGAGGCGATCATAGTCCGAGTTCCTTCAACTGCCGGGGTTCGACCGGGGAGGGGGCCCCGGTCATCTGGTCGCGCGCCCGCTGGTTCTTGGGGAAGGCGATCACATCGCGGATGTTCGGTGTGCCGACCAGCAGCATGGCCCACCGGTCGAGGCCCAGGGCGATACCGCCATGCGGTGGGGCGCCCAGCTTGAGGGCGTCGAGCAGGAAACCGAATTTCTCCCGGGCCTGCTCGGGCTCGAGGCCCAGAACGCGGAAGACCTTGGCCTGCACATCGCTGGAGTGGATGCGGATGCTGCCTCCCCCGCATTCGTAGCCATTGATGACCAGGTCGTAGGCGCGGGCTTTCACCTTGCCGGGGTCGGTCTCCAGCAGGGGGACATCCTCCACGCGGGGAGCGGTGAACGGGTGATGGTTGCTGACCCAGCGGTTGGCTTCCTTGTCGAAGCCGAAGGCGGGGAAATCGACCACCCAAAGGGGCTTGAATTCGTGTTCCTTGCCGGCCAGCAGGCCCAACTGGTTGGCGAGGTGGACCCTGAGATCGCCCAGGAGCTCGGCCGACTTCAACGGCTCATCGGCGACAAACAGCAGCAGGTCGCCCGGTTCGGCGGCCAGCAGTCCGGGCAGCGCGGCCAACGCTTGGGCCCCGAGGAATTTCTCGATACCGCCGGTGACCTTGCCCTCCTCCACCTTGAGCCAGGCGAGGCCCTTGCCGCCGGCGCGGGTGACCATTTCGGCCAGTTTGCCGCCCGGCTTGAGCTCGGTGTTGGAGAAGCGGCCCGCGGCGCCCTTCACATTGAGGGCGCGGACGGCTCCGCCCGCCTCGACGGCCTCGCGGAACACCTTGAATTCGGTGGTTTTGGCCCAGTCCGAAAGGTCGGCGATCTCCAGCCCGAAACGCAGGTCGGGCTTGTCGGAGCCGAAACGGGCCATCGCCTCGTCGTAGCCCATGCGTGGCAAGGGGACGGGCACCTCGACGCCGAGGACCTCCCGGAAAACCTCGGCCAGCAGACCCTCGATGAGGCCCAGCACATCCTCCTGGTCGACAAACGACATCTCGAGGTCGAGTTGGGTGAATTCCGGCTGGCGGTCGGCCCGCAGGTCCTCGTCGCGCAGGCAGCGGGCCACCTGGTAATAGCGGTCGAAGCCGGCGACCATGAGCAGTTGCTTGTAGAGCTGGGGGGATTGCGGCAGCGCGTACCAGCTTCCCGGGTGGACGCGGCTGGGCACGAGGTAGTCGCGGGCGCCCTCGGGCGTGCTGCGACCCAGGAGGGGTGTTTCCACATCGACGAAACCGCGCTGGTCGAGGTGGCGGCGGATGATGGAGGTCATGCGGTGGCGGAGGAACAGCGACCTTTGCAGGCTGGGGCGGCGCAGGTCGAGCCAGCGACTGGTCAGGCGGACATCCTCGCCCGCCAATTCCTCGCCCGGGAACTCGGTCACCTCGAAGGGTGGAGTCGGGCTGGAGTTGAGCACCTCCACCGATTCGGCGAGCACCTCGACCGCGCCGGTGGCGAGGTCGGGGTTCTCCTTGCCCGGCAGTCTCTTGCGCACCACTCCGGTGACGGCGAGGCACCATTCCCTGCCGAAGCTGTTCGCCTGTTGAAATATGCCGCCCGGGCCCGATTCCGCCTCGAAGACGACCTGCGTGACACCGTAACGGTCCCGCAGGTCGATGAAGACCTGGGAGTTGTAGGCGCGTGAGGTGTTCACCCAGCCGTTGAGAGTGACCCGGGATCCCACCTGATCCACCCTGAGATCGCCGCAGGTGTGGGTACGCCGCCAATCCGCCATGCCAAACTCCGATCACAAACCCGAACCACCCGACAGGGGATGCCTGACGAAATGGCCTTGGAACACCTGGAGGATTTCGCGGGCGCAGCCTGTTTGCGACTAATCGGGCCGCCTAATCCTTATCGAGGATTGTACCAATGGGTCAGGCGGTTGTTTTAGGGGTGATCTAACAGGCCGGAGCTGTCCGGAGATTTCCCCGGATATCAGTGCTGGAAAGGTCGAGCCGGAATTCATTTTCCGGGATTTCCTCGAAGAGCTCCCTGGCTCCGGGAATGTCGGAAAGGTCTGGCAGGTCGGCGACGGTTCGGAAATGACCGGATTCCGTGGCGCGTCCGGCCACCAGAAACTTGCAGCCCAGTTGCCTCAGGCGCTCCACCATGGCGGCCAGAGCGGCACGGGTGCCCCCGTAAAATTTGGGGTCAACCACCCGGAGGGCGGTATCAATCCCGACCACAAAGGTCGTGCCGGGCCAGGCCTCGGCTTTGTCCTGAAAGGTGCCCAAACGACTCACCACAACAGCCGCAAGGCGGCCAAATCCGTCCAACCTAGACAGGATTTGGCAGGAGGCGAGGCTTGGTTTGTCGGCGTTGTTGATGGTGAGTTCAAAAACCGCCTGCAGGCCGGTGCGTTTCTGGGCGACCCGGGCCAGGTGGACATGCCCGGCGTGGAGTGGGTTGAAGGACCCGGCAATGACCAAACCGGGCGCGGGACTGTCGCTGATGCGGCCATCGGCGTGAATGTGGCACCAGGAACGCTTGCCCGCCAGGGTTTCGAACAACGGGGACAGGAGTTCATCCGGCTCAGGAGCCAGGGATTCTCCGGGTTGGCCCAGGAGCAGTTGGAGTAGTTGGGAGGAAACCTGTTTTTCCTGTTCGCCCCGCACGCCGCCCCGTCCAAGATGGAGGGTGTGGCAATGCGCCGTGTGCCCGTCACAAATGGCCATGTGGGCCCGGTCGGTGCCGCGCCGGGGCGGTTGGGTTGCCAGTGCTGCGGTGCAGGCCACCCCCACGCAGAGGCTTTTTTTGTCAGTAGGCGCGATTTGCCAGGCATTGTTCCAGGCCCGCCATGCCAGTAGGCGGGCGGTTTCAACCGAGCAAAGGGATTCGGGCAGCCGACCCAGGTACCGGCCCAAGGCCTCGCGCGAGTAGGGGATTTGAGCGTCGAGCACCACCTGCGAGGCGCCGGGCTGCCTGAGGATTGACTGGATAGCTGAGGAGGCCGCCCCGGCCACCACCATCGCCATGGGCGGACAGTGGGACACCACGCGGCGGGCCAGCGTGTCCAAATCGTCCTGGGCATCCATGGGGTTGGCCGGAGGGGTCAGGCGGGTGGGGCTTGCGGGAGGGAATTTTCCGCATCCTGCAGATAACGGCAAAACTCGTGCGGGGAGTCGATCCCGCGGGCATTTTCAAGAAAACCGTCGAGGCGGACCAGACGGGCGATGCGGGTCAGCACCTGCAGATGTGTGGCATCATCACGGCAGGCCACCATGAAGAAAAGATCCGTGGGCTGATTGTCTGGCGATCCAAACTGAAGAGGCGAGGCTAGCCGGGCAAAGGCAAGGACCGACTCGCCCAATTCAGCCTTCAGCCGGCGGCTGGGGTGCGGGATGGCAACCCCTCCGGGCTGGGCGGTGCTACCGCGCTCCTCGCGTTCGCGCAGGCTATCCAGCAGGGCAACGGGATCCCAGACCTGCCAGGATTGCTCCGCCAGGGCCGCCAATTCGCGCAGAAGGGAGGAGCGTGTGCCAGCCCGCAGGTTGAGGCTCACGCAGGCCGGGGGCAACAAGGCGGATACCAGCGACCTGGGTTCGCCAAAGCCCGACTCGGACGAATCGACCGCGGCCTGCACGGCCTCGGAGAAGGAAAGGCTTTCCACCTCCATCCGGCTGAGTTCCGCGTCGGAATAGCCGGGCAGGTTGGTTTCGAGCCAGCGGGTTACTTCCGCCCTGGCAAAACGCCATTCCCCGCCGACTTTCCTGCCTGGAAGGTCGCCTTGGAGAGCCATTTTTTCCACCATCCGTGGGTCACGCTGCAGGAAGGCGGCCAGTTCGCGGATGGAGTAGGACTCTTTTTGCATGGGGAGCTACAGGTTCCGGCATTCTGAAAACAAAGATCCCGGCGACTAACCGTCACCGGGATTCTCATTATCGGCAAGCAGGGGTGAACTGGACAAGGTCCAATCCAGGTTGCCGGCCCGTTTTTAAATGCCCAGCCTGCCCATTTGTGTCATTTTGGGCCGGTCAAGCCAGGTAAGGCGAAGCCCCGACCATCCTTCAGCAACTGGGTTTGGGCCTGGGTTTGCTGGCTGAGACCCCACAGACGGATGAAGCCCTTGGCGGCTTCGTGGTCGAACTGGTCGCCACGCTCGTAGGTGGCCAGCTTGTGGCTGTAGAGGCTGTGCTCGCTCTTGCGGCCAACCACGATGGCCTGGCCCTTGAACAGCTTGAGCCGAACCTGGCCACCGACGAACCGCTGGTTGCTGGCGACGAACGCCGCCAGATCCTGGTGGAATCCACTGAACCAGAGACCGTTGTAAACCAAGTCCGCATATTCCTGGGACACCATGGTTTTGAAGCGCTGGGCCTGTTTGCTGAGGCAAATCGATTCCAGTTCCCTGTGGGCGGTGTGCAGGATGACCGCGGCCGGGGCCTCGTATAGCTCGCGGCTCTTGATGCCCACCAGGCGATTTTCCACATGGTCGATCCGGCCGATTCCGTGTTCGCCACCCAGTTTGTTGAGTGTTTCCAACAGGTTGACGCCGTCGATGGGTTTGCCATCCAGGGCGGTGGGGCGTCCCCCTTCGAAATCGATGGTGATTTCCGCGGGTTTGTCGGGCGCCTTGGCGGGGCTGACGGTCCAGCCGAAAGCCTCTTCCGGGGGCTCGGTCCAGGGATCTTCCAGCACGCCGGCCTCGCAGGAGCGGCCGAACAGGTTGATGTCCAGGCTGTACGGGCTTTTCACCGTGGCCTCGACGGGAATGTTGTGCTTGGTGGCGTATTCCAGCGCGTCGTCGCGGGTCATTTTCCACTCGCGGACCGGGGCGATGACCTTCAGGTCGGGCGCGAGGGTCTGGAAAGTGACATCGAAACGCACCTGATCGTTACCCTTGCCGGTGCAGCCGTGGGCAACCGCCACGGCGCCGTGGTCCCGGGCGGCATCGACCATCAGTTTGGCGATGAGTGGGCGGCCCAAGGCGGTGGCGAGCGGGTATTTACCCTCGTACAGGGCGCCCGCCATGAGGGCCGGGAAGACGAAGTGATCGACAAACAGGGCGCGGGCATCCATGGTGACCGCATCGACCGCGCCGGTGGCCAGGGCCTTTTTCTTCACCCTGTCCAAATCGCGGACCTCACCGAGATCGACGGTGAAGGTGACCACATCGAGATCGTATTTTTCCTTGATCCAGGGGACCATGACCGAGGTATCGAGCCCGCCGGAGTAGGCCAGGACCACTTTTCCTTTTGAGCCGCCTTTATTCGCCTTCGTATCCTTATCGGTGGTAGCCATGCTCGTGAGTGCATCCTTTGGGATGGTTCCCGGCTTCAAGTCGGCCGAATCACCCTGATTCAGGCGGTTCTTTTCGGAAACCCACTAGGGGGAAGGATAGATGACAGGGCAGGGGGTGGCCAAGGCGCTCGTGTTTGTGCTGCCGTCCCGGCTGTGCCAGACCATGATCCTCCAGGCCTTGGATGAGTCTCCAAGCGAATGTTGCGGTTTATTGGCGGGGAAACGCCACGATGGTGGCTGGGTGGCTGAGGATGTGTTTCCGCTGGTGAACGAATTGAAGAGCGCGACGCGATTCCGATCGGAGCCCAGAAGCCTTTTGTCCGCCTTGAGGTTGATTGAACACCGGGGCATGGATGTGGTGGGGATTTACCACTCCCACCCCAAGACGGACGCCATTCCCAGCCGGACGGATCTGGCATGGCGATGGGCGGACGGGGTCGCGGACCTGATCATCTCGCTTTCCGGCGAAAAGCCCGTGGTGAGGGCCTGGAGTTTGGGCGACCTGGATTTTGAGGAATTGCAGCTGAAAACCGCCTAAAATCCGTGGCAACAACACGGTAGCCACTTGCGGTGGCCCGAAGTCCTAATACCTTGGACCAGTCCTGTGGGCCGGTTTGCACGGATTCCGGCACCGGGGGCGTGTTGCTTTCCCCAATGAACTGAAAACGAGTGAATCATGGCGATTTTTTCCTCCCTGGCCCTGACGGCGGCATGCGCCCTGATGTTTCAAACCAAGGCAGAGCCCTACACCCTTGGGAAGGATTCCCAGGTGCAGACCGGGGTGCCCCAGGGGACGGTCACCCGGCATGAGCACACGAGCCAGGTTTTCGCCGGCACCAAACGGAATTGGTGGTTGTACCTGCCGGCAAGCCCGGAGCAGGCGGGGCCCCTGTGCGTGATGGTTTTTCAGGACGGTGAGTGGTATCAGCAGCGGAACGGGGATTTCCGGGTTCCCGTGGTTCTGGACAATCTAATTCACCAGAAGAAAATCCCGCCAATGGCGGCTGTTTTCATCAATCCCGGTGTATTTGGTGACACCGAAGGGAATGGCAAGCCGAGGAGCAACCGCAGCTTCGAGTACGACACCTTATCGCCGCAATACGCCGAGTTTTTGGAAAAGGAAATGCTTCCGGCCGCCATGGAAAAAGCCCGGGAGGCGAAGGCTGTTTTGAGGACGGATGCCGCTGGCCGCGGGATCGGCGGAATCAGTTCCGGCGGCATTTGCGCCTTCACCGTCGCCTGGCAGCGCCCGGAACTGTTCAGCAAGGTTCTCAGCCATGTGGGCAGCTTCACCAACATCCGGGGCGGCGATGTCTACCCTGGATTGGTTCGCAAGGCGGCCAAGAAGCCTATCCGGGTATTTTTGCAAGCCGGGGAAAATGACTTGGACAATCAGCACGGGCACTGGCCCCTGGCCAACCAGCAAATGGCGGCCGCGTTGAAATATGCCAAATACGATTACCGGTTTGAAATGGGATCGGGTGGTCACAACGGCAAGCACGGTGGCGCTTTGATGCCGGAATCCCTTATCTGGCTATGGCGGGACACGCCAAACGCTCCGGCTGCAAAGTAGGGCGAGTCCACCCGCAGGTATTCCTTTTCCAAAGTGACAACGACGGAGGCCGGCAAAATTATCCCAGAATGCCTAAAGCTCCAAAATGGATGCTTGGGCCCTTGTTGCCCCAAGTGTGAAAAATTCCCAACCTTTTTGATGCGAAAACCTTGCTCATAGGGGGTAGAGGGCCTAGGGTGAATTTGTGCCTGACTTTTCCGGTTGTGCCGGTTGTGCGGGCTATCAGACTAGGAAAGTCCCTTCTCTCCCAGATGGAGCAACCAATGAACGCAATGAAGATGGCTGGCTGGGTTGTGGCTTTGGCCGCAGGCACCCTTTTTGTTGGAAACGCCAGCGCTTTTGGCAACCGGAACAAGGGCTGTGACACCACCCCTGCCTGCGCTCCCGCCCCGGCCACCAAGCTGGTGACCGTGACCGAATACAAGAAGGTCCCCGTCGAGAAGATGGTCACCGTGCGGGAAGTGAAATCGGTTCCGGTGAAGGAAACACGCGAAATCACCACTTACAGCACCAAGAAGGTGACCGAGCAGGTGCCGGTTACCAAATGCGTGGACAAAGGTCATTTCGAGTGCCGTGAGGTGGTGGTTGGGCAGCGTTCGCACCGTGTCCCCGTGACCACCCAGGATGCTTGTGGCAATTGCGTCACCCGCTGCGAAAGGGTTTGTGAGCCTGTGGTTCGGACCCAAAAAGTGTGGGTTCCCAATGTGGTGAAGGAATCCGGCACCGCCACGGTGACCCGTTGCGTGAAGGTTCCGGAGAAGAAAACTGTTGAAGTGACCACCTGTAAGAAGGTGGTGACCGAGAAGCAGGTGAAGGTGTGCGCCTACGAGTGCGTGCCGGTGACAGTGACCAAGGAAGTTTGCTGCGACAACGGCTGCGATAGCGGCCGTCGGCGTCTGTGCCGCTAATTAGAGTCATCTAAAAATTTAAAAATATATACCGGTCTCCCCAAGCCATTTGGGGGGACCGGTTTTTTTGTTCCTGCCTGTTATTCAGCCCGTCCTTTCTAATGGAGCAAACCTTTCACCCGTCAATTTCGTCAGACTTAGAAGTTTAAGCGAAATGAACCGAAGCAAAATGAGTAGTTTAGAAAGTTTAAGAAGCTTGGAAACCCGAGGTAAGATAAAGAGACAGCATGTACTGATACGCACAGGCCTTGTCTGTGTGCCGTTGGGAGGTTGATCCATGGGTTGGTTTATGCCCAAAGGGTTTCGGACCAAGCAGCGTTCCTCCGTGGCAGGTTGCCGCCTGCCCGTTTCGCGCGTGCAACCCGTGGTGGAGAAATTGGAGGACCGCACCGCCCCGGCCGTGGCCCTTTTCAATGCGGGTACCTTGAGCCTTCAGTTGGCAAACAATGAGGCATTGACGTTGCAGAACGGCCTGTCCGTCGGCACGCAATTGAATCTGGTTTCCAACCAGAACATTGACTACTCCCAACTGCCTTCCGGGATGGTGGCCACGGTTGTTTCAGCCTCCAACATCACCCTGAATCTCGATCTTGTTAATGACGATGTAAATCACCTGCTGGTGGATTTCGGTTCGGCTTCGGGCGGCCTCGCGAGTTTCGGCGACTTCAAACCCAGTTCTTTGCTGAATGTGACAGTCCAGGATGCGACCGGGGCATCCGGTAACCAGCTTCAGTTTTCCAAGTCCCTGGATCTGACCTCGGCAAACGGTAATTTTTCGGCCAACCTGCTGGGGACCTCTGTCAGCCTGAACGGTTCGCTCAAAACCGGAAAGGGAACCATCCAGATCGCTGACCAACTGGCCGGAAGCGCCCTGACCGTGAGTTCGACCGCCTCCCCACAACTGGAGGGCAGCACCATTTCCCTCGATTTCAGGGGTGAGATCGGCAACGCGGCGAACCCCTTGAAAGTGCGTGTGCCAAGTCCCGGACTGCTCCAGGTGGTGACCCAGAACTATTCCGCCAACCTGCAGGCGGTGGGATCGGTGAAGATCGGCAAATTGGATCTTGGCACCGGCACGGCCACCCTGAGGGGTGCTTACACCTCGGTCGCAGATTCGATTGGCGACGGAACCACCTTGAACATGGCGCTGAACGCCCTGCTGATCGTCGGCGGTCAGGACACCATTGGAGGGCTTTCCGGTCCGGGGCAGGTTTCATTGGGGGCCAACACCCTCACCCTGGCCATGACCGGCGCCCGGACCTTCGACGGGATATTGAGTGGCACCGCCGCCCTGAACCTCACAGGGGCCGGTACCCAAACATTGACGGGCAGCAATACTTTCAGCGGCAGCGTCGCGATCAGTCCATCGAGTGGTCTGGTGATTGGGTCGGGAGTTTCTGGTGACCTGCCGGCCTCGACTTTCCAGAATGAGGGCACCCTCACCTTTTCCCGCACCGGCACTTTGGATGTCGCGGGGCAGATTCGTGGAGCGGGTTCGGTCGCTTACGCGGGTGGCGCAACCTATCAGGTCAGCGGAGCCAACGATTACACCGGTGGCACCTCGGTGACGGGAAACACGGTTCTGGTCGTGAAAAACAGCAGCGCCCTGGGTGGCAGCTCGGGGAAGGTGCTGGTTGGAAATGGCAGCTCCCTGGTATTGAACGGTTCGATCGGCAACCTGACGATCGGCAACGCGATCCAGGTGCAGGGCCAAGGGGTTTCACCGTACCAGGCGCTGCACAACCTCGCGGGCAACAACAGGGTCACTGGCGGTCTCACCCTCACGGGTGCCACCTCGATTGGCAGGGAGGCTGGAACCAGCTTGGATTTGGCTGGCGGCGTGACAGGTGCGCAAAAAGCGGATCTTTTCGGGCAGGGTTCTCTTATCCTCTCCAAGCAGTCCACCTCGAGCACGCAATATATCGTCCACGCGGGAACCCTCGTGGCTCGGGCCTCTGGTTCAACCGGAACGGGATCGGCTGAGGTGATGACCGGGGCTGGACTGGTGTTAGACGGCACTGCGGGCGACATCACGCTGGGCAGCGCATTGACCCTCAACGGCAACGGGCAAGGGAATTCCGGTGTGCTGTCCAATCTGGCCGGCAACAACACGGTTGCCGGCAAGGTGACCATGGCTTCCGGCTCCTTGTTTTCCACCGCCGGCGGAACCGGGCTGACACTGAAAGGTGGAGTTGCTGAATCCGCCAAGAATACCGCTCTCACCCTGGCTGGAACGGGCACGCTGAATTTGGCGGCAACGGGTAGCTACACCGGTGTCACCACCGTTCTAGGTGGAACCTTGGTGATCCAAAAGGATAACGCCGCCGGCACAGGGCGCCTTGATATTCAGGCAGGGGCAAGCCTGAAGCTGGAGGGTGGATCGCAAATCGGCAATCCAATCCGGGTTGTAGGAGCCGGCGTGGGTGGTAAAGGTGCTATCCAGGCTTCGGGCAAGGATAATGTCGCGACAGGCTCGATCCAGTTGCTGGGCAACACGACCATCGGCCTGATGACACCCGATACGGTCCTGTTCGCGGATGGAATCATCAGCGAGTCGAGTTCAGGTACAAGTCTTGGTATTTCCGGCCCTGACGGGGCGGAAATGTATGTCACAGCGGCCAACACCTACACCGGTTCCACCAGCGTTTCGGGCGCAGCCCTGGTGCTGGGGGATGGCACGAGCAATGGCTCGATTGCCTCACAATCGATCGTTCTGAGCGACAATGGCGGTTTGGCTGTGTTGCGGACCGACTCCCCCGCGAACCCATTCAACCTCCAAGCGGTCATCTCCGGCGCTGGAAGCTTCGCCGTCTATGGTGGCAATGTGCTGCTGAGCGCGGCCAATACCTACACCGGAAACACCGAAGTTTGGGCGGGCACCTCGCTGGTAGTCGGGCCAACGGGATCGATTGCAAGCTCGTCGCTGATCAATGTTATGGGTGACCTGGAGTTTCAGCAGTCCGGTTCTGTGGTACTCGCCGGCAAGCTGGAAGGCACAGCGCCGGGTTCGATCGTGTTTGGTGGCGGGGGTTCCTACCTGGTGGGACAGGACGGGACCTTTTCCGGACAAATTCAAGTGGACTCGTCGTCCCGTCTGACCGTGAATGGGGATGTTCCCGACGCCTCTGTGAATCTGGATGGCACCCTGGACGGCACGGGCACGGTGGGTCAAATCCAAGCGGGCACGGGATCGATGCTGATGCCGGGCGTGTCGGGTGCGGGTGTGTTGACTTCCAGCTCGTTGAGTTTCCCCGGTTCGGGTAGCCAATTTGTCACATCCGTGCGCGATGATGGAAGCAACCTGGTCAGCACCATCCTGACTGTGACTGGTGCCGGTCAGGTCGACCTCAACAATACGGAACTGGTGATCCAATCCACCCAGCCATTGAACAGCGTGGGCACCATCCTGTATCTGGTTGATTTCACCGGGGGCGGCTCTGTCCAAAGCAACAGTTACTTCACGGATTCCCTTGGTAGCCAAATCCTAGAGGGCGAGACGGTGGAAATCGCCCCGGGTTTGGGCGGCACCCTGCTCTACCATTTCGGGCCCGATGGCAACGATGTGGTCCTGTTGATCGCCCAGAATTACAGCACCTTCACCTATGACGCGATTACCGGAAGCCTGGAATTGGAATTGGGTCAGGATACCAACCTGACCGCTTCCGACTCTGGAAACAGCGACATCTTCCAGCTAACGCAGGCCGCATCCAGCCAAGTTATCTGGGTTCAATTCGGCGGGGATCCGGCTCCAGCCGGAAGCACTCCAACCAAGTTGGTGATCCAACCCGGCCTGGCTGGGGATGTGACCATCCGCCAAAGGGGCAGTGTGGCAACGGGAACCAATCTTGTCACGCTGGATGGCTTGAATCTGGCCGGTGGGATGTCGATCAGCCTCGATCAGGGCGCCGTGAATGCTGTAAGCATCGGTGCAAACGGTTTGGGTGTGGCCGGTGTCCTCATCGTGGAAACCAGCTTGGGATCGATCACCCAGACCGGCAACCTGACGATCGGCGGCACGGCTGATCTGACTGCCATGAATGATATTCTGCTCGCCCGCGCGGGGAATGATTTCGGCGCGGCTGTGTCCGCCAAGGCTTCTGGCAAAATCCAGTTGTCGGATGCTGGCAATCTTTCCACCGGGAAGCTTTCGGCCTTGAGAGCCGAACTGGTCGCTGGCGGTTCGATCGAGACGGGTGCCACTTCAGTCACCGATTTGACCCTGCAGTCAGGTGGCGCCTTGACCCAAGCTTCAGGCACGGCGCTCAATGTGTCTGGCTTGGCAACCCTGTCGACCACCGGCGCAGCCAACCTGGGCAGCGTCTCCAACAATTTCGACCGATTGGCTGTCCAGAAAGCCGGTTCGCTGAATCTGGCGGATCTGGACACCTTGACCCTGGTGGAAGCAGGAAACCTGACCGGCGGATTCGACCTAAAGACTCTCAGCGGCAACCTGCTGATCTCTGTGCCGGGTAGCAAGATCGCGGCGAGCGGAGATATCCGCTGGATCACTTCGTCTGGCAATAAGGTTTCCGTGATGGGTTCCGATGGCCTGGTGGTCCAATCTGTTTCCGGTGGGATCGATATAGATTCCGGGTTGTTGGATGTGGTTGGCAACTCCTTGACCTTGACGGCGGCCAAGACTGTCACCGTGCCGCTTACCCAATTGGTGGCCTCCACAGGATCCGCCAACATCTTGATCGATAGCCTGAACGCCAACCTGCAAGGGGATCTTTCGGCGACCGGGGAAAAGGGTGCAGCCGTGGCAATCCAAGCCGTTCAGGTCGGCCTTGGACGAGACATCGCCATCAATTCAATTGATGCTTCCAATTCTGGAAATGAGCAAATCCTGCTCGATGGAGACGTGGTTGAATTGGCCGGCTCCACCGACCTGACAATGACCGCTGCCCGTATCGAGGTGACCGGTAAGTTGGGATCCTCAGCCAGCCCGCTGGGTGATTTGACACTCACTGGCGGCACAGAGATTGGCGGGGCCATCGATCTGGCTGGCAAGCTGGTTCTGGAAGATAAGTTATCGAAGACAGCCAACCTGTTCTTGGGCGCCATTCACGCCGGTTCGATGGAAGTGATTTCCGCAGCGAGTTCACTGGAGTTTCGAGGTTTGGTGCAACTCTCCGGCACAGGTGTGTTTTCAGGTATCAGTAGCCAAGGGATTAAGTTTAACGATCAGTTGACCGCGCAAACCTTGGCATTCAACAGTGGTTTGGTGTCCTATCCGGTGACTCTGTTTGGTTCCGCCCAGACCACGGACTCCTTGGTGGCCGCCCGTTTCGACAATGGGGGCGCCACCCGGTTGGGTGACGACGCCAAGGATCAATTCCATTTCGCTGGAGGTTTGAACCAGACGGGTGCCTTGGCCTCGATCTTGGCTGTGGGGACAATCCTGACAGATGGCACTCCCGTCAATTTGACCCGATTGGAGGCCGCAGGCCTGCCCTTGGTGATTGACACCACCGGTGGTTCCAGCGCGCCAGCCGCCATCACCATTCAGGGGCCCGCCCAGGTTGTTCCCGGTTTGACCCTGCGGGGCTCCACGAGCACCTTCAGCGGCAATTCCGTCCTCACGCCAGGGGTTGTCGGGGTTCCGACCGGAACCTTGCAACTGGGCGCGGGAATCTCCGGTTTCGCTGTGGGTGGAACAGTACCCGGTAACAGCTACACCCAATTCAGGACCAACAACGGGGTCACTTTATCCAGCGCCAAACTGTCGGTTGATTTGGGTGTGTATGCCCCGCCTGTCGGGACAGTATTTACCTTGGTGGAGAACACCGGAAGTTCCGCGGTCACAGGCACCTTTGACGGTTTGCCCGAGGGTGCGACATATCGGGTGGGCGACACGAGCTTTTTGGTCAGCTACGCGGGCGGAACCGGGGATAACGACATCACCTTGCGCGTGGTGCGCACCGTGCCCATCCCGGATGGACCGGTAGTCGCCCAGCCCTTCAACCTCGAGGCGGGAAGCCTGGTGGCTGGCGTTGGCCGCGGCCAAGTCCGTCTGGAGTGGTTCGAGGGCGTTGAGCGGCAAAGCCAGGTGATCACGCCGTTCCCGTTCTACACCGGGTCGGTGAACCTGGCGACCGTGGACCGTTCGGGTGACGGTGTGGCGGACGCGGTGGTGGCCATGGTGGCAAGCGGCGGGGCCCCCTCGGTGGTGGTGATTGACGCGGCCACAGGCCGTGTGGCTCTCAGTTTCTTCGCCTTCGCCCCACAATTCCTGGGTGGCGGCACCGTCGCGGGTGGCGTGGTCAATCTGGGTGGTGAAGTCAATTCGGTGATCGCAATCGGGGCGGGCAAAGGTGCCGAGCCTTCGGTGACCGTGTTTGACGCGATTGACGGCACCTTCATCCAAGCGTTTTACGCCTACTCGCAACAATATGTGGGTGGGGTGGCCGTGGCCTTCACCGCGCCGGATGCGAACCAAAATTCGCTGATCATCGCCGCAAGCTCGATCAACTCGCATGTGACACTATTCGATTTGAACGCAGCGCAACAGGCTGTGGCCAGCTTCTACGCTTTCTCGCCGTCATCAGCTTGGCAGCCTATCAGCGTTGCGGGCGGGGTGTTCACCGGTGCCGACAACAAGCCGTTCCAGGCCATCGTGGTGGGCGCAGCGCCCGGTTGGGCCAGCTCCGTCGCGGTCTTCGATATCCGCGGATTGGCGCAGAAAGCGTTTTACGCCTTCAACCCGGCATTCACTGGTGGTGTGCGGGTTGGGGTGGGTGATGTGAACCGGGATGGTCGGCTGGAGATCATGGCTGGTTCCGGCCCCGGTTCCACGGGAACCCTGAACATTTTTGATTACAACACGCTGAATCTGATCGATGCCCTGTTCATCTCGGACACAACACAGGGCGTGACCTTGGGGAGCAACCTGACCGTTTGACGAACTGAACAGATCCTTTCGGATGGATGGCCAAGCCATTCCGGATAAAACCCGGAATGGGCTTGGTCGTTTTTATCAATTAATATCATAAAATAATTAATTTAATACAATTAGAAAAAACGAAAAATTATTGTTGATCTGGAAATCTTTATTGGTACTAATGTCATAATCGCGACCGCTTACGGCAGGTCGGAAAAAGGTATATTCAGCTGCAGAAATACCAGTCTAGGGCTGGGATTTACTGCTAGCGATACCTTGGGAACTCTGTAGGCTAATAGGAAGTTTGGGAATTTTAGGAAGAGCTGTTGTCCCCTAGTATCTCTTCCATTCCAGGTTTCATTCCGACTTGAGGTGGCTCATGAACTGGCTTTTTTCAGGGTGGCGCAGGGGCAACGAGAAGCCAGTCCAAAACAAGACTCATCGGAAAGCCGACCGCCTTCTGGCGATTGAGGCTTTGGAAACCAGGGTGACACCGGCGAACCTGACGTACGCCTCGGGCGTCTTGTCCCTGGACCTTTTGGGTGCTGAGTCGGCCCTGGCCGCCAACGCCGATTCGAGCGGCGCTCGGTTGCTGTTCCAGATGGCAGCGGGGCAAAAGCTGGATGTGTCCGCCCTGCCCGCCGCCCTGGTGGTCAGCAAAACAGATAGTTCAGCGGTCATCAATATCGATGATGCAACCGACAATATCACGGTTTTCAAGGCGAATTACGGGGCCACTGTTTCAAACATCGTCACGCTGGGCGACATCAAGCCCACCGCCGCGCTGGATATCCGACTGAACGACGACTCGAAGGGCACCAACACGGCCACCATCGCCGGCACGGTGGATCTGAGCGCCAAGAATTCCAGTTTCCTCACCACCAGCACCTCGGCCGATTCCAGCTACGCGCTGGGGTTGACGATCCAACTTTACGGGCAGGTTAACGCCGGGACCGGGGACATTCGCATCGCATCCAAATTGGCCGGCAAGGGCGTGTCCAATCTGGAAGTCAGCAGCCCCCTTTCGCCGGACCTGAAGGCGACCAACATCACCATCGAGGTGGCCGGATCCATCGGGTTTGACAAGAGCGGTAACGCCCAACCGCTGGAGGTCCAGGCATCTGGCCTGATCAGCATCAAGACGAGCGACAACCCGGCGCAGCTGACCAGCGTCAATGGGCCCAACACCTTCAGCCTGCTGGAATTGGGCACCGGGACCGCCACCCTGTTCGGTGATTTCAAAACCAACGGGGCGGAGGTCGTCGGGAACGCGACCACGGTGAACCTGACTGCCGGTTCCAAGCTGACATTGGGCGGAAATGAAACCATCCGGACCCTGGTCAATCCCGCCGGGCAAACCACGGGTGTCATGGATCTGGGAGCTTCCAACGGTTTCACGCTGACGCTCGACACCCAGGAATTCAAGGCTTTTGACGGCATCATTTCTGGCGGATCCACCGGCAAGTTGGTTGTTGGCGGCTCCGGCACCCAGGAACTCACCAACGCCAACACTTACGCGGGTGGAACCGAGGTTAAAGCCGGGGCTACCTTGCAACTGGCCAACACGCTGGCGGCGGGCACCGGGGATATCACGGTTGCCAATGGCGCCACCCTGAATCTGAAAGGCAACATCGCCCCCGCCAACAAGGTGACCATCACCGGGACCGGGGTCGGTTCCACTACGCTCGGGGCAGTTAGGAACCTTTCGGGTAACAACAAGCTGGCGGGCACGCTGGTGGTATCCGGGGATTCTCTGGTGACCGTTCCGACAGGCAACCTGACCTTGGGTGCCATCACGCTAAACGGGAATCTGACCACCTACACGGAAACCGGCTCGAACCTGACCTTGGACGGTATTGTCAGCAAGGGAACCGCGGGAGCTGGGATCAAGACCACCGGAAAAGGCGCGGTTGTTATCACCAAGGCCAACACCTACGACGGCGGCACCCAGATCACCGAGGGAACAACCACCATTCAGAATGAGGCGGCCCTGGGCACCGGCGGGGCAGTTGTATCTAACGGCGCCAGCCTGATCATCCAGGGTGGAACCTTCAACATCGCCAACGACCTGAAGATCAGCGGGAGCGGATTCGGCGGAATCGGTGCCATCCAGAGCCTAGCGGGCACCAACAACCTAAAGGGAAAACTGTTGGTGGACACGGCTTCCCTGGTGGCTGTGAAAACGGGCGCGTTGACCATTTCCGGACCGGTGACCCTGAACGGCGATCTCACCATCCAGGCGGAAGGCGGCACCACAGCGACAGTTTCCAGTGTGATTGATGATGGTGCCAACACCTTTGGCCTGAACACGGCCGGAACGGGTATTGTCACCCTCCTGAATGCCAACCTTTACGACGGGACCACCACGGTTGGAACCGGCAGTACCCTGGTGCTGGGTGAGACCACGACCGGCACCATCACCAAGGGCTCCATCGAATCCCCGGGGGTCACCCTGACGGCAGCCAGCTCCACTTTTGTTTTCAACCGGTCCGACAAGGAGGCCACCCCCTTCGAATTTACCCCCATCATCTCGGGGCCGGGGGCGGTCACGGTCCAGACCGGGGCGGTGCGTTACATCACCACCCAGGAATACACCGGAACGACAACCATCATCGCGAACGCGATCCTCGAGGTGGGTGACAAAAAGACCAACGGCTGGCTGAACCCGCTTTCCAACATCGTGGACAACGGCAAACTCGTCTTCCAGCGCAACGACACCAAAACCATCGAGAATTTTATCTCGGGAATCGGCAATGTCTGGTACCGGTCCACCGGCACCTTCACGGTGAAGAGCGACAACACCTACTCGGGTGGCACCACGGTGGAAACCGGCACCACCCTGATTTTGGCCGCGAACAACGGGGCGGGCGCAAGCTCGGGGTTGATCACCGTGCAAGACACGGCCGACCTGCGGTTGGACGGCACTTACAAGATATCGGTCAATGTGCCGAATCCGATCAATGTCACCGGTCAAGGGCGGGACAACAAGGGATCGCTGCGAAATGTCACCGGCAACAACACCTTCAGCGGCGGCGTGACCCTCGCCTCCTCGATCTCCATCGGCACCGTGCCCAGCACACCCACGGTCAACAATGACCTGACCCTGAGCGGTGTGATCACCGACGGCGTGAACGTTTTCGGTTTGACCGTGTTGGGTGAGGGACGGCTCATTCTGACCAATTCCAACACCTACGACGGTAACACCCTGGTTTTCCAGGGAGACCTGGTGCTTAGAAACGGACAGGCTGCCGGAAAGGTGGGTACCATCCTGGTCTCATCCGGCAACACCCTGTACCTGAATCCGCTGGGCGGCGGATCGATGACCCTGTCCAACACCATCAATGTGGCTGGCACAGGACGCAACGGGGTTGGCGCCATTGTCAACGAGTCGGGTGACAACACCATCAACGGGAATGTGTACCTGAACGGCAACACCGTGGTGACCGCCTACCCCGCCACCACGCTGAACCTGATGAGCAGCCTCGACGACGACACGAGCAGCTTCCAGGTCACGCTGCAGGGTGGCGGAACCATCGTCCTTGGCAAGGAAGGGCTGTACGACGGCGGCACGGTCATCAAGGCGGGAACCACCGGCATCTTGGCCGCCAACAACGCGGCGGGCGTGGGATCCATCCTGGTGGAGAACGGCGCGACTTTGGGCCTTCGCGGTGGATCAACCGGGATTTCCTCGGTGAGCAATATCACGGTGGGCGGCACCGGGGTAGGTGGCAAGGGGGCCATCCAGAATATTTCGGGCAACAACCTGCTGACCGGGACCGGATTGCTGACAGCCGACACAATCATCAGCGTCGCCGGTGGTTCGAGGCTGGAATGGTCCGGCGTGGTGGATGACGGTATCGGGACATTCGGGTTGACGGTCCAGGACGGCGGCAATCTGGTCCTTTCGGCCAACAACACCTACGGCGGCAACACAACCATTGGAACAGCCACCACCCTCACCCTGGGTTCCGGTGGAAAAACCGGTGCTTTGGCTTCGCCCCAGGTATTAAATTCCGGGATCCTGGCGTTCCAAAGGACAGATCTTGTCGCCGCTCCCTTTGTGTTCAACCCGCTGGTTACCGGATCCGGTTCGGTTCAGGTGAAATCGGGCGCGGTGCAGTTCACCAGCGACCAAAAGTACACTGGCGGGACCACCATTGATGCCGGGGGGACGCTGATCATCGGCGACGGGGCGCTTTCCGGCTCGGTCATCGGGGACATTGTGGACAACGGGGCCTTGTGGTACCGGCGTAGCGGAAAGAACCCGGTCGTGATTGACGCCACTATCACAGGCACCGGCACGGTGGATTTCAAGGACACCGCCACTTACCGCCTCATCAAGGCAAACAATTGGTCCGGAGTGACCACCATCGATTCCGGTGCCACGGTCGAGGTGGGGGATGGAACAACCGGCAGCGTGGGCGCCATCAGCACCGGCTTCGGACCAACGGCAACCGGATCGATCGTGGTCAACGGTGCCCTGGTCTTCAATTCCGGAACCCCGCTTACCAGCGGTTCGAACCGATTTGTCAACCAAACGCTTTCAGGCACCGGTTCGGTGACCTACCAGGCCGCCGGGATGTATGTGGTCAGCGGAAACAACAGCTACACCGGCGGAACGACGATCAGCGACGCCGAGGTTATGCTGACCAGTGCGACAGGAGTTGGTTCCAATACTGTCAACATTCTGGCGAAAGGCACCCTGGGGCTGGATTCCGTGGCAGGCATCAAGCTGGCCAACCCGATCCAGGTCACAGGTAACGGGCAGCGAAACGCGGGGGCCATCCGCAGCAAATCCGGCGCGAACGAATTCTCCGGGACTGTACTTTTGACCGGGGCCACCACCCTGAGCAACCTGACCAGCGACACAGGTTCCCTCTTGTTCTCCAATGTCATCAGCGGAGCTAGCAAGGCCCTGACGATTGCCGGGCCCCAGGGCGGGGTGACTTTCACCGCCAACAACACCTATTCGGGGGCAACCACCATCGCGGCGGGTGCTTCGCTGACCCTGGGTGACGGTACAGGGACAACGGGGGCAATCGGCTCCAGCAGCGTCATCCTGAACACCGCAGGCACTTCCACGGCGCGATTGAGGTTTAACCGGACCGATTTGCAAACCAACCCGTTCCGCTTCGGGGCTTCGATCAGCGGCAAGGGTGCGGTGGATATCCTGACAGGGGCGGTCATCTTCACCGGCAACAACACCTTCACCGGCCTGACGACCATTTACCTGGGCGCCACGCTGATCATTGGTGACGGGTCGGCCAACGGTACCATCACCTCCGATATCCTCAACAACGGCCTGCTGATATTTGATGTCACCCTTGCGAGCCAGACGCTTCCGGGTGTGGTCATTCCCGGGACGATCTCGGGCACGGGTGATGTGACCTTCCGCAAGACCGGTCCCTACACGCTGACAGCGGATAGCGCCTATTCGGGCCTGACGACGATAGAAACCGGGGCCATGGTGCAGGTAGGCAATGGTGGCACCACCGGCAGCCTGACCGGAAACATCGTCAATGACGGCACGCTGATCTTCAATCGGTCCTCAGCGAATCTGACCATCGGCCAAAAAATCACCAGCAACGGCGTGGCAGGCTCGGTCCAGTTCAAGGGCGGCGCCGTATTCACCGTGAACAACGACAATTCGTGGGATTTGGGCACCTCGATTACCGGAAACACAACGGTGATTTTGGCGTCCAACACGGGTCTGGGCACGGGATTGATCACTGTGGCCGGCGGTTCCAGCCTGGTTCTTTCGGGCAGCAGTTCCCTGACGGTTGCCAACGCGATCAGCGTGGCCGGGACCGGCGTTGCCGGCAAGGGAGCCATACAGAACCAATCCAACAGCAACATCCTGACCGGAACTGTGGGGCTCACGGCGGACACCTTGGTTGGCCTACAGGGTGGCAACACCCTGAAGACGACCGGCGCGATATCCGGTGGATTTGGATTGGCACTGGCCGGTTCGGGAACCCTGCTCACAACCGCCACCAACACCTACACGGGTACCACGACCATCGGTTCTGGCACCACTTTGCAACTTGGGGAAAACACGGCTAGCGGATCGCTTGCCACCTCGGGCATCGCTGACAACGGGGCCTTGGTGTTCAACAGGACCGACCCGATTGGCAATCCATACCTGGTTGCGGTCCCCATCTCGGGGACGGGCACCGTGACAGTTCAAACCGGGGCCGTGCAACTCAACGCCACAAACACCTACACGGGTAACACCACCATCTCCGCAGCCGGAACATTGATCGTGGGCAACGGCGGAACCAGTGGCGGAATCTACCAGCCCGACTTTGCCGGCAGCATTCGCAACGACAACGAATTGATCTTCCAGCGTTCCGACGGCACGCAGGCCAGTCCGCTCCTGATCAATTCCCAAATCAGCGGCAGCGGGAAGGTGACCTACCGTTCCGGTGGTGTCTTCAGGGCCAACGGCGCGAATACCTACCAGGGCGGGACCATCATCGATCCGTCCACCGGGTTGATCCTGGGCCATAGCACCGCTGGGGGAACCGGGGAAATCTCGGTGGCCAACACCGCGGCCCTGATGCTGGATGGCAACCTGAATGTGGCCAACAATATCACCGGGGGTGGAAACGGCCTGGCCGGGAGCACGGGTTTCATTCAGACGCTGAGCGGGTCAAGCGCGCTGGGCGGCCTCATCACCTTGACCCGGGATTCCACCATCAGCAACCTTCCCGCAACCACACTGAAGGTTCAAGGCAGCATCACCGACGGGGCCGACGCGTTCAAATTGACCGTTACCGGTGGCGGCAGATTGGAGTTGCCAGGAGCGAACAGCTACGACGGCGGCACGGTGGTAATGGCAGGCACAGTGATGCTTGGCACCGGGGCATCCGCGGGAACCGGAAAAATCACCCTGCAATCGGGAAGCGAACTGGAACTGAACAGCTCCAGCCCCTTCACCCTTGCCAACCTAATCCAATCGGCGGGCACACTGAGCTCCCTGGGAGCCAACCACGCGCTCTCCGGCGCGATACTACTGACTGGCGACAGCGGTTTTGTCCAGGATGGCAACACCATCACCGTCACCGGTTCGATTTCCGACGGTGCTGGCAGGCACGGTATCAGCTCCCGTGGACCCGGGGTTTTGCGGCTGGACGGCGCCAATTTCTACGACGGCGACACCCTGGCCCTGGAAGGGACCGTGGTGCTTTCCAACAACCAGTCGGCGGGCAGCGGTGTGGGGGCTGTGATCGTCTCGAATGGGGCGACCGTTCTGGTGCAAGGCGATAGGGTCACCATTCCGAATCCATGGCAGTTGTCGGGCACGGTCGCCAACTCCGGCGGAACCAACACGCTGATCGGTTTGGTCACCTTGCCAGTCGATGCGTTTGCGAGTGTTGACGCCGGGTCCACCCTGCGCATGACGGGCGTTGTCACGGATGGCAGTGTTTCTTCCACCCTGACCAGTGTCGGAGCTGGAACCCTTTTCCTTTCAGGTTCCAACACCTTTGACGGTGGTTTGAATGTTTTCGCGGGTACCACCAGTCTGGGAAGTTCCACAGGGGCTGGTTCCGGGCTTATCACGGTGATTTCGGGAACCACTTTGCGTTTGGAAGGCAACGGCCTAGTCGTAGGAAACCCGATCCATGTTTCCGGTGGAGGTTTCAACTTCGCGGGTGGCTTGGCCAACACAGGGGGCCAGAACACCCTCTCGGGCCAAATCACCTTGGAGGGGGACACTTCCATCGGTTTGGATGCCAACCTGGTTGTTCTGAAAGCCATCCAGGAGACTGTCGAGAGCGCCCTGACGGTTTTCGGTGACAGCCAAGCCAGCCTGCGCGGCGCAAACTCATACTCAGGGAATACCTTTGTCCACAAGGGTGCCACCCTGGAGGTGGGTGACGGAAACCAATCCGGGTCGCTCCTGTCTCGAGTTGTTGATGTCCAGAATGGTGGAACGGTGGCATTCAATCGTGCCGGCTCTTTCACCATTGCCCAGGCATTCACCGGGGACGGGGTGGTGGAGCTGCGGTCCACCGGCGCTTACACCCTGAATGTGGACAGCCCGATTTTCACGGGGGAGCTGGCCATCCTGGCGACCGCTTCCGGTTCGGTTCGCTCCGATTGGGGGCAGGCCACTGCCCTCGTGAGCGGCACTCTGTCGGGAGATGGTGAGATTTTGGAGGTGGACACCTTCCAGGGATCCAAGCTGCTCCCGGGGCCCGGGAGCAGGGCCCAGTTGGCCATTGAAAAACTGAATCCGGCCGGTGGCGCAGGTTCCGCCGTGTTCGAGGTGTATGGCAATCGCCAGCCGGTCACCAACACCGCCCTCATCGGCGCTGTCAACACCAGTGCGTTCAACATTGGTGGACTGCAGTTAGTGGTGAACACTCCCGAGGGAATGAACCAACCTGGTTTTGTCCAAAAGTTGGTGGAAAACGGCCCAGGCGGGACGGTCTCCGGACTGTTTGTCGATGCCATGGGCGCGCCCATCGCCGACGGGGATCCGGTACCTCTCGGTAATTCCGGCAAGGTGGCTTACATCGATTATGATTTCGGGCCGGACAACAATGATGTCGCCCTGTTGATGGACCCCAATCTGGTTTACAGCCTGTACACCTACAACCAGTCGGCCGGGACCCTGGATATCCAGCTTGGAGAGAACCTCAACCTGCAGGTTGATGGAGACTCCGCCACCGGATTGTTCCTGACCCTGACGGATAATCTGACGGGCAGGGCAATCGGTTGGGTCCAGGAAGGTGGCGACCCGGAATTGGATGGCAGCACCGTCACCACGGCAAAGTTCATCATCCCCAACTTGACGGCACTGAATATCAACCAGTTGCAAAGCGTGGTGAACGGTTCCAACCGTGTGGGTTTTGGCGACACCACCCTGTCGTTCGCCAATCCGGTAACCTCCCCTGGTTTGGGTGTGAATCTGCCCCTTGTCACCGGCAACATCGTATTCAACGGGCCGGCTGGCAGCACCATTGACGGCCTGGCCAAGATTTCAACGGCCAACGGCCTGGTCTCATCTGTTGACCAGCTAGCAGTTTCGTTCCCGGTGACCTTCACCCAGGCGGTCCAATTCCAGGCCAAAGGAAATGTCACCCTGAATGATCCCGCAACCCTTTTCGGCGGTTCGGTCACACTCACAAGCGATTCGGGTTACCTGTCGTCGACCGGCAGTCTTCAGCTTGCGAATACCGAGGTCATCAACTCGCTGGGACTTTCCTCCAAAGCGGCGATCACCCAGGTTTCCGGCGCAGCGATTTTGGCTCCGTCGGTGGAAATCCTCGCGCAGGGACCGGTGTCGCTGGCGAATCCCGGGAACGACTTCAACCTGGTCGGGGTATCTGGAGCCGGTGATCTTGTGGTTCGGGACAGGAATTCCGTGGAATTCACCGCACTCCAGGGGCTGCTTGGAAAGGTCAACCTCGGTGCGGGCGGCAAGTTGACCCTCCCGGGTGGCCAAGTCGTCAGCCCGGGTAGCCAAACCTACTCCGCCGGTGCCAACGGGATTGTGGTGCAGGGCACAGGGGTGAATGAATTCGCAGCCCTTGGCCAATTGATCACATTCCAGAGCAGCAGCCTGAGCTCCAGCGGGGCCTTGGTGATTGGTTCGGCGACCACGAGCCTGCTTGTGGGTACCGTCCAGGCCAAGGCACAAACCTACAACTCCGATGTCTCCAGCAGCAACCTGGTGGTGGATTCACTGGGTGGTCCCGTGGTTTTCAACGGCAAGGCCACCATCTCCTCCCTCGGATTCGCAGGGGTCCAAGCCTATGATGTGAGCCTTCTGGGTGGAGGCTCCTTCGACACGCAGGTGAACTTCACCGCGGGCGGGAAACTGGTGCTGGGCGATGCCGCCTCGGATAGTTTCCAGTTCAAGGGCGGGTTCAACTCCATCAGCCAAACCGGTTCATCGCCGGTCCAATTGGCCGGCCTTTTCCAGACCTCCGGGCGCCCTGTTCAGGTCCAGAATCTGGAACTGACGGATAACACCACCATCAGCACCTTGCTTGGCAGCGCATCCGGTAGCAGCATCCGCTTGCTGGATGTGCGGAAAACCGGTGGAAAAAACCTGATTCTTGAGGGCGCGACCGAGGCTTTGGCGGGCATTTCCACCCTTGCTGGCGGACTGGTGGACGCCACCAAGGGTGTGTTCACTTTCGGTGGGAATTCGGCGAGTTCCACTGCCATCTTCAACCTGGACGGGATCATGCCCGTCACCCAGTTCTCCCAAGTCCGCGCCACATCCGTCACCATCACGCAATCGGGTTTGGGCATCACCCTGAAGGATGGATACCGTCCACCGTTGAACGGTTCGTTCCTGCTCGTGGACAACCAAGGTACCCAGCCGGTCAACGGGACCTTTGAAAACCTCCCCGAAGGATCCCTCTTGCCAGTTGGCAAGTACACCTTCAAGGTCAGCTATGTGGGTGGCGATGGAAACGATATCGTATTGAGAAATGTGCGCGAACCTTCTGGGCCCAAGGTGGCCGAGCCGTTTAGCCTGGACGCCGGCAGCATCGTTGCAGGTGTGGGCACCGGCACCCTGGAAATCAAGTCGGCCGACGGGTCAATTCAGTTTGTGCAACCGTTCCCCGGATACAAGGGCTCGCTGAATATCACCACCGTGGACCGCACCGGGGACGGCATCGCCGACTCCATCGCGGTGATGGTGGCGGGCGGAGGCGCCCCTCATGTGGTGGTCATCGACGCCGCGACGGGCCGCATCGCCGACAGCTTCTACGCGTTTGCCCCCGGCTTCCTGGGGGGTGGCACGCTGGCCGCCGGCCTGGTGAACCTCAACGGACGCCAGGAATCAGTGGTGTTGATCGGCGCGGGACCTGGAGCGGAGCCATCCGTTTCGGTGTTCAACGCCTACGACTTCGCCTTCGAGAAGGCCTTCTACGCCTACGCCCAGAAATACACGGGGGGTGTGACAGTGGGTGTGACCAGTCCGGATCCGACGGGATCATCCCTCATCATCACCGGCAGCGCCATCAACTCGCATGTGGTCCTGTTTGACATCAACGCCCCCGCCAACGCCCTGGCCAGTTGGTATGCATTCGCGCCATCCACCCTGCTCCAGCAAATGACCGTGGCGGGCGGTGATTTGAACGGTGATGGATTCAGCGAGGTGCTGGTGGGTGCCGCCACTGGCTGGCCGGCCTCGATCGCGGTCTTCAATGTGCGGACTCTGGTCAATCCGAACAGTCCGAACCGTTACGCTGCCGAGAAGGCTTTCTATGCTTTCCCGCCCAACTCGCCGAACTTCACCACCGGTGTGCGCGTGGGTGTCAGCGATGTGAACAAGGACGGCAAGCTGGATGTCCTCGCCGGCTCCGGCCCGAATGTTTCCGGCATGCTCAACGCTATCGATTACGAGACCTTGGATTACTTGTTCTCCGACCCAATCCCGACGCTCCAGGGTGTCACGGTGGCCAGCAACCTGACCACCGCCAAACCTGTCTGAGCCGGGCGCAGTTGAGCCTTGAAATGACCGAGGCCCGCCGGATCATGCCGGCGGGCCTCGACTGTTTTGTTTAGCGGGAGAAGGAAGCAGGGGATCAATCCTTCTTTTCAGGGGGCTTCGGGTTTTCGGCCGGGGGTTGGTTCTCGGCCCGTCGCCGTCCGCCCCCTTCCCCACCGCCACCGCGAGGGCCGCGCTGGGTTTGTTTGCGGGGCAGCATTTCCGGAAGGTTGGCAACCCGCATCGCGGTGATCGCCATCACCTGGGATCCCTGGATCAGGTCATCCCACCGGGCCTTGTCGAGCGTGTCGCTTTGGGTGTGGTGGGTCAGGTAGTACTCCGCGGGATCCTGATGGAAGGCGAACCCGGGGACGCCTGCCGAGGCGAAGGAAAGGTGGTCGGTGCCGCCTTGGGTGCCCACCACCACCTCGACCTTCAGATCCTTCAGGATGGCCAGTTCCTTTTCCAGGACAGGCTTGGCCTCATCGAATCCCTGCAGGGGGATTTCGGTCACCCGGCCGGTCCCGGTGTCGTGCACCAGTGCCATGGAGGTTTTGGCCATCTCGTCCTTGTGGCGCTTCACATATTCCTTGGAACCATGCAGCCCCTGTTCCTCGCCGGTGAACAGGACAAAACGGATGGTGCGCTTGGGCCGGATGCCTTTCTTTGCCAAAGCACCAAGCGCCCGGGCCGATTCGAGCACCACGCTGGAACCGGTGCCGTTGTCGGTGGTTCCCTGCCCAAGATCCCAGGAGTCGAGGTGCGCGCCGACCACGATGAACTCATCCGGTTTTTCGGTGCCCTTGATCTCGCCCACGGTGTTGAACACAGTCACCGGGCCGGGGATGGTTTTGGAGATGATTTCAACCTCCACTTGCGGCGCTGGGGCGTCCTTGCGGGTGGCCAGGCGATAGAGCATGGCGTAGTGATCGTGCGTGATGAAGACGCCGGGGAGCGGCTCGTTGGCATCGGCCCGGTCGGTGCCTCGCCAGGATCCGGTCATGTTGAGCAACCCGTGCGGTTTGCCGGAATCAGTCAACAGGCAAGCCGCCCCCTCTTTTTGTGCCATCTCGGTGATTTGCTGGCGCAAACCCATGCCGCCGCCCTGAAACGGCCCCCGGCGTCCGGGACCACCGGGTGCGGCCTCTGCCGGGGGTGTGCCCGGGTTTGCCGGCGGATTGGCGGCGGGTGGTGAAACGGGTGGGGTGGCCGGGGCTGGTGCTCCCGCCCCAGGACCGCGTTGGCCGCCGCCCGGGCCCTTCTGGGCCTTGGGCTTGCCGATATCGGTGATGGGAGTGATCTGGGTGGGCTTGGCGAGCATCACCAGGGCGTTTTTCAGTTTGCCTTCATAGGCTTTCAAATCCTCGGCCTTATTGGCGTCGATGACCACCACGGGGCCGGTGATCTTGCCTTTGGTGCCGGGTGTCCATGCCCGGGCCGCCCCATGGATATCGCGGCCGTTGTCCGGTGAGACGAGGCGCATCCTGCATGAGCCACGCTCCCAAGCAGCGGGGATTTCCCAGGGTTCCAAGGTCACATTTTCGAGGCCGTATGCCTTGAATTTTTCGGCGGCCCACTGATTGGCTTTTTTCAGATTCTCGCTGCCTGTCATGCGGTGGCCGATGACATCACTCAGGTGGGTGAGGTTGGGCTCCACCTCGGCGTGTTGCTTGATTTCCGCCAGGACGAGTTGGTCGATCTCGGCGGGTGTCTTCAGTTGGGGTTTGTCATCTGCCTGGACAGTCGACCTGCCCATGACAACCAGTAACCCAGCACCCAAGCCGAACGAGGCGGCCAATGGCGCACGCCAGAAGCGGTACATACGCGGTCACTCCAGGATGTGTGAGTAAAGAAGAGGAGACATGGAGGCTAAGGCAAAGCTGGGCAGGTTTCAAGGAGGCCCATTGGAAGTGGGAGCTTTCTCACTCCCTTCTCACGTTCCCCTGGTGTTGCCGTACAGGTCGATGTGGAGCCTTGGGGCGTAGCGCCAGCCACGTTCGAGGCAGGCGCGGGCCACCCAGCCGGAGCGGGAGGCCAGTTCCGAGGGATTGGTTCCCTGGGGCATCAGCAGGATCCGGGCCGGGTCGGTGGGCGGCAATTGGCCCAGCATCGCGTCAATCTCGGCCAGGTCCGCCGGTTGATGGACGACGAATTTGAGCTGGTAAGGCTGCCTGCGCATCAGGCCAGCCACGATCGAGGGTTTCCAGCGCGCCCGTTCGTGCATCAGGGCGTACCGGCCGCTTTCCTGCGTGAGCGGGGTGCTGCTGGAAAGCTTTGGGCTGATGCTGGCGAGGTCGCAGTTGAGTGGCACCTCCAGGGTGCCAGCCGTCTCGATTGTCACATGGCGACCGGCCTCGCGCAGCGCGTTCACCAGTTCGACCAGGCTGGGCCAGAGGAGGGGCTCGCCCCCGGTGATGACCACATGGTGGCAATCGACATCCAGTACCCTGCTGACTATTTCGGGAGGTTCGTATTTCTCGCCCTCGGGTTCCCATGAGGCGTAGGGCGTGTCGCAGAACCAGCAGCGCAGGTTGCAGCCCGATGTGCGCACAAAGACCGAGGGCGTGCCTGCCAGCAAGCCTTCCCCCTGAATGGAATGAAAAATCTCCGCGATCTTCATGGGCTGTAGGGGAGGGGATCGTTGTGGCCGGCCTCGCGAAAGCCCTTCAGCCGTAACTGGCAACTGTCGCAGCGTCCGCAGGAGCGTCCGTCGGGCCTCGGCGCGTAGCAGCTATGGGTGAGGGCAAGGTCCACCCCCATGGACACCGCCAGCCGGACAATTTCCGCCTTGTCCAGCCGCAAGAGGGGGGCGTGGACCCTGAATCTGCCCAAGCCCTCCACGCCGGCCTTGGTGGCCAGGTTGGCCGTGTGCTCGAAAGCCCGCAGGAACTCCGGCCGGCAATCCGGATATCCCGAATAGTCGATGGCGTTCATGCCGGCGAACAGGTCGAAGCAGCCAAGGGTCTCGGCCCAGGCCAGCGCCAGCGACAGGAACACCGTGTTGCGTGCGGGAACATAGGTGCTGGGGATGTCGGTCATATGGTCATGGGAACGGTCGAGGGGAACCGGGATGTCGGCGGTGAGGGAAGAGCCGCCGAAGGTTCCGAGGTCCACCCGCACCACGCGATGTTCGGCGGCACCCAGGTGGGCCGCCACCCGGGCCGCGGCCTCCAACTCCACCAGGTGCCTCTGGCCGTAGGCGACGGTGAGCGCATGGCAGGCGAAACCCTGGTTGCGGGCGATCGCCAACACGGTGCTGGAGTCCAGGCCACCGCTGAGCAATACCACCGCTTTTTTAACCCCGACTTCCAACGCGATTCCCCCGCATCCGGTGCCTGTGCGACCTTGGTTCCGTAAGGATTCAGAGTAGGCGTTCCATTGAAACCTCGCCATGCGTTCCAGCCAATCAGGGATCCAACATGCTGCCCCACCTTTCCCCCGCGGTTGATCCGACGCCTGTTTTTGATCTGGTGCGGGGGAACTTCCAGACCGAACTACTGGCCTGCGGGCAGGAATTGGGCGTTTTTTCCCGTTTGGGACGCGGTGCTGTTACCGAGGAACAACTCCGCATGGAGCTGGGATTGGGCCACCGCCCCTTCACGGTGCTTTTCTGCGCCCTGCGGGCCATGAAACTGGTGCAAGGCCCGCCGGGAGGTGAATTGAGGCTAACCGAGCAGGGGCGATTCTTGGTGCCAGGATATACATACGACATCACGGGATATGTTGGCCTTACCAGTCAGTTGCCGGGTGTCCAGCAATTGCTGGAACGATTGAAGAAAGATGTGCCCACTGAGAACCGGGCCGGTGAGGGGAAAGCCTTCATTTTTCGGGAAGGCATGGAAAGCGCGATGGAGGATGTGGAATCGGCCCGCCGTTTGACATTGGCCCTGGCCGGAAGGGCGGCGATTTGCGCCCCCGCCTTGGCTTCGGTGCTGCCGCTGGAGGGCATCCATTCCCTGGTGGATCTGGGGGGAGGATCGGGGATTTACGCGGCGGCATTGGCCCGTGCCAACCCGGAACTGCGGGTGGCTCTGGTGGACCGTCCCTCGGTTTTGGAAACCGCCCGGGAATTATTGCGGGGTGAGCCTGGTGCGGACCGGGTGGAACTGGTGCCGGGGGACTTGTTCAAGGAATACCCCAAGACGGACGCGGTGCTGCTTTCCAACATCCTGCATGATTGGGACCTGGCGTCCAACCACGAGATCCTGACCCGTTGCCGGGAGGCATTGCCCGAGGGTGGGCGGGTGTTCATCCACGATGTGTTTTTGAACGACGCCCTGGACGGGCCGTTGCCCGAAGCCCTCTATTCGGCGGCGTTGTTCAGCCTGACAGAGGGGCGGGCTTACAGCCGCGCCGAGTACCGCGGCATGTTGAGGGCCGCCGGTTTTGTCCCCACCGCCACCACCCCACCCACGGCGGTGCATTGCGGGGTTTTGGCCGCCGTGAAGGTGAATTGAGCGACGGTTCAAAGAAAACACCGCAAGACTTCATGCAGAAGCCGACGGATTGAATTAAAATAATCCCGCTGTGCCTGGGATCCCCACCCGGGGCGGATTTATTGTTTCAGACCTAAATCCATGGAATGACCATGCCCCGCCAATTTTTGGTCCTGTTGGCTTTGGTGTCTGTTTTGAGCCCAATTGAAGCCCAAGATCGAGGAGCCGCAGGGAAGCCCCGCGCCAAATTGGCGGTGATGCTGGTCTTCGATCAACTGCGCGCCGACTATCTGATGCGGTACAAGGAACTCTTCGGCCAAGGTGGTTTCAACCGGTTTTTGGACCAGGGGGCCTGGTTCCAGGAGGCGCATTACCCTTACGCCTTCACGGTGACAGGGGCCGGCCATGCCAGCCTGGCGACCGGATGTCCGCCGAAGGTGCACGGCATCCTTGGCAACGATTGGCGTGACCGCGCCACCGGAGACGAGATCTACTGCGCCACCACGGAGCGGGTGAGGAATATTCCGGAAGCCCCACCCCCATCCAGTAGCCAGGGAACCAAGCGCGCAGGGGGCGGGAGCCCCGAGCGCTTGCTGGTGCCCACGGTGAGCGACCTGTTGCGCAAACAGTCCCCCCAATCCCGTGTGGCAGGATTTTCGCTGAAGGATCGCGGCGCGGTTCTGCCGTGCGGCAGGCAAGGTACCTGCGTCTATTTCTGGGACAGTTCCACGGGGCTTTTCGGCACCTCGTCCTACTATCGCGACGCGGTGGCGCCCTGGGTGGACGCTTTCAACAAGAGCCGGCCGGCCGACAAATGGTTCAACGGCACCTGGGACCGCCTGAGGCCGGACCTGGATTACGCGAAACTGGCAGGGCCAGACGATATGGATGGCGAGGGGCCCGGTATCGAACGCAAGCAGGGGCGGATTTTCCCACATCCCTTCCCGACCAAGTCCACCGATGGAAGACCCGACAAGACCTATTATAACGCCCTGTACAATTCGCCCTTTTCGAATGAAATTTTGGCGGATTTGGCCATCCGGGCGATTGCCGAGGAGCAACTGGGGCAACGGGATGTGACAGATTTTCTGGAGGTGAGCTTTTCGGCGAACGATGTGGTGGGCCATTGCTATGGGCCAGACAGCCAGGAAGTGCTGGACACCCTGCTCCGTTCCGACCGCATACTTGCCAGGTTGTTTGCCGAGCTGGATGCCAGGGTAGGGGCTGACAACTGGATCGCCGTGCTGTCCGCCGACCATGGTGTTTGCCCACTTCCCGAGTTGTCGAGGAGGCGGGGGGATGACGGGGCGGTGCGCCTGGATGGGCCCGGGGTTTTCAAGGGATTGTGCGCCCACCTGCGCGAGAAATTCAAACTGGGCGAGAAGGATCAGCCCTTCTACGGGACGATGGATGAGAACATGTATTTCAACCCGGGCCCGTTCCGTAAGGTGAATGCCGAGATGGCCGCCGTGGCCCAATCGGCCCGTGAATTTCTGGAAAAGCAGAAGGGGATCGCGCGTGTTTACACGCGGGCGCGTCTTGAGGGCCTGACCAACCCGGACCAGATCGATCGGATGGTGCTGGAGAGCTACCGCCCGGATTCATCTGGAGACCTGCTGATAGTCTTGGCCCCGGGTTGCCTGGTGAACACGGCCACCACGACCACGGGCACTTCCCATGGAACACCGTATCGTTACGACACCCATGTTCCCTTGTTGGTCACGGGGAAAGGGGTGGTGCCCGGCCCCCGCGCGGGCAAGGTGAATGTCTTGGCCTTCGGCGCGATATTGGCCGAAATCATGGGGGTTGAGCCCCTGCCGCAGGCGGTAACCCTGCCGGAGGGCTTGTTCTCAGGTCGGTGACTTATTCCCTGCCTGGCAAGGTGAGAAGAGTGGCGGCCTCCATTCCGGGAGCCAAGGCCCAAACCCGGGGCGCGAGGGCATCCGCCAGTCCAACATGGGAGAGACCCCAAGGCGCTTGGACACCCAGTGCCCATTCGGCGGGAGCCCGGGGTTTTTCGTATTCAACCACCCGGCAGGTTGGATCCAGTTGGGCCAGTTCTCGAACTCGCCGGACGGCATCATCCAGCGGACCGATTTGATCCACCAGTCCCAGTTCCAGGGCCCGCGCGGTGGTGAAGATACCGCCATCCGCCAGGTAACGTTGGTAGGGAGGGGAATCCTTGACCGTGTCTTTTGGCCCGGCGTTCACCGGTTTGAGGTCGAATTTTTCGAGCAAACCTTTTTTCAGCCGCTTGCCGCGACCGTTTTCCACCACCTCGACGAAGCGGTTGTAGGAAGTATCGATCAGGTCTTGCCAGACATGACGCTCCTTGGGTGACAGTTGGCGGAAAGGAGAACCGCTGTCCTTGATCTCACCCTGCTTGACGGTCTGCATGCCGAACCCGTGGCGTTTGGCCAGCTCCTCCACGGTGGGCAATGAGGCAAAAACGCCGATGCTGCCGGTGACACCCACCCGGTCGATGAAAATTTCAGAGGCAGGCATGGCCAGGTAGTAGGCCCCGCTGGCAGCGAGCGCGCCGAAGGATGCGATGACCGCTTTTTTGGGTGGACGGTTTCGTTCCGGGTCTCCTTGTGCCAGCAGGGTGATCCGCCGATGCAACTCGTCCGAGCTGGTCATGGTGCCACCGGGGCTGTTGACCCGCAGCACCACCGCCTCCACGGCATTGTCAGCGGCGGCCTGCTCGATTTGCCGGTAGTTGTAATCCAGCGCCCCCTCGATGAGCATGCCGCTAATCTGGATGACAGCCACCTTGGGCTTGCCGGTCCCCGAGCCGGGACGAGGCCGTTCAGTCAGCTGACTGGAGGGGAAAAGGCCAGACCAAGCCGGCTGTAGTAACCAGAAAAGACCCACAAGGACTGCCCCCGCTCCCACCAGAAGGCCGTTCAAAACCAAAGACCCGGCCAGAAGCCAGCTCATGCGGACTGGAGGGGGTGGGGGTGATGGGTTCATCTGGATGTTCCTGACGCTATGAAGCTACTCCAAGGTACCCCGGGCCAATCCTGTTTGCCCAAAACCGTACCCCCATCCAGTGGGGCCCAAAAAGATTCACGATTCAGGTCGGGTTGACGGGGGACAAAATGATGGGTGCCAACTTGTCCGATGGCCGATTGCGTGGTAAGAATGGGCTTATCAGGGGATGTAGCTCAATTGGTTAGAGCACCGGCCTGTCACGCCGGAGGTTGCGGGTTCGAGCCCCGTCATCCTCGCTGATTTTTAAGCTCATTAATAAAATAAGGCTTGCTCCAAACCTCAGCTATTTGGGCTGAGGTTTTTGTTTATAGCTAATGCATTATTAGCAGCAGGCAGTTCTTGTTTAATTAACATACAGAACTGTATAATTTGATAAAAAAATACAGATGGGTATGGTCGGTTTGCCCAGAAAGACGCTGGCAAGTAATGAATTCAAGTGATGTTTGGAATTTGGGTGTGAAGTAGGTGGCAAAAACAAATAAAAGAATTTTAAGGATCTATTTTAATTTAATTTTAGTTCCCCACGCCGATGATGCGCAAGACCAGCCACAGTCCGAGGACGAAGGGCAGCCCCGAGGCGAAGAGGATCTGCCCGGTTTTCTGGATGGCCCGGTTGGGCAGCACGGTACCCAGTCCGGCCAGGGAGATGGCGCCAAACAGCACGCCGGTCAGTGTGGCCAGCAGGTAGGTGTCGGTCTGGTTCCAGCCCATGCCATTCCGTCCGTGTGGTCCCTGAATCTGGTCCGACCATTATACCCCCGCCAGGATCCCTCTGGCTTTCAGCGGAGGGGGCGGGGATAATGAGCCGATACTCTTGAGGGGGATCCCCGCCTGCCCTGGCCCCCGTGAACCGGCCTCGAACCTCCCACTCTGGATGAAGCATGCTGAGCATCCTGGGGTCTCCCAAGCGTCTGTGTGACGGGCTCACCCGCCGCGACCTGATGCGGGTGGGTTCGCTGGGCGCCCTGGCATCCGTGGGACCATGGGGACCCATTTCTTTGCGGGCCGATACCAGGCCCGGGGTTGGCTCCGCTGATCTGGGCGGCTTCGGCAAGGCCAAGCGGTGCATCCTCCTCTGCCTGTGGGGCTCGCCCAGCCAACTGGACACCTGGGATCCGAAGCCGGATGCGCCGTTGGAAATCCGCGGCGACATCCGCTCCATCCCCACCGCCCTGCCCGGCGTGCGGATCAGCGAGATTTTCCCGCGCACGGCCGCCCTGCTCGACAAGGTCTGCGTGCTGCGCACGCTGACCCACCCCTACCCGGTGCACGGCGTCGCCTACGCCACCTCCGGCGTGCCCACCACCGACATCCCGCTCGAGTCGAAGCCACGCGACTCGCGCCACTGGCCGTTCATCGGTTCCGTGGTGGACCACCTGGCCTCGCGGGGCAAGGCCGGGCCCTCCGGGGTGCCCGGGAACTTCGCCCTGCCCTTCCCATTCGGCTCCAAGCGCGGGCCGGCGCGGTCGGGGCCTTTCGGCGGTTTCCTGGGGCCCACGGCCGACCCGGTCTGGTCGGAGTTCAGGGCCTTGGGCACCAAGACCCTGGAGCGCGATTCCAACACCCCTGGCATTCCACCGAAGATGGTGGCCGACCCGTACCTCGGCATCCGGCCGGACGACCGCTTCGAGCTGTGCAAGCCGGTGGAAGGTCTGACCCTCGACAGAATGAACCCGCGCCTGAGCCTGGCGCGGCAACTGGACGGCTCGGGACTGATCGAGGGGGGCGAGGCCTTCGAGCGCCAGCGGGCCATGGCGATGGCGCTGACCACCTCGGGCAAGCTGGCCGACGCGCTGGAAGTGCACCGCGAACCGGCCAAATTGCGCGAGAGCTATGGCATGAACCTTTTCGGCCAGTCGGTACTGGCCGCGCGGCGCGTGCTGGAGGCCGGCGGCAAGTTCGTGACGGTGTTCTGGGACGAGTACGGCCAGGTCAACAGCGGCTGGGACACCCATGTGTTCCACTACCCGCGACTGCGCGATGAATTGGGGCCGGGGTTCGACAACGCCTTCGCAACCCTGCTGGCCGACCTCGAGCAGCGTGGCATGCTGGAAGACACCGCCGTGGTGGTGCTGAGCGAGCATGGCCGAACGCCCCGCATGCAGAATGTGCGCGGCGGCGGCCGAGACCACTGGTCGGGGGTCTATTCGGCTGCGTTCGCCGGCGGCGGCTTTGCCCGCGGCCGGGTGGTGGGCCGCAGCGACCGGCAGGGTGGCAAGCCGGCCGAGACACCGTTTTCGCCCAAGGATGTGCTGGCGACGCTCTACCACCTGCTGGAAATCGATCCGCACACTGAAATTTATGACCGCATTGGCCGGCCCCTGCCGGTGGGCGGGATTGGTCGCGTGCGAGGTGAATTGATCGGCTGACAGGGTGCGGCCCGGCTTGCCCGGCGGCTGGCTTAGGGTCGAGCCCCTTGAGGATCGATCGGCACCTCGCAAAAGGTGAGCGCCGCCAGGCCGTTTTGGCCCCACAGCAGGTTGCCTGGGTTCCAATTGGCGCTGTCGAGGTAGGTGATGGTGCCGGATGGCGTCGGACCTGCCAGCTTGAGTGTGATTCGCGCACCGTCAGCGGAACCGGCCTTCACCTGGCCGGCCTTGCCCGCGAGATGGAACTGGCTGGCCAAGGTGTCGGACCATCGGACCGGCTGGTCGAACTCGAGCACCACCTCATCTTTTCGGTCCGAGGTGAAGGAGGCCCGGCGCAGGTTGGGCGGGTTGAAAGGCCCTGTCGGCTGGTGGTACAGGTGGTGCCTCATCATCGGATGCAGCAGGCGGGCGAACTCGGCGTAACCCTCGGCGGGGAAGTGGCACCCGCCGGGCGGCTTGATTCCCAAGGTGGACACCACGCTCAGGTTGGAAAAGAGACTCGGCAGGGTGCGTTGCACCTCGCGCAGCCGGTTGTCCGAGCCGTTGACGCCCATCGCGCACGCCTTCGGCCATATTTGGAAAGCGTAATAGTGCTGGACATTCGGGTAGTCCTCCTTCCAGCTTGCGGCGAGATCCACGAAGAATTGCCGGTAGGTCTCGTAACCGTAGCCGCCGGTCGGGCCATCGGCCCCCTGGTCGTTCTCGCCCTGGTGCCAGAGGATCGCGCGGACGCCGTGCGTCAGGCCGGCCTGGCGCGCCCGCCAAAGCTGGCGGCCGTAGATCGTGGCGGGATCGGTCGGGTCTTGATGGTTCCGCTGGTGCTGGTCGATCCGCGTGCCGCCGACGGCCCCGTTGAGGATGCAGACGGGGATCCCCTCGCTTTCGACCAGTCGCCGCCCGAGTTCCATGCCCCAGTAGCCGATCTCCGATTTTCCGCCGGGGCTCCGCGCCTCCGCCGGGGCCCATAGTTTCAGCCGGGATCCCTTCGGGTCGGTCGTGGTGGCTCCGAAGGTGCGCACCCAATCGCTGGGGGCCGGTGGGGGGCCCTTGCCGAAATCGGTCGCCACCGCGTTCGATTGGCCGCTGATCAGGAAAACATCCCCGCAGACGAGGTTGCCCGCGCTGTGCAGGAGGGATTCCCTGTCGCCGGTTTTGGACCCGAACTCCGTGCGGTATTTGACCAACCCTGCCTCCACCTTCACCGCAAGCGAATACTTCAGGTCAGGTCCGATCTTTGCCGTCTCGGTGCGGATGAGCCTGCCATCGGCGAACAGGCGCACGAAGACCGAGTCGGCGGCTTCAGCAAGCGTGCCGGAGTGGACCACGAACCCATGGCGACCAACTTCCTTTCCGCGCCCCTCGCGCGGGATGAACTGGTTGTCCTCGGGTTGCTCGGTTGGGGCCAAAGGTCGTGGTACCCAGGCTTCATCAGCCGGGGAGGGTTGGCGCACGGGAATGAGGACCGATTGGATCACCTTGGCACCGCCGTTGTCGATCGCGGCGGTCACCCGCATCGGGCCGTCGCCCTGGGCGCGCAGGAGGACCAGCTTGTCGCTTTCCACGCGCCGAGAGACCGCCACACCCTCGATGGTCCAGGCGATGTTCAGTTTTCCAGCGCCCTTGGCCTCCAGGGCGGGAAGGTTCGTGATGCGCGGCACGAGTTCGATCGATTTCCGGCCATCCCATTGCCCGGGGGCTGACAGCGTGAAGGAGGGATCGGGGATATCGTCGCGCAGCGTGATCGGGATCTCCTTGGTTCTGGTCTCGTTGGCGTAGATCGCCTTGAAGAGGAGCGCGGTTGCCGGGGCCTGGCCCTGCCCTTTTCCTCCCGGGCCGGAGGTGGTCACCCGGCCCGCGTTGAACGCATGGGAAAACCGGTCGGTCGCCACGACTGATTCCCGCCCGCCGCGCCTCTCGATCCACAGCACCTTCTGCGCGCCCCCGGCCCGGGCACGGATGGTGGCGGTCTGGTTCTCGCCCAGCTCGAGTTTGGTTTCCGAGACCGAGAAATCCTCGCCCGGCTGCACCAGCGGGCCGACGAGGGTTTGGTTGGGTTTCTGGTTCTCGTACTGCAGGCGCACCCACTCCGGCGGACGGACAACCCTCGAGACGCGCACCTCGTCGAGATCTCCCGCCAGGTCGTACTGGTTGTACCAGCCGCCGAGGAAAAGCCTGGCGGGGTTCTTCAGGTTGAGTGGCCTGTCCTGTCTGGTATTGCTGCCTTCCAATACCCCGTTGATGTAGAGCCTCGATTCTCCCTCGCGATAGGTGTGCGCGACATGCGTCCATTCTCCCAGGGCCAGCCGGTTGGCGCTTTCGACATTGCCACCGGAGAAGTAACAATCCATCCGGATGTGGGGCGGGCTTCGGAACTGCATCACCACCTTGCCCTGGGCCTTCTCGTTGCCCCAGCCGATCAGCGTGGCGTTGGGGCGCGTGAGTCGGAACCACGCCTCGGTGGTGCTGGGGGCGGCCCCGGTGGGCAGGCTGGTGATCTTGTCCCCGCAGGAAACACCCTTCCCCTCGCCGAAGCGCCGGGCGGAGCCTATCACGCCGGGGGTGGCGGTCGTCCCCGTGTCGGTGCTGGTGATGCCACCGGTCTCATCGCGCACCGGGCCTGTCATGTGCCAGACGCCGATGTAACCGTTGGACGGGTTGAAGACCGCCCGGCCGTCGGACTCACCGGCCGCCATGGGGTTGCCCCAATGGAGCCGGATTTGTTGCCGCGAGTTCCCCGTGATCAAGGGCACGCGCACCCACACGCTGGCGGTGCCGTTTTCAGGGTTCCAGTCCTCGATCTGGAACGCCAGCGGCTCCCCCGTGGCCGATGTCACGCGCAAGTCCTCGCCGCCGGGCCTGGCCTGCGAGAAATCGAGGAAGTCCCGGTGCAGCCGGACCAGCACCGGAAACTGCTCCACCTTGGCGCCTGTGGGAAGGTCCGCGCCTTCCGGCGTCGTGAGCAGCCAGACCGATCCCGAGTGTTTCCATTCCTCAAAAATGTTCCGATGGTTGGTGGTCCCCTCCGGCGTGGTGTCCCCCCACAGTTTGCCTAGCAGGTTGAACATCTCCGGATCGTGCGCCGCCAGTTCCCCGCGCGTGAACGGAAAGAAATCGTTGGTGGAGAAGTAGGCCTCGCTGCATTCGGCGAAGTACTCCATCGGGCTGGCCATCGCGTAGGCGCGGACGGTGGAGGCGCGGCCATCGCCGCGCCGTTGCTCGACACGCTCGTAGATTCCCCGCGCCTTGGCCTTCTCGAAGGCGGCGAGGATGTCGGGGTTGTTGAATCCCCCGGGGAGCACCCGGTCGTGGTAGCCGTGGGCCAACTCGTGCAGCGTGAAGTTGGGCATCCGCGCCATCTCCCGCTCGAAGTCGGGGATGTCGGTGAACTCGACCGCGCGGGCCATGGCCGGGTTCCGCTTGTTTTGGCGCAGCCAGCCGGCATCGGGGTGGTACTCGGCGGTGGGGGGCACGCCCGGGTATTCGGGATTGAACCACAGCGGGATCCGGCGCATCTCACCCACGGCCCGGGCGGGAACGACGCGCGCGATCTCGCGCAACTGGACGGCCAGCAGGTCGAGGGCCCGGGTGGTCGCGGCCTTTTCGTCACCCAGCAACCGGTCGCTGACATGGACCGTCCAGCCCTCGATGGCCCTGGTTTGGTGGCCTGCCTCGGCTGGCTTTGCCCGGGACAGGTCGGGCTGCAGGGTGGCCAAAAGGCCGGTGAAGAGCGACAGCAGGCAGGGAGGCATGGCGTGTTCCAGGGTGCGCGGGTGGGGCTGCGGCGCGGAATCAGGGTTCTCGCGCGGTGTTGCCGGATGGTTGAGGATAACCCGGATGGCGCCACACTGCACCCCGGCACCGGGGGAGTTTCACCGCTCCCACAAATAAGTCTTTCATAGATCCCTGTTTATTTAAATTATGCTGGCGGCTTGCAGGCCGACTCAGCACGGCCCTCCGGCATTGACAGTGTTTGGGCATATGGGATGATGTAAGGAGATAAGGAATTGCATCTTTCCAGCCATGGCAGATTGACGAATGCGTGTCCATCACCCGGATGATGGGGGCGGATCACCTGGGTGATGCCCGGTAGGCCGCAGGCTGATTGCACCAACGAGGTTCGGGATGGATCGGGTGCTTCGCAAACCTAGGATCAAGCGTTGGCGGTTGTGGGTGAACGCTCCATTACTGCTGGTGCTTGCCCTCTCGCAATCGCCTGCCCCGGCTGCCGCCGGGGAGATGGACAAGGCGTCCTCCACCGGGCCGCACAAGCCGGATCAGCCAAAGCCCGGACCCATCCGGGAGCCCCTGTCGGTCCGGATCGATCGGATCATTGATGGGGACTACCTCGGGCCTGCGGTTCCGCTAGCCACCGACACCGAATTCCACCGCCGCGTCTATCTCGACCTGGTGGGCAGGGGACCCACCGCCGTGGAAACAGAGTCTTTCCTGGAGCGCCTGAAGGCGCGTCCGGGTGTCAGCCAGGCCATCCGGGCTGAGGTGATTGAAGACCTGCTGGGGCGCGAGGAGTTCTCGAGGTACTTCGCCAAGGTGCTGGAGGTGATGTTCACCGAGCGGCGCGAGGTGATCGGCCTGCTGGAGTTCCGCGCCTGGCTGCGCCAATGCCTCGAGGAGCGCCGGCCCCTGAATGAGATCTGCCTGGAGGTGCTGGCCGCCGACGGGACCGGTGACAAGCTCAGGCCGGCGGCCGCCTTCATTCTCAACCGCAACGCCGACGCCAACCAAGTCACGCGGGATGTCGGCCGGATTTTCCTTGGTCGCGACCTGCAGTGCGCCCAGTGCCACGATCACCCGCATGTGGAGGATTACAAGCAGGCCGAATATTTCGGCCTCCTTTCCTTCGTGAACCGCACCTATCTGTTCCAGGACGAGAAGCAGGGCAACAAGCCGTTCCTCGGCGAGAGGGCGGAGGGTGAGTTGGAATTCTCGTCCGTCTTCCGGCCCAAGGCGGGGAAGACCGCCGCGAAACCGGTGCTTCCGATCGGCTTCGCCACGGACGCCGAGCCCGATTTCCTCGACACCGCGGACGCCTACATCGTCCAGCCGGAGAAGGGGAAGCGTGGCGTTCCCCGTCACAGCCGCCGGCAGCAACTGGCCGTGCTGGTGACCCATCCCGAGAACACCCTGTTCAATCGCAACCTCGCCAACCGGTTGTGGGCGTTCCTGATGGGCCGGGGCCTGGTTGATCCGGTGGACATGCACCATCCGGGCAACCCGCCGGCTTCCTCCGACCTGCTGCGGACCCTGGCCGAGGAGTTGGTGGCGGCCCGGTATGACCTCCGGGAGTTTGTCAGGCAGGTCGCGCGGTCGGCCGCCTACCAGCGATCGGTGGCAGAGCCCGACCTGCGGGAATGGCCGGGTCCGAAGGGGGGAGAACGGGCGCTCACGGCCAGGCTGGAGAGCCTTGAGGCCGACGGCAGGAACCTGGCGCCCCGGCTTTCCCAGGTGGAGAAGGAACTGGGCGACGCGACAGCACACCTGCTGGATGCGCAGAAGGATCTGGACCTGATCCAAAGGCAATTGGACGGGGCCAGGAAAGAACTCCAGGATCTGGTGGCCGGTCGGACCGCCGAAGCGGCGAAGCTCTCCGCCCTCCTGAAGAAGCAGGGTCAGGCGCAGGAATCGATCGCGGCGCTGCAGGGGGCGATCCGGGAGCTGGACAAGCTCGTAGCGTTGTCGCCCCAGGACAAGGACCTGGCCACGGCGCGGGCCACCCTGGCGAGCCGGCTCGCGTCAGCCACGCAGGCGAGGCAGTCGGTGGATGGCGAGGTGAAGGCGCAGGAGGAACTGGCGGCCAAGTCGGCGAAGCTGGCGGAAGACCAGCGGGGCCGCGTGCTGGCCCTGGCCGGCCGCAAGATGGCCCTGGCCGGTTTCGTCGTCGAGGCGCGTGGCGGCCTGCGCCGGGCTCATGCCCGGATGGCCCCGCTCCGCGACCGGGAGTCGGACATTGCCCAGCGGAAAAGACAGGTAACGCAGGCCAGCGAGTGGCTGAAGGCCCGTGACAGCCTGCAGGCCGCCCGGCGGCAAGGCAAGGCGGGGGCGGCCGCCGACCTGGAGGCGCAGTTCAGGCTGCTGCAGTCCGGGCTGGTTGAATCCTGGCGGCGGGGGCACGCCATCCGCCGCGTCCGCGGACTGAACGGTGAGCAGATGGGGGTATCCATCTACCACGCCCTCGAGCTCGACAGGCCCGTTCGCGCCAAGGCGATGGCGGACTGGGAGGCCAGGCACCAGAAGGATCCGGCCACGAGGGCCGACACCACCCAGCGCCGGAGCAACGAGGCCGACGCCGTGGCCGGCAGCCTCTGGGATGTCCTGGAGAAGGATGTCATGCGCCGCTTCTCGGCGCCGCCCGGTGCCCCGCAGGACGGATTCATCGCATCGGTCGACCAGGCCCTGATGCTCCAGAACGACCCGAAGGTGCAGGCATGGCTCAAGCCAAACCCGGGAACGCTGACCCACCGGCTGGTGGCCATCGGTGACCCCGGCCAGTTGGTGCGGCAGGTCTATCTGGCGGTGCTGGGCCGGTTGCCCGACGCGGATGAGCTGAAGGTGGCCACCGCGCTGCTGAGGGATCATGCCAAGGAACGCGACCGGGTGATCCAGGAACTTGTCTGGGGCCTGCTGGCCTCGGCGGAATTCCGCTTCATCTCCTAGGGTGTTGTCCGGGCGGGGATCGAGCTGGCGCCACAGGCACGGGAGTCTGGCAATGGACGGTAGAAACTACAGGCCCTGCGGTGACATCGAGCATCTGCTCGGGCGCCGCCAGTTCATGGGCGACCTGCTGGCGGGGACCGGCATCGTCGCCGGGTCGAGCCTGCTCGCGAGTGCCGCCGGCGCCGGGGAAATCGCCGGTCGAGGCAAGTCGGTTGTCGTGGTCTACCTCAACGGCGGCATCAGCCAGTTTGAGTCGTGGGATCCGAAGCCCCACCTGGAGACCGGGGGCCCCTTCAAGGCCATCCAGACCACGGTTCCGGGTATCCATATTTCGGAGCTGCTCCCGCACACGGCGAGGCAGATGCACCGGATGGCGCTGGTCCGCAGCCTGAACACCAAGCAGGATGACCATGGCCTGGCGAACAACCTGGTGCGCAGCGGCAGGATGACCCAGTCGGCGACGGAGTACCCGGAGCTGGGGGCCGTCGTCGCGAAGGGTCTCGAAAGGGCGGATTTTCCCCTGCCGGGCCATATCGCCACCATGCCCGCGGGCGCCGGCGGCCGCGGAAACAACGCCGCCTACCTGGGCCCGCGCTATGGCAGCGTGAATGTGGGCGCCGAGAAGGGGGGCGTCGTCAACGCCCGGCTGCCCGACGGCCTCACCGTGACCGCCGACCAGCGGCGGCACGACTGGCGCCGCTTCGCGGACAAGCGTTTCCGCGGCCGGGTGGACTCCGCGGAGATCGACGCCTACACCCAGACCTACGAGCAGGCCCTGCGCCTGATGGAGCGGCAGGAGCTGTTCGACATCACGCGCGAGCCGTCCCGGGTGCAGGAGGCTTATGGGCGTTCCGAGTTCGGCAAGCAACTGCTGCTGGCCCGGCGCCTGGTCGAGCAGGAGGTGCCCTTCGTGGAGATCCAGCACGGCGGCTGGGATTTCCATCACAACAACTTCGAGTTCCACCTCCATTATGTCGCCGACTTCGACAGGCCGTTCGCGCTCTTCGTCGAGGACCTCGCCCAGCGCGGTCACCTCGAGCGCACCCTCCTGATCGTGATGACCGAGTTCGGCCGCACGCCGCGGATCAACACCGGCTACGGCCGGGACCACTACTCGCGGGCCTGGTCGATCGCGCTGGGCGGCTGCGGCATCCATCACGGGGCCGTCATCGGCAAGACCGACGCCAAGGGCGTGGAGGTCACCGACCGCCAGGTGGACCACAGGCACCTTTTCCACACCTACCTGCAGGCCGTCGGGATCGACTCAGCCGGTGACTTCGACATCGCCGGCCGGAAGTTCCCGGTCGCCGACCCGGCCGTGGGACCGATCCAGGAGCTGCTGGCATGACCACCCCGAACCCGAAGGTGACCCTCGACCCGGTCGCCTCCAAGGTGATGACCGACTGGGCGCATCCGTCAAACCTGCTCTGCTGCCGGGTCGACCCCACCGGCAAGTATGTGGTTGCCGGCGCGATCGACCACACCATCCAGCGTTGGGAGATCGCCACCGGGAAGAAGACCCCAATGGCCGGCCACCAGAACTGGGTCCGCGCGCTCGGTTTCTCGCCGGATGGCAAGACCCTTTATTCCGGCGCCTACGATGGCCGTCTCCTGTTCTGGGAAACAGGTGCGGAGAATCCCAAGCCGGTCCGGGAAATCCCGGCCCACCGGGGCTGGCTGCGCGGCCTGGCCGTCAGCGGCGACGGGCAACTGGTCGCCACCTGCGGCAATGACCGCCTTGTAAGGGTCTGGTCAGCACGCGACGGCAGCCTGGTTCGCGAGCTGCAAGGCCACCCGGACATCGCCTACTGCGTCCATTTCGTGCCCGGGTCGCATGAGCTTGTCAGCGGGGACATAGTCGGAAACATCCACCATTGGAAGGCGGACGGCACCGAGAGGGCCAGGGTTTTTGAGATCAAGGAGATCTTCTTCCATATCGGCGACCTGGCCCCGTTCGGCGGCATCATCAACCTGGGCTTCGGCCAGGATGGCCGAACGCTGATTGCCTCGGGCCTGCACAAGGTGTCCAACGCCCCCGGCGGCAACCGTCGTCCGGTCGCCGTGCCCATCGACTGGAGCACCGGCGAGAAGCGGCCCAAGTACGAGTCGTTGAAAAAGGACCTGGATGCCACGATGTGGCGGGTCCTGCACCACCCCGCAGGGCCCCTCATCGGCGTGATGGGCAAGGAGGTCGGCTTCTGGAATCCGGGGACACCCGATGTCACCCATATGACACCGACTCCCAGCGAGATCTTTGATTGCGACCTGCATCCCAACCAGATCGACCTGTTCACGGCCCACCACGATGGCCACCTGAGGTCGATCCGAATCGGGCGGGTCTAGGATCCTTTCTGGAAACGCAGGGCAAGTGGTTGCCAGTGGAGGGCTTTTCCGGCCATGGAAAGCCACCAGTGCATGAACTGTCGCATGGACCAACAGGCTGTTTGGTTCGCAGGGCTTTGCCTTGGTCCCTAGGCCAGTGGGTTTACAGACGGGATGGCGAATGATGCGCCTGTTTTTCAGCGAGCAGTACCTGGCTTCGGAGCACCAGTTCGACACCACCCGCAAGTCCGGCTGGATCGTCGAATCCCTGGCGCGTGTCGCCATTCCCGGCGTGGAGACGGTGGAACCCCGGCCCTTGACGGAACAGGCGCTAGAGATGGTCCATGACGCGGAATACATCGCGGCTGTCCGTACCGGCCAACCGTCGGGACTGGCCCAGTCCCAGGGATTCGCGTGGGGGCCGGGCTTGTTCCCCGCAGTCTGCGCCAGCAACGGTGGCATGGTGGCCGCAGCGCTGGAGGCCCTCAGGCAGGGTGTGTCCGGTTCGCTCTCAAGCGGGTTGCACCACGCCAAGCGTGTCCGGGGGGCCGGCTACTGCACCTTCAACGGGCTGGTGATCGCCGCCAGGAGCGCCTTGGAGGCGGGCGCAGGATTGGTGCTGATCCTGGATCTGGACGCGCACTGCGGCGGTGGCACCGCCTCGATGATCCAGGGTGAGCCAGCCATTCGGCAGATGGATATCTCCGTGAACGCCTTCGACCGGTATGACTCCGACACAAACTCCACCCTGGTGATGGTGGACCGGTCCGCGGAGTATCTGGAGACGATCGACTGTTGCCTTCGCGAATCGATCCTGGAATCGCCAGGGTTGGTGCTCTACAACGCGGGGATGGATCCATTCGAGGGATGTGACACGGGTGGCAGGAACGGGATCACCCGGGAGGTGCTGCAGCAGCGCGAGCGGATGGTCTTCAAATTTTTCCGGGAACGGGGGATACCCGTCGCCTTCGCGCTGGCCGGCGGCTATGTGGGACCGGACCTGTCCCGGCACGACCTGGTCGACCTGCACCGGTTGACGATCGAGGAGGCGGCGGCCGCGTGGCGGGTTGACCCATGATCGACCGGCGCCGCGGCTGCTTTCTGGGACTGGCGGTGGGCGATGCCCTGGGGGCCGCCGTGGAATTCAGGCCGCCAGGCGGTTTCAAGCCGGTGACCGGTTTCCGGGCCGGGGGCCCGCACGGACTGGAAGCGGGCGAGTGGACCGACGACACCAGCATGGCGCTCGCGCTGGCGGACAGCATCGCCTCGGTCGGCTGGGACCTGAATGACCAGGCTCGCCGCTATGTGCGTTGGTGGCGCCGGGGTGAATACTCGGTCAACGGCACCTGTTTTGACATCGGCACCACCACCATCCGTGGCCTCACCCGGTTCGAGCAGACGGGCGACGCCAGGAATTCCGGAGCCACGGGCCCCGATGCCATCGGCAACGGTTCCATCATGCGACTTGCCCCCGTGCCGGTCGCCTTCCCGGGGTTGTTCCACGAATCGCCCATTGCGGTGGCCGGGTTATGCGCCGATTCCAGCCTGCCCACCCACGCCCATCCCGATTGTGTCTCCGCCTGCGCCTACCTGGGCCTGGTGATGGGGGGCTTGCTTGCCGGCATCCCGCGGCATTTGGTGCTTTCGCCCGACTGGTCCCATCTGGCGAGCCTGCGCGCCGCCGGCCGGGTGTCCCCGGGCCTGGAACCGGTGGCCCTTGGCAGCTTTCGCGGCAAGCAGCCGCCGGAAATCCGTGGCTCGGGCCGGGTGCTCCAAAGCCTGGAGGCCGCGCTGTGGGCCTTTTGGAACTCAACCAATTTCGGGGAGGCGGTCCTGAAGGCGGTCAACCTCGGGGACGATGCCGATACCACCGGCGCCATTTGCGGACAGATCGCCGGGGCCTGCTGGGGCGAAGGCGGCATACCCCGTGATTGGCTGGATGGGTTGGCCCGAAAAGATGAACTGGAGGCGACCCTGTGTCGCCTGACCTCCCTGTGAGGTGATAGCCCATTTCACCATTCGTCTTGGGACTGTTCTTGCCGTTTGCCCCGGGCAATAGGCCGCGCGCGAGGGATACCCGAAGCCAACGCGGCTGGGGGCATTGGCTTTGGAAGGTGCCCGGCTGTCCGTCACCGCTATGAATCAAGGTGTTGGTTTAGAGTTCCGGACAGCCGCCCGGGCCCCTTTCCGAAGGCAACCCCACTGGAACCGAAGATGCCGGCCCAGTCCCATGCTGCCAGAAGTTTTGGTCGGGGTACCCCATGACCCCAGGGACCGCGGTGATATGGGTCAAGCGGGATGCCCGTTTGGCGGACAATGCCTGCCTCACCGAGGCGGAAAGGCTCGGCCTCGACACCCTGCCCCTGTTCTGTTTTGAACCGAGCGTGTTGGGGGCGGAGGATGCTTCGGCGATGCATCAGCACGCCCAGTGGCAGGCGGTGGAGCATCTCCGTTGCCAGCTCCGTCGAATGGGCGCCGATATCCTCATCGCCCACGGGGAGGTGGTGGACAAGCTGGCCAAGCTCCGCGAACGGCTGCCGTTCACGCACCTGTTCGCCCACGAGGAGATCGGCAATGCCATCACCTACCGCCGCGACCTGGCGGTCGCGCAATGGTGCCGCGAGAGGGGGATCACCTACCGCGAGTTCCCGCAATCGAGCGTGCGTCGTGGGGGTGTCAACCGGGACAGGCTGGGGGAAATGTGGCGATCGCGGATCGCGGCCTGCGGCCCCTTGCCCGTTCCCGCCATCCACCAGTCGGCCGGCCTGAGGGAACTGGCCGCCTCGACGGGATTTCCCGGGATTTTGCGGGTGGCACCCGTCGGGGATTGGCAACCGGTGAGCGAGGCGGACGCCAGCAACACCCTGGAGGATTTCCTGGGGCGCCGGGGCCTCTGGTATCGGGGAGGCATCAGCTCCCCCAACTCGGCATTCACAGCGGGCTCCAGGCTGAGTGTGCACCTGGCCTGGGGCACGATCACGGCGAGGCAGGTGTGGCACCAGGTCCGGGCCCGCCTGACAGAACTGGATCCGGCGGAGCCGCATGCCGGTCGTTGGCGGAAAAGCCTTCAGGCTTTCCTGAGCCGTCTCCACTGGCGGGACCATTTCACCCAGCGTCTGGAGTCGGAGCCCGAGCTGGAGTTTCGCGGCATTCATCCCTGCTACCGGGATGTGCCCTACGAAAACAACGAGGGATTGCATGCCGCATGGCGGGAGGGCCGGACCGGTTATCCGCTGGTGGATGCCGTGATGCGGTGTCTGGCCGCGACCGGCTTCGTCAACTTCCGCATGCGGGCGATGGTGGTGAGCTTCGCGTGCCATGTCCTGCACCTGGACTGGCGGCTGATCCACCCGCATCTGGCGAGGGTCTTCCGGGACTATGATCCGGGCATCCACCTGAACCAGTTGCAGATGCAAGCCGGGGTGGTGGGTTGGAACGCGATCCGGGTCTATAACCCGACCAAGCAACTGGCCGATTGGGATCCCGATTGCCGGTTTGTCAGGCGCTGGTTGCCCGAACTGCGCGACCAGCCGGCCGGGAGGATTCTAGGCGGGGAACCCTTGCCGGATTACCCGCAACCTGTGGTTCCGTTCGCCGCCAGGGCGCGGCAGATGACGGACCACCTCTACTCCATCCGCAAGACGGCCGAGGCCAAGGCCTCCACCGGGGCGGTGTACCTCCGGCACGGTTCACGCCGCAAGGAACCATTGTTCCGCGCCAGGCGGCCAAAGCGTCCGGCCCCGCCAGCCGGTCCGACACTGTTCGACCATTTGCAAGATGACCGGGACCTGTGACCGGCCCCGGTGGGCTCCGGGCGGAACCTTAAAGTGGAGTCCCGGCAGGGTTGTGGCGGTCCGCACACCAACCCTGCCGGGGCGCATGTTTACCGTCAGTACCCGGCGGCCATGCCGTCCTTGCGGTGTTCGCTGGCGCCATGCAGGACCGAGGTCTCGGGGTCGATGAGGATGGCCTGGTACCCCCCGCCGTTCACCCGCACCATCTGCACCGAGTGGCCGTTCTTCCGGAGCCCGTCGATCACCGATGATGGCATCCCCTCCTCGACCAGTACCGTGCCGGCACCCTTGGCCGGCTTGCCCGTGGGTGTGGCTGAGCCGGTGTGCTCGACCCGAGGGGCCTCTCCCGCCTCCTGCAGGTCCATGCCGAAGTCGAGCAGGTTCACCAGCACCTGCGCGTGCCCCTGTGGCTGCATGTCCCCGCCCATCACCCCGAAGACCAGCCAGGGTTTGCCCTGCCTCATCGCAAGGGCGGGGATGATCGTGTGGAAGGGGCGCTTGCCCGGCTCCAGGCGGTTGGGGTGATTCTCATCCAGCGAGAACAGGGTCCCCCGGTTCTGCATGCCGAAACCCAGCTCGGGATGGACCAGGCCCGAGCCGAAACCGTTGTAGTTGCTCTGGATCAGGGAGACGCAGTTCCGATCCTTGTCGACCACGCAGAGGTAGGTCGTGTCGGAACGGCCCAGCTTCGGGTCACCGGGCGGAACATCCCCCAGCACCCTGTCGGGCCGGATCAGGGCGGAGCGGGAACGGGCGTATTCCTTCGAGGCAAGGGCCACCAGGGGGACCCGGCTGAATTCCATGTCGGCGTAGTGCCGGCTCCTGTCGGCGAAGGCCAGCTTCTTGGCCTCGATGAACAGGTGCCAGTATTCCGGCGAGGCGAAACCCATCTTCCGGATCTCGAAAGGTTCCAGCATGTTGAGGATCTGGAGCGCCGCCAGGCCCTGGCCGTTGGGGGGCAGCTCGTGGAGCTCCACGCCGCGATAGGTCGCCGAGACGGTGTCGACCCAGGTGGCCTTGTCGCCCTCCAGGTCGGCCAGGCGCAGCAGCCCGCCGTTGTCCCGGGAGAAGGCGTCGAGCTTGCGGGCGATTTCCCCGCGGTAGAAGGCTGAGGCCCCCTCCCGCGCCAGCAGCCTGTAGCTGGAGGCTATGGATGGATTCCGGAACAGCTCGCTGGCCCTGGGTGCCCTGCCCCCGGGCAGGAACACCTTGGCCGAGCCCGGGTCGCCATGAAGCCGCTTTTCCGAGGCTTTCCAGTAGCCGGCCACCACCTCCGGCACGGGTGCGCCCTTTTCGGCGTAATCAATCGAGGGCTGCAGCAATTCCCCAAGTGGCCTGGTCCCGAACCTGCCGAGCAGCGCGTCCCAGCCGTTCACGCAGCCGGTACCGACCAACTGAGCGGACCGTAGACCGGGATCTCCGACATGCCCCGCGACGAGAAATAATCCCGGGTGGCGAGGGCGGGCGCCCTGCCGCTGGCGTTCAACCCGTGGATCTTGCCGGTTTTGGCTTCCCAGACGATGGCGAACAGGTCGCCGCCGATCCCGCAGGACATCGGCTCCAGCACCCCCAACGCCGCGTTGACCGCCACGGCGGCGTCCACGGCGTTGCCTCCCCGGCGGAGCACATCCACGCCGATCTGCACCGCCAGCGGGTGGCAGGCGCAGACCATGGCGGTCGGCGCCAGCGTCACGGAACGCGACGGGTTCGCCGTCGCCCGCGGGGGATGCTCGGCACCCTGCGCCAGAGGCAACGCTGGCAAGGTCAGGCAGGCGGCCAGGAAAAACCGGGTCATGGTGCGTGCTCCGGGAGGTTGGTGACACTCTAACCGCTTGCGCCCCGATGGGATTGGCGTATCTTCAAGCCGTGGAAGCGCCTTCCCAATGTATTACCAAGTTGCAAACCACGGAGACGAGTCATGAAGCGTTGGTTCTGGAGCCTGTGCGCCGGTTTGGCGGTCGCGGTCCTCGCCGGTCCCTCCCATGCGGCCAAGGTGCTGGTGATCACCGGCGACGAGTTCCACGAGTGGAAAAAGACGGCGCCCCTGATCAAGGAACTGCTGGCCAAGGCCGGCCACAGCGTGGATTTGACCGAGAAGCCCGGCAAGGACCTGACCGCCGACAATCTGGCCAGGTACGATGTGCTGGTCCTCAATTACCGTGACACGCCCAAGGGTGCCAAGGAGAACCCCGAAAGCGTCTGGACGGATGACAACAAGAAGGCTTTCCTCGACGCCGTGAAGGCCGGCAAGGGCCTGTATGTGCACCACTGGTCCTCCTCCGCCTTCACCGCAGACAGCGCGCTGAACAAGGAATACGAAAAGGCCCTGGCGGGTGGCTGGCGCAAGCAGGGCAACCACGGCAAGAAGCACGAGTTCACCGTGACCGTGCGCAAGGAGCACCCCATCACCGCCGGCATCGGCGAGTTCAAGCACCAGATCGATGAGCTCTACCAGAACTCGGTGATGTTCCCCGACAGCGTGGTGCTGGCCACCGCCTACTCCGACGCGTCCATCGACCCCAAGAACAGCGGCAAGCACGAGCCGATGGTCTGGACCGCCGCCTATGGCAAGGGCCGCGTGGTGGAGAACGTGCTGGGGCACGACACCACCGCCATGGCCTGCCCGGGCTTCCAGACGCTGCTGATCCGCGGCGTGGAATGGGCTGCCACGGGCGACACCAAGGCGCCCCCGGCCGACGGGTTCAAAAAATAAGGGTCCAATCAACCGGAAAGTGAAGGGGCCCGGCGGTGTTCGCCGGGCCCCTTCACTTTTTTAACGGGGCCGCGGGGTGGGTGTGGCCAGGTTGAATTGCAGCCGGATTTCCTGCTCCAGGGCATGGCCCGGCAGCGCGTCGCAGGTGGCCTGGATGACCAGCGATTTGGCACCCGCGCGGGCGTTTTCGGGCAGCGTCAATTCGATGGGGGCCTCCTCGGTTTCCGCTGCGACGGTGGTGTCCAGCATGTACTCGGGGCACACGAGGCGGACCGGACCGTAGAACCCCTGGCGGTTGAGCCGCAGGGACAAGGTGCCCTTTTCCCCCGGTTTGGCGCGGATGGTCTGGTTGGTCAGGGTCGGCTGGAGGGGCCGGCGGGGCAGCAGGGTCACCGCGATCGGCGGACCGTTTTCCGTGCGGATCACCTGACGACGGCGACCGCGGTTGTCCGGGTCATCCTCCTGCGAGGTGATGGTGAACCGGGGCACCAGGTGGGTCAACTGGGCCTTGCCCGTGTTGCGGGCTTCCAGGGTGAACTCGGCCTCGTTGGCATTGGCCGCCACCATCACCTGGCCGTTGTTGCCGTTGGCGACGCGGACTGGGGCATCCTGCTGGTTCTGGGTCTCCATCAGCGTCACTTGGCCCTGGCCGGTCATGCCCTCGGGCTTGGTCAGGGTGAACCGCACGGTGGCGCGCTCGCCCTGCACCAGTTTCACCGATCGGGTTTCGGTTTTTAGCGCCAGTGCCGGGGCGCGTGGCGACGTGGCGACAAACAGCCCGTCCACCAGGTGGCCGGGCTGGGGGTTGTTGACCTGCTGGGCGGTGGGGTAGGCGGGTGCGGCGTGGCGTGCCGCCCGCTGGAGGGGCTCACCTTCCCGGGTGGGCTGGCAAGTGCCGAGGACGTTCAGCGTCCAGACCGCCTCGGTGAGGCCTTGTTCGCCAACCAGGGTGAGCCACGCGCCCTTCTGGCCCGAGGGAATGACACAGGGCAATGCCCGGACGCCCGGCGGCAATCCCTCCGGAACCACCTCGATGGGAGCGTTCAGTCCGCCGGTCCGGTCGGCCAGGACCATTATCGAGAGGGCCGTGCCTGGCTTGAGGCGCGGCATGCCCCCCTGGGCAGCGGGATCAATGGTCACGAGGCGGAAGTCGGGGCGCGGCGGGCCGATCCGCAACGCGTAAACCTGCTGGGGGGCTCCGCCCAGGTTCACATCGCGCGCGGAAACCCCCACCTGGTACACACCGTCCCGTGGCGGGGTGAACAGGATCGCCGGATCCTCGGTCCGGTTGAAGAACCATTGGTTATGAAGGGGTTCCGGACCGTCATCGATTTCCCGGGAGGCGGTTTCGCCTGCCTCCTTCAGGGAGAACATGAAATCGAGCCTGGTACCGACTCGGTCCCCCAGCAATTCGAGCCAGACTGGTTCGCCTTTTTTCCCCTCGAAGCTGAAAAAGTCCCGGTCGCCTGGTTTTTCCAGCCGCGCCGCGACCACGGTGGGAAGTGTGAGTGGTACGGCCTTGTCAGCCGAGTTGTTGTCGGCCTGTTCCGGGGATTCCACCCACACCGTGTCGCTGACCGGCAAACGGATCACCGGGCCACCGTCAAAACGGAATGGCCGCAGGGGCAGCAAACCGCCGGCGAGACTTCCGGCCGTTTCAGCGTCCTCCCCGACCGGCTTGAGTGTCAACCGGGCCTGTTCCAAGCCGTCCCTGCGCCCGGCCACCTGGGTGCCACCGGGCAGGCCGCGGCCGAACACCAGGCACTCGCCCCCGCCGGGGGACTGCACCAGCGGGTGGACGGACTCAACCTCCGGGCCGGCACCCAACCGCAGCAGGTAGAAGGCGTCCGGGCCACCCTCGACATGCCCGAAGCTGAACACACGCACGGTGAATTCGCCATCGGCCGGCAGGCGCAGGTCCAGCAGCGTGTCGGCATCGACGCGGTCGCGGGCCTGGGCAAGGACGCGGTTGTCGGGCCCGATGATCTCCAGGGCCCCGGGCAGCCTGCTTTCCAGGCTGGATGTTGCCAGGCGCGCCAGGACGCGCTGGCCCTTCTTCCCCTGGAATCGGAAATAATCCACATCCGTGGTGGCGCTGATGACTCCGGCGGCCAGCGTGTCAGCCCCGAGCGCCTGCGCGTTCTCCGGGTTGTCGTTGGGTTCCTTTTCCTCGAGGACCGCGCGGGAGGTGAGCAGGACACGGCGGGGATTGCTCACCCCGCCGGGTGTGACCACCCGCAGTTCCATGATCCCCTCGGCAAGGTTTGACGGGACGGTGGCCTCCACGCGACCCACCAGCCGCGAGGGTTGGTTCATGGGTTGAGGCATGGGACGGGTGCCCGGTTTGGGGGCCGGTGGGAGGGGTTCGGGAGGGATCACCGTGAAGGACAAGCCCTGGCGACTGGCCAGGACATCCTGCGTGGTTTCCACACCGGTGCCACGCAGTTCAAGCTTGGCGGACTTCCCCAGGCTCAGGGCCGGCGGGAAGACCCGGTTCAGGACGGGCGGCTGATCCAGTGGGAGTGGTTTTGAATCCGTTCCGGTTCCCTGCGCCACCAACTTGGCCGCACCGAGGGTCATCAATGCCGCAACCACAAGCGCACGCCGGGGGGGATGCATGGGGAACTCCCTGTACTGGGGGCGGGGCCAACGATTCAGTAGGCGGGTATAACGATATTCAACTGGCAAATTGGGAACCTTTGGTTCCGGCGGTCGATCCAAGCAAGGTAAACCAAATCTTTGGGAAACGCCATGAAATATGGCTTTCCGTAGGGTTTTGGTGGCCTTTATTGGGAAAAAGTTCCCTGCTTGGACCATTTGAGGATGGAAACCAAGGGGAGGAAAAGTTAAAATGACGATAGATCTCGTTGGGGATTAGCCCGAATCCCCTTCAGGAATCGCCCTCCCGCCCGCCGTTTTTCAAATTTGTCCCTCACACTCCTGGCGCGAACACGAGGCGTACCATGCTGACTCTCTGGGGATCTTCCGCATCCGGTGGTTTCTGTGATGGCCTGGGCCGGCGGGATTTCATCCGCGTGGGCGCCCTGGGCGCCGGGCTCACCCTGGCCGACCTGCTTCGGGCCAAGGCGACCGCGGCCGACAACTCCCGGCCCAACCAGCCCACCCGCTCCCGTTCGGGCAAGGCCAAGGCGGCCATCCTGGTCTACCTGCCCGGCGGCCCCTCCCACATGGACATGTACGACCTGAAGCCGGAGGCGCCGGCCGAGTTCCGCGGCGAGTTCAAGCCGATCTCCACCAATGTTTCCGGGCTGCAGATCTCCGAGCATTTTCCCATGCAGGCGAAGATGTTCGACAAGCTCGCGGTGGTGCGGTCCCTCGTCGCCGTGGACGAGCATTCCGATTCCCAGGTGATGACGGGCTTCAGCGAACAGATCAACCGCGTGCAGGAGCATCCATCCTTCGGGTCGGTGCTTTCCAAGGTGCGCGCGCTCCAGGGCGGCAGCGGCCTGCAGGACACCGTGCCCTCGTTCGTCAGCCTGCGCGGCATGAGCCGTGGCACGGAACCCGGTTTCCTGGGCGTGGCGCACCGGCCCTTCACGCCGAACGGCCCCGGCCTGGCCAACCTGCGTCCCGCCACGGCGAACACCGGCGCCAACCTGGATGCCCGCAAGAACCTGCTCACCGGGCTGGATGACCTGCGCCGCGACATCGACGCCTCGGGCACCATGGCCGGCCTCGACACCTTCACCGGCAAGGCGTTCGACATGGTCACCTCCGGGGTGGCGCGCGACGCGCTGAACCTCGAGAAGGAATCCAAGGAAAACCGCGAGCGCTACAAGGGCGTGGAGGGCTTCCTGACCGCCCGCAGGCTGGTGGAGGCCGGGGTGGGTTGCGTCACCCTGTCCATCGGCGGGTGGGACACCCACTCGAACAACTTCACCACCCTCAAGCGCCAGCTGCCCATGGTGGATCGCGGCATCGCCAACCTGGTGCAGGATCTCCACGACCGCGGCATGGCCGATGACGTGGCCGTGGTGATGTGGGGCGAGTTCGGCCGCACCCCCAAGGTGAACGGCACCGCGGGCCGCGACCACTGGTCCCCCGTGATGTCCGCCCTCGTGGCCGGCGGCGGGCTGAAGATGGGCCAGGCCGTGGGATCCTCCACCGCGCGCGGCGAGCGCCCCAAGGACCGGCCCTACCGGCCCAGCAACCTGCTGGCAACCCTGTACAACGCCATGGGCATCGACCCGGCGATGACCTTCAACAACGGCAGCGGCCGTCCGGTCCACCTGCTGGAGGACCGCAACCTGATCACCGAGCTGGCCTGATTCCTCCCCGCCGGCCGGACCGCAGCGGCCGCGGGGAAGCACCCCCGCGGCCTTTTGCTTCCATGACATGGACCGATCTCCTGGGATTCGATCGCGAGGGAACACCTGATGCGCGCCCCGACCATAGCCGCCCTGGGCTTCTGGGCTGTCTCCCTGCTTGCGGGCTCCGCGGGCGCGGCCGATCCCGCCCGGCTGGAGGTTTTCCCACCCAAGGTTTCCCTGTCCGGCCGTGATGCCTCGGCGCAGGTCCTGGTCACGCGGGTGCTCTCCGACGGATCCCGTGAGGATCTCACCCACCGGGCGAAGTTCGTCCCCGACCGCGCCGGTGTCGTCAGCCTGCGTGGCACCGGGCGCGTGTTCCCCGCGGGGAACGGCGGCGGGACCCTGCGCGTCGAGGCCGGGGGACTCTCGGCCACGCTGCCGGTGGAGGTGCGCGACAGCGACAAATCCGCCCCGGTCAGCTTCACCCACCAGGTGATCCCGGTGCTGACCCGTTTCGGGTGCAACTCGGGCGGGTGCCATGGCAAGATCAGCGGTCAAAACGGATTCAGACTGTCTCTATTGGGTTTTGACCCGGCCCTCGACCACCTCACGCTGGTGCAGGAGAACCGCGGCCGCCGGATCTGCGTGGATGCCCCGGAGAAATCCCCGCTGGTGCTGAAGGCCACCGGACTGGTGGCGCACGGGGGCGGCCGCAAGATAGAGCCCGGCAGCGACGAGCACAATGTCCTGCTCCGCTGGATCGCGGGCGGCGCCAAGGCCCCCTCCCCCGGCGAGGCCTCGCTGCTGCGGCTGGAGGTCGTGCCGGAGTGGAACAAGCTGGGCAGGGATTCCCGCCAGCAGATCGTGGCGCTGGCCCACTATTCCGACGGCAGGGTCGAGGATGTGACCCGCATGGCCCAGTACGAGTCGAACGACCCGAATGTGGCGGGGGTGGACCCCGACGGCGTGGTCCGTCCCGGCGGATCGACCGGTGAGGCCGCCGTCATGGTGCGCTTTTCCGGCAAGATGGAGGCGTTCCGCGCCCGTGTTCCCCTGGGTTCGAGGACGGCGCCTGTTTTCGCCGCCAACACACCCATCGACCGGGCGGTCCTGGAGCGCTGGAAGGAGCTGGGGGTCCAGCCCTCGCCCCGCGCGGGGGACGAGGTGTTCATCCGCAGGATGTTCCTCGACCTGACAGGCACGCTTCCCACGCCGGATGAACTGAATTCCTTTGTCGAGGACAAGAACCCGCGCAAGGACGAGCGCTGGGCCGACGAGCTGCTTTCCCGCCCCGAGCACGCCTACTTCTTCGCGGGCAAATGGGCCGACATCCTGCGGGTGAAACGGGGCAACCAGCCCGAGCGCGCCTTCGGCACCTTCGCCTTCCACCGCTGGCTGTTCGAGTCCATCCGGGACGACATGCCGTATGACCGCATGGTGAGGGAGATCCTGCTGGCCACCGGGGACGAGGAGCGGTCGCCCGCCACGGTCTGGTACAAGGACCTGGCCACCCCCGACCAGATGGTCGATAACCTGGCCCAGGTGTTCATGGGCACCCGGCTGCAGTGCGCCCAGTGCCACCACCATCCCTACGAGAAATGGAGCCAGGACGACTACTGGGGCCTGGCAGCCTTCTTCGGCAGGCTGGGTCGCAAGAATGTGCCGGCCATGACCCGCTCGGCCCAGCAGCAGAACAACCTGCAACGGTCCTTCTACTTCAACCGGCCGACCGGGACCGTGGTGAACAAGCGCGACAACAAGCCGATCCAGCCCACCTCACTCGACGGCAAGACGCTGGTCGCGGACGCCGACGAGGACCCCCGGGCGTTTTTGGCCGACTGGCTGGTGGACGCCAAAAACCCGTTCTTCGCCAGGGCGGTGGCCAACCGCTACTGGGCGCATTTCTTCGACCGCGGCGTGGTCGAGCCGCTGGATGACATGCGCGTCACCAACCCTCCCAGCAACCCGGCGCTGCTCGACGCGCTGGCCCGCCATGTGGTGGAGGACGGTTACAGCCTGCGCGCCCTGTGCAGGCGGATCGTCACCAGCGGGGTGTACCGTCTGTCCAGCGATCCCGTGGAGGGGAACGCCAGCGACAGGCAGTCGTTCGCCCGCTACTACCCCAAGCGCATGAACGCCGAGGTGCTGTTCGACGCGGTCCACCAGGTAGCCGGATCTCCCGCCTCGTTCAACGGGCTGCCCTCCGACAAGTTCGCCCCCACCCGGGCTATCATGCTGCCGGACGAGTCTTTCAGCTCCTATTTCCTCGATGTCTTCGGACGGCCCCAGCGCCTCAGCCCCTGCGAGTGCGAGCGGGTGACCGAGGCCAACCTGGCCCAGGTGCTGCACCTGCTGAATTCCGAGGAGGTGCAGACGAAGATCGCCCGCGTCGGGGCGCGTGCCGACCTGCTGGCCAAGGACAACCGTCCCGACGCGGAAAAGGTGGACGAACTGTTCCTGTGGGCGTTGGGGCACAAGCCGGCGGAAGGCAAGCGCAAGCTGGCCCTCGATCACCTGAACGCCGCAAAAAACCCGCGCGACAAGAAGCAGGCCTGGGACAACCTGGTCTGGGCCCTGGTGAACAGCCAGGAGTTCAGTTGGGTCCGCTAGCGCCGGTCGGGTGGCTGTTTTTTTGAAGGCCCAGCCACAGCCAGATCAGGCCGGGGATCAGGGTCGGCATCCACAGGTGCCAGATCTTCCACGCGCCGATCAGGCCAAAGAAGGCCGCGCCACAGGCCACTGTCAGCAGACCGCCCGCCGTTTCCCAGCGGAAACCCGCCACCAGCCCGGCCAGCAAGCCGAAGTGCAGCAGCATCAGCCCCGTGACATGGGCGGGCGGAAAACGGTCCTGCCGCAGGTACCACTCGTCGAGGTGGTGCAGGAAAAAACCGCCCCACAGCAAAACGAACAGCGCGGCCAAGATCCGGGCGATCCACCGGGCGACCGCGCGCGTCCTGGAGGATGCTGGTGCCATCCGCAATTCCTTTGTAATTCCGTTGGCGCGCCCGCCTAATTGGACACCGTGGAAACTTGCCAGTCTTCCACCAGCCGCTTCGGATCGGCGCTGCCCTGCCCTGTCCACCACCACATGGGGTACTGCAGGTTGTGCACGGGCTTCGGGCCGAACAGGCCGCTGTCGATGATCAGGTTGGGGTTGAAGTGGAAGGTGATGAAATCGCCCGGGTCATTGCCGAAAAAAGCCATGCTGTCCGGATCCCTGGCGTTGGCCTCGACGGCGCCGGAAAGGTCCACGGGCACCCAGCCGACATCACGCGCGTGGAACTCGCTCTTCACATGCCACTGGTAGTAGGGCGTGTTGCCCAGGGTGCTGCTGGGCTTGGCTGAGGAGGCCCACCGTCCGTACAGCACCCGGGCTGGTATGGCGTTGGCCCGCATCACGGCGACAAACAGGATGGATAGGCCGCCGCAGTCTGACTTTCCGGCCTTGCATACCTGCGTGGCCACCCGGCTGGAAAGCGGCTGGTAGTCGTAGCGCATCAGGCGCTTCAGGTGCAGGTAGGCCCTGCCCGCGAAGGTCGTGTCGGCCTCCCCCTTTTCCCGGCGCAGTTTTTCACGCTGCAGCCAGTTGCCGAACTCGGCGGCGGCGTGGTTGATGTCGCCCCGGCTGGCCAGGTAGTTGGTCCGATCGATCGGGCGTAGCGGTGTGACCGTCGGCACCTTGTCCCCGGGTACCCGTGGACGCAGCACCCGGGAATAGAGCGTCGCCTCGTAGGTGACCGTGACCGAAAGGGTGTTGACCAGGGAACCCTGCCCCGGCAGGACCAGGCCGATGATCTCGCGGTTTTCAGGACTTTGGTCGCGGGATTCGGCGGGTGCCGGGACCATCTGCGTGCGGGTCTGGTCCTGGCCGGGGAAGTTGGGCGCGATGGCGGCGTAGGCCGACCACTTGCTGGCCACCATGTTGGGGCAGTGTATCTGGTAGGAAAGCACCGCCCGGACGCGTTTTTTCTCCGAGCGAGCCACCATCAGCGGGCCATTTTCCAACCCCCGGCAAAACGCGGGAACCCCAAGGCCCGCAAGGGCGGCCATGGGGAACCCGCGCCGGTTGATTGAATGGAAAATCATGCCCTCATTATGGTCGGCGGCTTGCCCGGAAAAAAGTAGGCCGGTTAGTTCCCGGTGCTTCCCGGGATGTCCGCCGTGGGCATGATCTTCAAATTGTTCGCTGCCGAATCCGGCACCGAGAAATCCATGGTCCCCTTGCCGGTTGGCACCGTCCCGCTGGTTTGCCACGGGTTGAAGATCTGCTTGCCATCCGGGTAATAATCCAGCGGTTTGCCGTCAAAACCGCTGATGACGATCTGCGCCTCACCGGGGAAGATCCCGTTGGCGTTGCCCTCCTTGGTGGCGTAAGCCCCGTCCTTGATGCGGACCATGCGCACCTCGCCGTATGCCTTCTTGGTGGAGTCCGGCATGAAGTTGATGTAGCCGGAGGGAACGGGTTTTCCCTTGAAGGTCACGGTGCCGGAGAGTTGGGTGGTGGGCTTCTCACCCGAGCAGCCCGCGTGGAAAAGGACCGCCGCGAGAGCGACGGCCGGGAAAAGACGCTTCATGGAATCTCCTGGTTTTTGGCGCGATCTGTGCGGTGGTGGGACTGGCTCACCAATCGGCGCCGAGCACCGAACCGTCCTCGGGGCGGCAGGCGTTGAACCAGGTCACCGCCGTCATGCCGCCGCTGAGTGAACGGACGCTTCCGTCCATCAGGCCCACATTCATCACGGTGCTGTGCAAGCCCTGCAAACGGCGATAGTCGCAGGCGTTGGGGATGGCGCCCACCTGGAACGCGCCCGGGTTCACCACGCCGCCGTTCCAGTTCTGGCGGAAATTGGGGTCGCTGCGGGGGCCGACAGTCGTGACCGGCACGTCGAAGGCGGGCATGTCCCACCAGGAGTTGTTGGCGCCCAGGGGGCCGGTGGCCGGATTCCACGCCCCTGCGCCATCCTGCCAGTTGGCGTTGGCGGTCACCTTCATGCCTCGGGCCCAGATGGAGTAGGTGAAGGAGCCGGTGCCCAGGTTGGGTGTGGAGCCGGCTCTCGGATAATTCGGACCGGTGCAATCCGCCATGCGCTCGGCGAATCCCACGGTGTTGGAGGTGCCGTCGGTGATGCCGGTGATGGTTCGGTTGCCGTCGCAAACTGCAGCGTTGACAGGGTAGTTGGTGGATCCGAATCCGGTTCCGTTGCGCGCCAGCCGGGCCCCGCGGGGATGACCGGATGGGAACTGGCCGGCCTGGACCGAGACCTCGCTCACGCAGACATAGGTTTTGACCACGGCCGTGGCGACATTGAATGATTGACCGTTGGCCTGCTTGGAGAGATTTTCCTGCTCAATGAACGGCAGCAGGAAAAAATGGGCGCTACCATTGGCGGTTCCGATCAGCCCGGCGTAGGGAGGCAGCTTGCCGTTGGTGTCACCGAAGCTGTGCAGGGCGATACCGAGCTGCTTCAGGTTGTTTGAGCAACTCATCCGGTTCGCCGCATCGCGCACCTTCTGCACCGCGGGGACCAGCAAACCCACCAGCACGGCGATGATCGCGATCACCACCAGCAATTCAATCAGGGTGAAACCCCTGCGCAGTTTATTCGTCTTCATGGAGAGGTGATTCCTAATGAATGAATAATGAAGAATCAGAGAAGGGAAGCATGAGATTAAGGTTTATTCATGTAAAATGCAAGGAAGGAATACTGCGCACCCGAATCGTGATATATAATGAGAAATACAACTTAAGGATTTTATCTTCATGATTTGGTTTCTATTTCATCCGGTACTCCTTTGTTCTGCCATGGCAGGTGGCATGGACGGGATGACCCCCAAGGCAAACGAGCCTGGGGGATTCCAGGCAGTCCAAGCCCTATTCACGACCAAATGTGCCGGCTGCCATGGCCCCGAAAAGCAGCGGGCCAACCTTCGGCTGGATACCCCGGCCGGTTTCCACGCCGGTGGCGATTCAGGGGCCCTGCTGGAACCCGGAAAACCGGACGCCAGCCGGCTCCTGGACTCGATACTCGGGAAAAACGGCCAGAAGCGCATGCCTCCGAAGGGAGAACCGTTGACTGAGGGCGAGGTGGCGTTGGTTCGGGCGTGGATCACCGATGGGGCCAAAATGCCGGCGGCGCAAACGGCCCAGGCGGAAAAGCCCCGGCATTGGGCCTTCCAGCCGATAGCCAACCCGCCCGTGCCTGCCGTGGCTCAGTCTGCCTTGGTTCGCAACCCGATCGATGCCTTTGTGCTCGCGCGGCTCGATCGCGAGGGGATCAAGCCTTCGCCCGAGGCGGACCCGGTCACCCTGATGCGGCGGGTGTCGCTCGACCTGACAGGTTTGCCGGCCGACCCGGCGGTGCTCAGGTCATTCCTGAAGCAGCACGGGGCCGATGCCTACGAGCGCTGGGTGGAACACCTGCTGGCCCAGCCCGCCTATGGCGAACGGTGGGCGCGTGTCTGGCTCGACCAGGCCCGCTACGCCGACAGCAACGGCTATTCCATCGATGCGCCGCGCAGCATGTGGCCCTGGCGCGACTGGGTGATCCAGGCACTCAACGCCGACATGCCCTTCGATCGCTTCACCATCGAGCAGATGGCCGGGGACCTGCTGCCCGGGGCGACCACCGACCAGAAGGTGGCGACCGGCTTCCACCGCAACACCCAGATCAATGAGGAGGGCGGGGTGGACAAGGAGCAGTTCCGCATCGAGTCGGTTTTCGACCGCGTGGCCACCACCGGCGCGGTCTGGACGGGACTCACGCTGGGCTGCGCCCAATGCCACAACCACAAGTTCGATCCGGTCAGCCAGCGAGAGTACTACCGCTTCTTCGCGTTCTTCAACAACCAGGATGAGCCCGCCCTCACGCTGCAGCCGGCCGTGCTCGCCAAGGAGCAGCCTGAAGCCAAGGAGAAGGACGGCAAGAAGGCCAAACCCAAGGTTGAGAAACCAGCAATCACCACGCTGGTGCTAGCCGAGCGATCCGCGCCCCGGGAAACCAAGATTTTCCTGGGCGGCGATTTCACCCGGCCCGGCATGGCCGTCGATCCCGGCACCCCCGCGGTGCTGCCGCCGCTCGAGCCACCGGTTGGGGGCAAAAAGCCAAACCGTCTCGATCTGGCCCGGTGGCTGGTCAGCCGGTCCAACCCGCTCACCGCCCGGGTCCAGGTGAACCGCCACTGGGGATATTTCTTCGGGTTGCCCCTCGTGGAAACCGAGAACGATTTCGGCATCCAGGGAACGCCCCCCAGCCACCCAGACCTGCTCGATTGGCTCGCCACCCGTTTCATGGACGATGGCTGGTCCATGAAGAAGCTGCACCGCCTCATCGTGACCTCCGCCACCTACCGCCAGTCCTCGGCCCACCGGCCCGACCTCGAAACCAGCGATCCGCGCAACAAGCTGCTGGCCCGGCAAAAAAGGATCCGCCTGGAGGCCGAGGCCGTGCGCGATAGCGCCCTGGTGGCCAGCGGGTTGTTTTCAGCGAAGGTGGGCGGCCCCAGCGTGTTCCCCCCCCAGCCCCCGGGTGTTGACCAGTTCACCCAGGTGAAACGCCCCTGGGTGGCCAGCGAGGGTCCGGACCGCTACCGGCGGGGCCTCTACACCCATTTCTGGCGGGCCGCACCCTATCCCGGCCTGACGGTGTTCGACGCGCCCGATGCCGGCACCACCTGCACCCGCCGCAACAAGTCCAACACGCCCCTGCAAGCCCTGACACTGCTGAACGACCAGGCCTTCGGCGAATGCGCCCACGGCCTGGCCCTTCGGGTTGGCCGGGAAGGAGCCAACGATCCGGCCGGGCGCATGTTCGAACTGGCCATGTCGCGGCAGCCCGAAACCCGCGAGCTGGACCGCCTGAACCGTTTCCTGGCGCTGGAAAAACAGAGGTTGGCCGCAAATCCCAAGGCTGCTGATGATTTGATGGCCCAGGGGGGACCACCCGGCAAGGAGCTGGCTGCCCAACCGGGCGACGCCCCGGACAAGGCGGCCCGGGTGCTGTTGGCCCGTTTGATCCTGAACCTCGATGAGTTCATCACCCGTGAGTGAGCCCATGCCCACCGAAACGATGGACGCGCTGGCCGGCGAGACGCGGAGGCATTTTTTCCGGCGTTGCCCCGTCGCGCTGGGAGGGTTGGCCCTGGCCAACCTCCTGGCTGGGGACGGGCTGGCTGCCGCCTCCGTGCGGCCGTCTGGTGGCGACGGGCTCAACGGCCTGCACCATGTCCCCAAGGTGAAGCGGGTGATCTACCTCTTCATGGCGGGCGGACCCAGCCAGTTCGAGCTGTTCGAATCCAAGCCGGAACTCCAGAAGCTTCACGACCAGCCCATCCCCGAATCGTTCGTGAAGGGGCGGCGTTTCGCCTTCATGGACACCTTTTCCAAGGAGCGGCCCAAGCTGCTGGGCACCAAGCGCAAGTTCAAGCCGGTGGGTGATGCCGGCCTCCAGGTCTCCGAGCTGCTGCCTCACTTCAGGCACATCGCCAACGAGGTCGCCTTTGTCCGAACGGTGGGCACCGACATTTTCAACCATGCCCCCGCCAAATTGTTCGTCAACACCGGCAGCGCCCAGGCTGGCCGACCCAGCATGGGGAGCTGGCTCAGTTACGGCATCGGCAGCGAGTCGCGCGACCTGCCGGCGTTTGTGGTACTGCAGTCCGGCGGGCGCGGGCCACGCGGGGGCGCGCCCCTGTGGGGTTCCGGTTTCCTGCCGACGGCTCACCAGGGGGTGCCGTTCCGGTCTTTGGGCGACCCCATCGTCAGCCTGTCCAGCCCGCCGGGGATCGACCGGGCCATCCAGGGCGACACGGTGGAGGCCTTGGCCGACCTCAACCGCATGCGCCAGTCAGCCACCGGCGACGCCGAGATCACCACCCGCATCAAGGCCTACGAGATGGCGTACCGGATGCAGTCGAGCGCGCCGGAACTGATCGATCTGGGGCGAGAGACCAGGGAGACGCTCGATCTGTACGGCGCCACGCCCGGCAAGGCCTCGTTCGCCAACAATTGCCTGCTGGCCAGGCGTCTGGTGGAGCGTGGCGTGCGGTTCGTCCAGCTCTACCACACCGACTGGGACCACCACGGCGACACGGTCAACCACCTGGGCGCCCCGCTGGAAAAGGTCTGCCTTGAGACCGACCGCGCCTGCGCGGCGCTGGTGCTGGACCTGAAGCGGCGTGGGCTGCTGGAGGACACGCTGGTCATCTGGGGCGGCGAGTTCGGGCGCACCCCCATGGGCGAGGTCCGCGAGCTGGTGGGCCGCAACCACC
>Ga0315905_10000076_pt1 | contig 101677 bp, 95 predicted proteins | sample LakEriMetagenome_5_FD_203522 | JGI IMG/M metagenome (GOLD analysis project Ga0315905, IMG submission 203522) | Freshwater fungal communities from buoy surface, Lake Erie, Ohio, United States - Buoy 4 MA121 | ecosystem: Environmental > Aquatic > Freshwater > Lake | place: USA: Lake Erie, Ohio...
TGACCCAGACCATTATTTTGTTCCAGGACACTTCCTTGGTGTATGCCATTGGCGCCTACGATCTACTTAAGGGCTTTGAGATTGCTGGTAAGAATTTTGGACGCCCGATTGAAACCTATTTATTAGCCGCGGTCACTTATTTTCTGATTTGTTTTACCTTATCCAGAATTGTTCGCAGAATTCAACAAAAAGTTGCCATCATTCGATGAGTTTAGAAAGTAAATCAAAATGATTGAGTTACAGCATATTTCAAAATGGTACGGACAGTTTCAGGTTCTGACCGATTGCTCGACCACCATTAAAAAAGGGGAGGTTGTGGTGATCTGCGGACCATCGGGATCTGGCAAATCAACCTTGATTAAAACGATTAATGCCCTTGAACCCTTTCAAGAGGGTGAGCTGATTGTGAACGGTATTCGTTTGCATGACCCCAAAACAGATTTACCGAAGATGCGGGCAAAGGTTGGCATGGTGTTTCAGCACTTTGAGTTGTTTCCGCATCTCTCGGTCATGGAAAACTTAACCATCGCCCAAATTAAAGTACTCAATCGATCCCTAGAAGATGCTAAACAACATGGTCTTAAATACCTCGAGCGCGTGGGCTTGCTAGAGCAAAAGGATAAGTTCCCAGGCCAGCTATCTGGCGGTCAACAACAACGCGTTGCGATTGCGCGGGCTCTATGTATGGACCCGATTGTCATGTTGTTTGATGAGCCAACTTCAGCGCTAGATCCTGAGATGGTCGGTGAGGTTTTGGACGTGATGGTCAAGCTTGCGCAAGATGGTATGACCATGTGCGTGGTAACTCACGAAATGGGCTTTGCTAAAAAGGTAAGCCACCGTGTCATTTTTATGGACAAAGGAAAAATTGTAGAGGATTGCTCGCGCGATGAGTTTTTTAATAATCCAGACGCACGATCCCCGCGGGCAAAAGATTTCTTATCAAAGATTTTGGCAGACTAAGGTTTAGTCCTTTCGGCCTTTGCCCGTCCAAAATACAATTGCCAATAGAATACCTAAGGCAATCAGTCCCTCTAGGACAAACAAGAGCATTGGGTATTCATCAAATAATTGAGCGATCATGGGCGTATTTTCTTTCTTTCAGACGATTGTAAAGCGCAAATCAGGCTTCAGTGGTTCTATAGGGGCCGTATTGGCAGCTTTGTTTCTAGTGTCGTGCGCAGCTCCCCCTACAAAACCAATTACAACCTCGACTCCAGCGACAAAATCATCCCTCCCTCGCCCCCCCAAGATTGTTGAGACCGTGGTGGCTGATGATGCTGCTTCATCAGCAAGCTTATCCCCGGTGAGCTTTAGTGATATCCCGGGGTGGAATGAAGATGTGCTTGCTGATGCCTGGCAAGCATGGTTACAGAGTTGCAATGCCTTACGCAAGCGTAAGACTGGTCCGGTTAATTGGGAAGCAGTTTGTGATCGTGCTAATGCACAAAAGCCTAGAGATGCAAAAACGTTTTTTGAGAATAACTTTCGAGCGTACTCAGTTCGTAATCAGGTGACTGGAAAGTCTGAGGGCTTAGTAACAGGCTATTACGAACCGATTATGAATGGCTCACGCGTTCGCACAGAGCGCTATACCGTTCCTTTATATGCATATCCAAAATCGTGGGTGAGAGCAAAACCAAATCCAGCGCCAACGCGCGCAGAGCTATTGAGCTCTAGTTTACTAAAAGGCTCTGAAATTGCCTGGGTCGAGGATCCTGTTGCGGCAGCATCTATGCAGATTCAGGGATCTGGAAAGATTCGGTTAGATGGTGGTCAGATTGTGCGTTTCAGTTTTGCTGGAACCAATGATCAACCTTTTAAGTCCAGTGCGCAGTGGCTATTGGATCGAAAAGAAATTACACGTGCAGAAGCGACGATGCAAGGAATTTCAGAGTGGGGAAAGCGTAATCCGAATAAGGTTCAAGAGATGCTCGATGCTAATCCGCGTTTTGTATTTTTTAAAGAGCTACCTCCATCAGCGAATCAGGATTTAGGACCGATCGGCGCCTTGGGTGTGCCATTAAGTCCAGGACGCAGCATTGCTATTGATCCTCGTGCTATTCCCCTAGGAGCGCCGGTTTTTCTAGAAACTACACAGCCCTTAAGTAACCAGCTTATACGACGCTTAGTCATGGCCCAAGATACCGGTAAGGCGATCGTGGGGCCAGTGCGGGTTGATTATTTCTGGGGCACCGGCGATCAGGCAGGCGAGTTAGCTGGCAGAATGAAGCAAAATGGTCGTGTTTGGTTACTGCTACCGCGAAGGGATTAAAAATGACGTATAACACCATCTTGACTGAGACCGAGGGCAAGGTTGCCATCATTACCTTAAATCGTCCTCAGGTACTCAATGCCTTGAATGATGAGTTGATGAATGAGCTCGGCACCGCCTTACTAACGTTTGATGCGGATGACGCTATTGCTTGCATGATCATTACGGGTAGTGAAAAAGCATTTGCTGCGGGTGCCGATATTGGCAAGATGGCGCAACTGAATTTTCAAGAAACTTATCGTAATAATTTTATTAGTCGAAATTGGGAAACTCTTACCAAGGTGCGTAAGCCTGTGATTGCAGCAGTGTCTGGTTATGCTTTGGGCGGCGGCTGTGAGCTTGCCATGATGTGCGACATGATTATTGCGGCTGACACCGCTAAGTTTGCTCAGCCGGAAGTGAAACTTGGCATTGTTCCCGGATCTGGTGGGACTCAGAGGCTTACGCGTGCCGTATCAAAATCGAAGGCGATGGATCTCTGTTTAACCGGCCGTATGATGGATGCTGCAGAGGCTGAGCGTAGTGGTTTGGTAGCGCGTATTTACCCGGCAGCACAGTTAATGACTGAAACCAAGGCCATTGCACAAACTATTGCCGCAATGCCCTTATTAACACTCATGATGGTGAAAGAAAGTGTTAATGTGGCATTCGAAATGAGCTTGAGTGAAGGTATCCGGTTTGAGCGACGCTTATTTCATGCATGCTTTGGTACTGAGGATCAAAAAGAGGGTATGGCGGCTTTCTTAGAAAAGCGACCTGCTCAATTTAAGAATCGTTAATGAAGATTGACTTCTTTAAGCCAAGAAAGTTTGTGCTAAACGGACCCAGTAATTGATGCCTACTGGAATTAAAGCGTCATTAAAATCATAGGATGGATTATGTAAATGGCATGGCCCCATACCATGACCAGCCGTGCGGTGATCGCCGTCACCATTACCCAAAAAAACATAGCATCCAGGCTTTTTGAGGAGCATGAAAGCAAAGTCTTCTGCACCCATGGTGGGATCAATGCGTGTGTTCACGCGCTTTTCTCCAACTAACTCTTTCATCACCTTGCTGGCAAATTCAGTTTCTTTCTCATGATTAATGAGGGGTGGATAGTTACGTTTAAATTCAATAGTGGCTTTGCAGTCAAATGCACCAGCTACTTGATTAGAAATTTCATGAAGACGCCGTTCAATTAAGTCTAGTACCTCGAGCGTGAAAGTTCGTACCGTTCCACCCAACATAGCCGTATCTGGAATTACATTACTTGTTTTACCCGCATGAAACTGTGTAATTGAAATGACCGCTGCATCAACAGGACGTTTATTACGGGTGATAATAGTTTGTAGGGCTTGAGCAATTTGTACTCCCGCCATAATGGGGTCAGCACTATTATGTGGCAGGGCGGCATGCCCCCCTTTACCCTGAATCTCAATACTGAACTCATTGCTCGAGGCCATCATAGGACCGCTTGTTACACCAAAGTGCCCCTCACCTAATCCCGGCCAGTTATGCATGCCAAAGACAGCATCGCAGGGAAATTGTTCAAAGAGACCATCATCGATCATTTTTTGTGCACCCGCACCACCTTCTTCAGCTGGTTGGAAAATAAAAATAATGCTACCCTTGAACTCACGATGATTGGATAAGTATTGTGCAGCGCCGAGGAGCATGGCAGTATGACCATCGTGACCACAAGCATGCATCTTTCCTGGGTTGGTTGAAGCATGTGCAAAAGTATTTTTTTCTTGCAAGGGCAGGGCATCTAAATCAGCCCGTAGACCTATCATTTTTCCGGGACCAAGCTCGCCATCAATCCGTCCGACCACCCCAGTTTTACCCAAACCATTAAATACTGGGATTCCCCAGCTAGAAAGTGCTTCAGCTACTAATTCGGCGGTTCGTTTTTCCTCAAAACGTAACTCAGGATGGGCGTGGATATTACGACGAATTTGTGTAATAGTCTCAGTAGATTCAAGGATTTCAGGCAGGATTTTCATAGAACAATATTAGCCCAAAGCGATACACTAAGCATTAAGGTGTCAATAACCCAAAAAAGTGTAATAAATACGGATGATTACTAAGAACCCTTGGCTTTCCTCCTACCCAACGGGAGTCCCCCGTACGCTGGATTACGGAGCTTATGACTCATTGCTAGATCTCCTAGACGAGTCTTTCACTCGGTTTGCAAATCAACCCGCGTATTGGTGTATGGGCAAGCACTTTTCATATCAAGATATTGATCGCGCCTCCAAAAAGCTTGCTACTTATTTACAAGGCTTAGGGTTAGAGAAGGGTGCGCGGGTCGCTATCATGTTGCCCAATATTCCACAATATCCAATTGTCTTGTACGGAGTATTGAGGGCTGGATATATTGTTGTCAGCATCAATCCCTTATACACACCCCGAGAATTGTCAGCCCAATTAAGCGATTGTGGAGCAGAGGCAATTTTATTACTGGAACATTTTGGTAAAACCCTTGAGGATGCATTTGCTATCGAAGGGCAAACAATTGCACTCAAGCATGTGGTGATCACCAGCATTGCTGAGATGTTGGGTTGGAAAGGCCCTTGGTTAGATCGTTTTATTCGTACATTCAAGCGCAAGGTAGTTCCATACGTATTACCTAATCACCTAAAGAGTATGCAGTTTAGTCAAGCACTTGAACGTGAAGCACTGTTAACGTATAGAAAACCAGTCGTATCCCAGAGCGATATTGCATTGCTTCAGTACACCGGCGGAACTACTGGAGTATCGAAAGGAGCAATCCTCACGCACCGTAATTTAATTGCCAACGTTTTACAGATCGAAGCCTGGCTAAAACCCATTGAGCAGCGCAAGACTATTAAAACTTGGAACTTTTTATGCGCTTTACCGATGTACCATATCTTTGCATTAACAGGATGTGGGTTGCTAGGTATGCGCCTTGGCGCAAGGATACTGTTGGTTCCTAACGCACGCGACTTACCAAACTTGATTGGTATTTTGAAAGAGTTCCCAGAAATCAATGTATTTCCGGGAGTTAATACTTTATTTCAGGCACTACTCAATAACCCAAAATTTACTGAATTAGATTTCTCGCACTGGGCCTTAACCATTGGCGGAGGTATGGCAGTACAACGGTCTGTAGCCGAGCGCTGGCAAGCACTAACAGGAACCGTTATTGCTGAAGGCTACGGCTTATCCGAAACCTCACCAGTAGCATCTTGCAATACTCCGCTGGCAAAAGAGTTTACGGGCTCCATTGGTTTGCCGCTTCCCGATACCACAATGTGTATCCGTGACGAGGATGGAAAAGATCTGCCGACAGGTGAAGTTGGTGAAATTTATATTCATGGACCTCAGGTGATGTCGGGGTATTGGCAACAAGAGCATGAGACCGTTAATGTCTTAGGACAAGATGGCTACTTCAGAACTGGAGATATTGGCTTGATGGATGAGGCTGGCTATTTCAAAATTGTTGATCGTAAAAAAGACATGATTTTAGTGGCTGGTTTCAATGTTTATCCAAATGAAGTTGAGGATGTTGTTGCCTCGATCCCTGGGGTTATCGAATGCGCAGTTGTTGGCGTCCAACAAGCATCGACCGGTGAAGCCGTGAAGTTATTTGTAGTATGCGATGATTTGCAGGTGACAGAGAGTCTTATTATGGAGGTTTGTAATCGCGAGCTGACGCATTACAAACGACCAACACAGATTGAGTTTAGAGAAACTTTACCTAAAAATAATGTGGGCAAGATATTGCGCCGAGTTCTACGTGATGAGAGTAAAGCTTAAGTCAGCTCTTTGCTGGGCAGGTTAATAATTTTTGCTACAAATTGCAGTGCCTTTAAAGAATAGGGTGCGTTGCTTGATTTTTGTAAATAACTCGGCAATGGCTCAATTACTCCAAGTAAGGGAGCGGAAATACGTTGACGAAGAGTGTTGATATTTTCTTCACGGTATGGCATCTCAGGGCTAATGCAGTTAGCCACCCACCCTGCAAGTTTCAAGCCCCTTTTTTCAATTGCTTCTATCGTAAGTAGAGTGTGATTAAGGCAGCCTAAACGAATCCCAACAGTTAAGATAATTGGTAAGCGAACTAACTGTGCAAAATCGGATAGATCTTGATTTGCATTGATTGGAGTTAAAAAACCACCCGCTCCCTCAACAATCACATGCTCCACTTCTTGCTTAATCCTTTGAAAACCATCAAGCATTTTTGACATGTCTAAGCTAAACCCTCTTTCTTTTGCCACCACATGAGGCGCCGCTGGAAAATCCAGGACATATGGGCAGAGCATTTCTCTAGAAATCTGGTTACTCCCAGCAATTAAATAGGTCTCAATATCTTCATTGCGTAATTGACCTCCTGAATCGGTATAAGTGCCCGCAACGAGTGGTTTGTAAGCAGAAGCAGACCCATGTTGATCAAGATTGAGCTTATAAACTAGAGCGGCGCTTACCAGCGTTTTGCCAACTTCAGTATCGGTTCCAGTCACAAAATATGAATGTGTCATAACAATTAATTTGGTGATTCAAGATGTAAAAGGATGTTTGCTAAAGCACTAATTTCATCATGAGTATGGGTGGCCGAGAGGGTCATACGCAGACGTGACATACCCACTGGTACAGTAGGTGGACGAATCGCCGGAATCCAATATCCTGCGCGATCTAGATCCTTAGCGAGTTGCAATACAGTTTCGTTACTGCCAACAATGATCGGTTGGATGGCAGTAGCAGAATCGAGTAGATGCCAATGCGCAAATTGAGCGAGTTGTTTCCAAAGCACTGTGTTACTTCTCAAACTATCTCGCCGTTCTTGACCTATGGGACCTTCTATGAGCTCAAGGCTACGTATTAAGGCATAGGCTAAAGCAGGAGAACTCGCAGTACTATAAATGTAGGGCCGCGCTTTTTGAATCAGCCATTCAATCAATAGTTCATTTGCACAAACAAACGCACCACTAATGCCTGCTGCTTTACCGAGTGTGCCAACGTAAATCAAGCGCTCAGAGCAAAGACCGCTATCTTCCAAGATCCCGTAGCCGTGTCTTCCCAAAACGCCAAAGCCGTGGGCATCGTCAACCATCAGTAATGCATCATGCCGCTCGGCCAATTGAAGAAGTGCACCTATTGGGGCTAAATCGCCATCCATGCTAAAGACGCCATCAATAATAATAAGCTTATGTTGTGAGGAATCCTGTTTCAGTTCATCTTCAAGGGCCACCAGATTATGATGATCAAAGATAAATAAAGTTGCATCGTTTTGGCCTTTAGCAAGACGGACACCATCAATGAGAGATGCATGGTTTAGGCGAGCTGAATAGATTTTGGAAGCATTACTCTTGAGATTACTGAGTGCAGTAATCGCACTGATATTGGCAAGATAGCCTGTAGAAAAAAATAGAGCTTTAGCCTTAGGTATCGATAGAGCTTGGGTCTGTGCTAATTTTTCCTCTAGCGCATCATGGATCGTTTGATGGCCACTAATTAAATGGGAGGCACCGCTACCAACCCCAAACTGCTGAGCACCTTCTGAAAGCGCAGTAATTAAATCGGGGTGGTTCGCAAGACCAAGGTAATCATTGCTGCAAAAAGCTTGCAGTTCACGCCCAGCAATTTTTATTCGTGTTCCGCAGGGAGAGTCAACGGATCGGATCTTACGTCTCAATAACTGAGTATCAAGTTCTGTCAATTCGCGAATGATTTGGTTTTTTGCAAAGGACATGAATACTTGATGCCTTAAGGTTTATAGGGGAGCATTGAGAGTTTTGTTTAAGGCTTGTAAAATACCTTTACTCATTAATTCGATCTCACTATCACTCAAAATATAAGGCGGCATGACATAGACAGTTTGCCCAATAGGCCTTATTAGTACACCTTCCTGCATGCCTTTTTGAAACATCTCTTTAGAAAAAGTATCGGGCTTGATAAGAAATTGTTTTTTGACATCAAAGGCGAAGATCATGCCTTGTTGACGTACATGTTCAATACGTTCATCACGGTAGGTCCATGCAAAAGCCTCCTGAATCTTCTGCGCACTTACTACGTTCCTTAAAAGAATTTGTTCATTTTCAAAGATATCCAACCCTGCTAAGGCTGCTTTACACGCAAGCGGGTTACCAGTATAGGAATGAGAATGTAAAAATGCTTGATTGACATCATCACCATAAAAGGCTCGATAGATAAAGTCACGGGTTAAGCAAATCGAGAGCGGTAGATATCCAGCACTAATACCTTTGGACAGAGTTAAAAAGTCTGGCCAAATACCAGCTTGCTCACATGCGAAGAATGAGCCTGTACGTCCGCAACCTACTGCAATCTCATCCGCAATTAAATGGACCTCATATTGTTTACAAAGTGCAGCCGCCTCTTTGATATAGGTAGCCGAGTGCATTGCCATTTGACCAGCGCACTGAACAAGTGGTTCAATGATCAGTGCCGCAATCTCTTCATGGTTTTTTTGTAGACACAACTCAAGGTCTTTAATTGCTCTTTGAGCAACGGCCTCGGAACTTTCCTCGCTGTGCGCTTGGCGCGCATCAGGAGACATGACAACATAAACATCTTGCAATAGAGAGCCATACGCTTGTTTAAATAAGGCAACATCAGTAACAGTTAGTGCACCCATGGTCTCGCCGTGATAGCTATTACGCAAACAAATAAACTTCTTTTTTTTAACCTTATCCTGAATCTTCCAAAAGTGATGACTCATCTTTAGAGCGACTTCCACTACGGATGCACCATCACTGGCATAAAAGGCATGACCTAAGTGCCCTTGAGTCAGTTGGGTCAAACGTTCAGACAGCTCAATGACGGGTTGATGCGTAAAGCCAGCCAACATCACATGCTCAATGGTCTTGAGTTGCTCAATGATGGCCTGATTGATTTTCGGATTAGCATGCCCAAATAAATTAGTCCACCAAGAACTAATGCAATCTAAAAACCGATTACCGGAAACATCGATTAACCACGGCCCCTCGCCATGATGAATCGCCACTAAGGGGTAGGCTTCGTGGTGTTTCATTTGGGTACAGGGATGCCATACCGATGCAAGGCTTCGTGCAACCCAGTCTACTTGATGGGAGGGGCTATTCATAAATGTATTGGAACACTCCTTGTGAGATTTGGTCTCATATCTGTTATGTTATTGGTTTTAGAGATTAAGTTACAAAAAAACGATGTCAGCTCACCAAACTACAGCGCCCCTCATACAGGCAAAATCAAGACCTCCCTTGGTAGGGGTCACATGGACTCTCGAAGCGGTGGCGGCTCTTTATAACCTTTCTTTTAATGAGATTATGTTTCGGGCTCAAGAGACCCACCGACAGTATTTTCCTGAGGGTGATGTTGAGCTAGCTACTTTGTTATCTATAAAGACCGGGGGCTGTCCAGAGGATTGTGGCTATTGCCCGCAGGCAGCCCGCTACCATACCGACGTTAAAGCAAGTAAGTTATTGGATTTAGAAGAAGTATTAGAGGCTGCAAAAGCTGCTAAAGCAGCCGGATCCAATCGCTTTTGCATGGGGGCCGCATGGCGCGAACCCAAAGACCGTGATGTGGAAAAGGTGGTTGCAATGATTAAGGGTGTAAAAGCTCTTGGCCTAGAAACCTGTGCCACCTTGGGAATGCTCGAGCCTTCTCAGGCCAAGAGCCTTAAGGATGCGGGCCTGGATTTTTATAACCATAATCTAGACACTAGCGAAGATTTTTATCCCACCGTAATCCAAACTAGGAGTTATCAAGATCGGTTGGATACGCTACAAACTGTTCGCAACGTCGGGCTCTCTGTCTGCTGTGGAGGGATTGTGGGCATGGGCGAGAGTCGGGAGCAACGCGTTGCGTTTATCGCCCGTTTAGCCAATCTAGACCCCTACCCAGAATCAGTTCCCATTAACCACCTAGTTCCAGTCGCTGGCACTCCTCTGGAGGCTCAACCTAAACTAGATCCCCTCGAGTTTGTGCGCACCATCGCAGTAGCCCGCATCACAATGCCAAAGGCTAGAGTGCGCTTATCAGCCGGTCGTCAAGAGCTAGGTAAGGCTATACAGGCAATGTGTTTTCAGGCGGGTGCAAACTCCATTTTTTATGGCGATCAGTTGCTAACAACAGGTAACCCAGAGGCTGAAGCAGATCGTCAATTATTAGCCCAATTAGGCCTTAAAACGAAAGAAAGTTATAAGGCTGAAGTGCAGGTATGATGCGCAGTTTTTCCGCTAAAAGTAGAAGTCCGATCGATCGCTTCATTTCTGAATTTGATATCGCCTTACGTGCTATTGCTGGTGGGGCAAACTACAAAAGACCTATTCCAAGTATTGATCTTAATGACAAGCAAGCGCTAACTTCAGACATCAATATGAGCGCTGATGAGCGTACCCATGCGGCTGGCTTAATGCGCGTAAATCATGTAGGCGAAGTCTGCGCTCAGGCCTTATATCAGTCCCAAAAAATCTTCGCAAAAGATCCTAAAACTAGAGCCCTTTTAGATGAAGCTGCCAGTGAAGAAATGGACCATATGGCTTGGTGTGAAGAGCGTTTGAAGGAGCTCGATTCACGACCCAGTTTATTGAACCCCATTTGGTACTTTGGCTCCTTTGGAATGGGATTGTTAGCGGGCCTTGCCGGTGATCGTTGGAGTTTAGGATTTTTGGCAGAAACAGAGAAACAAGTTGAGCAACATTTGGATGACCATCTGGAAAAGCTTCCAGATGGCGATCTGCGTTCCAGAGCCATTGTGCGGCAAATGCGCGCAGATGAAATAGAGCATGGCGCCAGTGCAATGAGTGCTGGCGGCCAAGAATTGCCGCCATCCATCAAGACAGGCATGGCAGGTATTTCAAAAATAATGACCACGGCTGCGTATAAAATATAAATAACTGTTCATTTATACAGTCTTTTCATCAACTAACGGTCCTATACCTAAAGATATATCTTAGGTATAAGTTACAAGTCATTGTTTTACAGAATAATTTTGTTTAACTCAATTTCCTAAATATTCTCTAAGTGATTGTAATCACTAGGGAATTTACCAAAAATTTACCCAAAAATACTTGACCCTATAGGAAGCTTGCTCTAAAGTGGGAAGAAGTGTGAAAAAGTGGGGTAAATTTTGTTTCAAGGTGCGTCAGCTCTTAATCTCGATGCGAAGGGACGTATGTCGGTGCCGACGAGGCATCGCGACGCTCTTTTGGTGCAAGGGGAGGGTCGAGTCACCTTAACAAAACATCCTGATGGGTGTTTATTACTATTTCCAAGACCTGAGTGGGAAGCATTTCGAACACGAATTGCACAGTTACCAATGGATGCACATTGGTGGCGCAGAATATTTTTAGGCAATGCTGCCGAAATAGATCTAGATAGCGCAGGACGAATTTTAATAAGTCCAGAGTTGCGCAGCGCGGCAAACCTTGATCGAGAAATTATATTGTTGGGCATGGGATCTCACCTAGAAATCTGGGATGCAAATACATACACCAGTAAAGAGCAGGCAGCCATTGCGCAGGGTATGCCGGATGCACTAAAACAATTTACCTTTTGATGACTGGGCGACATGAACAATACCCATCGCCCAGTATTACTGGCCGAGGCAGTTACCGCCATGATCGGCGGAACATCGTTTCAGAAAGAGAGCGCCTTTCTAATCGACGGAACTTTTGGTCGAGGCGGTCACAGCAAAGCCTTATTAGAACAAATAGGATCCAATTGCAAACTCATTGCCTTCGACAAGGATTTAGAGGCAATCAGCATAGCCCAAAAAATAATAGATCCACGTTTACAAATAATACACAGCAGTTTTGCAATGATGGATCAGCATGTCATAGCCCAATCAGTGGATGCCGTATTACTCGATTTAGGTATCAGTTCACCACAAATCGATACACCCGGGCGAGGATTTTCATTTCGCTTCGATGGGCCACTCGACATGCGCATGGATACGAGTTGCGGAGTATCCGCAGCAGAGTGGCTTGCAAGCGCTCCGGTCGAGGAGATTACCCAAGTGATTAAAACATTTGGAGAAGAGCGATATGCATTCGCAATTGCTCGCGCTATCGTAAAGCAGCGCGAAGAAGGCAAAGCAGTGCAAACGACACTAGAGCTATCTAATGTTATTGCCAAAACAGTCCGAAGCCGAGAGCCAGGGCAAGATCCTGCCACTCGCACATTTCAGGCAATCCGAATCTTTATTAATCAGGAACTAGCTGATTTAGAAAAAGGATTAGAAGCTGCCCTCGATGTTTTAAAAGTAGGCGGTCGCTTGGTAGTGATCAGCTTTCATTCCTTAGAAGACCGCATTGTGAAGCAGTTTATACAGACCCATGCGCAAATCACAGTGCCACGTGAATTACCGATACGCGCAAAAGATATGCCCCAAGGCGATCTAGAAATCATTGCCCGAATTAAGCCTGGCGTCTTAGAAATTGAAGAAAATCCACGCGCACGCTCAGCCGTCATGCGAGTTGCCGAAAAAAAAGGGGAAGCGTTATGAATCGTGCAACCCTTACCTTGCTTGCTCTTTTATTGATTTGTGCTTTGTCACTGGTTGCCTCACAGCAGCGAGCCAGAAAAACGTTTGTAGCTCTAGAACGCGCACAAGTGCAAGAACGTAAATTAAATCAAGAGTGGTTGCGGTTGGAGTTTGAACAAAGAAACTTATCCAAGTCTGCCCGAATTCGGGATGTGGCGCGTAATCAGCTGCGTATGAGTCCGATCACACCGGACCGAACTCTTTACTTTAAGGAAGGTCTATGAAGCCAGTTGGATTCTCGACCTCGCCCAATATAGTTTTGCGCTTACCCATGTGGCGCTCACGGCTCATGCTGTTCTTATTATTTGTAGCATTTGTTGCCTTAGTCGTGCGCGCTTTTTGGATCCAAGGACCTGGTAATGGGTTTTATGAAGCGAAAGCTATTAAGGGTGTGCAACGCGTTATTGATATGCCTGCAACTCGGGGAAAAATTTTGGATCGCAATGGGCAATTGATTGCTACCAGTCTAGAGGCAAAAGCAGTAATCGCCTATACCGATAATATCCCAGCAGACCTTGCACCAGAAAAGATTACCCAACTCGCCAAATTATTAGACATGAGCGAGACTGAAATCAAGAAAAGATTTAAGGATGAACGCAATCAAGTATTTTTAAAGCGCCAAGTTGACCCTGAAGTAGCGCAACAAATTAGACGCTTAGAGATTCCAGGAATTGGACTAAATAATGAATACCGCCGTCACTATCCAGAAGGTGAGGCGATGGCACACGTTATTGGATTTACAAACGTGGAGGACCGTGGGCAAGAAGGAATTGAGCTTGCGCGTGATAAGGACCTCGCTGCTCAAACTGGAAAACGGCGTGTTGTTGTTGATCGCTTGGGCCGTATTGTGAACGATATTGCCATATTACAGTTTCCACAAAATGGCCAAGATCTGCAACTATCTATTGATAGTAAGGTTCAATACATCGCCTATAACGCATTAAAGAGTGCTGTCGAGAAACATAAAGCTAAGGCAGGTGGCGCAGTTGTATTAGATGTGCGTACGGGAGAAATTTTGGCATTAGCCAATTGGCCAAGTTACAACCCAAATTCACGTAAAGCACTAACAGGTGAGCAATTGCGTAATCGGGTTCTAACCGATACCTTTGAACCCGGCTCTACGATGAAACCATTTCCAGTCGCTTTGGTAATGGAGAAAGGAAAAGTTCAAGCAGATACCAATATGGTCATTGGTCAAAAATTATCGATCGGCCCAAAACCAATTACCGATACTCATCTCCATGGAATGTTAACGGTCTCGCAGGTTATTCAGAAATCAAGCAATATTGGCACTGCAAAACTAGCCTTACAGTTGGAACCGCGTGAAATGTGGGATTTATTTGCGGCAGTCGGTTTTGGGCAAGCACCCAACATTGGTTTTCCAGGAACGGTTGCAGGACGTTTGCATCCCCACCAAAAATGGGGTCAAAGTGATCAAGCGCGCATGTCCTTTGGTTATGGGATTTCAACATCATTATTTCAATTAGCACGCGCGTACACCATCTTTGCGCGTGATGGGGAGCTTGTGCCAACGACAATTCTTCGTAACCCCGAATACAAACCGGGAACACGAGTCATTTCTGCAAAAACAGCAGTAGAGATGCGCAATATGCTCGAAACAGTAACCGAGCAGGGTGGTACAGCGATACGTGCTCGGGCAGATGGATTTCGGGTGGGGGGGAAAACAGGCACCTCACATAAAGTGGAGGGTAAGGGATACGCTGCAAATAAATATCGCGCCTTTTTTGTTGGACTTGCACCAATTAGTGCACCACGTATTGTGGTTGCGGTGATGGTTGATGAACCATCTACAGGAGGACATTATGGTGGCGAGGTGGCAGCCCCAGTCTTTTCAACGATTGTGAGCGAGACTCTACGAAGCTTAAACATATCCCCAGATCTTACGGATCGAACTTTAGTTCAAAGCTCTGAACCGATGACAACCGGAGTACAGGCACAAAAAGTGGTGCTTAAACAATGATGGCTGCTATCCATATGACCCGTCACGAAGCTCTATTGCATTTAAAGCAATTTGTGCTACCGACTGCAACAATTTCCGCTGATACTCGTCAAGTAAAAGTAGGTGATATTTTTATGGCCTATGCAGTCGGCCATGGTAAAGCCTTGCGCGATAGTCGTCCTTACATTGCTAGAGCCCTTGAGCTTGGGGCTGCTTGTGTGTTGTATCAAGAAAGGGATGATCGTTCACAAAGTCAAGCTTGGGAAGTTGATCTAGATGACGAGCGTTGTATTGCAATTGAAAATCTTGCTGAGCATGCAGGTTGGATTGCTGCAGAGTGGTATGGTAAACCCAGTCAAACATTAAAGCTTGTTGGCGTAACCGGCACAAACGGAAAAACCAGTGTTACGCAATGGCTTGCTCAGACGCTATCAAAGCGTGCAGCAGTCATTGGGACATTAGGCATTGGGTTTGTCGATCAGTTGCACGAAGTAGGCTACACCACACCGGATGCACCTCGCTTGCAAACAGGGTTGTTTCAGTTAAAGCAGCAAGGTGCCGACTATGTAGCACTGGAGGTCTCGTCACATGCTTTAGATCAAGGGCGAGTAAACGGAACCCATTTTGACTCAGCCATATTTACAAATTTAAGCCAAGACCATTTGGATTATCACGGCACGATGGCTGCATATGGAGCATCGAAAGCAAAATTATTTAAGGAATTTAATGCTAAAAATATTGTGATCAATATTGAAGATTCATTTGGTCGAAGCTTATTCATGGATCTTGTAAAGCAAATTGGCAAAATAATTTGGCTTTATGCATTACAGCCTACAGCGTTCAATCATTTAGAAGGCTTAAAAGACCGTTTTAAATCCGTCTACTTACAAGAATATTGTTTTACAGAAAATGCCTATCAGTGCAAGATTGTGATTGATGGAAGTGTATATCCATGCAGTATTCCTGTTTTGGGCGAGTTTAATCTAGCTAATGCCTTAGCAGTCATTGCCACCTTGATGACACAAGGGATGAGCGCTTCAGAAGCATTACGTCGCATCGAGCAAGTATCGCCAGTAAGAGGACGGATGGAAATCATAAAAGGGGTAAAAGCGTACGCCCCAATGATGGTTGTGGACTATGCGCATACACCCGATGCACTCCAAAAAGTTCTTGAAACACTTAGGCCAATTGCCGCAATTCGGCAGGGACAGATTTATTGTGTTTTTGGTTGTGGCGGAGATCGCGATCGTGAAAAGCGTCCGATGATGGGACAAATTGCTCAAGAGGGCTCTGATCACTTGGTTATAACCAGCGACAATCCGCGCTCCGAGGATCCTTTGCAAATTATGCAGATGATTCTTGCAGGTATACAACCTAAAAAAAATAGTAAAGAAAGTAGTAACTCAGTTGAGATCATTGCTGACCGGGCTGCCGCCATTATGAGTGCCGTTCGAAAAGCCAAGCCGCAAGATATTGTGCTTGTTGCTGGTAAGGGACATGAGACCACTCAAGAGTTCAATGGAAAGCGTTTTGATTTTTCAGATCAGGTCCATTTACGTTTAGTTAGTGGAGGGGCAGCGTAATGCAGGCAATCAAGCCCATCTCTACTTTGGCACAGATACAGACCATGCTACCCAATAGTCATTTCATCAATATTACTAAAGAGCAGGCTAGAGGACTAAGCATCACAAAAATTGGGACAGATAGTCGTAAGTTGATCGTCGGTGAACTGTTTGTCGCTCTTCAAGGCGAGCGATTTGATGCTCACCATTTTTTGACTGATGTTCAAAAAGAAGGGGCGGCAGCCGTCATGATTAGTGACGCGACGGCATGCCCAAGCGCTATGCCAGGAGTTTGTGTCTCCGATACCCGCAAAAGCCTCGGGCAACTAGCTCATATTTGGCGGAAACAATTTGCTATTCCCTTGGTGGTGGTTACAGGCAGCAATGGCAAAACTACTGTTAAAGAAATGATAGCTTCTATTTTTAAAGAAGCCGTTGGTCAAGAACATGCCCTAATGACACAGGGAAATCTTAATAATGAGATTGGTCTACCGCTTACCCTATTGCAATTACGCTCAGATCATCGTTTGGCAGTGATTGAGCTAGGCATGAACCACCCTGGAGAAACTGCAGAGCTCGCAGCAATTGCTACAGGAACCATTGCTCTAATTAATAATGCACAACGTGAGCATCAGGAGTTTATGCAAAGTATTGCTGCGGTTGCAAAGGAGCACGCTGCAGTCATAGATGCCCTTCCGCTTGATGGGATAGCAGTATTTCCGGCAGAGACCCCCTATACAGCTGTATGGAGAGAGGCTGCGAGTTCGCGTAAACAAATTGATTTTGCCTGGCAAGGCACTAAAGTGAATCAAAGCACTGCCACAGTCCGGGGCTATGCATTGGCAAATGGTGGCATTCGGATTGAAACGCCTACGGGAGTTATTCAAGTTCGGCTACAAACATTGGGCGAGCACAACTGTGCAAATGCATTAGCTGCTTGTGCAGTCGCTATAGCCGCCGGGATTTCTTTAGAAAAGATTCAGTTGGGCCTAGAAAAATTTGTGCCAGTCTCAGGAAGAATGCAAGTGCTGCAGTTATCAAGATATACGCGTTTAATTAATGACACCTATAACGCAAACCCAGATTCAGTGGTGGCTGCTATTGATGCTTTGGCACTTCATGATGGTGAGCGTTATTTAGTTTTAGGAGACATGGGCGAAGTTGGTATTCAGGGCCCAGAGTTTCATGAAGAGCTTGGTCGGTACGCCGCAAAATGTGGCATAGAACATCTAATGACTTTTGGTGACTTAAGCCAAATCACTTCTAATGCTTACTTAAAAAATAAACCGGCTGGTCAGGCCAGGCATTACTCTGAGCTAGCTCAATTAAATCAAGATATACAAAGCCAAATCAAGCGCTTGGATCATGATCCACAAGGTGCAATCACGGTATTAGTGAAGGGCTCACGCTTTATGCGTATGGAGCGGGTTGTTGAAGTACTGCAGAAGGAGATCAAAGCATGCTCCTAATTTTGGCACAGTGGTTACAGGACGACTACGGATTTTTCCGTGTTTTTTCTTACATCACATTCCGAGCTGTCATGGCAACCTTAACGGCCTTATTGATAGGCCTTGTTTTTGGTCCGTGGGTTATTCGAAAACTGACAGATCTTAAGGCAGATCAAGCAATTCGGACAGACGGCCCACAAACGCATTTAGCTAAAGTTGGTACACCGACCATGGGCGGAATACTAATCTTGATCGGAATATTTATCTCCTGTGTCTTATGGGCTGACCTAAGTAACCGTTTTGTCTGGATTGTCATGATTGTCACCTTTGGATTTGGTGCTATAGGCTGGGTTGATGATTATCGAAAGGTTGTCTACAAGAATCCCAAAGGCATGGGATCACGAGAAAAGTTTTTATGGCAAACAGTCATTGGTTTATTTGCAGCAATCTATCTAGCATTCTCAGTATCAGAGGTAAATAACTATAAGGTTTTACAGCTATTTATTAGTTGGGTAGAGAGCGGCTTCTCGATTGATTTACCAGCAAAGTCAAATTTATATCTCCCATTTATGAAAGAAGTTAGTTATCCATTAGGCGTCATGGGATTCATCATCCTAAGCTACTTAGTGATTGTTGGAAGTAGTAATGCAGTTAATCTCACTGATGGCCTTGATGGCCTAGTGATCATGCCCGTGATCTTAGTCGGTGCGGCACTTGGTGCATTTGCATATGTTATGGGTAACTCGATTTACGCTAAATACTTACTCTTTCCTTACATACCAGGAGCTGGTGAACTATTAATTTTTTGCGGTGCAATGGGTGGCGCTGGCCTTGCATTCCTTTGGTTTAATGCCCATCCTGCTCAGGTATTCATGGGGGATGTGGGCGCCTTAGCGCTTGGTGGAGCGCTGGGTACGGTTGCTGTGATTGTGCGTCAAGAAATTGTCCTTTTTGTCATGGGAGGAATCTTTGTTGCAGAAACAGTCTCGGTCATCATGCAAGTGTTGTGGTTCAAGTTCACCAAAAAATACTACGGCCAAGGACGACGAATATTTCGTATGGCACCACTTCATCATCATTTTGAACTGGGCGGTTGGCGTGAGACCCAAGTAGTTGTGCGATTTTGGATTATTACCATTTTGTTAGTGCTCGTTGGCTTATCAAGCCTGAAATTACGTTAGAGACTTTTAAAGAAAAGATGAAACAGGTATTACAGAATCCCTTTTTAGGACAAGCCGGTGCTGATGCATCCGAGCGATCTGCACCCCAACGTTTCTTGATTGTCGGTTTGGGGGAATCAGGTTATGCCATGGCTAAATGGTGTTTAGTACAAGGAGCATTCGTTCGTTTAGCAGATACACGAGCTCATGTTGAACTGCTTACACGACAAATAGGCTGGTTAGATGATCTACAAAAATTAGGCTTAGTGGATACTTGCTTTGAGTCAAGCGATTGGAGTGCCTTATTAGATGGCATAGATGTAGTTGGAATAAGCCCTGGCTTATCACCCATTCAAGAGCCAACATTCACTCTTTTGAGCGAATGTAAAAAACGTAATATAGCGGTGTGGAGTGAGATCGAGTTCTTTGCACGAGGGATATATGCTTTAGAAGCCATGGCAATGGCTGCCGAAGAGCGATATAAGCCAAGTATCCTAGCGGTTACGGGGACCAATGGTAAAACAACAACCTGTGCATTAACTGCCCAGATTTGCGAACGGGCAGGTAAGCACGTAGCTCTTGCTGGAAACATCAGTCCTGCGGCGCTTGAAAAATTGCTCAGTGTGATTACGAAGGCAAATAACTTTATTGAGCTGCCAGAGATTTGGGTGCTTGAACTTTCAAGCTTCCAGTTGCAATTTACATATACCTTAGACCCGACAGCAGCCACTGTCCTCAATTTATCGCAAGATCATCTGGATTGGCATGGGGATATGCAAGCCTATGCTGCTGCAAAGGCTCGGATCTTAGGTAAGAATTCTGTATTAGTGCTAAATCGAGATGATGAAGTTGTAACAGCATTATTTGCCGATGAAAAAGAAAGTCGGAAGGTTATCCAATTTGGTAGTGATAGTCCTGTTGATATTGATTCGTTTGGTATTGAGCGAGATCCCAGGGCCGGTGGAATTGATTGGCTCGTATGGGCTGAGCCAGATGAGGCTACATTAGCAAGCGAACTGGAAGAGGCGCAAGAGGGCTTTATTAAACATAAACGTCGTAAGAAATTAGACGCCTATGAAAAGTCCGATGAACTTCGAATCAAACGTTTAATTCCAGCTGATGCATTGCGTATTCGAGGACGACATAACGCACTGAATGCGCTTGCTGCACTGGCCTTGGCGCGTGCTGCCGGCTTAGGAATTAGCCCTCTATTGCACGGCTTGCGTGAGTACCAAGGTGAAGCGCACCGCGTTCAGACAGTAGCAGTAATCGGAGATGTTGAATACATCGATGACAGTAAAGGTACGAATGTGGGCGCTACTGTTGCTGCTTTACACGGACTAGGGTCGGCTACTGGAAATAAAAATATTTGGTTGATTGTTGGGGGCGATGGTAAGGGACAAGATTTTTCACCCTTGGTTGAACCAATTACACGATTTGCAAAAGGAATTATCTTAATAGGGCGTGATGCCCCTGTGATTGAGAAAGTATGTGCTAAAGCGATAGAGCATCATGCGCTTGAACGGATATGTGCAAATAGCTTGGAATCGGCTGTTGAGCAAGCTTCTCAGCAAGCAAAGGCAGGAGATATTGTCTTGTTATCACCAGCCTGCGCCAGTTTCGATATGTTTAAAGACTACAAGCATCGGGCTCGTATTTTTGAACAGGCGGTGCAGGACTTAGTCCATCAAGCCTCATCAACTGCAAACGATTCACTTAGGGCGTCGGTATGAATACTCGCCCAAATCGGTTTTGGAATATCTCTCGTGGAGGTTTTGATGGATTTCGTAGTGGTCTACGAGATGCTGTATCTGGCGTCGAGCAAACACGCTCCCGCATGATGGAGTACGACCAATTACTAGTTTGGGCAATTTTGTCCTTGGCTTTGATTGGATTGGTGATGGTGTATTCGGCTTCCATTACTTTGGCGGATGGTCCTAAATATGCTAATTACAGTAGTAACCATTTTTTAGTACGGCACTTAATTTCTTTGGGGATTGCAACATTTGTTGGTTTTTGGGTGTTTAAGATCCCAGTCAAGGCGTGGGATAAGTTGGCTCCATATCTATTTGTCTTCACCATTCTTTTATTAATTGCTGTTTTGATACCTGGAATCGGCAAAGGGGTGAATGGCGCTCGTCGCTGGATTCCCTTGGGACCGATGAATTTTCAGCCTTCTGAGCTTATGAAATTTGCAGTCATTATTTTTGCTGCAAGTTATACCGTTCAAAGGCAAGAGCATTTGCAGTCTTTTGTTAAAGGCTTTGTGCCAATGGGCTTAGCAGTTGCCTTGGTCGGGTTATTGCTAATGTTAGAGCCCGATATGGGTGCTCTGATGGTAATCGGAATAATCGCCATGGGGATTTTGTTCTTAGGCGGCATTAACGCTAAATTATTTGGCGGTTTGACCCTCGTAGGTATTTTAATTGTTGGTGCAGTAATTGCCTTATCGGAATTTAGACGTCAGCGGATTTTCGCCTTCCTGGATCCTTGGCAAGCAGAGCATGCAGCCCGTAAAGGATATCAACTAGTTCATTCATTGATGGCGTTTGGGCGGGGTGAGTGGTTTGGGGTTGGCTTGGGTGGAAGCGTTGAAAAACTGCACTACTTGCCTGAGGCTCATACTGATTTTATCTTGGCCGTCATTGGTGAAGAGCTTGGATTTGTGGGCGTTTGTGTTGTGATCTTGCTGTTTTATTGGATAGTACGCCGAGCATTCTTGATTGGTCGAACAGCCTTGCAGTTAGATCGTAGCTTTGCAGGATTATGCGCCAAAGGAATCGCCATCTGGATTGGTTGGCAAGCGTTTATCAATATGGGTGTCAATTTAGGTCTACTACCAACCAAAGGCTTAACTTTACCCTTGGTGAGTTATGGCGGATCTGCGATCTTGATGAACGCAGTTGCATTTGCAGTTTTACTCAAGATTGATTTTGAAAACCGAATACTGATGCGGGGGGGCAAGTTATGAGTTCCAGTCCGCGCTCGATCTTGGTGATGGCTGGTGGGACTGGGGGGCATATCTTTCCCGGCTTAGCAGTTGCTGAACATCTGCGTGGCAAAGGCTGGGATGTAGCTTGGCTTGGCAATGCCGGTGGGATGGAGTATCGCTTAGTTCCTGCTAGAGGTTTTCAGTTTGAACATATTCAGTTTGGCGGTTTACGGGGGAAGGGTTTGCTGACCAAAGTAATGTTGCCATTTAATTTAATTCGTGCCATGGCGCAGAGTTGGCAAATTATTCGGAGACTTAAACCCAGTGTTGTGTTGGGAATGGGGGGATACATTACCTTCCCAGGTGGTCTTGTAAGTTATCTTTTGGGCCACCCTCTTATTTTGCATGAAGCCAACTCCGTGGCAGGAAGCGCTAATCGCTTCTTAGCAAAAGTAGCTGCTCGTGTATTAACGGGCTTTCCAAAAACGATGCCCAATGCAGAATGGGTCGGTAACCCGATTCGGGAAAGTTTCGAGACTCTTGCCTCTTGCGGTGATCGTTATGCAGCGCGACAGGGACCTCTGCGATTGCTTGTAGTTGGAGGCAGCCTTGGAGCGGCCGTTTTAAATTCCACCATTCCTGAGGCCTTGGCCAATATACCAATTGAGCAACGACCTGTGATTATTCATCAGGCAGGTGAGAAACACGCAGAGCAACTTGCAGAGCTCTACCGTCATCTCAAAGTAAATGCTGAAGTTAAACCATTTATTGAGGATATGGCCTCTGCCTATGCAAATGCTGATTTAGTAATTTGTCGAGCCGGTGCCATGACCGTCTCTGAAATATCCAGCGCTGGGGTAGCTGCTTGTTTTATTCCTTTCCCCTATGCAATTGATGATCATCAAACTGCAAACGCACGATTCTTATCGGATGCAGAAGCAGCCATATTGTTACCACAGGATCAGCTATCGCCCCAATCATTAAGCGCTTTGTTGCAAACAGTCAGTCGGATCGAGTTGTCTGCGATGGCTCAAAAAGCACAGGGCCTTGCTAAGCACGATGCGACTCAACGGGTTGCCAGTATTTGTGCGGAGTGTGCCAAATGAAACACATTATTCAGCACATTCATTTTGTGGGTATTGGTGGTGCTGGAATGAGCGGCATTGCGGAGGTTCTCCTTAATTTAGGTTATCGCGTCTCTGGATCTGACCTATCTGCATCAGCAACCACAAATCGTTTGGTTGAGCTCGGCGCAAGTATTCAAATTGGGCATGATGCAAACCATATTGGTAATGCAGAAGCTGTGGTGATATCAAGCGCTGTTGCTGGAAATAATCCTGAGGTGTTAGCAGCAAGAGCAGCTCATATTCCTGTAATTCAGCGCGCAGTCATGTTGGGTGAATTAATGCGCCTAAAGCAAGGTATTGCGATTGCAGGTACGCATGGCAAGACCACTACAACCAGTTTAGTGGCATCTGTTTTAGCGCAAGGTGGACTAGACCCAACTTTTGTGATTGGTGGGAAGCTTAATTCGGCAGGAGCCAATGCGCGCTTAGGGCAAGGTGACTTCATTGTGGTCGAGGCAGATGAATCTGATGCATCGTTCTTACAGTTATTCCCAGCTATGGAGGTCATCACCAATATTGATGCGGATCACATGGATACCTATCAGCATGATATGGCGCGCCTTAAGCAGGCATTTGTGCAATTTACGCAGCGCATGCCTTTTTATGGGATAGCCATTTTATGTATTGATGACGCTAATGTGAGAGATATTGTGCCCTTTGTTTCGCAACCTATTTTGCGGTACGGCATATCCGCTGACGCCGATATTCGGGCAAGCGATATTGTGGCAATGGGTACGCAAATGGAATTTACAGTGCATCGTAAGACAATTCGACGCCATGGTGTTCAGCCCGGACCGCTCAAGATTCGCTTGAATTTACCTGGTAAGCATAACGTTTTAAATGCGCTTGCAGCAATCGGGATCGCAACCGAATTAGGCGTCAGTGACGAGGCAATTATGAAAGCCTTAACGCAATTTGGTGGTGTGGGACGGCGTTTTCAGGATTATGGAGATATTAAAGCGAAGGGCGGCGGTCAATTTACCTTGATTGATGACTATGGTCATCATCCTGTAGAGATGAATGCAATCCTTGCTGCAGCCCGCGGAGCATATCCAAAACGCCGTTTAGTTTTAGCATTTCAACCACATCGCTTTACGCGAACGCGGGATTGTTTTGGCGATTTCGTGCAGGTACTAGGTCAATTTGATACGGTGGTGTTGACGGATGTTTACCCTGCTGGAGAAGCACGCATTCCTGGGGCAGATAGTAAGGCACTCATCAAAGCCCTTGGCAAAACAATACCGGCCCAATTGGTTGAGCAAGTCAGCGAAATGCCGAAAGTTCTAAGCTCACTATTACAAGATGGGGATGTCTTAATTACGATGGGCGCTGGATCGATCTCTCAACTACCCCATGCAATTATGGAGTTGCAACATGGCTAAGCTCCAATCCCATTGGGGGGAACAAGTTGCCAAGGATTTGGCCGTTATCAATCCTAAACAATTAGGCCGCGTTGGGGTACTCATGGGAGGGCGTTCTGCAGAGCGAGAAATATCATTGCTATCGGGCGATGGAGTCTTAAACGCTTTGTTAGAAAAGGGGGTCGATGCGCATTCATTTGATCCAGCTATCCGCCGTCCTGCAGAAATTGCAACCGAAAATTTCGATCGAGTATTCATTACTTTGCATGGCCGTTATGGTGAAGACGGCACGATACAGGGCCTCTTAGAGCTATGTGACATTCCTTATACCGGTAGCAGTGTATTGGCATCTGCACTTGCAATCGATAAAGTTGCCACTAAGAGGATATGGATTGCGAATCAATTACAAACCCCTCGTTTTGATTTACTAACAGAGCATAGTGATTGGTCTGCCGTTATTAAAAAACTCGGTTTACCAATCATTGTGAAGCCAGCTCATGAGGGCTCTTCCTTAGGGTTGAGTAAAGTGACATGCCTAGAAGATTTGCCAAAAGCGTATGCCTTAGCAGATCATCTCGATAGACAAGTGCTTGCGGAGCAATGCATAGTGGGGCCTGAACTAACTTGCCCAATTGTCGGTGAGGGCGATAGCGCACTGGCCTTACCAGTCATTCGGATTGTGCCGCCTCTAGCAGGCTATGACTTTCATCATAAGTACTTCTCCGATGAAACAAAATATTTATGTCCAACGGATTTAGATCCCAAGATTGAAGAACGGGTTCAAGAATTAGCCTTAGCTGCATACCGTACTTTAGGTTGTCGCACCTGGGGACGTGCAGATGTGATGCTCGACGAAGAAAATCAATATGAGCCATATCTGATCGAAATGAATACATCGCCTGGAATGACATCGCATTCTCTAGTACCAATGTCCGCCAAAGCAGCAGGGGTTTCATATGCAGATCTAGTTCTTTGGATTTTGTGCCAGACCCTAAAAAGCGAGCCTAAAAAGAGCAAAGGGGTGAGTGCATGAGTACGGCGATGAGTCGACTTTTAGACTGGCTGGAAATAATAGCTGGACCTATTTGGAACTATCCAGAACGTATGGCTGAAATCAGTCGCTGGCTAATACGCTTCCTCGTCTTTATTGTACTAACGGCTGCTTTGTTATGGATTAGTCAGCAACCAGTCTTTATCTTGCGCCATGTGCAAATTGAGTCTGCAGATGAAAGACATTTGCAACACATACAACTAGCAACAGTTCGCAGTCAAGTGCTTGATAAGGTGCAAGGTAACTTCTTTAGCGTTCGACTTCAGGACGTCAAGGAAGCATTTGAAGCTCTGCCATGGGTTAGACAGGCCAGCGTTCGACGTGCCTGGCCAAATGGATTGGTGGTCAGTATTGAGGAGCAAAAACCATTAGCAATTTGGGGAAAATTTGAGCAACAAAAATTAATGAATGTGTATGGCGAAGTTTTTACTGGATCGCTGGCCGACCTTGATGAGACCACCTCTTTAGCCGAGGTAAATGGCCCTGATGGTTCAAGTAAAGAGGTCTTACGTTTATACCAAAAGGCTAGTACATGGTTTAAACCTTGGGATGCAGAAGTAAAAACATTGGTTCTCTCAGATCGATATGCCTGGCATATCAAACTGAGTAATGGCGTACGAATCGAGTTTGGCCGCGAAGAAGAGCAAGCCAAAGGGGTCTTAGAACAACGGGTTGCGCAGTTAATTCAGTATTGGCCTGAGGTGCAACAAAAATGGCCGAGTCGGGTTGATGCGGTTGATTTGCGCTACCCCAATGGATTTGCTGTGCGTGTAGTGGGTGCACCGATTAAAACCACTTCTCCCAGCATCAAGGTAGAAAAGCATTCAGAGAAATTAGTTGCTTTCTTGAACCACGATGATCAACGCAGTGAGGAATTGAAATGAGCAAAGACAACCGTGATTTATTGGTTGGTTTAGACATTGGCACATCCAAGGTAGTGGCCCTAGTTGCTGAGTTAAGCCCAGAAGGTCAATTTAATGTTTTGGGTTTAGGTCAAACCTCATCCAAGGGTTTGAAGAAGGGCGTGGTTGTTAATATTGAAGCAACGGTTCAGTCGATTCAGAAGGCATTAGAAGAGGCAGAATTAATGTCGGATCGTCGCATTATTCAGGTCTTTACGGGTATAGCGGGTAATCATATCGTGAGTTTTAACTCGAGCGGTATGGTTGCAATTCGTGACAAGGAAGTGGGTGCGGGTGACGTAGAGCGTGTTTTAGAAACAGCCAAGGCGATCAACATACCGACTGATCAACAAATACTGCATATCCTGATTCAGGAGTTCATTATTGACGGCCAAGAAGATGTGCGTGAGCCAATTGGTATGAGCGGCTTACGTTTGGAGGTAAAAGTACACATTGTGACTGGGGCTGTCAGTGCAGCACAAAATATTGTGAAGTGTGTAAGACGTTGTGGTTTAGAGGTCAACGATCTTATTTTGCAACCCTTGGCATCTAGTTTAGCGGTGCTGACCGAGGACGAAAAAGAGCTTGGTGTTGTGCTGATTGATATTGGTGGCGGAACGACAGATATTGCAATTTATAGCCAAGGATCGATTCGACATACAGCTGTCATCCCGATCGCGGGTGATCAAATTACCAACGATATTGCAATGGCCTTACGAACGCCAACCATTGAGGCAGAAGATCTGAAGATTCATCATGGGGTAGCTCGGCAAGAGTTAGCGGATGCAACTGCCATGATTGATGTTCCGGGCGTTGGAGACCGCGAGCCGCGTCCAATGTCTAAACAAGCCCTAGCTGCAGTGATTGAGCCACGCGTTGAGGAACTCTTCACATTAGTCAGAAATATTGTGCGTGAGTCTGGTTACGAGGATATGGTCTCCTCTGGGATTGTCTTAACCGGAGGTACAGCCATGATGCCTGGTATGGAGGAGCTTGCAGAGCACGTGTTTTTGAAACCCGCACGTATCGGTAGCCCAGAGTATCGAGGTCACCTTCATGAAGTATTACGCAGCCCGCGTTACTCAACAGGGCTGGGATTATTGATGGAAGGTCAAGCGCAGTTAATGCGCGGGCGCCGTTCACTTCAGAGTGGCAGTTTTCAGGGAGTTGTATCCCGCATGAAAGAGTGGTTTACAGGAAATTTTTAGTTTTTTTCGTCGTCGTCAGTCGGTTATCCATGGTGGAGAACCGATTTATATAAGGAGGGTGTTATGGAGTTTGAAATGGTAGATCAAGAAATAGCCGGCAAGACCATTATTAAAGTGGTCGGGGTCGGAGGGGCTGGCGGTAATGCTGTCCAGCATATGATTCGTCGTAGCGTTCATGGGGTTGATTTCATTTGCATGAATACCGATGCGGGAGCATTACAGCGCTCACAAGCAAATATAAATCTCCAACTTGGCGAAACTGGATTGGGTGCTGGGGCTAAGCCTGAGGTTGGTGCAGCTGCTGCTGAACAAGCCCGCGCTCGCATTGCGGATGTATTACAAGGTGCCCACATGGTTTTCATTACCGCAGGTATGGGTGGTGGTACTGGCACAGGTGCGGCCCCTGTCGTTGCTCAAGTTGCTAAAGAGATGGGCATCCTGACCGTTGGAGTAATTAGTAAGCCATTTGATTTTGAGGGAGCCAAGCGCTTGAAAGTAGCTGAGCTTGGTTCGCACGAGCTTGAAAAACATGTGGACTCACTGATCGTAGTTCTCAATGAAAAACTATTTGAGGTGATGGGAGAAGACGCTGAGTTTGATAAAGCATTTGCGTGTGCAGATGACGTCTTACATAATGCCGTATCGGGGATTGCAGAAATCATTAATGAACAAGGCTTAATCAACGTCGACTTTGAAGACGTAAAGACGGTGATGAGCGAGCAGGGTAAGGCCATGATGGGAACTGCAACGGTATCGGGGATGGATCGTGCACGTTTAGCTGCTGAGGCTGCGGTTGCATCGCCGCTATTAGAGGGGGTAGATCTTTCGGGTGCGCGCGGAGTATTGGTAAACATCACAGCTAGCCGTTCTTTGAAGTTATCCGAAACCCGTGAGGTAATGGCTGCGATTCGGGGATATGCTGCTGAAGATGCAACCGTAATTTTTGGGACCGTGTATGACGATAGCTTAGGCGATGCTCTCCGCGTTACTGTGGTTGCAACAGGATTAAATGGTTCTCAAGTAGGGCAGAAAGATCAGCCCCAGTTAATTTGGCGCCAAGCAACTGGTACCCATGATGCAAGCCCCACAATGACCACATTGGGTAATTTTGCACCAATGAGCCCAGCTGCTGCTATGAGCCACTTGAGTGTAAGCACACCAACTGCCGAGATGGCTGAGCAGCCCGCACTAATAAACTCAGCAGTCGATTACGGCAAGTTTGACGTGCCAAAGGTATTTAGAAATTCGCGGGATGCCGTACCTCCAAGCTTGGGTGCTGACAGCTCGCCACAAGCCAAGGCCATGCTGGAAAAGGGGGCGGATTACTACGAAATACCTGCCTTTTTAAGGAAGCAGGCTGACTAATGAATTAACCATACAATAGTAGGTTCGAGGATTGCCAATAGAGTCGCCCCTCCGGACGACGAATCCAGCGCCTGTATTGGCATCCCAAAACCCCCTATTGATATGGAGATCACATGATTGCAGTCGGACAAAAATTACCCAATGCCACCCTCTATGAGTTTTTTGATGAAGAGCGCGATGGCTGTTCTTTGGGACCCAATTCGTTTGAAGTTGATCAATTAACTGCTGGCAAAAAGATTGTTATTTTTGCTTTGCCGGGCGCTTTCACACCTACATGTTCAGCAAAGCATGTTCCTGGTTTTGTAGAGCATTTTGATGCCATAAAGGCTAAGGGAGTTGATGAAATTTGGTGCATCTCTGTGAACGACCCATTTGTGATGGGTGCCTGGGGACGGGATTTAAAAGTTGGAAAAAAAGTACGCATGTTTGGTGATGGTAGTGCAGAGTTCACTAAAAAATTAGGTATGGAGTTTGATTTGACTGCACGTGGCCTTGGTGTACGGTCACAGCGCTTTGCAATGATTGTGGACAACGGTGTTGTTAAGCATCTTGCGCTTGAGGGCGCAGGAAAGTTTGAAGTGAGTGATGCCGCAAGTACCTTGAAACATCTCTAAAAACGTTATAGAGTCAAGCCAATATGCTCAAGCAAAAAACCTTGGCGGAGCCAATTAAGACGGTTGGTATTGGCTTGCACTCTGGTCGTAAATCAACCCTGACGATTAAACCCGCCCCGGTTAATTTTGGAATTCAGTTTGTACGCGTTGATTTACCAGAGGCGGTACATATTCCTGCACACGCTTTATCGGTGTGCGATACCCGTCTTGCCTCCGTAATTCAGAGGGATGGGGTAAAAGTTTCTACTGTTGAACATTTGTTATCAGCATGTTCTGGCCTAGGCCTAGATAATCTACTGATTGAGGTCGATGCTGAGGAAGTGCCGATCATGGATGGAAGTGCTGCTTCATTCCTGTTTTTGATCGAGTCTGCCGGAATTGTCGAACAAGACGCGCCCCGAAAGTTTATGGTGATTCAGAAGACGGTGGAAGTACGCGATGGTAATAAATTAGCTCGGTTAGAGCCTTTTTTTGGTTTTAAGCTCGATTTCACAATTGATTTTAAGCACCCTGCGGTAGATAAAACAGGCCAGCACTTTATGGTCGACTTTGCAGAACATGCATATCGAAGTGAGATTGGCCGTGCACGCACCTTTGGTTTTGCACATGAAGTAGAGGCATTGCGAGAAATTGGCTTGGCTCGTGGTGGCAGCCTTGATAATGCGATTGTGCTTGACGAGCATCGTATTTTAAATAATGAAGAATTACGCTATGACGATGAGTTTGTGCGCCACAAGATATTAGATGCTGTTGGCGATCTTTATCTAGCGGGGTATCCCATTGTTGGGGCCTATACAGCTGAAAAATCAGGACATGCGTTGAACAACATCCTGTTACGCAAACTTCTGGAGGATGACAGTGCATATTCGATCGAGACCTTTAGTGATCGCAAAGCACCGGCCGCCTATTTAGAAACCCCTGATCGAGCTACCGTTTAGTTTTGCGACCGTTGAGTAGTTGTGTAACTGCTTCGCGAATCGTTGAGTTGGGTGATAGACGATCATAAAGTGATTGCCAGGCAAGAGTTGCGGCACCACTAAAAGGCGGAGGCTCTTTTTCCAGCTCGGCTTGGGGTGAAGATGGTCGAGGTCGAACCTTGACTTTAATAGTGCTAAGAACCCATTTATCTTGGCTTAGGGTCTCGATGAGACTGGGTAAGATTTGGTGTAAACGGGCACCTAGGGTAGGGCTTGAGACGAGTAAAAACAGTTCTCTTGGATTGCCTGACTTCCATGCCACCATGATTTGGGGAGCCAATTGCCCAAATCCAAGCTTTTTTAGAGCCTTTTGTACCTGCTCAGTCCGATTTTCATGCGTTTTCGCCTGTTCTATCAACTTTTGGAGTCCCTGCTCCTGATGGAGGCAGTCTAGCCAAGGGCGGGCTGAATTCAGTAAGGGCTTATTCATCAAATAGGGGCTGGCGGGTGATAAACTCAGAGGCTAAAATTTTTTCTTATTCCTATGGTACTTGGTCTTATTAAAACATTGGTCGGTAGTAGCAACGATCGCCTCCTTAAACAATACCGCAAGGTTGTTTCTAAGGTAAATTCCTTAGAGTCAGACCTGCAGGCTCTCGATGACGAGGCTTTAAAAGCTAAAACGGCTGAATTCAAGGAACGAGTTGCTGGCGGTGAGTCACTTGATGATTTAGCCCCTGAAGCATTTGCGGTAGTTCGTGAAGCAAGTGTACGGGTAATGAAAATGCGGCACTTTGATGTTCAGATCATGGGGGCATTGGCTCTGCATCAGGGCAAAATTGCTGAGATGGGAACGGGTGAAGGTAAAACCCTCACGGCTACTTTAGCTGTTTATTTAAATGCCTTGTCTGGTAAAGGCGTTCATGTAGTGACCGTGAACGATTATTTGGCAGAGCGCGACGCCGAGTGGATGGCAAAGATCTACAACTTCTTAGGACTGAGTGTCGGCACGAATTTATCGCAGATGGACCACGAAGCCAAACAAAAAGCTTATGCATCTGACATCACCTACGGTACAAATAATGAGTTTGGCTTTGATTACTTGCGCGATAACATGGTGCAAGATATTGCGCAACGGGTTCAGCGAAGCTTGTCATACGCTATTGTGGATGAGGTGGATTCCATCTTAATTGATGAGGCACGAACACCCTTAATTATTTCTGGTCAGGCAGAAGACCATACCGAGCTGTATGTAAAGATGAATGCTTTACCCAGCTACCTCGACCCCCAAGTGGGCGAGGAGAAATCTGATGGCTCTGGCGTAATAAAACCGGGTGATTATTGGGTCGATGAGAAATCGCAACAGGTCTACTTAACTGAACGTGGCCATGAAAAGGCAGAGCAAGTTCTGGCTCAAATGAGTTTGCTCAAAGAGGGTGATTCTTTATACGCCCCGCAAAATATTAATTTGATGCATCACCTCTACGCAGCATTGCGTGCCCATTCTTTATATCACCGTGATCAGCATTATGTGGTTCAGGGTGGTGAGGTCATCATCGTGGATGAGTTCACTGGTCGCTTGATGCAAGGACGGCGGTGGTCGGATGGTCTTCATCAGGCCGTAGAGGCAAAAGAAAAAGTTGGCATTCAGAATGAAAATCAGACCTTAGCGACAATTACATTCCAGAACTATTTCCGGATGTATCAAAAACTTGCAGGCATGACCGGTACCGCTGATACCGAAGCGTACGAGTTTAAGGAAATCTATGGCTTAGAGACTGTCGTGATACCACCAAACCGACCCAGTCAACGACTTGATCGTCAAGACCAAATTTACAAAACCTCACCAGAGCGCTATGCAGCAGTCATTAAAGATATTAAAGACTGTTGTGAAAGAGGTCAGCCTGTATTGGTTGGTACAACCTCAATTGAAAACTCTGAACTTATTTCAACATTGTTGGAAAAAGAAAAACTTTCACATCAGGTCTTAAATGCCAAGCAACATGCTCGGGAAGCTGAAATTATTGCCCAAGCAGGTAGGCCTAAGATGATTACCATTGCAACCAATATGGCCGGACGCGGGACTGATATTGTTTTGGGCGGTAATGTAGAGCGGCAATCGATTTTGATTGAAGCAGATGATTCTGTTGAAACGATAGAAAAAGCCAAACGTATCCAGAAATTGAAAGATGAATGGCAGGACCTTCATGATACGGTTGTTAATGCCGGCGGTTTACATATTATTGGTACCGAACGACACGAAAGTCGACGTATTGATAATCAGTTACGCGGACGTTCAGGACGTCAAGGTGATCCAGGCTCATCCCGTTTCTATCTTTCTTTAGATGATCCTCTATTGCGTATATTTGCAGGCGATCGCTTGCGGGCAGTGATGGATCGCCTCAAGATGCCAGAAGGTGAGCCAATTGAAGCTGGGATGGTCACGCGTTCCATTGAGTCGGCACAACGCAAGGTTGAAGGTCGTAACTTTGACATTCGTAAGCAGTTACTTGAGTATGACGATGTTGCGAATGACCAGCGCAAAGAGACCTATCGGCTTCGTAATCAGATCCTTGAAAGTAAAGATATTGGCGATCTCATTGCCAATTTGTGTGAAGATGTCTTTTCATCGATCGTACGTAATTATGTTCCTGTTGAATCCATGGAAGAGCAGTGGGATATTCCTGGTTTAGAAAATCTGCTTACTAATGAATGGGGTATTCAGCTTGATTTACAGGAATGGATTAACAATGCGGACTCGGTAGAGGATGAGGAGATATTAGCAAAGGTCATAGAGGCTGCTAAGAAGAACTATCAAGCAAAAGAAGATCTAACTGGTCGAGAGTCTTTTGCTAGTTTTGAGCGCTCCGTTATGCTTTATAGCTTGGATAGTCACTGGCGTGAGCATCTTGCTGCACTTGATCGTCTGCGTCAAGGAATTCATTTGCGTGGATACGCTCAGAAAGATCCTAAACAAGAGTATCGCCGTGAAGCATTTGAGCTTTATGCTGAGTTATTGGATGTCATTAAAAATGACGTTATCAAAACAGTATTTACAGTACAGATAAAAAATGCCACAGAATTAGACGAAGCGACTGAGACCATTACCGAGGACCTAGGCCAAGTAAAAGATTTGCAATATAAGCATCAGCAGATAGAAAGTGGTCAGTCCATGCCAGTCGCACAAGTCGAGCATGAAATTACTCCTGTCCCAGTACGTGAAGGGCCCAAGATCGGTCGTAATGACCCTTGCCATTGTGGTAGCGGTAAGAAGTACAAGCATTGCCACGGAAAAATTGCTTAATTTAGAGTTTGCCGTTCTAATTTAACCATGGCAGTTAATCTCCCACTTCCCAATAAAGATGAGCTCAAGCCAATTAAGGGCTTGAAGCTTGGTATTGCAGAGGCTGGTATCAAACGTGCTAACCGTAAAGATGTATTAGTAATTCGTTTGGTACCTGGTTCAAGTGTTTCTGGAGTATTTACTCAAAACCGTTTCTGTGCTGCCCCAGTTCAGCTTTGTAGGGCTCATCTATTAGAGCGTAACCCCATTGAAGCCTTGATTATTAATACGGGCAATGCCAATGCAGGAACTGGTAATGAGGGCTTGCGGCGCGCACAACAAACATGTGATGCCTTGGCTCATGCCTTAGGTATTAGTGCCGAGCAAGTCTTACCTTTTTCAACGGGGGTCATTCTTGAGCCTCTGCCGGTAGAAAAAATTATTACAGCGATACCCAAGGCAATTACTGCATTAAAAGAAGACGATTGGTATGCAGCAGCAGAAGCAATCATGACCACCGATACCCAGCCCAAAGCCGCATCACTCACCATTCAAACTTCAACTGGACCGATCGTCATGACCGGAATATCTAAAGGTGCTGGCATGATTCAGCCTAATATGGCAACGATGCTTGGCTTTATTGGTACCGATCTCAGTATTGATGTGGACTTGCTGCAAGAACTTACTCGTGAAGCGGCTGACTTATCGTTTAATGCAATTACGATCGATGGCGATACCTCGACCAATGATTCCTTCATTGTGATGGCAACAGGACAATCGCCTGTTCGTATTCAGAATAAATCAGATCCTTCCTATAGCGCATTTAGAGAAGGTTTAATTTCCTTATCTCGCCAATTAGCAAAGATGATTGTGCGCGATGGAGAGGGAGCTACAAAATTTATGACCATCCGGATAAAGGGTGGCAGAAATAGTGCGGAGTGTAAGCGTATAGCCAAGTCGATCGCACATTCCCCCCTAGTAAAAACAGCCTTTTTTGCAAGCGATCCAAACTTAGGTCGGATTTTGGCAGCTATTGGTTATGCTGGGGTGGACGATTTAGACAGCACTAAGGTTCAGCTTTGGCTAGGAGATGTCTGGGTTGCTAAGGATGGAGGACGTAATCCTGAATATAAGGAGGCCGACGGCCAAGCGGTCATGAAGCAGGCAGAGATAACCGTAACGGTGGATTTAGGCCGAGGTAGTGTAGAGGAGACGGTCTGGACCTGTGACCTTTCGCATGAGTATGTTTCTATCAATGCAGACTACCGATCTTAATAATCATTGTATTTACTACTGAATAAGGCTAGTCACGGTGAACGATAAATTAAATCGCCTTCTTGATCATCTTGAGACATTCTTACCAACACCTCTTATGGAGCAGGATTGGAAAAATGCGAAGGCATTTCGTTGGCAAAAGCGAGACAGTATTTTTGGTAGCATTGGATTTTTAAAGCCCGTTAAGCATTTATCAGATATCTCATTTAATGACCTTAAGCACATTGATCGCCAACGCGATGCAATCATTGAAAATACACAGCATTTTGTCCAGAAGAGGCCTGCAAATAATATTCTTTTGACCGGTGCGAGAGGAACAGGTAAATCTTCTCTCATCAAAGCATGCTTGAATCAGTTTGCCAGTCAGAATCTACGTCTCGTTGAGGTAGATAAAGACAACTTGGCAGATCTACCCGATATTACGGAACTATTAGCAGTGCGCCCAGAACGTTTTATTGTATTTTGTGATGATCTCTCTTTTGAGGAAGGTGAGTCAGGCTATAAAGCCATGAAGTCTGCCTTGGATGGCTCAATCTCGGCGCAAGTGGATAACATCTTAATCTATGCTACCTCGAATCGTCGCCATTTATTACCAGAATACATGAGCGATAACGAGTCCTATGTGCATACAGAGGATGGCGAAATCCATCCGGGTGAGGTTGTTGAAGAAAAAATATCCCTCTCCGAGCGCTTTGGTTTATGGCTATCGTTTTACCCTCCTAGACAAGAAGAGTATTTAGCAATTGTCTCTCATTGGCTGTCTCATTTTGGGCTTAATCCTAAGGAGATTGAGGCGGCTCGTTCCGAAGCGCTAGTATGGGCTCTAGAGCGTGGGTCTCGTTCAGGCCGAGTAGCGTGGCAGTTTGCAAAATACTGGGCTGGGTCACACACGTCAAAGAAATAAAATTAGTTAATGACAGTTCGGTCACGACCAATCGTTGAGGTCGCTGTTGGGATTCTGCTAAAGGAAGGGCGGGAGGTCTTGATGGCAAAACGACCAGATGGAAAGCCTTATGCTGGGTATTGGGAGTTTCCAGGAGGAAAATTAGAAACGAATGAGTCAATGGTTTCGGCTCTTTGTCGGGAGCTTAAGGAGGAGCTTGGAGTAACAATATCTCTAAATCCTAATGATTTTGCTGAGCTATCAATCTTGGAGCATGACTATCCGCATGCGTATGTACGTTTGCATGTGTGTTTAGTAAAACAGTGGAAAGGTGACCCCGCTGGCTTAGAGGGTCAAGAATTAGCCTGGCAATCGGTATTTGAGTCAAGGCTATCTGTTGACCCAGTTTTACCAGCTGCATGGCCGATGATTGAATGCCTACAGAATTATTTACAACAGAAATAATTTAAAACTGACAGAATGTTAGCTTAAATGGAATATCTTGATTAATCAGTGTAGGTTTAAGATCGCGATCACACTTGAGAAGTCGAATCGATACTAAATATTTATTAGCACTAATTTCTGCAAAGAGAGAGGGATCTTCCAGGGTAATACGCATTAATTGATAAACTTTACCGGAAGGTGCCTGCTGGAAGGAACCTTGATGCGCAAGTACCTCTCTACTTTCTCCAGACTCACGCAATAAGCGCAAAAACAAATGACAAGACTCTTGCCAGGCAAGCATTGGATAAATAAATTTCTGCAATAGCTCACGACGTGATGTTACTGGGCTATGGCGCCATGCATAAAATCCAGGAAGGTCAATCGGACTCGTACCCCCAGGAGTATGTAGCCGAGTACGAATTGCATTAAGCCATTCATTATCGGCAATGATTGCATTGGGTTTTATAACCGAGCTATTAATTTGTGAAGCGGCATGCTCAAGCTCGCTTAGGGTGGCTAATAATTTATCTTGATCGACCTCCTTGGATGACTTGAGGCTATTCAAGCCAAACTTTTGACGATCAAACTCTTTCAATAAGAGGGCTTTAATATCACCACGCGCGCTAATGTCAGCAAGTTCAAATAAGGTAATCAGAGCATTGTGGTGTAATTCGGCATCATCAGACCTAGCAAAATGATTGAAGCGGTCAAATAAATACTCCAGCCGAAGCATGCTTCGCACAAGTTCGTTAAAGGGGTATTCGTAAATGATCACAGACTTTTATTTTATGCTCACCCGAGCCAAAAAACTACAAATCCAGCATTTTTTGGTGTAGCAAGTAAGCTTGGGCCTCTAAGGCAAGGAGATCTCCCTCGTTACTAAGGACAGTGTCGGCAATGGCAAGACGTTCCTCGCGGCTGGCCTGAGTAGCCATAATTTGCAGTATTGATGGCCGATCTAGTTGACTGCGCTCCATAACCCTTTGGATCCGGAGCTCGTCGGAGCAATCAAGTACTGCAATATGATCAAGATTATCTATCCAGGCCCCAGACTCCAACAGAAGGGGAACCACAAAGACAATATAGGGAGCTTGCCTTTCAATGGCCTCTTGTGCCAGACGGATTGTTTCTTCACGAATTAAGGGGTGGGTAATCCCCTCCAATGTTTTTTTGGCAATTGTGTCTGTAAAAACATGTTGACGCATTTTGGGGCGATTTAAGGATCCATCATTATTGAGATAGTTAGCCCCAAATGTCTGCGAGATTGCCGCCATGGCAGAACCATCGGGGGCAGTAATTTCATGAGCAATATGATCAGTATCAACTACAGCGGCGCCGAGTTTGGCCAAAAAATGAGCAACACTAGACTTGCCCGAGCCAATCCCGCCAGTAAGGCCCAAGAATGGAACCTTATTTTTTAAATCAATGAGTTGAGGAATTGGCTTGACCATAATACTTCTATGATGCCAGCAATTACTAAGAAAGGACCAAAAGGAAATGCATGACCACTCGATAGCTTGTGCTGGCGAAGCCAAAGCAAACCTCCAATAATTCCCAATAGGGAGGCGATTAATAATATAAAAGGTAAGGTTGCAATACCAAGCCAAGAACCTAAGGCGGCGAATAATTTAGCATCACCCATACCAAGTCCGTCATGATCTCGTAGTTGACGGTAAATCTGATTGATTAAATACAAACTAGAGTAAGCAACAAGTCCACCTATCCAAGCTTCTGTGGTTTCGCAAAATGCGTAAGGGGTCAAGGTGTTGGTAAAAAGACCCAAGAAAATGAGGGGATAGGTTACTTTATTGGGCAACAAAAAGGTACGCAAATCAAACCAGGCTAAGTAGAGCAGAATTAGTATTAGCCCAGAACGTAAAAGAGAATCTATCAACATTAAATAATTTTACCGATAGAAAAGATCGGTAAATATAGGGCCATTAATAATCCGCCTATTATTAAACCTAAAAAAAGAATTAGGATAGGTTCCAAACTTTGCTGAAGTATGGCTAGTTGATGTTTTAGTTCATAGTCTAGCGATTGATGACGGCTATGAAGCATTTCAGTGAGAGCCCCTGTTTTTGCACCAATACGCAGTAAATATTTAGTTTCCGTATCAAAGAAACGACTATGAGGATCACAGCGCTCAAGGGCTTCTCCTAAATCCCAGCCCTGTGACAGTTGTTTAAACAAATTAGCACTCAGGTCATGGCTTAGCCAATGGTTAGACGATTGGGCAGTTATACGAATAGCATCTAGAGCGCCAAGTCCAGCCTCCAAAAGATAGGCGAGATTACGACACCATGCCATTTGAGCGGATAAATGAAATAAGGTGCCAAAATACGGCAAAGTAAAGAGATGGTGATCACACCACTTTTGTACAGATAAAGATTTAGTCCATACAAACGCTAATACTGCAAAGAAGATTGTTACAAAAAATAAAATGAGTCCAATGTTACTTTCCAAAAATCGTGCCAATGAAATTAATAATTGTGTAGAAATGGGAAGTTCAGCCTTAAAGTTAAGAAAGATATCTTCGAAACTAGGGATTACCCAGATCATCATGGCTAAGATCATTAGGAATGCAGATCCCAATGTGATGCAAGGGTAGGTAAGCGCTTGTTTCATTTGACGGTTAAGCGATTCCTGTGCCTCTAATTGCTTACTAATTAAAAAAAGCGATTGAACCAATAGACCAGTTTTTTCACCAATTGCAATCAAGTTAATACAAATCGGATTAAATCGATCTCGGTGCTTAGAGAGACTAACTGAAAGACTTTCGCCTTGGTTTAAATTAAGAATGATTGCGTTTAAGAGAGACCTCCAGTTTTTAGGACAGCATTCCAGCATTAAATGCAGCGCATCTAAAAGAGCCAGACCAGCTGTCAACAAGCTTGCAAGCTGGCGCATCAAGAGTATTTGATCTCGATTCGAGAAACTTCTCAGTATCATGTAAAGATCTCTTGAATGATGGAAGAATCATTAATAATCCCTTTTTGTTCAAGAGCTTTGGCATTCTCATACATAGAAGTGAAGCCTTCTAATCGGGCAATTTTTTTAATTTCTGATAGTGGCAGATTATGTTGAATCCCAGCGCCTAAGGCATTTGTAAATTCCAAGATTTCATGAACTGCAATGCGACCGCCTATAGGATTGAGATCAATCCGTTTGACTAAACGCTGAGAGCTAATGAAAAGAAGGGTATTCGTAATAGCGTAGCGATCAACCCCAAGATTTGCTAGACGGTCAATGCAGGAGAGAGCATTTCGGGTATGAATGGTACTAAGAACCAGATGACCTGTTTGCGCGGCAGTGATTGCTAAGGCTGCAGTTTCACGATCACGAATCTCTCCAATCATCATTACATCAGGGTCTTGACGCAACAGCGCCCGAATAATGACTCCAAAATCAAGTCCAGCCTTAGGGTGATAGGCCACTTGATTGACTCCCTTTAGGCAAATTTCGATGGGATCTTCAACTGTGTAAAGATTGCGACCCTCTTGATTCAGATGGTTAAGAAAACTATATAAGGTTCGTGTTTTACCGCTGCCGGTTGGCCCACATACCAAAATTAAGCCATGGGTTTGATTAAGAGCTCGGTACACAATTTGACCTTGTAAATCAGTAAAGCCAATATGATCAATATTCAATTCATGCGCTGAGGTATTCAGGAGGCGGATAACAACTTTTTCTCCAAAGAGGGTGGGAATTGTAGAAACTCGACAATCAATAATTGGTGAACTTGGATTGAGAGAGATCTGAAGACGGCCATCTTGGGGTACGCGTTGTTCAGCAATATCAAGTTTGGCTAAAATTTTAATTCTCGCGATGAGGCGTATATGCTCGTCCTTCTGGTAATTTTGATAGCGTATAAGATCACCATCAACCCGCAGTCGAACACAACAACTCTCTTTGAGAGCCTCTACATGAATATCGCTCGCACGAGCATTAAGCGCAGCAGAACAAATCTCCTGCCATAAATAAATGATACGTTGATCGTTTTCTTCGAATGGCTTAGGAGACTTGGGGGCGGATGTATAACTTAACCGATCCAAGAAACTACTGCTCAGTATCGTCGGGTAAGGGTTTTAAGAGTTTGACAGTCTTGATTCCCTGATCATCAAAGTGAATAATCTCCATCACAACTCCTCCTACCTTAACGCTGAGGTCGTGATCAGGGATTTCTTGTAATTCTTCTAAGATTAGTCCATTCAATGTTCTCGGACCATCCACCGGAAGATGGAGTCCAAGAAGGCGATTGAGCTCGCGAAGATTAGCTCCGCCATTAGCTAAATAAGTACCATCTTTAGACCATTGATCTTGTGATAGGAGTCCTGGAAAAGAAGTAGTGAACTCTCCAATTAACTCTTCCACAATATCTTCAAAGGTAAGAAGCCCTTGAACACTGCCATATTCATCAACAACTAGACTTAGACGTTGACGACTCTCTTGAAAAAATTGCATTTGTTGCATGACCGGCGTGCCTTCAGGAACAAAGTACGGATCATTGAGTAACTCTCGAAAGTCCTCATGAGTTAACTCTTCATTACCCAATAACGATAGAGCTTTTTTAACAGAGAGAATGCCAATTATTTTCTCGGGATCACTGTCGCATACAGGTAATTTATTGTGATAGCAGGTCTCTAGTTGTCCAATGACCTCATCGATGGGACGAGATAAATCTAAGATCTCCATCTTGGCTCTTGGCGTCATCACATCATTGACAAGAATATGCTCCAGACTAAATAGATTAAGCAAAATATTTCGATGCTGCTTTGAAATAAAGTGACTAGACTCGAGGACAAGACTTCTTAACTCCTCAGCACTCATTGTTTGTAAACTCGCCTCCTTTTTATTGAGGCCCATGAGTCCCATTAAGCCTGATACAAAGGAGTTCACAAGCCATAACAAGGGCTTGAGAATGATGGTGAGAGGGTAAATAACCCAACCAATCTTGGTGGATATTTTTTCAGCAAAGGCTGCGCCAATAACCTTAGGGGTGATCTCACTAAAGATAATGATTAAAAAAGCAATTGTTAGGGTTGCAATGGAAAGAACAAGACCATTTGTACCAAATAAATGGAGCGCTATACCAGTGACCAGAATCGGCAAAATGGTATTAATTAGGTTATTGGCAATTAGTAATACGGAAAGAAGGGTATCAAGCCGTTTTAGCAATTTTTGAGTAAGCGCCGCCCCAGCATGACCGGCATTAGCCATGGCGCGAAGACGGTGCCGATTACTAGCAACCATGCTGGTTTCTGCCATCGAGAAAAATCCAGATAAAGCCAGCAAAAATACCACTAAGGCTGCTTGTGCCCATAGGGGCCAAGACTCAAAGAATGCGTCCATTGAAGCTTTCAAAAAAGGTACAGGAGATCAATATAGCAAATACCGATTTTTCTAGCTATTGGGGCAGATTGTTTTTACTGTCAGATTAAGATGACAGGTATGACTAGATCTAATGATCAGCACCCTATTTTCCGTGAGCAGTGCGTCATCGCATCCCCCATTGGAAAGCTTGGAATTACCACCCAATTGGTAGATGGCAGCTTGATGATTTCTGAGATTAGCTATCTTGCCAAAGGGGTTAGAGCAATTTTTCCTCAAAATGATTTAGCAAGGGAGGCAAAAGTGCAACTGGAAGCTTATTTTGATAATCCATTTTTTAGGTTCAATCTTCCGCTCAAGCCGCAGGGCACTCCATTTCAGAACCGTGTTTGGACTGCAATTGGTGAAATCGAAGCGGGTAAGACAGCTACCTATGGAGCTTTAGCTAAGAGGATCAAGAGTGGGTCACGTGCCGTTGGCGGGGCATGTGGCGCAAATTTTTATCCGCTTGTAATACCTTGCCATCGAGTTTTGTCAGCGAATGGCTTAGGGGGATTTATGCAGCAAGGCGGTGTAATCGGTAGGCATTTGGATATCAAGCGCTGGCTCTTACATCACGAGGGAGTAATTATTACGCTTTGAGAGCTCCACTTTGAAGGCGAAAGAAAAGTCCCATTACGAAATTACTGTGGACGGCAATTTTGGTAAAGATATAAAAACGACTTACTTGGGGACGCGTAAGCTTGACCTCAGCACCTTCCTGAAATTGGTGACGTCTGGCTATTTGCCTAAGGGTAAGTACGGCAAGCCCAAACGCCAAGAAACAAAATTGACGAATACCAGGCTCTGATTTTGGAATGCAGTAGATATAGCGCAAGGAGTCTTCTAATTTTTGGTGGGCGATCACTAGTAACTCGGTTTGATCAACACCCTTGGGTTTCCAGGACACTCCTCGTAGCTGATCCTCGGGAGAGTCTTTAAGAATATTGGTCATTTGTAGGGCCTGACCAAACGCAATGGCTAAGCTCTCCTTACCGGAGATGGCCTTTGCAAATGCAGCTGAGTGCAGTGCAAAAACAGTGGTGAGCATTTCTCCTACAACTCCGGCTACAACATAACAATACTTTTCAAACTCTTTGAGATCCTCTAGGCCTGCTTGATTCTGGCGCACATGAAAATAGGACATTCCTTCCGACATGATTTGTACACATTGAGCGACTGCATGGCGTTGCTTCTCGTCAAAGCTTTGTAGAACACGCAAAACCCTTGGGATATTTTTAATCAGATCTTTTTCATCATGATTAGGATGGTTAAGCAGGGCCATTAAAGACTCTTTAACAAATTCTTCTGAATAACTGGGATCAAGTACAGTTTTGACAAATAAAGTAGAGAGTACTTGCTTTGTTTTTGGGTCAATACAAACAGCATCCTCAATCGTATCAACGATGCGACATAAGAGATAGGTATTGCCAACCACCTTTTCTAAATTGGCGGGTAATAGCGGAATAGTGAGTGCAAAGGTTCTAGAAACAGATTCAAGAATTGCGCGTTGATATAGCTCATCGTGCGCTAGTTGATTAAAAGAGGAGGGGTCGTTAATACTCCGAGGCATGCTGTCATTATGTCAAACTGTTTTACAGTGAGCTGTCTTTTATGTGGGTTGAGCGATATTGCTTATGGCGAATCACGCTCTTGACCGTGAGGAATTTTGGGAGACAACAAAGAACCGAGTACCATTCCAATAGCGCTAGCAACAAGCCCAAGCAGTTGGGGCTCTACTGGCTCCTCCACCCCAGTAATCTCTAGAACGATCCAGACACCCAAGCCAAAAGAAATTGCTAGTAAAGCACCAAGATTGCTGGCCCTTTTCCAAAAAAGCCCCGCAACCAAGGGGACAAACGCACCTGCTAGGGTAATTCGGTAGGCATTCTCAACCATTGTATGAATTCGGGCATCGGTCACGATGGCGTAAAAGGTAACAATGACAGTGAATATAAAAACAGTGACTCGCGTTGCCAATAAAAACTGCTTATCAGACATGCCAGGAGAGAAACCTTTCAGAATATTTTCAGTAAAGGTAACTGATGGCGCTAATAATGTGCCTGAGGCAGTACTCATAATGACCGAGATGAGTGCGCCAAAGAAAACCACTTGGATGAAAAATGGCATGTGATTCAGAATGAGGGTGGGTAAAATCATTTGGGAGTCTGCAGCCAGAAATTTCTGAACCATAGCAGGATCAATCATGTTGGCTGAGTAGGCCAAAAAGAGGGGTACTGCTGCAAAAAAGAAGTAGGCAAAACCGCCTAAAACCGTACCCCAAACTGCGATCGTTTCATTCTTGGCAGCGTTGACCCTTTGAAAGACATCCTGTTGCGGAATAGAGCCCAGTGCCATTGTAAGTAAGGCTGCTGTCCAGCTAAGCATATCTAGCAGGTCTAGCCTTGGAAGGAAATCAAACTTGCCCTCAGCGCTGGCTTTTGAGATGACCGAAGCAACCCCTCCAGCCTGCTCAGCAGCATTGCTGGCAACCAATAAAAGTCCGATCACAATCACAATCATCTGAACTAGGGTGGTGAGAGCTACTGACCACATGCCGCCAAATAAGGTGTAGATCAATACAATCCCCGCGCCAATGAGCATGCCTTCTTTGCTTGAGATTAAATCATTAGAGAGAACATTAAAGGTAAGTCCAAGAGCCGTAATTTGAGCTGATACCCAGCCTAGATAAGAAACAATGATGCAGATCGACAGTAATAACTCAGTCTGGCGGTTATAGCGAATTCGAAAGAAGTCGCCCAGAGTAATCAGGTTCATTCGGTAGAGCGGACGAGCAAAGACAAGCCCAAAGAGAATTAAACAAATTGACGATCCTAAGGGGTCTGAGATTAGCCCCCGAAAGCCTTCTTCCAGAAAAGTCGCTGAAATACCAAGAACGGTTTCAGCGCCAAACCAGGTTGCAAAGACCATTGCCAAGATAAAGACGATGGGAAGATTACGCCCCGCAGTAATGTAGTCCTTGGCACTATGAACCTTGGTAGCACCATAAAGACCAATACCTATCGAGACAAGCAAGTAGGCGATAACTAACCAGAGAAGCATCGCAAGCTCCTTTTGCTATTACTAATCAAGTTTTTAGGGATAGGCATACCAACCATATGGGCCAGAATCTAACTATCCCTGATTATAGGAGGGGATTACTTACTGGGGATTGACGCACCCCAACATGGCAGCCCAAAAAGCGAATACCCTCAGAAAATATCGTACTATTATCAGAAATAAAGGTTTCTATATAGCGAGGGTTGTTTATGAAGATTTGTATTATTGGCGGCGGCGGTGCAATCGGGGGGTATTTGGCAGTACTTTTGGCAAACTCTGGCAACGAAGTGACAGTCATGGCGCGCGGCGCTACCTTACGAGCTATTGAAGAAAGGGGCTTGGCGCTAATCAGCGATGAGCATCCGGAGCCAATTATTGCCAAGGTAAAGGCGGTTGAGAATCTTCGTGGCCTACCAAAGCAGGATGTAATTATTTTGGCTGTTAAGGCACATCAAGTGGAGCCAGTGATTGATGACCTCGTATCGGTCTTAAGTCCCGAAACGATTTTGATCCCCATGCAAAATGGTATTCCTTGGTGGTATTTCCAAAAACTAAATAGTAAATACAAGGATCATGCAGTTGATACAGTCGATCCAGGTGGCGTAATAATGCGTGCAATTAGCCCTGACAATATCATTGGTTGTGTTGTCTATCCAGCAACGATCACCCAGGGCCCTGGCGTTATTCGTCACGTCGAAGGCGTACGCTTTCCCTTAGGCGAGCTCGATGGTAAGAGCAGCGAGCGGATTCAGAAGATTTCTGATGTGATGGGCGCAGCTGGATTTAAGTCTCCAATCTTGGACGACATCCGCGCAGAAATTTGGTTAAAGCTTTGGGGCAATCTGACGTTTAATCCAATTAGCGCTCTAACGCACGGCACCCTTGAGGGGATTTGTCGTTATCCCTTAACAAAGGAATTAGCTCGCAACATGATGGCTGAAGCTCAGACAATCGCAGAAAAATTAGGCGTTACATTCCGGGTGGATATTGAACGCCGCATTGCAGGAGCAGAAAAAGTTGGCAAACACAAGACCTCGATGCTGCAAGATCTTGAAGCAGGTCGTTCTTTAGAAATCGACGCGCTTCTAGGATCCGTGATTGAATTGGGAGAGATTACTGAGACACCTACACCTTGTCTAAATACGGTTTATGCATTAACGAAATATTTAGATCAAAACGTGCAAGATGCCAAAGGTAGCCTTGTGCTCCCAGTCGCTGCAGGTTACTAAACGAGGATTTTATTCAAAGCGGTTATCAAGGCGTCCAACACCATCAATGACAATACTGACGTTACTGCCTGGTTTCATGGAGCCGACCCCAACAGAGGTTCCACAGGCAATAATGTCTCCTGCGTCTAATGTCATGTCTTGAGAAATCAGGCTGACTAATTTGGCAGGTGAGAAAACAATATCGCTCATGGGGTAGTTTTGGCGCTCTTGATCGTTGAGGATTGTTTTAATACTTAAACTCATTGGATCAATATCAGTGCTAATGACTGGCCCAAAGACCCCAAAGGTATCGAAATTTTTCGAGCGGGTCCACTGAGCATAGCCTGGGTTACGGTTTAGAATTTCAACGGCAGTGACGTCATTGACGCAGGTATAGCCAAAGATGTGTTTAGCGGCATCTGCCTCACTCACTCCATGACAGCGCCCACCAATCACAATGCCCAGTTCACCTTCGTAAATAACCTTACCAGTGTACGAGTTGGGAACCCGTATCGTTTGCCCCGCCGCAAGATACGAATTACTTGATTTGAGAAAGTAAAGAGGCTCATCGGGAACGGTATGTTCTAGCTTTGTAACTAGAGCATGAAAGTTATCCACAAGGGCTAAAAATTTATTAGGTACACAGGGAATATCAATGAGGACCTCTTTGAGTTTAAGGTACTCACCGGTCGCACGAGGGTTTTGAAATAGATCGCCGCTATAAACTGCAATTTGGTCCCCTTGCAATTGTCCAAACCCAGAATTACCGGTGTGCCGATAACGTAACCATTGCGCCATAATAAGATGCCTCCAAAGTAATAATTACTAAGATCTTATCAAGGACTTAAGCGTTACCCTCCAAAACATGACAGAACTCTTCTTTGCACCCGAATACGATCAGCCTATTTCGTATATTCAGCGCACTCGATCGTATTACCTTGCTTTGGGATATGAAAAGCCTTATGTTTGGGCGCACTATACCGATGTTCCCTTTGCTCCTCTTCAAAAACCTCTTCAGAATTCAGTTATTGGCTTGATTACAACAGCCGTTCCTTTCAATCCATTAAAAGGGGATCAAGGTTCGGGTGCAGCATACAACGCGAGTGCTAAGTTTTATGAGCCGTATACCTTGCTAAGCGATGGTGACCCTGATCTTCGCATTGCCCATGTAGGCATTGATCGTCAGCATGCCAATATGGTGGAGATGGCATGTTGGTTTCCACTGGAGGTGGCAAGGCAGGCATTGGATCGGGGGCGGATTGGTAGATTGGCGAAGCATTTTTATGGTCTGCCGACTAATCGCAGTCAGCGCCACACCCTCGAAATTGATGCACCCCTTATCTTGGCTAATTGCATAGCGGATGCGGTTGACATTGCTATCTTGATCCCAAACTGCCCAATTTGCCATCAAAGTATTGCCTTATTAGCGCGCTATCTGGAAGAAGCCGGCATACCGACTGTCATTGTTGGTGCTGCTAAAGACATCATTGAATATTGCGGTGTTCCGCGTTTTGTATTTAATGACTTTCCCCTTGGAAATGCTGCAGGGCGTCCAGGGGATCCTAAATCTCAAAATGCTATTTTTGAACTTGCCTTAAAGCTTTTGGAGCAAGCCCCAGGGCCCCGTGCCACGATCCAGACAGAATTTCTTTGGAGCCATGATCCGAGATGGAAATTGGATTACATGAACATTGAACGCTTATCAAACCAGGAGCTTGTGAAATTACGTCTTGAGGCTGAAGCCGCTCGATTGACCGCAAAGGAGATTCGGTTAAATACGGTTGGGAAGTAGTGGTCGGAATGAGAGGATTCGAACCTCCGACCCCCTCGTCCCGAACGAGGTGCGCTACCAGGCTGCGCTACATTCCGATAATGAGTATTTTATCCCTGACGAATTAAGGAGTACTCACACAGAGCGCGCAAGGAATCACTCGCAGCATTTTTTGGGAAGTCTTTGATAGTTTCTAGGGCAAGAGCGACTTCTTTGCGAGCAGCCTCTTGGGTATATTCAAGCGCACCAGACTCTTGTATACCTTGCAAAATCTGCGCAAACACATCATCGGGTAATTCATCATTTTGAGAGATCGCCTCTCTTGCAAGCAGACTTTGTTCGGGACTTCCTTTTTCCATCAGATAAATTAGAGGTAGGGTCGGCTTACCTTCACGTAGATCATCACCGACATTTTTACCCATATCTTCTGGGTTGGCGGTGTAATCTAGAAGGTCATCCATGAGTTGGAAGGCAGTGCCAATATGGCGACCAAAAGCTGCGGCTAACTCACGTTGGATGTCGCTGGCTTGCGCAATGAGAGCACCAAGCTCCGCTGAGGCCTCAAATAATTTGGCTGTTTTGTACCGAATCACCTGAAGATAGCTTGATTCATCGACTTCGGGGTCATTCATATTCAGAAGCTGTAATACCTCGCCCTCCGCAATCGTATTGGTTGCATTAGAGAGTATTTGCATGACCCGAATGTCATTTGGCGCAACCATCATTTGGAAGGCGCGCGAATAAAGAAAATCTCCTACTAAAACACTGGCGGCATTGCCAAAGGCAGCATTCGCAGTTTGTTTGCCACGGCGCATGGTGGATTCATCGACAACGTCATCGTGCAATAGTGTGGCTGTATGAATGAACTCGACAACAGCCGCTAGCTCCAAAGCATGGGGAATCTCTTTGTTATACCCTAGGGCCTTGGCAATCAATAACAGTAGAGCTGGGCGGACGCGCTTGCCCCCAGATTGGATGATGTAGGCTGCGATTTGGTCGATCAAAACCACTTCAGAAGCTAAACGGCGCCGGATTACCTCATCCAAAGCCTTTAAGTCAGGGCTAATGGGGGCCAATATTTGGCCTAAGTTATTGTTTTTGACAGTATTATTCATCCAAGATATAATACTTGGCTCGGCTCCAACTCACCGATTTCCCCAAAGTAACTCGTTTCTTTGGGCGTTTTATGGTGAAACCAGTCGATTTGTATCTTACTTATAGTATTTTTTGAGAGGTTTAACCATGTACGCGGTCATAAAAACCGGTGGCAAACAATATAAAGTTGCTGCTGGCGAAAAATTGAAAATAGAACAGATACCGGCGGACATCGGCAGCGATATTACTCTTGACCAAGTTCTCGCCGTAGGCGAGGGCACGTCGCTCAAAGTGGGCGATCCCTTGGTAAATGGTGCCGCTGTGATGGCTACTGTTGTCTCCCAGGGACGTCACGATAAAGTGAAAATCTTTAAGATGCGTCGTCGTAAGCATTATCAAAAACATCAAGGCCATCGCCAGAATTTCACTGAGATTCTGATTAAGTCGATTAAGGCCTGAGTTTAGGAGAAAAATATGGCACAGAAAAAAGGCGGCGGCTCAACACGTAACGGACGCGACTCAGAATCAAAACGTTTAGGCGTTAAGGTTTATGGCGGTCAATCGATCCATGCTGGCGGCATTATTGTTCGTCAACGCGGCACCAAAGTACATCCTGGTACCAATGTTGGTATTGGTAAGGATCACACGTTGTTTGCATTGATTGATGGTCAGGTCGAATTTGGTGTGAAAGGGGCTTTGAAGAAGGCCCAGGTTTCAGTCTTGCCTCGCTCTTAAGCGGCCTGACTGAGATTTCTTTCAACTAAGTTAATCAACAGGAATGGGCCTCGCAATTAGCGAGGCCTTTTTTATTCATGAAATTTATCGACGAAGCAAAAATTGAGGTCATTGCTGGCGATGGTGGCGCTGGGAGTGCCTCTATGCGGCGCGAGAAGTTCATTGAATTCGGTGGTCCTGATGGTGGCGATGGCGGCCGTGGCGGCAGTGTTTATGCGATTGCCGATCGGAACATTAATACTCTAATCGACTATCGTTATTCAAAAACACATTTGGCAAAAAATGGTGAGCCAGGTCGAGGCGCAGATTGTTATGGTCGGGCTGGCGATGATATTGAGTTACGGATGCCAGTAGGAACAATCATCACAGATTTTGAAACTGGTGATCTTATTGCCGACTTAACGAAGCATGGCGAACGCCTATGTCTTGCAGAGGGTGGTGTAGGCGGCTGGGGTAATATTCATTTCAAGAGCAGCACTAATCGTGCACCTCGCCAAAAAACGAATGGCAAGCCAGGAGTTCGCCGTAAGCTAAAACTTGAACTGAAAGTATTGGCTGATGTCGGCTTATTGGGGATGCCCAATGCTGGCAAATCGACCCTCATTACAGCAGTATCAAACGCGAGACCTAAGATTGCAGATTATCCATTTACAACCTTACACCCCAATTTAGGTGTGGTGAGAGTGGGCAGTGAACGCAGCTTCGTGATTGCAGATATTCCTGGTCTTATTGAAGGAGCTGCGGAAGGCGCCGGCTTGGGGCATCGCTTCCTGCGACATCTGCAACGCACGGGCGTGTTATTGCATTTAGTGGATGTTGCACCGTTTGATGAGAATGTGGATATCGTTGCCGATGCTAAAGCCATTGTGAATGAGTTGCGCAAGTATGATGAGGCGCTTTATCAAAAACCCCGCTGGTTGGTACTCAATAAGGTCGATATGCTCCAGCCTGAAGAGCGCCAAAAAGTGATCAAGGATTTTCTGAAGGGCTTTAAATGGTATGGCCCTGTTTTTGAGATATCAGCCCTCAATGGTGAGGGTTGTGACCGACTTTGTTATGCCATTCAGGATTATTTGGATGGTCTTCGTAAAGCACGCGATTTAGAGGAAGAAAGGGCAGAAGACCCCCGATTTTTAGATGAACAATATGGCAAAGATGGATTGGTATGAGTAAAAGTATTGCGGGTGTAAAACGAATCGTGGTCAAAGTAGGTTCTACTTTGGTGACTAATAATGGCGCTGGTCTTGATCGTGCCGCGATTGCAATGTGGGCCGAGCAGGTCAGTATTTTATTGAAACAGGGCTGCCAAGTTTTAATGGTGAGCTCAGGGGCAATTGCTGAAGGAATGCAACGTTTGGAGTGGGTTAGCCGTCCACACGAGATCCATCAATTGCAAGCAGCTGCCGCGGTCGGGCAAATGGGACTGGTGCAGGTTTATGAATCGTGTTTTGCAAAATTTGGTGTACATACTGCCCAAGTTTTATTAACAAATGCCGACCTTGCGAACGCAGAGCGCAATGCGAATGCCAAAGCAACCTTGCAAACGTTGTTGAGTTTAGGGGTGGTGCCGATCATTAACGAGAATGACACCGTTGTTACGGATGAAATTAAATTTGGGGATAACGATAGTTTAGCCGCTCTGGTGGTGAACTTAATTACTGCAGATGCGCTAGTAATATTGACCGATCAAGGCGGTCTCTACAGTGCCGACCCTCGAAAAGATAGTAAAGCAACTCTGATCAGCCATGCCCGCGCAGGTGATCTACAGTTAGAGGAAATGGCTGGTGGTACGGGAAGTACTTTAGGCAAAGGCGGTATGTTAACCAAGGTACTCGCTGCAAAAACAGCTTTACAAACTGGCGCAAGTACGATCATCGCTTCAGGTAAAGAATCGAATGTATTAGTACGGCTATATCAAGGTGAATCGATTGGTACTTTGTTGAGTAAATAACTATTGGGGTATGGGAGTTAGGCCAGTAAAGTTATTTGGGTCTAATGATTTCAGAACTTTAGAGAAACTTTTCTCTTGAGTGGCCAAATTACAAAAAGCACCCTTTGCAAGCGCTGCTTGATATCGATTGGGAACATTATCGCGTATGGGAAGCCATTGACCCAAAGGATTGGTGCGCCACTGCTGATTGGTCTCCAATGTGCCATAGAGACGCCATTGGAAAGTATCGCAACGAATTCCTTCAAAGTAAGTATTTTGTCCACCACTGGGATTGGTAATCACGACGATATAACGTGTAACACCATCATTACCAATTTTGATAGACTCCGTGTCGACTGCAAAAGTAAAAACAGTTGTTTGTGAGACCAAGAACGGCGCTAAATATTTTTTATTAGGCGGATTAAGTGGCAGCGGACTCAATCCTTCCTTAAATACTGTCGGCGCATAGGGATCCGTGCCATCTACTAGCGGATCAGAAAAGCATCCAGCCAAGATCAACGTTAAAGCGATGGTGCAGAGTGAGCGTTTCATAGTGTGTGCGAAGACTCGAATGGCATTCCCCAGGTAAGCTGATGTATTGAAGAACTGGCAGCAATAAAGCGTGCCAGTTCCGAGAGTGCTAATTGGTAAACCTCGCGCTTGAAATCAATCACGGTCTCAAGCTCAATCCAATAAGGGTGCCAGCGCCATGCATCAAATTCAGGATGAGCAGTAGCTCTGAGTTGGATCTCATGATCCTGACCGAGCATGCGAAGTAGGTACCAAATTTGTTTTTGACCTTTATAGCCAACACGCTGATTACGATTGACAGTTTGGCGCCGCATAAATTCTTCCGGGACGTCATAACGGATCCAGTCACGAGTCCGCCCCAAAATATCGACATGGTGTGGGAATAAACCAACTTCTTCGTGTAGTTCACGATACATTGCTTGTTCAGGGCTTTCGCCATGCTGTATTCCGCCTTGCGGAAATTGCCAGGAGTGTTGTCCTATGCGCTTGCCCCAAAATACTTCATTACGAGCATTGAGGAGGACAATCCCGACATTAGGTCTGTAGCCTTCGCGGTCGAGCATAATCGTACCTTTGGTCCCCTAATCTTTAATCCTTTAAAATCAACGTTTTATTATAGCTACTCATGAAAGCATCACAAACCTTTCTTGCAACTCTTAAAGAGGCCCCAGCCGATGCTGAGGTCGTGTCCCACCAACTGATGGTGCGGGCTGGCTTAATTCGTAAGCTTAGTGCCGGTATTTATAACTATCTCCCCTTAGGTCTCAAGGTAATCCGCAAGGTTGAAAACATTATTCGGGAAGAAATGAACCGTGCAGGGGCGATCGAACTTTTGATGCCCATCGTGCAGCCGGCAGAGCTATGGCAAGAAACAGGCCGTTGGGAAAAAATGGGGCCAGAGCTCCTGCGTATTAAAGATCGTCATGAACGTGATTTTTTGATCCAGCCAACCTCAGAAGAGGTCATCACAGATTTGGCCCGCACTGAAATTAAGAGTTACAAACAGCTACCAGTAAATTTTTATCAAATTCAGACGAAGTTTCGGGATGAGCGGCGGCCTCGCTTCGGCATTATGCGTGGCCGTGAGTTCAGTATGAAAGATGCCTACTCGTTTGATCGTGATGTGGAGGGCTTAAAACGCTCCTATGCCTTGATGTTTGATGCGTATGTCCGTATCTTTCAGCGAATGGGCCTTCGCTTTCGGGCTGTAGCAGCTGATAACGGGGCCATTGGTGGGTCTGGTAGCCAAGAGTTTCATGTGATTGCAGATACGGGTGAAGATGCTATTGTGTATTGCCCAAATTCTGACTATGCAGCCAATCTTGAGGCTGCAGAGTCTCTTGCCTTAATCACTAAACGTGCATTACCAAAAGAGACAATCCAGAAGGTTTCGACCCCTGAGCAAAAGCGCTGTGAAGATGTTGCCCAGTTTTTAAAGATTCCATTGACGCAGACCGTTAAATCCCTGGTGTTGGCAGTTGATCAAGACTCTGGCCCAGCTAAGTTATTCATGCTTTTGCTTCGCGGTGACCATGAGCTTAACGAAATTAAGGTCAATAAAGTGCCCGGTTTGGCAGCATTTCGGTTTGCCAGCGATGAGGAGATCAAAACAGCTTGTCATTCCCCAGTTGGTTATCTAGGCCCAGTTGGCCTTAGCCCAGCGATCCAAGTGCTTGCTGACCGGACAGTAGCGAATATGTGCGATTTTATTTGTGGCGCTAATGAAGCGGGCTATCACTTGACCGGCGTGAACTGGGGCCGTGATTTACCAGAACCGGTTGTGGCCGATATTCGGAATGCGGTCGTAGGTGATCCTTCGCCAGATGGCAAGGGAGCCTTGGAAATCTGTCGTGGAATTGAAGTGGGTCATGTATTCCAGTTGGGAACACGATATTCAGAAGCAATGAAGTGTGCTTACCTTGATGAGAATGGTAAGTCGCAGCCGATGGTGATGGGCTGTTATGGAATTGGTGTTACGCGTTTACTGGGCGCCGCGATTGAACAAGGTCATGATGAAAAAGGTATTCTCTGGCCGATCTCGATGGCTCCTTTTGAGCTTGTGATTTGTCCAGTGGGCTATGACAAGTCGGAGATGGTCCGACAGGCAGCTGATGAGTTGCATCACCAATTAGAAAACGCTGGAATTGATGTGGTATTGGATGATCGTGGCGAGCGCCCTGGGGCAATGTTTGCTGACTGGGAGCTCATTGGGGTGCCTTATCGCCTCGTCATCGGTGAGCGTAGTTTGAAAGAGGGCAATGTAGAGTTCCAGGGGCGTGGTGAGAGTACAGCTCAGTTAGTGCCTGTGAATGAAATCACAGAGAAGGCTATTTCGATCATTCGGGCTGCAAAGGACAATCTTCTCTAGAGTTATTTTTTGAAAAGTCCGCCGAGCCCTTTGGCGGCACCGCGCGCAGCAAGAGACCCCATCATCTTCGCCATCTTGCCGCCCTTCATTTGTTTCATCATTGATTGCATTTGTTCAAATTGAGCAAGCATGCGATTGACTTCTTGAACTTGGACTCCGGCACCTGCAGCAATGCGTTGCTTACGTTTTGCTTTTAATAAATCTGGCTTGGCCCGTTCTTGCGGAGTCATGCTGTCGATAATGCCTTGCATATGCTTCATTTGCTTATCGGCCATCCCCAAATTGGCTTTGCTCGCTTGCTGAGCAATTTGACTTGGGAGCTTATCCAGTAAATTTGCCATACCGCCCATATTTTGCATTTGCATGAGCTGTTCACGGAAATCACTCAGGTCAAATCCACCCTTTTGAATCTTGCTGGCAAGTTTTTGGGCTTGCTCAACATTGACGTTTTGTTGGGCTTGCTCAACTAAGGCCAATATATCGCCCATGCCCAAAATACGGCTGGTCATCCTTTCCGCATCAAAGGCTTCGAGTCCATCCATTTTTTCAGAAACACCAATAAATTTCATTGGTACACCAGTGATCTGACGAACAGAGAGCGCTGCGCCACCTCGCGAGTCACCGTCTAACTTAGTGAGAATGACCCCGGTGAGTGCGAGTGTTTCATGAAACGCTTTGGCTGTGTTGACAGCGTCTTGACCAAGCATGGCATCAACCACAAAGAGGGTTTCAATCGGGTTTAGATTGGCGTGCAGAGATTTAATTTCTTGCATCATTTGTGCATCAATACCTAAACGACCCGCCGTGTCGACAAGCAAGACATCGTGATAATGACGCTTTGCCCAGTCGAGAGCTGCATCGGCAATATCAGTAGGCCTTTGATCGATAGTGCTTGGAAAGAAATCAGCTCCTACTTGCGCGCTAACCGTTTTTAACTGCTCGATGGCGGCAGGACGATAAATATCACAAGAGACCGTTAATACCTTTTTCTTATGCTTCTCTTGTAAAAACTTAGCAAGTTTGGCGACGGTAGTGGTTTTTCCAGCACCTTGGAGACCTGCCATCAAAATTACTGCTGGAGGTTGAGTGGCTAAATTTAACTTACCACTCTGCCCCTCATCACCTCCCATCATGAGCGAAAGCTCACGCTGCACGACCCCAACTAATGCTTGACCCGGGGTGAGACTGCCAATTACATCTTCACCAAGAGCCTTGAACTTGATTTGCTCCATCAGGCTCTTCACGACGGGGAGAGCAACGTCAGCTTCTAGCAGGGCCAGACGGATCTCGCGTAACATCTCGGCGGTATTGCTTTCTGTGAGGCGTGCTTGACCCCGCATGGTTTTAACCACACGACTTAAGCGGTCGGTCAGGTTCTCTAGCATTTATCGATTAGACTTTCGAAATGACTATTTTAGGTTACTCAGGATTTGGCTGGTTGCCATCCATTCTTTATCTCTTATTGATCGTCGTTTTGGGCTATCGCGACCAAAAACGACCCGAGACCCCATTTTTTGTGGGTTTAGTCCAGACCTTGATATTGATTGTCTTAATCATTCATGGAACCTTATTGCATGATTCCATCTTTAACGGCGATACCTTTGTATTCGGCTTTGCTCAAGACCTTTCTTTAATGGCCTGGGTGGGGCTGAGTTTTTATTGGATCCAAAGTTTCTTTTTGCCCATTTCTAGTTTGCGCTTAATGGCCATCAGTATGGCGATGTTTTGCGCTGTTCTCCCTGATTTGTTCCCTGGATCGGTAATCTCACAGCGCGCAGTTGCTGACCCTTGGTTTAAAGCACACTTTATTGTGGCTACCTTTGCGGTCGGTTTTTTTAGCCTTGCAGCGATGTTAGCGGTGTTAATGCGTTTTCAGGATCGTGCCTTACGCAAGGGTATGGCAAATGGCATGGCGGGCGCACCAACCTGGGTAGAGAGTTTGCCCCCTCTTTTAACGATGGAAAGCTTTTTATTCCGTTTGCTCTACGTAGGTTATGTTTTGTTAACAATGACGGTCTTCTCGGGACTATTTTTCTCGCAAGAGCTATTTGGTAAGCCCTTAGTGTTTGATCACAAAACAGTATTTGCTCTTCTCTCCTGGGCTTTATTTACTGGGCTCGTAATTGCTCGTATCCGGGTTGGCTTGCGAGGACCAAGTGCGGTTCGCTGGGTCTTGGGCGGATTTTTTGCCTTATTGTTGACTTATGCGGGGACCCGTTTTGTTGCTGAAGTTATTTTGCAGCGAGTATAGCCTTGCTTAAGTGGGCATTATTATTTTTAGGTCTAGGGCTTGCCTATTGGTGGTTCATCGCTAAAAAGAAGAATAAGAATCGGGCTGCAGATAACCAGATCAAGCAAACAGAACCGACCACCGCAAAGCCTCAACAGATGGTCTCCTGTTCGTATTGCGATCTTCATCTGCCCCAAAACGATGCGCTAGCCCAAGACGGGCGTTATTACTGCTGTGCAGAACACCGCGATAGCATTAGTCAAAAAGGTTGGTGGGGTAAAGCGCAGTGGCGCGCATCCACAAATTTTGATGAGCGACCCGAGGGTATTACCGTTGATTTGGCTGTAATCCATCACATTAGTCTTCCGCCTGGTCAATTTGGAGGGCACCATATTATTGATTTCTTTCAAAATAATTTGGATCCTGCGGCACACCCCTATTTTGAGCAAATTGCCAATCAAAAGGTATCAAGTCATTTCTTGATTGATCGGAATGGCAAAACGACGCAATTTATCTCTCTGCATAAACGCGCGTGGCATGCAGGTACATCCCAATTTTTTGGACGGGAGAAATGCAATGATTTCTCTATCGGTATCGAGTTAGAGGGTGATGGAGATGTTTTTTTTACGAACGAGCAATATGTAAGCTTGGCTGAAATGATCGGTGTTTTGCTGAAGAAATTTCCGGATCTTCGGTTTGCTGGGCACAGCGATATTGCCCCAGAACGTAAGACGGATCCCGGCCCATCCTTTGATTGGGCGCGTTTAACAAAAATAGCAAAGCTATCAGAAGAGAGATTGCCCTTTGGCGACTCTTCACGCTAAGTATTAGTTCAAGGGGTAAGCGTTTGCTTACATAGTATTCAAGGTAATTGCATTTTTGGAATTAATAGGGAAATTACCAATAAATTCTGACATAAAAGACTTACCAAATTTAAAATATTTGCCTATACTTAGTACCTAGGGTGCTGAAAAACTACTACATCTAGTGTTTTTCCATGAATTTTGCCTTTTTTTAATCAATACATATATATAGCAGGAGCAATATGACCTTTGCCGACCCACAAGCTGTAGGCCAATCTAGTTCAGTCAATCCAGGCGGTCTTGGCTCGGGGGCTAATTTGACTCAAACCCCATCGGCAAATTTTGTAGCCGGCGGCGTAGGATTGGCTCAAGCAACTCAGCTATCAGACTACAAAATTATTCGACGCAATGGTTCTGTAGTCGCTTTCGAGCCATCCAAAATTGCAATTGCTGTTACAAAAGCCTTTTTAGCAGTGAATGGCGGTCAAGGTGCCGCATCTGCTCGAGTTCGTGAACAGGTCGAACAGTTAACCCAGAGCGTGGTGCGCGCTTTATTGCGTAGTCGGCCTAGTGGCGGTACTTTTCATATTGAGGATATTCAAGACCAAGTTGAGTTAACCTTGATGCGTAGTGGTGAGCACAATGTTGCTCGCGCCTATGTTCTCTATCGTGAGAAACGCAATCAGGAGCGCGTGGCTCAGCAAAGTGCAAGCCAAGATCAATTAGCGGACGCTGCCTTACCCGTTGTTCAGGTCAGCGATAACGGGGTTAACAAACCCCTCAATGTTGTTGGTCTCAGAACAGTGCTTGAGGCTGCCTGTGAAGGCTTGGGAAATCACATTGATGCTAGTCCGATTATGGGCGAGACCATTAAGAACTTATACGATGGTATACCTATGGCACAGGTGTATGACTCGGCGATTCTGGCCTCACGGACCTTGATTGAAAAGGATCCCGCATACAGTCAAGTGACCGCGCGCGTTCTGATGCATGTGATTCGTAAAGAGATTTTAGGTCGTGAGGTTTTGCAGGGTGATATGCAAGCTGAATATCCTAATTATTTCCCACAATTTATTCGTCAAGGTATTGAGGCTGAGCTACTTGATCCACGCTTGCTTGAGTTTGATTTGGCTAAGATCTCATCTGCTCTTAGCGCTGACAGAGATTTGCAGTTTAATTATCTTGGCTTGCAAACTTTGTATGACCGTTATTTTTTGCATATTGAGGATCATCGTATTGAGATGCCCCAAGCTTTCTTTATGCGGGTGGCGATGGGTCTTGCCCTCAATGAGCCCGAGCGCGAGCGTCGTGCCATTGAGTTCTATGAAATTCTTTCCACCTTTGACTTTATGTCGAGCACCCCAACCTTGTTCAATTCTGCTACTTTACGATCACAGTTGTCTAGTTGCTATTTGACAACCGTTGATGATGATTTAGACGGTATCTACGAAGCACTTAAAGAGAATGCATTGTTGTCGAAGTTTGCAGGTGGTTTAGGTAACGACTGGACGAATGTGCGCGCTCTAGGAAGTCACATCAAAGGCACAAATGGTAAGTCACAGGGCGTGGTGCCATTCTTAAAGGTCGTTAACGATACAGCCGTTGCGGTCAACCAAGGCGGTAAGCGCAAGGGTGCAGTTTGTGCTTATTTAGAGACCTGGCACTTAGATATTGAAGAGTTCTTGGAGTTGCGTAAGAACACGGGTGATGATCGTCGTCGCACCCATGATATGAATACCTCGAACTGGATTCCAGATCTGTTTATGAAGCGGGTGATGGAGAATGGAGATTGGACCTTATTTTCCCCTTCAACCACTCCAGATTTGCACGATAAGTATGGCAAAGCCTTTGAGCATGCCTATGTTGCTTACGAAAAGCGGGCAGAGGCTGGTGAGATTAAGCCATCAAAGAAGGTGCCAGCAGTTCAGATGTGGCGCAAGATGCTGGCCATGTTATTTGAGACCGGCCATCCCTGGATTACCTTTAAGGATCCTTGCAATATTCGAAGCCCCCAGCAACATGTCGGTGTGGTGCATTCCTCGAACCTATGTACCGAGATCACCCTGAATACCAACGAGACTGAAATTGCAGTTTGCAACTTAGGCTCGGTGAACCTGACCGCCCATATGACCACCGATGCAAATGGACAAATGGTTTTAGATCACGCCAAGCTCAAGAAGACCATTCAAACGGCGATGCGAATGCTCGATAACGTGATTGATATTAATTACTATGCCGTTGCTAAGGCGCGCACCTCAAACATGAAACACCGCCCAGTCGGTTTGGGCATCATGGGCTTCCAAGATTGCTTGCACATGCAGCGTATTCCCTATGCCAGCGATGCCGCCGTGAAATTCGCGGACACCTCGATGGAGGCTGTTTGCTACTACGCCTATCAGGCATCTAGTGAGTTAGCTAAAGAACGCGGTGCCTACAGTAGCTATCAGGGCTCTTTATGGGATCGCGGCATTCTTCCCCAAGATACCCTCAAAATGCTTCAAGATGAGCGTGGTGGCTATGTAGAAGTGGATCAGTCCAGCACCATGGATTGGAATACATTACGTGCCCAGATTAAGCAGCATGGGATGCGCAACTCAAATTGCGTAGCGATTGCCCCAACCGCAACGATTTCAAACATTATTGGCGTTTCTGCTTGCATTGAGCCAACTTTCCAGAATTTATTTGTTAAATCCAATCTTTCGGGTGAATTTACGGTTGTGAACGACTATCTCGTACGGGATCTAAAAGATCGTGGGCTTTGGGACGAGGTGATGATTGCTGATCTTAAGTATTTTGATGGCACTTTATCGAAGATCGACCGCGTCCCACAGGATTTAAGGGATTTGTATGCGACAGCCTTTGAGCTTGAGCCCAGTTGGCTGGTTGAAGCCGCTTCTCGCCGTCAAAAGTGGATCGACCAGGCGCAATCCTTAAATATTTATATGGCCGGTGCTTCAGGTAAGAAGCTAGACGATACCTATAAGCTGGCTTGGTTGCGTGGCTTAAAGACCACCTACTATCTGCGGACTATGGCTGCTACGCACGTAGAGAAGTCAACGGTTGCAACGGGTCAGCTGAACTCTGTTTCAAACGGCACAGAAACAGCATCTGCATTGGCGGCCGATGGGCCTGTATGCACCATGCGTCCAGGCGACCCTGGATTTGAAGAATGTGAAGCGTGTCAGTAACCCTTACTGAGATTGAAGTAAATAGAAAGAATTAGGAGAAGATTATGTTGAACTGGGACGAAGAAGTAGCACCTGCATTAGCAAAGACTGGCTTTGCTCCGCCCCCATCGATGCCTGTACCTACAGCGCAACCGCAGTTAGCACCTGTTCAAGCGGATAGTATTGCCGTGGCACCGCCTGCACAAACCATTAAGCCGGTTACAGATGCAATCGAGCGGCGTGTAAACGTAGCGGATAAGCGTGTAATTAATGGCACCACCGATGTAAACCAATTGGTGCCATTTAAGTACAAGTGGGCTTGGGAAAAGTATCTGGCGGGTTGTGCGAACCACTGGATGCCACAGGAAATCAATATGAATCGTGATATCGCCCTCTGGAAAGACCCGAATGGTCTTACAGAGGATGAGCGCCGAATCATTATGCGTAACCTAGGCTTTTTTGTAACAGCTGACTCCTTGGCAGCCAACAATATCGTGCTTGGTACTTATCGACAGATCACTGCCCCAGAGTGCCGTCAGTACTTACTTCGTCAGGCTTTTGAGGAGGCGATTCATACGCATGCTTATCAATATATTGTTGAGTCTTTGGGCCTTGATCAAGCCGAAATCTTTAATGCATACCATGAAGTTCCTTCGATTCGGGCGAAGGATGAGTTCCTCATTCCCTATATTGATGTACTAACGGACCCTGCTTTTAAGACTGGAACTTTGGAAAATGATCAAAAACTGTTACGTTCCTTGATTGTTTTTGCCTGTGTGATGGAAGGTTTGTTCTTTTATGTTGGTTTTACGCAAATCCTTGCAATGGGTCGCCAAAACAAGATGACTGGTGCAGCAGAGCAGTATCAATACATCCTGCGTGATGAGTCAATGCACTGTAATTTTGGGATCGATTTGATTAACCAAATCAAGCTGGAGAACCCACAGCTATGGACTTCTGCGTTCAAAGACGAGATTCGTAGCATCTTCGAAAAAGCAGTTGAATTGGAGTATCGCTATGCCGAGGATACGATGCCAAGAGGGGTGCTTGGATTGAACGCCCCGATGTTCAAAAGCTACCTCAGATTCATTTGTAATCGTCGATGTATGCAAATAGGACTTGACTCCATGTATCCAAATGAAGAGAATCCTTTTCCATGGATGTCAGAAATGATAGATCTGAAAAAAGAGAGAAACTTTTTTGAGACCAGAGTAATTGAGTATCAAACCGGTGGCGCGTTAAATTGGGAGTAAGCAAAACCTAAATTAGCGCCCCGTCCGGTAACCAAGGAGATTGGACGGTTGATTAGTATTCGAAGTCGATTAAAAAAGGCAGAAATGCGAAAACCCTGCATGCAGGGCGATTGGATCTCTTTCCCCGTTTTTTCCACCCCATTTAAAAAGCCGCTTCCTGCAAAGGTTGTGGCTTTTTTTCCAAGATTCATTAGCGTGCAGCACCTAGTTATAAGCCGCGCGCCGATGAATAGCTCGCTCGTTTCCTGGATGGCGCCGCAAGGTGCACTTCAGAGTAATGGTCGGGTTTTCTTAAACAGTAGTTTGTTCTAATCCTCACGTGAAGGAGAATCACTATGGCAATCGCCAAAAAGAAGTCTGCTGCAAAGAAACCAGCTGCTAAGAAAAAAGTAGCTGCTAAGAAACCAGCTGCCAAAAAAGCAGCTAAGAAGCGCCCAGCTGCCAAAAAAGCAGCAAAGAAGCCAGCCGCTAAAAAAGCAGCAAAGAAGCCTGCTGCTAAAAAAGCTGCTAAGAAAAAAGTAGCTAAAAAGCGTCCTGCTGCTAAAAAGAAAAAAGCTGCCAAGAAAAAGCCTGCTAAAAAAGCAGCTAAGAAAAGGCCTGCTGCCAAAAAGAAAGGGGCTTCTGTAAAAAAGCCCGCGGCTAAGCCCGCCGTTGCTGTTCCAGCGCAAACCACGCTGAATCCGGCTGCGGCTTGGCCTTTCCCTACAGGCAGCCGTCCCTAAGCGCAAGCTGAACGGATAGTTGAGGTAGTTCGAATGGGGTCCTTCGGGACCCCATTTTTATGGCTTAAATGGAATAGCCAAAAGCGTCTTGAAAATGCATCATGATCTCTGAGCGAGAAAGCTGGTGATTTTGGGGGCCTTGGTGAGCAATTTTGATTGAACCCATTAGGCTGGCAAGTCTGCCCGTTGTTTCCCAATCCAATTTATTTTCTAGGCCATAGAGAAGTCCACCACGGAAGGCATCACCACAACCCGTTGGATCAATCAACTTTTCTGGCTTTACAGCTGGGATGGCAATATTCTTACCATCCGCATAGATTTGCGCCCCTTGTGCCCCTTTAGTCACAATAAGCGCCCTCACTTGCTTGGAAATTTGCTCTAGCGACAAACCAGTTCGCTGGCAAAGCATCTCACCTTCATAGTCATTCACAGCGACATAGCTAGCGAGTTTCACTAGGTCGAGAAGCTCTTGTCCATTAAACATGGGTAAACCTTGGCCTGGATCAAAGATAAACGGCACACCAGCTTCCGCAAATTGGTGACAGTGCTCCCACATGCCAATACGTCCATCCGGCGCTACGATGCCAAAGTGCGCACGAGAGCGATCAAGCGTACTAAGACAGTCTGCTACGCGGTTGAGGTGGGATTGATTCATGGCACCGGGATGAAAGGCAGTTATTTGGTTATTGGCCATATCGGTCGTGATCATGGCTTGTGCAGTAAAGGCCTCATCAAGTTTCTTGACATGCGAGCGGTTCATGCCAAGATTATCTAAGCGCTGTAGGTAAGGGTCGGCATCTGCCCCTACCGTTGCCATTACTAAAGGCTCACCCCCGAGTAATTTGAGGTTGTAGCCAATATTGCCTGCACAGCCACCAAATTCTCGACGCATACTGGGGACCAAAAAGGCTACGTTCAGAATATGAATTTGATCGGGCAAGATCTGATCTTGAAAACGACCTTCAAAGGTCATGATGGTGTCGTAGGCAATGGAGCCACAAATGATGCTAGCCATAAATACTTTCTGTCATGGATTGGTGGGAGATTGAGTGGGATATGCTACACGCAGGCGATAGCCTGCGGCATTCGGGGGAATTTGAAGCGGGATTGATAGGTTAAATGCCTCCCCCGCTGATGCGCCGGTCAATAAAAAATCAGGATGTGAGCTCTGCCAGGTCTTCGGAAGCCACTCATCGGGAGAAAGAAGTATGCGGGCAATGGTTTTCTCATCCGCATCGGTAAGGATCAGCTCGAGGCCGGGTATGGCAACAGGCACAGCTAAACGGTTTTGCAGTTCGAATTGAAGTAGGGACTGACCGCTAGGAAAACTAGAATCCAGTTTTTTTGCATCCTCAATTCCCAAGTTTGCCGATAGAAAGCGCCACGCCTTGAAATCAGCAACTGCCTTGCGATCGCACGGAATCCATTCACACAAGAAGTTATTGATCGTTTGAGCAGTTTTAAATGCGCTCCATCTGATCGAATGAGCATCACTATCCATGCTTGGGGCAAGAGCGTGAAGTATTGGCATACGCCAAAGTGCGGTGACAAATGGATAAGCAATCAAAAGTGCAATAAATCCAATTAATAATTGTTTTTTGATATCCCACGGCTTCTTTGATACAGCATCCATTGAAGGTAATGTGCTCAGTACCGCATTTTGGGCTTGAGAGGTCAATTTACCGCTTAGACATACCCAACCCTCATGACTGCCCCAGATAGAGAGTTGTAGGCTGTTTTGATAGCTTGCAATCACCTCATCTGCTTGACGCTCTAGTATTCCGGATAAAACAAGTTGACCACCAGGTTTAAGTCTGGCAATCAGGGCGGGTGCAAGAATTTGTAATGGATTAGCCAAAATATTTGCAATCACCACATCAAATACTTGGCCACCAATCGAACTCTGGATATTGTCTGGTAACTCAAACCGAATCCGCGTTTGGTTTTGTTGCGCATTGGCTCTCGCCGATTCAATTGCTTGCGGATCAATATCTGTTCCAAACACCTCTTTAAATCCAAGTTTGTGCGCTGCAATCGCTAGAATTCCGGAGCCACAGCCATAGTCTAAGAGACTCTCACTATTAAATGCGGATTCTTGACTATATTGCTCTAGCCACTCTAAACAGAGTCGAGTAGTGGGATGGCTACCAGTTCCAAATGCAAGACCAGGATCAACGGCTAAGCAAATAGCGTTTGGAACAGTGGGCTCTTGGTGCCAAGAGGGCACGATCCAGATGCTCTGTCCTACTTGGATTGGCTCAAACTGGCTTTGGGTAAGACGAACCCAATCCTGATCCTCTATAAGAACTTCTTGAGGCGGATTTACCTCAAAGCCTGCTTCTTTGAGTTCTGCGATCAGATCATGTAAGGGCAGATCTAAATCTTTGTTAAAGAGTGCTTTGACGGACGAAAGATCCCATGCTTGTACTTCTGGAGATAGACCTGGCTCTCCGTAGAGAGGGTTTTCATCATACCCACCGGCAGCCGCATCCTCAACCGATATCGAAAGAGCGCCAAGCTCCATTAAGGCGTCACCCAAAGGCTCCGCAATTTCAGCACCTACCGTAAATTGAAGTTCGCGATACGGCATCTAAATTAGAGACTCAAAACAGCATCATTACTTCTTGCCACGAGTAGCAGATTGCTCCTCTAGACGTTGTTCAAGATAATGAATGCTCGTGCCACCCTCAACAAATTTAGAGTCGAGCATAAGCTCTCGATGCAGCGGTACGTTGGTCTGGATACCATCAATCACCATTTCCGAGAGGGCAATCCGCATTCGACGGATTGCTTGCTCACGAGTCGCCCCATAGGCAATTAGTTTCCCGATCATCGAATCGTAGTTAGGTGGCACCATATAGCCGCTGTAGGCATGCGAGTCTACTCGTATGCCAGGGCCACCCGGCATGTGCCAGGACTGAATCCGTCCTGGGCTCGGTGTGAATTTAAAAGGGTCTTCAGCGTTTAAACGACACTCAATTGCATGTCCTCTAAAGACGATATCGCGTTGACGAAAACTAAGTTTTTGCCCAGCCGCAATCTTAATTTGCTCCTGCACAATATCAATCCCAGTAATCATTTCCGTGACTGGGTGCTCAACCTGCACACGCGTATTCATTTCAATAAAGAAGAACTCACCATTTTCGTAGAGAAACTCAAAGGTGCCAGCACCCCGATAGGTAATTTTTTTACACGCATCAGCACAACGCTCACCAATCTTAGCAATGAGTTTTCGATCAATGCCAGGGGCAGGCGCTTCTTCAATGACCTTTTGATGGCGACGCTGCATGGAGCAATCACGCTCACCAAGCCAAAGGGCATTTCCATGGGTGTCGGCTAATATCTGAATCTCCACATGGCGTGGTTTCTCTAAAAACTTTTCCATGTAGACCTCGGGATTACCAAAGGCTCGTCCCGCCTCTTCACGAGTCATGTTCACAGCACTTAAGAGAGCTGCCTCAGTATGAACCACGCGCATGCCGCGACCACCTCCGCCACCGGCTGCCTTAATGATCACGGGGTAGCCAACCCGTTTTGCGCTTGCAATAATTTCTTTTGGATTATCGGTTGGCAATGCACCAGCTGAGCCTGGCACGCAGGGAACTCCTGCTTTAATCATGGCATTTTTAGCCGAGACCTTATCACCCATTAAACGAATGGACTCAGGACGAGGCCCGATAAATGCAAAACCTGATTTTTCTACGCGTTCAGCAAAGTCTGCATTCTCGGATAAGAAGCCATATCCTGGGTGGATCGCTTCAGCATCGGTGACCTCTGCAGCAGAAATAATCGCTGGCATATTGAGATAGCTTTGACCTGAGGGCGCGGGCCCGATACAAACGGCTTCATCGGCAAGCTTCACGTATTTAGCCTCTTTATCGGCCGTGGAGTAAACCACTACGGTCTTGATCCCAAGCTCACGACAGGCTCGTTGGATTCGTAGGGCAATTTCGCCACGATTGGCGATCAGGATTTTGTCGAACATGAATTAGGCTTTACGGTGGATTAGGCGATGATGAATAGAGGTTGATCAAACTCAACCCCTTGACCGTTTTCGCACAGAACCTGTTTCACGATACCTGCTTTCTCAGATTCAATCTCATTGAGGAGCTTCATCGCTTCAATAATGCATAAGGTTTGTCCAACAGTTACGGTGTCACCTACATTGACAAAAGCGGGCGCATCGGGATTAGGTGAGCGATAGAAGGTGCCAACCATCGGCGATTTTTGTGTAAAACCTTGAGTTGCCACGCTTCCTTCAGACGCCACAATAGGTGCAGGGGAGTATGACTCCAATGCTACAGGGGCTGATAACACGATAGGATTTGGGGCTGAGCTAGGCTGGGAATGTGAGCTTGAGCCGGCACGTGTATTGACAATGCGAACCTTGTCTTCGCCCTCGCTTACCTCTAACTCTGAAATTCCTGAGTCCGAGACTAAATCAATTAATGTCTTTAGTTTTCTTAAGTCCATGTTAAACCTCGCGTTGAAGGGAGTTTATCTAGTAGATAGTTGGTGTTGAATCGTATTGAGGGCGAGTTCATATCCGTGAGCACCCAAGCCACAAATAACCCCTATCGCTAAATCAGAAAAGTAGGAATGCTTGCGAAACTCTTCGCGTTGATGAATATTAGATAAATGAACCTCAATAAACGGGATTGCTACACCAGCTAAAGCGTCTCTTAAGGCAACACTGGTATGAGTAAAGCCACCTGGATTAATGATGATGTAAGCAACCCCATCTTTTTTTGCCTTTTGAACGCGGTCAATAAGTTCGCCTTCGTGGTTACTCTGATAGGCCTCTAAGGAAATATCAGCTTCCTGCGCTAATGTGGCTAATTTTTGATGGATATCATCTAAAGTAGCCTTGCCATAAACTTCAGGCTCCCTACTTCCTAAAAGATTTAAATTAGGGCCTTGGATAACAAGAACCGATCGGTTAACAGAATTTTTTTGCATAGATCGCTACAGTTATTGAAAAATACCACCAAATATAGGTAGGAACTAGGGTAAATCGTGTGAGATGAAGTATACCCCTTGGACCATTTGTTTCCCAGAAAAAACCAGTTTTGAGGGTAAATAAGGCCCTAAAGACTAATTAATATTGAATGAGTTCCATGCTAAAAAACACGATCTTTTGTTAAATAGCCTCTTTAATCATCTTTCTTAGCTCATCTTCGGATATCTTGCCTAATTTACTGCCTTTTATATCACCTTTGGGGTTGATGACCACAGTAAATGGCAAGGCACCAGAGGGGTTGCCAAGCATTTTATTGATCTCATTCCCGCCAAGCCCTCCTAAAACAATAGGATAGGAAATAATCGTTGTTTCTATAAATTGACGAATATTAGAGGGTGAATCGATGCCGATGCCAACAATTAACATCTTTTTGGGGTCATATTCACTTTGAACTTTGTCTAGTGCAGGCATTTCTTCAATGCAGGGTGGGCACCAAGAAGCCCAAAAATTGACGACTAGAACCTTATTTTTCCAATCCGCTGTTGAAATTGGCTTTTGGTCTGGCGAAAACCATTCCCTTTCAAAAAGTGCCTTGACAGCCTCTGCGGAGGCGGAGCTAATCCGGGTTTGCCAGTTTGCAAGCAGAGCGCCAGCAGTGGCTGCAATGATGGCGATATTGCCACCGAAAAAAAATTGACGACGGTTCATGGGGCTCCTTGGCTAAAATCCTCGCATGCATATTCATATCTTGGGCATTTGCGGAACCTTCATGGGTGGGATAGCGGCAATTGCTCGGCAAGCCGGTCATGAGGTGACCGGCTGCGACGCTAACGTTTATCCACCCATGAGCACTCAGCTTGAGGCCCAAGGGATAAAACTGATCGAAGGATACTCTCCCGATCAATTACGACAATTTAAATCTAAACCAGATTTATTTCTGATTGGCAATGTGGTGTCGCGTGGTAACCCTCTGTTAGAAGAGATCCTGAATCAAGGCTTGGCATACACATCTGGGCCTCAGTGGCTGGGGGAGCATGTGCTGAGTGGTCAACACGTTATGGCGGTTGCAGGGACCCACGGTAAGACCACTACAACCGCGATGCTAACGTGGATACTAGAATTTAATCAACAAAGCCCAGGCTATTTAATTGGCGGGGTACCTTTAAATTTCACGGTATCAGCTCGTCTTGGAAAGGGCTCCTACTTTGTGATTGAGGCAGATGAGTATGACACAGCCTTTTTTGATAAGCGTAGTAAGTTTGTCCACTATCGACCACATACTGCAATTCTGAACAATCTCGAGTTTGATCACGCTGATATTTTTCCAGATCTTGCAGCGATTGAGACTCAGTTCCATCATCTGGTTCGAACGATTCCCCAAAAAGGTTTGGTGATTACAAATGCCATGGAGCAATCGCTAGAGCGAGTGATTGAGCGTGGTTGTTGGAGCCCTTTAGAGCGTTTTGGAGAAAAGATAGGCGATTGGTCACTGGAAGACCTGCCGAATGCAGATGGTAAATCGGGCGCTGATTTTGCAGTACTGCAAAGAGGGCAAAAATGTGCTGAGGTGCATTGGGCAATTAACGCTGGGGTGATGGGCAAGCACAATCAAATGAACGCACTAGCTGCTATTGCAGCGGCAAATCATATTGGCATTCATCCAGAAAATGCTGCGAAGGCGCTGGCTGAGTTTAAGAATGTGAAACGTCGTCTTGAGTTAATTGGTATTAAGAATCATATTCATGTTTATGATGACTTTGCACACCATCCTACGGCGATTGCTACGACATTGGATGGTTTGCGCAAACAAGTCGGCAAGGCGCGCATTTTGGCGGTATTAGAGCCTCGCTCAAATACGATGAAGTTAGGAGTCATGAAATCACAGCTACCTGATAGTCTTCGCTCTGCAGATTTAGTCTTTGCATATGGTGCTGTTAGTGGGAAGGATGCCTTAGGTTGGGATTTGCAGGAGGCCATAACACCATTAGGTGTGCGCGGTAAAAGTTTTCAGGATCTTAGTAGGCTGGTAGAAAGTATTGGGACAGCGGCAAAGCCTGGCGATCATATATTAGTGATGAGTAACGGTGGTTTTGGGGGCGTGCATCAAAAAATATTGCAGCGTTTGTCAGAATCAGAAATCAAATAATAAAAAGGAGTGGTAATGCGTTTGCGCAATAAAGTAGCTTTAATTACGGGCGGTGCTAATGGGATTGGATTTGCTACTGCTAAGCGTTTTGAAGAAGAGGGGGCGAAAATAATGTTAGCAGACCTCAATCAGAATGCTGTTAAAGAGGCGGCCTCTCAACTAAGACATGCTGAGCCTTATGTCTTGAACGTTACTGATCGCGCTAGCATTCAGACTGCAGTCGATACGATTATTGCGAAGCATCATCATATCGATATATTGATTAATAATGCTGGGATTACTCAAGATGCCCGTCTGGTGAAGATGACCGAGCAACAATTTGATGCGGTCATTGACGTTAATTTAAAGGGCGTATTTAACTGTACGCAAATTGTTATTCCTCACATGCTTGAAGCTCAGAGAGGGTCAATTGTTAATGCTTCCAGTGTGGTGGGTTTGTATGGTAATTTTGGGCAAACAAATTACTCAGCCTCTAAATTTGGAGTGATTGGGTTTACTAAAACATGGGCAAGAGAGTTTGGCCAGAAGGGCATTCGCGTCAATGCAGTGTGCCCAGGTTTTATTGCCACGGAGATGGTGAAGGCAATGCCAGCGAATATTTTGCAAGGGATTGAGCAGCGATCCTGGATGGCGCGTTTGGGAACTCCCGAAGAAATTGCCAATGTTTATCTCTTTTTGGCGAGTGATGAGTCAAGCTATATCAATGGTGTGACCATTGAAGCTAGTGGCGGGATTTCTCTTTAATGCATTTACTGTACGAGGAAGGTGGCGATATTCGTGTGGCTACCGTTTTATCTTCCTCCGGCTCTGGCGAGACCCGGTCGTGGCAAGTAAGCGCTCTATCAGGCAAACATCTTAAGCTCAAAGCAAAAGAGGTATGGCTGGAGTTTGATAATCCTGATGCACCAACCCTCATCACTAATGCAAATGAGCTTGCCAAAACAATTGATTTGCAACTCCTGTGGGATTGCGCTCCTGATCAGGATTTTTTGTTTTCAACGATTGCCAAAGAGTATTTTGGGGATGCGGTATCCACTGAACAGTTTGTAGCTTTAGCGATCGCCTTACAAGGTGCGCCGGTTTATTTTCGGCGAAAGGGGCGCGGTAATTTTATGCGAGCACCACTAGCGCAACTTCAGGCTGGCTTGGCTGCCTTAGAGCGTAAGCAAAAGGAGTTAGAACAACAAGAGGCGTGGCAATCAGACTTTGTAGCAGGCCAAATGCCTGAGCTGCTTCGACCACAGACAAATGCTTTACTCTTTTCGCCTGATAAAAATAGCCTGGCTTTCAAAGCCTTTAGTGGGGCCTGTGAACAAACCAAGGAGCACCCAGCTCAATTAATGATGCGTTGTGGCGCCTTAGATTCGCCCTTGGCCTATCACCATGGAAAGTTTCTAAGACAACATTTTGAGAGAGGGGTAGGATTTTCAGAGGACTTCAATATCGACCCAGCTGCATGGAAAGCTTGCATCGATGGTTTATCGACTGCTCCAGTGCGAGCATTTTCGATTGATGATGCTGGCACCACCGAGATTGACGATGCGTTATCGCTAACCCCGATTGAGGATGGTCACTATCGATTGGGTATTCATATTGCGGCCCCAGGTTTATTGATTCAGAAGGATGATCCCTTTGATCAAGTTGCCCGTCAGCGAATGTCAACCGTGTATTTTCCGGGAGACAAGATCACGATGCTTCCAGACAGCTTTGTCCATTTTTTTTCTTTGGACCAAGGCAAAGTTTGTCCAGCAGTCTCGCTTTATGTGGATATCAATGCGGCAGGCGAGTTATTAGATACAACATCGCAAACCAAAATAGAGTTGGTTCCCATCGAAGCTAATTTACGTTTGGATGACTTAGAAAGCAGGGTTAGTGAGGAGTCTTTAATCAATCCTGGCACCAGCCTACCCTATCAAAAAGAGCTTTGCATCCTTTGGAGTTTGGCTAAGTTTTTAAATGGCAGACGACAGGAGCAGCGGGCCAAAACTGGTTTGCGGGTTGAGCAACTTGGCGTAAGCGATCCCAATGCCTTAGTACGAGACTTTAATTTTCAGATCAGCCCCGATCAAAGCACTGTAGAAATAGTGCCACGACTACGCGGCTCTATTTTGGATTCGATCGTTGCTGAATGCATGATTTTGTGCAATCGTATTTGGGGACAACAATTAGCAGAACATGGGTTGCCTGCTTTATTTCGTACTCAAAAGGGTTGGGGCCCTCAGCGTACGCGGATGCAAACAACCCCGGGACCTCATGAGGGTTTGGGCCTTGATTTCTATGCATGGTGCACATCTCCACTAAGGCGCTATTCTGATTTAGTCAATCAATGGCAATTGATAGCACTTGCTAGAAATGGGGTGACTGCAAAAATAGTAGCGCCATTCTCTCCCAAAGATGCGACCTTGATGGGGATTGCGGCTGATTTTGAGAACGTATATCAACACTATGCTGAGCACCAAGATCGTATTGAGAAATACTGGTGTTTACGATGGCTTTCCCAGCAAGGCTTGCCCAAGTTAATACATGCACGTCATCTTAAAGAAGGAATGTCGCGTCTTGAGCCTATCCCCTTGCATTTACCGATTCCTGAACTGGCCAATCAAGCGAGGATGGCTAGGGCTAAGATTGAGGTTATGGATATTGATCTATTGCAATTGACGGCTGCCGCTCGTTTGGTCGAGATTGAAAGCCCTCCAGACTTAGCCGAGTCCGCAGCCTCTAATGAAATTACAATGGGCTCTTCAGAGTGACTCTCACCATGATGCCTAATTCGCCAGTGCATATTCGCCCCCTATGGGTTGCCTTGGCTGTGTCATTGCTTCTACATGGCTTATTTTTAAGTCACCGTTGGTTTGAGGCGAACGAACAAGAGCGTCGTTTAAATACCCCCTTAAGCGTTGTCTTGGTCAATGCTAGCAGTAAAGCGCCACCCCAGAAGGCACAGAAGCTTGCCCAAGCAGATCTTGATGGGGGTAGTTTGACCATTAATCAAGAGGCTAGTGCGATGCATCGCGCGCGATTGGGCGCAGATGCAAAATTAGAGGCACTTGAGAAACGTCAAAAGCAGTTACTGTCTAAATTAGAGGCTGATAAAAAACAGGCTTTCGGCAAACGAAGTGGGGAAGAGGCCAAACAGATTACAGAAATGAATGCTCTAGAGGCTGAGTTAGCAAAACGTCTTAGCCCCGAGGGACGATTACCACGACGGACGGTGTTAAGCGCTAGTAGCACAAAGACGGTAGCATTTGCGTATTACTACGATGCGATGCGCCAAAAAATAGAGGCCTATGGCAATACATTTTTTCCGCGAGTGCAAGGACGACCCATCTATGGCAGTTTGGTTTTAACGGTGAGCGTTGATGCTGAAGGCCGCATTGCTAGTAATAGCAAAGGACGTGAGGGGATTGAGGTTAGTCGCTCCTCAGGAGTTCCGGAGTTAGATCGTCAAGCCCTTGCGATTGTGCGAGCTGCTGCGCCGTATGGCCCATTTCCCCCGGAGATGCGTAGACAGCTCGATATTTTGGATTGGGTTTCTACCTTTGAGTTCACACGCGATGCAAAAGAGCAATCCGGAAATCGTTTTGAATTAAAGAATGGTGTGAATCGATGAGCTCTTTACCATTTTTGACCCACTTAGAGCCTGATCTTTTCAAGGGTAGGGATATTTACGCTGTTTTTGGTAATCCGATTGCTCACAGTCAATCCCCGCAGATTCATGAACAATTTGCGCGACGTAGCAATCAAGATCTTACCTATGTACGCATTCAGCCTGAGCCCGATCAATTTTCTACGATGCTGTCTGCATTTTTCCAGATGGGGGGTAAAGGAGCCAATATTACGGTCCCCTTTAAGCTCGAAGCCTACGCACAGTGTCAGCAATTAACTCCGCGGGCCAAATTAGCGGGCGCTGTTAACACCATCTGGCAAGAGAATGGTCACTTAGTTGGTGACAATACCGATGGCGTTGGTTTAGTTCGTGACTTGCGTTCTCAAGGTATTGAACTAAAGAATAAGCGCATTTTAATAGTGGGCGCTGGTGGCGCAAGTCGTGGCATCATTGGCCCCATCGCACAAGAGTTACCGAGTAGTTTAATCATTACCAATCGAACTGTTGGTAAGGCCGAAGAACTAGTTGTCGCATTTAAAGAGCTTACCAATTCCATAGCTGTCGATATAAGGGCATGGCCACTCTCCCAACTCGAACAAGAAAATTTATTACCGTTTGATCTTGTTATGAACGCTAGCGCAGCTGGTTTAGATCGCCAAAGTCCACTCAGTGAGTTGGCCGCTAAGTCTGTCTTTCGGCCAAATTGTTTTGCCTATGATTTACTTTATGGCAAGACCACGCCTTTTATACAGCAGGCTCTAGAGCGCGGTTGTCGAGTTAGCGATGGCTTGGGAATGCTGGTTGAACAGGCGGCAGAGGCATTTGTTCTTTGGCGCAAGTTGAATATAGAGTTACTCGATACCCGTATTATTCTTGCGAGCTTACGACAGGTTTAAGCCCCATGCGGTGGCTACTCTATTTCTTAAAATGCATCGTTTGGGGCGTAGTTGCGATTCAGCTTTATTTTGTAGTGCAAATTGCCGCCTGGATCTTTATTAATCCAAGTAGCACTGCTTTTCAGAGGGCAGAGCATTGGCGACTATGCCACCTCAGTCTTCATTGTCCGATTCAGCATCGTTGGGTCCCATACTCACAGATAAGCAATGATCTCAAGCGCGCCATCTTAGTCAGTGAGGATGATATTTTTTTTACACACTCAGGAGTACGTATTGAGGATATGCAAAAAGCATGGGAGAGAAATCAAAAAGCAGGTGCTAGGGTGATAAGGGGTGGTTCTACGATAAGTCAACAACTAGCTAAGAATTTATTTCTCTCCTCAGAAAAAAACTATTTTCGCAAGACTCAAGAGTTGATCATTACGGGATTACTTGAACTTATTCTAACCAAACAGCGCATTCTAGAAATCTACATGAACTCAGTCGAGTGGGGTGAAGGTATTTTTGGGATCGGTGCTGCTACCCAGCATTACTTTATGAGCAATCCTAAAAACATCACCCGTGATCAGGCTGCCTCTTTGGCATCGGCCTTGCCGGCACCAAAATGCTTCGATAAGAGTAAATATTGCAAACGAGGTAGCATTGACTTTAGTGCGCGTCAACAATTTATCTTGGAGGGCATGGACCGAATTGCCCTTCCAAAGCCAAAATAGGAAAAATCAGTAGTTTCGTTGCCGAGTGGATTTTTACTTTAGTTTTTCTTGGGCAGTTCGAAGCGCATCGCGGGTCTTTTGCGCAACCACTCTCGCAGCACTCGCATAATCGTCACCGGAGCTGGCGTACAAAATTGCGCGTGAGGAGTTAATCATCATCCCGATACCTGGACGCTTAGTAATGGCACCAGCCTGGACCGTCGCCTCAATATCGCCACCCTGTACCCCAATTCCTGGGATTAATAAAGGCATATCGCCCACAATCGATCTAACTTTCGCGATTTCTTGGGGATAGGTTGCACCAACTACTAGAGCAATCTGACCAGATTGATCCCATTCTTTCGCGAGCTGTGCCACTTTTTCAAAGAGAGCCTCATGATTTGCAAGATTAAGGTTTTGCAGATCAGAGCCGCCGGGGTTGGAGGTTCTGCAGAGAATGATCACTCCCTTGCCCTTATGTTGCAAATAAGGCTCAACCGAATCCTTGCCCATATAGGGATTGACCGTTACTGCATCGGCCCCATATCGTTCAAAGGCTTCCATCGCGTAGTGCTCCGCAGTGCTGCCAATATCCCCACGTTTAGCATCCAAAATAACCGGGATATTGGGGTACTGGGTCTTCAAGTAGGCAATTAACTCCTCCAACTGGGTCTCAGCACGCTGAGAGGCGAAGTAGGCAAACTGTGGCTTAAACGCACAAACCAAATCGGCCGTTGCATCCGCAATTTTTTGACAGAACTCTAGGGTTGCATGGGGCTTACCGGCTAGAGAAGATGGGAATCGCTTGGGGTCAGGGTCTAGCCCCAAACAGAGCATGCTGCCTTGTGAAGCCCAAGCAGCCTCAATCTGATCCCGAAAGGACCCCCCCTTTTTTGTCAAATGTAATGAACTGTTCATAGTGCATAGGATAAACTAGCGCATTCGTCGGGAGTTCACCATGATCAACTTGTTCGTCCTACAAAATGGCCGTCTATCGCAAGAGCAAGTCGAAGATCGCAATGAACTACTTAAGCACCATAATCCTATTTGGATTGATGTCATCGACCCAGAAGAAGAAGAACTTCTGTGGATCAAAGAGGCTTTTGCAGTTCAACTGCCAGAACTAGATGATTTAGGTGACTTAGAAGCGTCTGCTCGTTATTTTGAGGCAGATGATGGGCATCTGCATATTCGTACCGATTTTTTGTTAGACGAAGAAGATAAATCACGCAACGTGAGGGTGGCTTTCGTCTTAACCAACCAAGTTCTTTTCTCCATTCATGATGAAGACTTACCAGTATTTAGGCTCGTTCGTCTTCGTGCGCGGTTGCGGCCAGGCTCTGTTAGTAATGCCAAAGATGTTCTCCTGGATTTGTACTCAACCGATGCTGAATATTCGGCAGACGCGCTCGAGGAGGTTTATGAAAATCTTGAGCAAGCGGGTAAGCGCGTTTTGTCAGAGACCATTACCGATGCCGATGCCGCAGGTGTTCTAGAAACGATTGCGACCGAGGAAGATACCAATGGCCGTATTCGTCGCAATGTGATGGATACGCGTCGTGCACTGTCCTTTCTAATGCGGAGCAAATTACTCTCGGATGAGCAACAAGAAGAAGCACGCCAGATTCTGCGTGATATTGATTCTTTAGAGAATCACACGGCATTTTTATTTGACAAGATTAACTTCCTGATGGATGCAACCGTGGGCTTTATTAGTTTGAACCAGAGCAAAATTATTAAGATCTTCTCTGTGGTCTCGGTTGCTTTGATGCCACCAACTTTACTAGCGAGTATTTGGGGGATGAATTTTGAGTTTATGCCCGAGGTAAAAGAGACTTGGGGTTATCCGGCCGCCATCATCACCATGATTATTTCTGCAATGATCCCATTAGGGTACTTCCGCCATAAAGGTTGGCTGAAGTCTAATTAAGCTTTACTCACACAGCGTTATTTTCTAAGTATTTGTATTAATTCATTTAGAGCATATGCACAGGCATGCTCACGAATTGCTTGACGACCGCCATCGAAGATTTGAGTACTTGCAATCAAGAGGGCGGGACTTCCTGGAAATTGAACCGCCCATGCAAAGCAAACCATACCAACTGGTTTATTTTCCGTAGAGCCACCTGGTCCGGCAATGCCAGTGATGGCGATACTGGTTTTTGCCGCACTATGGTTCAACGCCCCTTGAGCCATGGCTTTGGCAACCTCTTCACTGACTGCACCATATTGCTCGATGATGGAGGACGATACTCCAATACTTTCTGTCTTAGATGCATTGCTGTAGGTTACAAAGCCGCGATCAAACCACAGGCTTGATCCTGCTTGGGCAGTGAGGTGTGCTGCAAGTAGGCCACCTGTACAGGATTCTGCTAAGGCAATCTTGATGGATGATTTCTCCAAAAGCCCGGAGAGAGTTTGTACAAGTGAAGCAATAGATTGATTCATCAGAAGAGTCGCATCCCCAACAGAATAAGAGCGATTGTAAAAAAAGCTGCCAAGAGATCGTCTGCGATGATCCCAAAACCCTGCCAAATGATTTCTCGCAGTGTATTTACATGAGCATTTCTTTTGAAATACCGGTCAACGCGATTGATGGGCCAGGGCTTGATGGCATCCAAGAAACGAAATAATGCAAAAGCAAGAGCTTGAATTACAAATGACTCAGACCCAATACAAAAAAGAACCAGCCAAAAGGCAATAATCTCATCCCACACAATACTGCCATGATCAGGATAGCCAAGATCTTTGCTGCAAATACCGCAAGCCCAGCAACCATAGACTAAGCCAAAAATAATTACGACCACTATCACTGACTCTGAAAAAAATACTTGCATCACTAAATAAAGAATCCAAGCAAGGAGAGTCCCAGCGGTGCCAGGAGCAAAGCGACTCAGCCCACTTCCCAAGCCGAGCGCGATGGTGCGATTGATGGATCCCAGCATCCAGGCAAATGTGATGGGGGAAGGAGCGGTCATGATTACTAAAAATAGTTACTTAAAATGATCAAAGGATTGCAAAAGAGCATTTGTTAGCCCTGCCCCTAAAAGCTTGCCGTCATGATCAAGTAGAGTAATACTTTGTATATCCTCCTTACTCTCGACCAGTTGGCCAATGCGGGTAAGTGGAATATCGAGATCTTGAGAAATTTCTTGAATCTGAGAGCGATGGCACTGAGGAGCTGTAAAGCAGAGCTCATAGTCATCACCACCTGCCGCTGCACATTGCCGACGAATCTGCGCTTCTTGTTCGTGTAAAACATTCGATATTGGTAAGGAATCAATCCAAACCTCAGCATGAAGGTGAGATGCTTTCAGAATATGCTTGAGATCGCCTAGCAAGCCATCAGAGATATCAATCCCTGCGCTTGCAATACCTCGCAATGCAATACCAAGCTCAATGCGTGGTATTGGTTCATGTAGTCGTTGATTAATCGACCTTAGCTGGTCGACATTTAAATGAAGGCCCCATTCATTGCGAGCATGAGAAAGCGCTAAGTGCGCATCGCCTACAGTACCCGATACCCAAATATCATCATGGTTCTGTGCGCCACTTCGTCGCATACCGTGATTGGAAGGAACGCTACCTAGTGCCGTAATGTTAATGGTCAGTGGCCCTGCACAAGTGTCGCCACCAATTAAGGGGCAATTAAATCGCTCTGCCTCTGCAAATAAGCCCCGTGCAAATGCTTTTATCCAAGCATCATCCATATTGGGTAATGCAAGGGAGAGTGTGAATCCAAGTGGGCTTGCACCCATGGCGGCTAAATCAGAAAGATTGACCACTAGGGATTTCTTTCCTAAGCGGAATGGGTCAGCATCTGCAAAGAAGTGTCTTCCCGATACCAGCATATCGCTAGTGATTGCAATGAGCTCCCCCTCTTTGGGTTTGAGTAAGGCGCAATCATCACCAATACCTAGTGCAGGGGAATTTTTTGGATTTATTTGGGCCATCGCAATTGCCCCCGCCTTAAAAACCGACTCAATGAGGGCGAACTCCCCCATATGCTCTAAGGGGTTTTTTGTAGGGTTTGCTATTCGATCAGACATGGGAACATTTTAGGCGGGGTTTGGTAGATCTCGTTCCAAGCGTGCACGGCCTTAGCTGGGCTGCGCTCAATACCCCTTTCGGAGTAATCCTTTGGGAGGAATAGAATAGAAACTTGAGCAAATATTTAACAAAAATGATTATTGTTAATTGCAACATTTAGAGCCTCCTAGGCCTTAAAAGTAACTTCACACCCATAAAACCCCTCTACCTCTTGCCCGCGGATCACTATGAGTCAGTCTGGAAATAATCCTAATCAAAATAAAGAAGAGCAAATCAAGGCCTTGCGAGAGGCCGCTCTGCAGTATCACGAGTTTCCTGTCCCCGGAAAGATCGCGGTTACGCCAACCAAACAATTAACCAATCAGCGGGATTTGGCCTTAGCCTACACCCCAGGAGTTGCTGCTGCGTGTGAAGAGATTAAAAAAGATCCGGCTAACGCCTTTCGGTATACCGCCCGCGGCAATTTAGTGGGTGTAGTTACGAATGGAACCGCCGTGCTCGGTTTGGGTGATATTGGCCCGCTGGCTAGTAAGCCGGTGATGGAAGGCAAGGCTGTCTTATTTAAGAAGTTTGCCGGAATCGATGTGTTTGATATAGAGATCAATGAAAGTGATCCCGAGAAGTTAGTTGAGGTGATTGCTGCTCTAGAACCTACTTTTGGCGGCATTAATTTAGAGGACATCAAGGCGCCAGATTGTTTCTTGGTGGAGCGTAAATTACGTGAGCGCATGAAGATCCCTGTCTTTCATGACGATCAGCACGGCACGGCGATTGTGGTCGCTGCTGCCATTCTCAATGGGTTAAAGGTAGTTGATAAAGACATTAGTAAGATCAAGCTGGTGACCTCGGGCGCTGGTGCAGCAGCGCTAGCGTGTTTGGAGTTGTTGGTTGATTTGGGTTTGCCCAAAAGCCATATTTGGGTAACCGATATTGTGGGCGTGGTTTATGAGGGCCGAACGGAATTAATGGATCCGAAGAAAGCACCTTTTGCCCAAAAGACAGAAAAACGTACTTTAGGGGAAGCCATTGAAGATGCAGATGTTTTCTTGGGACTATCTGCTGGCGGGGTTCTAAAGCCAGAGATGGTAAAGCGGATGGCTGATCAGCCGCTCGTGTTTGCCTTAGCAAATCCCACCCCAGAGATTCTCCCTGAGGAAGTGAAAGTAGTTCGTCCAGATGCAGTTATGGCTACCGGGCGGACCGATTACCCCAATCAAGTGAACAATGTTTTGTGTTTCCCGTTTATATTCCGTGGCGCCTTGGATGTGGGTGCCACCACCATTACGCGTGAGATGGAAATCGCAGCCGTTAAAGCTATTGCTGAATTAGCACGCGCTGAGCAAAGCGATGTAGTCGCTGCAGTCTATAGCTCTGAGAACTTAGCGTTTGGGCCGGATTATTTAATTCCTAAGCCATTTGATCCCCGCCTGATTACCGTGATAGCTCCAGCAGTAGCTAAGGCGGCGATGGATTGTGGGGTAGCAACTCGACCGATTAAAGATTTTGCAGTTTACAAAGATCAATTACAGCAATTTGTATATCACTCAGGCACCATCATGAAACCTCTTTTTGGCATTGCTAAGAAGATTCTGGCGGAGCAAAAACGGATTGTCTTCTGCGAGGGTGAAAATGAGAGGGTGATGCGCGCGGTTCAAGTTATCTTGGATGAAAATATAGCAAATCCGATTTTGATCGGCCGTCCCTCAGTGATTGAACATCGGATTGAGAAATATGGCCTGCGTATGAAGGTAGGGGTTGATATTGAGATTGTTAACCCTGAAAGCGACGCTCGTTTTAGAGACTTTTGGCAAACCTACTTACAGTTGACAGAGCGTAAAGGTGTAACAGAGTCTTTTGCTAAATTAGAAATGCGTCGTCGTAATACCTTGATTGGCTCTATCTTGCTGAAGAAAGGTCAGGCTGATGGCATGATTTGCGGGACGCTTAGTAACGTCAGTGCTCATCTTAAATACATCGACGAGGTGATCGGACATGAACCTGGTGCGAGTGTTTATGGTGGAATGTCTGGGCTTATATTGCCTAATCGCCAAGTCTTTTTGGTGGATACACATGTCAATATTGATCCTACCGCTGAGCAATTAGCGGCGATTACTTTGTTAGCGGCTAGTGAGATGCGTAAACTGGGTATGACCCCCAAGGTTGCTCTTCTGTCTCACTCCAACTTTGGTTCAAGTGATGCCCCCTCAGCAGTCAAAATGCGTGAGGTTTTAGCCATCTTACAAAGTACTGCTCCCGATCTAGAGGTCGACGGTGAAATGCACGGTGATTGTGCCCTAGACCCTGAAATCCGCGCAGGGGCGATTACGCAGTCAAGCTTAAAAGGGGAGGCTAATTTATTAGTTTTACCTAATATTGATGCAGCCAATATCTCGTATAACCTCTTAAAAACAGCTGCCGGTAACGGCGTGGCGATTGGCCCACTCCTCCTTGGGGTGGCAAAACCGATTCATATTCTTACCCCTGCTGCAACGGTACGCCGGATTGTGAATGTGACCACTTTAGCCGTAGTGGAGGCTGCCAGCCAATCTAGAGGGTTATTCTAAAGAATACTAAGGTTTAGTAAGTGGTTACTTACTTTTAATTTTATGTTATAAATCAGTAACTTATAAAATAAGTACCTGAATTGGGCTTGATTTGAGGGCGGGATAAGGGTAATCTATTACCCATCATGAATATTCTTCCTGAAAACATATCTTCAGCAAGCGTCGAAGACCACAGTCGTGCAGAAAATTGGGACAGAAATGATCAAGCTGACCGGGAATCCTCGGCTGCTAGCATTTATGCCCAAGGTGGTTTGTCTCGTCTTCAGACCTATGCTGCCAATCAAGACCTAGGAAAAAAAGTGACAGCTTCTTGGCGCGCCGCTTTGGCAATGAGAGATGCTGGACCTCCAGCAATGTTGCGCAGTGTGCGCCCCAATATCGTGCAATCAATACGTGCGTTCAGAACAAGCGATTTGGCCGAAGCTGCTAATGAGCTCGGCCAGCATTTTGTCTACGCAGCGTGTACGAATGCCAATACGAAGGGTGAGGTCTTGGAGGCTATTGCCAATGCGTATATGTTCACGAAGCAACAGGCCAAAAATTTTGATCCCTTGTTGGATGCTTTGACTACTTTGGTCGATAAAGCAGGACCTCAGCCCGGCTTTGTGGTGGTCTTGGAAGGACTTCCATGCACACAAAAATTTGATAAGGAAGCCCGCGAGACCTTGCTCGATGTGTTTCGTGATGCAGTTGAGTTCTGGTCCGAACGGCGCGTGCCCTATCGCGTGTTCTATTCCTTCGCTTAAATTTTTCTAAGCTCTTTTTAGATTCCAAACAGTATGAACGGCTGTGATCGCCACGATCCCGGCCGTTTCTGTTCTTAGGGTTCGGGGTCCTAGAGAGAGTATTTGAAAGCCAGCCTGTTGGGCTAAGGCTTCTTCATTGGGAGAGTGTCCACCCTCTGGGCCAATCGCTATGCATATGTCCTCTGGCGCTTGTTGGTGCAAAAATCGCTCAAAGGAGTCATTGGTATTTGGGCTCAGGAGGACTTTGATCTTGGCATTTGTAGCGCCGATGGCATTTTTGTAGTCCTGTACCCCTCCAATTTGAGGAATGATCGTTCGATCGCATTGTTCACAGGCTGCTTCAGCAATAGCGCACCAGTGGGCCAAGCGTTTTTCTGAGCGCTTGTGGTCGCTGTGTAGTCGTAAGACAGAGCGCTCACATTCAACCGGAATGATTTTGGCAACACCGGTTTCAACCGCTTTTTCAATAATCCAATCCATTTTGTCGCCACCCGCCAAGCCTTGAATCAGCTCGATACGATAGGGTGACTCTCGGTGCAAATCCGTCTCAATATGAGTGATTTCAATTTTTCCAGATTGCTTGGAAAGACTTAGTAAGCGTGCTTTTGCGGTATGGCCTTTACCATCAAAGATAGAAAATGAGTCAGAGTCGTTGATCCGCCGCACACGAAGATGATGCGCAAGATAAGTATTAATGTCGCAAATCAATGGTGCTTGATCGGATTGGGCCCAATCACCAGCAAGATAGAACTGTGGCATCCGAAATTAACCCAATCTCTTTTGGTCTACTTCTTCTTGCTACGGCAATTTTTTTTCTGACAATGCCCATACATCGCTAAAGAATGCTCTTGTAATTTAAAGCCAAGAGATTTGGCGATCTCATTTTGACGCTTTTCAATAGCGGGATCGACAAACTCCTCCACATGCCCGCAATCGAGGCAAACCAGGTGGTCATGGTGTTTTCCTTCATTGAGCTCATAGATGGCTCGGCTATCCCCTTTACTGGACTCAAAATGACTTCGTAAGAGGATGCCGGCTTGCTCAAATTGAGTAAGAACCCGGTAGACAGTGGCAATACCAATATCAGAGTCATCCTTAGAGAGCGCCATATAGACTTCCTCGGCACTGTAATGGGAGCTCGGGTTTTGCTGAAAAAACTCTAGAACCTTAATACGGGGTGCAGTCACTTTTAGGCCGATTTCTCGAAGTTCGGCGGGTGAGGAGTTTTGGCTCATAAGGTTTTACGGTCTCACTTGGGCATTGGGCGCTAAAATCAAGTACTTAATGATACGTTGAAGCTTTAGTCCATGCAGATTAGCATCTTTACCCGCCCTGTTAACCATTGTTTGGCTAGAAGCCAAAGGACCCTCTTGGCATGCTTCTTTTGCCTTGTTTTGGGTGCCTGCTCATCGGCTATCGATAATACCCAACGGGCGTGGATGAATAGTATTTTCAAGCCTTATGTGCCTGATGTCGTTCAGGGTAATTTTATTTCTAGTGAGCAATATGCCAGCTTAAAGCTTGGTATGACCCGCGAGCAGGTTCGTCAAATTATGGGAACCCCTCTCATGGCTAGTTACTTTCACGCCAATCGTTGGGATTATGTCTTTGAGTTTAAGCGCGAGGGCGAGACCATTGGAAAGGAGCGCCGCGTCACTTTATTTTTTCAGGGGGATCAGCTAATTAAGTTTGGCGGTGATACCTTGCCTACAGAAGTCGAGTTGGTTGCAGAAATTGATAATTATGCGCGGGAGAGGCGCAGTTTTTGGGATGTTCTGACCGGTAAAAATAAACCTCCGAAGAGGGTGAAAAAAGCAACCCCCGAAACGATGTTCATTAATCAGCCAAGTAACTTACCTCTTCCATCCCCACAGCCAGATGCAATCGTTACACCCGTTAAAAACTAGTGGATAGAGACTAAACTATGCCAATGAAATTTGCGGTTGCCGGTGCTACTGGAAAGATGGGCAAGATGCTCATTGAAACCATTCTGAATGATCCAAATGCGGAGCTAACTGGCGCGCTCGAGCATAGCGCATGCCCACAATTAGGGAGCGATGCCGGAGCATTTCTAGGTAGAGAAACAAAGGTTCAGATTACTGCTGATCTCGTGAAAGGCTTAGCCGGTGCTGAATACTTAATTGATTTCACGAGACCTGATGGCACATTACTTCATGCTGCTGCTGCCCAAAAGGTGGGGGTCAAAATGATTATCGGTACTACAGGTTTTACACCAGAGCAATTAAAGCAGTTACAGAGTACCGCACAATCAATTGCAATAGTCTTTGCCCCGAATATGAGTGTTGGCGTGAATGCGACCTTTAAGATTGTCCAAGTCGCTGCACAGCTGCTTAATCAGGGCTATGACATTGAGATCGTAGAAGCCCATCATCGCCATAAAGTCGATGCGCCCTCTGGTACTGCTCTAAAAATCGGTGAGGTGATTGCGGCGGCTCAAGGCAAAGGCTTGAATGAGGTAGCTGTGTATGCCCGTGAGGGCCATACAGGCCCAAGAAAGAGCGGCAGCATCGGCTTTGCCACCATTCGTGGTGGCGATATTGTTGGCGATCACTCCGTGATTTTTGCGGGTGAAGGTGAGCGGATTGAAATTAGTCACAAATCAAGCAGTCGTCAGTCTTATGCCCAAGGTGCTTTGCGGGCAGCCGCCTTTTTACAAAATCAAACTAAGGGCTGGTTTGATATGCAGGATGTTCTTGGCCTCAAAAAATAACTACATCATTTATAAAACAAATAAAAATTTAGAGTAAGACGCGATGGCAATGAATTATGATTTTCGTAGTATTGAGGCCAGTGCGTATAACGACTGGATCAAGGACGATGTATACCGCGTAACGGAGAATACAAAAAGTTCGAATGGTCACGTAAAGCCCAAGTTTTATGCATGTTCAATGCTACCTTACCCATCGGGTAAGTTGCATATGGGCCATGTCCGCAACTACACCATCAATGATGTGATGGCGCGTCAGTTGCGCATGCAGGGCTATAACGTTTTAATGCCAATGGGTTGGGATGCCTTTGGTATGCCAGCAGAGAATGCTGCTATCCAAAATAATGTCCCTCCTGCGCAATGGACTTATCAAAATATTGATTACATGCGCAAGCAAATGGCAGCGATGGGCTTAGCAATTGATTGGTCGCGCGAGATTGCAACCTGCAAGCCGGATTACTATCGCTGGAACCAATGGTTATTTCTAAAGATGTTAGAGAAGGGTATTGCCTACCGCAAGACCCAAACCGTGAACTGGGATCCTATTGATCAAACGGTGCTGGCAAATGAGCAGGTGATTGATGGACGTGGATGGCGTTCTGGCGCTTTAGTTGAAAAGCGTGAGATCCCTGGTTATTACCTCAACATTACTGCCTACGCAGAAGAACTGCTGACTGGTTTAGATAAGCTAGATTGGCCTGAACGCGTCAAGATCATGCAGCAAAACTGGATTGGCAAAAGTCAGGGGGTCCGTTTTGCCTTTACCCACCAAATTAAAAATGATGCTGGTGATTTGATTGGGGACGGCAAAATGTATGTCTTCACCACGCGCGCTGACACCATTATGGGTGTTACATTTTGTGCGGTTGCGGCAGAGCACCCCTTGGCCAGTCAAGCAGCTAAGGCGAATCCGGTTTTAGCGGGTTTTATTGAGAAGTGTAAAACCGGGAGTGTGATCGAGGCAGATATTGCCACCCAAGATAAGGAGGGCATGCCTACGGGTTTCTATGTAACCCATCCGATTACGCAAGAGCCAATTCCGCTCTGGGTTGGTAATTATGTGTTGATGTCCTACGGCGATGGTGCGGTAATGGGCGTGCCAGCTCACGATGAACGTGACTTTGCATTCGCCAATAAATACAGGCTTCCAATTAAGCAAGTCATTGCAGTAAAGAGCGACACCACTTTATTTAACCCAAGCCATTGGCAAGATTGGTATGCCCAAAAAGATAATGTCGAGTGCATAGATAGCAATCGCTACGATGGCCTATCCCATTTAGAAGCAGTTCATGCGGTAGCCAAGGATCTTAACGAGATTGGATTGGGCGAACTCAAAACCACTTACCGCTTGCGTGACTGGGGCATCTCGCGCCAGCGCTATTGGGGAACGCCAATCCCAATCATTCATTGTGATAGCTGTGGTGAAGTTCCTGTGCCAGAAGCTGATTTGCCAGTCATACTTCCAGAGGACTGTGTGCCAGATGGCTCCGGCAATCCCCTAAATAAACGAAACGATTTTTTGCAGGTCGATTGTCCTAAATGTGGAAAGCCTGCTCGCCGCGAGACCGATACGATGGATACCTTTGTTGATTCGTCTTGGTATTTCATGCGCTATACCGGACCTGATGCAAAGACGATGGTCGATGATCGTAATGCGTATTGGATGCCAATGGATCAATACATTGGCGGTATTGAGCATGCAATTTTGCATCTGCTGTATGCGCGTTTTTGGACCAAGGTCATGCGTGACCTAAAGCTCATTAATTTTGATGAGCCTTTTCAGAATCTGTTAACCCAAGGTATGGTCTTAAACGAAACTTTTTACAAAGAGAATGATGGCAAGAAGCAATGGATTAATCCCTCGGAGGTTGAGCTTGATTTAGATGAAAAAGGCCGACCCATTGCCGCTAAATTAATCAAGGACGGTTCGCCTGTGCAGATTGGTGGCGTTGAGAAAATGGCCAAGAGTAAGAACAACGGGGTCGATCCTCAAGCACTCATTGATCAATATGGCGCAGATACGGCGCGTTTATTTACGATGTTTGCCGCTCCCCCTGAGCAACAGCTCGAGTGGTCCGGCGCTGGGGTTGAGGGCGCCTCACGGTTTTTAAGACGACTCTGGATTTATGCCAGTTCTCAGGCGCAGGTTCTTCATAATATCCAAGCAGTAATTACTGGTGAACTAAATACAGCTGAGAAGGATCTTCGCTTTGAGGTGCATACCATTCTCAAGCAGGCTAATTTTGACTATCAACGTCGTCAATACAATACGGTCGTATCCGCGGCGATGAAGATGTTAAATGTTTTAGAGCCCATTAAGCTAGATGGCGCATCACAACAAATAAGTCCAGCAGTTCTATCGGAGTCTCTGAGTATTTTGTTACGTATTCTCTATCCCGTAGTGCCCCATTGCACGTATGTGCTTTGGCAGGAATTGGGTTTTACAAAACAGTATGGATCGATTCTGGATGCCCCATGGCCTGAGGTTGATGAGTCTTCTCTGATACAAAGTGAGATAGAGTTGGTATTGCAAGTCAACGGCAAGCATCGTGGGCAGATTAAGGTGCCTGCTGATGCCTCCAAGGAAGCAATCGAGACTATTGCCCTTCAGGCTGAATCAGTTCAGAGGATTTTGAATGGCGCCAATCCTAAGAAGGTCATTGTGGTACCGGGTAGACTCGTGAATGTCGTAGCATAGTGATATGAGCCATTTCTTGACCCACAATCGCCGAACATTTTTAAAGACCCTGGGAGGTGTTAGCCTCCTCTCTTTTGGCGGACTCTCCGCGTGTGGATTTAGGCTTAGAGGCTCGGTCACCATTCCCTATAAAGCGATCCTAATTTCGGGTCGTCCTTCACCCCAGCTTCGTTACGATCTCGAGCGAATCATTGTCACTGGCTCAAATGCTAAAGTGGTTACCAATGGTAAAGATGCTGATCTAATTTTAGAGATTGTGAGTGAAGAAAGTACAAGGCAGATCTTGACCTACACTTCCACTGGGCAGATCTCCGCTTATCGTCTTAATAATCGCGTGATTTTTAGAGCCTTTGATAATGTTGGTGCCGAGATTATTCCAGAGTCTGATATTTATGTCACTCGCGATTTAGATTTCACGACCGCAACTGTTTTAGCATCGGATGTTCAGCAACAGCAGTTTTTAGAGAGTATGCGCGCTGATCTTGCTTTACAAATATTACGACGGGTAGCAACTCTTGGTCGTGTGACCCGATAGTGGTCTGATCAGGGCAGGAAGGCGCTATGATTAAAAGCGACGCATTCCATCTTCATTTGAATGCCCTTGTAAAAGATCAGCAAAGTTTTAAGCCCCTTTATATCTTTAGCGGTGATGAGCCCTTATTGATGATGGAGGCAATCGATGCCTTGCGCGCGCTTGCTAGAACGGGTGGCTTTACTGAGCGCGAGGTGCTGGTGCAGGATCGCTATTTTGACTGGGCCGCCCTAATGAATGCCGGACAAACCATGTCTTTATTTGGGGATAGGCGTTTTATTGAATTACGCATACCTACTGGTAAGCCTGGTCGAGAAGGCGCTGAATCTCTAAAACAGTTTGCAGAGAAAATTGATTTATCAAGTAAGCACGTTGATACGATTGTTTGTATTATCTTGCCGCGTTTAGATGCGAAGACCAAGAGTTCAGCTTGGTTCACTACATTAGACGATGTCGGTATGGCTGTGCAAATCGACTCAATTGATCGTATTACTCTTCCGAGTTGGATTGCAGCTCGTCTGAAAAAACAATCTCAGGAAGTCGAGACAGGCGAAAGCGGGCAACGTGCACTCCAATTTATGGCTGATCAAGTTGAAGGTAATTTAATTGCAGCGCATCAAGAAATCCAGAAATTAGCCCTGCTTTATCCCGCTGGTCAATTAAGTGAAGAGCAGATTCGTTCTGCTGTGCTTAAGGTAGCGCGTTATGACATTTTTGAGTTAACCGAGTCAATGCTTTCAGGGGATGCGGCACGCTTAAACCGAATGCTTGATGGGCTTCAGGGCGAGGGCGAGCCTCTGCCATTAATTTTGTGGAGTGTCAGCGATGAGTTGCGAACCCTCAATAGAGTGCAGTCCGCATTAATCGCTGGCGAGGCATTACCGAATTTATTGCGTAACTATCGCGTTTGGGGAAGGCGCGAGAAGTTATACCCAGTCGCATTAAAACGGATTGCCCCTAGAAAACTCAAGCAAGCGATGATTCTGGCCGCAAACCTTGATAAGCAAGCAAAAGGCCTGATGGTTCGCGAGATGCCTACTAATCCCTGGGATGGCCTTCGCGTAATTGGTGGTCTATTGCGTTAGAGTATGGTCTATGGAAGCACAAAACCAATCCTCGATTGAGCAAATGATGCTGGCTATTGGCCAGCAAGCGAGAGCCGCATCGCGGGCGATAGCTAAGGCTAGTAGTGAGCAAAAGAATCGGGCATTACTGAATATTGCAACAGCTGTTCGTAGAGATGTTGCCAAAATATTGGCGGCTAATGCGCTAGATGTAAAGCGTGCCAAAACCAATGGTAATGATGTGGCCTTTATTGATCGGTTGACCATGACCGAGAAATCGATCGAGACCATGGCTCTGGGTTTGGAGCAGATCGTGAGTCTTGCAGACCCTGTCGGGCATATTGGTTCTTTTAAGAAACAAGCCTCAGGTATTTTGATCGCGCAGATGCGCGTGCCTTTAGGGGTCATTGGTATTATTTACGAGTCAAGACCTAATGTGACTATTGATGCCGCCGCACTTTGTTTAAAGTCAGGTAATGCGGTGATTTTGCGAGGCGGATCAGAAGCAATTGATTCAAATACCTACTTAGCGGGATTAATTCAGGAAGGATTGGCTGCGGCACAACTTCCCGCAGAAGCTGTTCAGGTGGTACAAACAACTGATCGAGCTGCTGTTGGCAAAATGATTACCATGACCGAATTCATTGATGTCATTGTTCCCCGTGGCGGTAAGAGTTTGATTGCGCGTTTAATGGCGGATGGTCGAGTACCCATGATCAAACACCTTGATGGTATTTGCCATACCTATATCGATGAAGGCGCTGATCTTGATTTGGCAATTCGGGTGTGTGATAACGCGAAGACGCAACGTTATGCGCCATGTAATGCGATGGAAACCCTATTGGTTAATACGAAGATCGCTCAGGATGTATTGCCACCTCTTTGCAAGATCTATCAAGATAAAGGCGTTGAGTTGCGGGTTGATTCTAAAACTCGCAAGATTCTAGAGAGTAGCGGTTTTGTTCATTTGGTTGACGCAAGCGAAGAGGATTGGCACACGGAGTATTTGGCACCCATCTTATCGATTAAGTTGGTGGAGGATTTAGATGAGGCGATGGAGCACATCGAGCGCTATGGGAGTAAGCATACGGACGCCATCATTACCCAAAATCAGTCCCATGCTGATCGATTCTTACGAGAGGTCGATAGTGCGAGTGTGATGGTTAATACCAGCACTCGTTTTGCTGATGGCTTTGAGTATGGCCTTGGTGCTGAGATTGGAATTTCGAATGACAAACTCCATGCGCGAGGTCCCGTTGGCCTTGAAGGTCTTACATCGTTGAAGTATGTCGTGATGGGTCACGGTGAAGTGCGTCAATAAAGTGCTGATATAAAGACAGATTATGTTTGATGGATACCTTTGGGCTAAGACCCTTCATATCGTTTTAATTGCCTCTTGGTTTGCCGGCTTATTTTATCTGCCGCGTATTTTTGTAAATCTTGCTCAAGAGACCAACACTGAGGTGTACTCACGTCTATTGGGCATGGCGCAGCGCCTATATCGCTTCATGACTATCTTGATGATGCCCGCCGTTGCTTTGGGCTTGATATTGTGGCTTTATTACGGCGTGGGTAGAGGCTCTATTTGGATGCATATCAAAGCCCTCTTGGTACTGATAATCATCGTCTATCATTTGCAATGCAAGAAATTACTAAAGAACTTTATAGAAAAAACCAATACGAAAACACATGTATGGTACCGCTGGTTTAATGAAGTGCCCGTGTTGTTAATGCTGATCATTACGGCCCTTGTGGTGATCAAGCCCAATTGACTTTATCCAACCACGAAGCTCATTGACGATGCAATTTTTTATTGTCTGCCCGGGTGGGCTAGAGGGTGTTTTAGCGAGGGAATTGGAAGGCCTTGTAAAACGACCTGAGGTAAAAGCTTTTGGGGTAACGCAAATTGATCCTGCCCCTGCCAATATGACAGGCGGTATTGGGGTCAATGGCCCCTTAGCAGTTGCGATGGCAATCAATCTGCATTCTCGTATTGCTAGCCGAGTTTTACTGAAAATGGCTGACGGCCCCTATAAGAGTGAGGATGATTTATTTCGTTTAGCCAAATCAATTGGCTGGGAGGATTGGTTTAGCTCTCATCAAACGCTTCGGGTAGATCTGACCGCACAGCGTTCACCCTTAAAGAGTTTGAACTTTGCTACCCTTCGTATTAAAGATGCCATCGTTGATCGTTTGCGGGAGCAAACGGGTGAGCGCCCTAATATCGATACAGCCAATCCCGATGTGCGTGTGCAAACCCATTTAACCAATAATCAAGCCACTATCTATTTGGATACCTCTGGTGAGCCGCTATTTAAAAGAGGTTGGCGCGAGGAGAAAGGAGAGGCGCCATTAAAGGAGAATCTAGCTGCAGGGATTTTGGCGCTTACCCCTTGGCAAAGTAATCAAGCTTTATATGATCCCATGTGCGGTAGTGGTACTTTTTTGATCGAGGCCGCACAAACGGCTTTGCATATTCCGCCAGGCGCTATACGTGCACATTTATTTAAGGAAAAGAATCTATCTGCCTCAACAAAGGCTAGCGCCTGGAAGCAGTCGGTAGAAATTTCTGGATTTGGCTTTACCCGGCTAAAGCCATTTAATACCTCTCTCGAGAAAAAGAACTGGGCTGGTCTTTGTGATATCTCAAAAAAAGAGATGGCAGACTTTGCAGATCTACCGATTGCAATTAGTGGTAGCGATATTAATGAAAAGATGATAACGATTTGTAAGGCTAATTGGCAACGCGCTTATTTGCCCAGCCTTCCAGTTGTTCGACAGGTCGATGCGATTGCAGTGAAACCTGCTTCGGACCAAGGTGGTGTGATGGTATTTAATCCTCCTTATGGAGAGCGCTTGGGTATTAAAGGCGGAGACCAAGACAAAATATATCCATTGGGGGATGAGGATAAATCCTATATGCAAAAGCGTCGAACTAGTCGTGAGCCCTTGGTGAAGGAGCCTATTGATCCACAATTTGCAGCATTTTTAGATCAATTTAGTAAGCAATTAAAAGATTATTTTGGTGGTTGGCAGATTTATGCTTTGACAGCCGATATGGGTTTACCAGGGCACTTGCGGATGAAAGAATCCAAGCGCACCCCATTGTTTAATGGCCCTTTAGAGTGCCGCCTATTTAAGTTTGATATTCGGAAAAGAGATTAGTTGGGCTTGGCTTTAAAATAGAAATCTTTAAAAGAAAGAAAAAAGTGTGATGGAATTCAAGACCTATATGTGTTTAATTTGCGGCTGGATCTATGACGAATCCAAGGGTTGTCCAGATGATGGAATTGCACCAGGCACCCTCTGGAAAGATGTGCCCATGAACTGGTCTTGCCCAGAATGCGGAGCCCGTAAAGATGATTTTGAGATGTCGGTAATTTAACGCATAGACCCCAAAAATTATTTCAATTAAATACCATGAGTCAAAACGAGCAATTATTTAATCGTGCCCAAAAGACAATCCCTGGAGGGGTGAACTCACCGGTTAGGGCTTTTCGTCAAGTCGGCGGTATTCCTCGATTTGTAGCGCGGGCTCTAGGCCCTCATTTTTGGGATGCCGATGGTAAACGCTATATCGATCTGATTATGTCGTGGGGACCCATGATTGTTGGTCACGCGAACCCTGAAGTTGTTGAGGCGGTTCAAAGGGCGGCAACCCAAAGTTTTAGTTATGGGGCACCCACCGCTGGAGAAATTGATTTAGCAGAACGCATTTGTGAGTTGATGCCAAATATTGAGCAGATCCGTATGGTCTCCAGTGGGACCGAGGCAACAATGAGCGCACTCCGCTTAGCTCGAGGCTATACCAATCGTGATCTGATTATCAAGTTTGAGGGCTGCTATCACGGCCATGCCGATAGCTTGTTGGTGAAGGCGGGCTCTGGACTTCTAACCTTTGCAGACTCCACTCAGAACGCCCCTTCATCTGGAGGTGTTCCCCAAGATTTAGTAAAACATACCTTAGTGCTGCCGTATAACGATGTGGGTGCATTGGAAGAGGCATTTAAGAGACACGGTGATCAAGTGGCTGCACTCATTGTGGAGCCGATTGCCGGTAATATGAACTTGATTCGTGCTACAGCAGAATTTGTCAAAGCACTTCGAGCGCTTACTGAAAAACATGGTGCGGTCTTAATCTACGATGAGGTAATGACCGGATTTAGAGTTGCCCTTGGCGGTACTCAATCATTACATGGCATCAAGCCAGATTTAACTTGCCTTGGTAAGGTGATGGGCGGCGGAATGCCGATGGCTGCGTTTGGTGGTAGGCGCGAGATTATGGGTAAGTTAGCACCATTGGGCAATGTCTATCAGGCTGGTACTCTTTCAGGCAATCCGGTAGCAGTTGCTGCAGGAGCAAAAACCCTTGAGATTATTTCTAGAGCAGGATTTTTTGAGTGCCTCAGTGAGCAAACCCAAAAACTGATGAGTGGTTTAAAGCGCGAAGCAGATTTAGCAAAGATACCGTTCTCGGTCGATAGTGTTGGCGGGATGTTTGGCTTTTACTTCTCTGACAAAGTGCCCGTCTCCTATGAGGAGGTTACCAAAACGGATATCGAGTCCTTCAAACGGTTTTTCCACGCCATGCTCGATGCTGGTGTGTATCTTGCACCATCAGCCTATGAGGCAGGTTTTACTTCAATAGCACACGACAATAAAATTGTTGATGAAATTATTACCGCTGCCAAGAAATCCTTCTCACAGCTAAGATAATCATTACGAAATCATTACATTCGCATTGGGTGATCGTAACCTGCAACACTTAGTGTTTTAATCTTTAGGCCTTGCTCAATGGGGGTTGATCTTATTTTCTCATTTGCGCTTGCTAAATGATCTAGATCAATCGCAGTTAATGTACCGCCCCAAACGCAACCCGTATCAATACCCACGGCACGATGACGATTTAATAAACCCAAGGTCGACCAGTGTCCAAACACAATGGGCATTTCCTGTGTTTTACGTCCTGGCGACTCAAACCAGGGAATATATCCAGCAGGACCGTTTTCTAAACCTTCTTTACTCTTGAACTCCATCTCACCTTCTGGCGTACAAAACCGAATTCGGGTGAGGGTATTCGTAATGAGACGTAATCGATCGATTCCTTTCAGTTTTGGATCCCAGTAATTTGGCGTGTTGCCATACATTTGTGCCAAGAACTGTTTGTATGTTTTTTGACGAAGTGCTTGCTCTACTTCAGAAGCAAGCTCTAGGGTGCGCTTTAAACCCCATTGGGGGAGCACTCCTGCATGTACAAGCAGCACCTTACCATTGCTCAAAGCCATGGGTCGGTGACGCAACCAATCAATTAACTCTCTACGGTCGGGGGCTTGCAAAATATCATCAATCGTATCGAGGGGCCTGGGTTCACGCAGACCAGCATCACAAGCTAGAAGATTAAGATCATGGTTACCCAAAATACATTCAGCCACGCCAGTTTCTTGAAGATATTTAAGTCGTCGTAGGCTCCCTAAAGAGTCTGGGCCACGATTAATGAGATCACCTAAGCAAATAATTTTGGCAGTACGCGGTAATTTTTTAATCAGCTGATTCAGGGAGCTCAGGCATCCTTGGATATCGCCAATTGCAAACACCCGGGACATATTCAGGCGACCTTTTTGACCACGTTATACCGAATTAATGTGGCTTTGCGAGCTTCATCATGATCAATAACCGGCAAAGGATAGTCTTTGCCGAGAACAATGCTAGCAGCTTGAAGTTCCAGTTGGCCTGCCATCCAAGGGGCATGGATTGATTTATTTGAGAGCTTCTCAAGAGCAGGAATATAGCGTCTGATGAACTTACCATCGCTATCAAAGCGTTCAGATTGGGTGGTGGGATTAAAGATCCGAAAGTAGGGCTGTGCATCGCAACCCGAGGAGGAGGCCCATTGCCAACCACCATTATTAGATGCGAACTCAAAATCATTGAGATGATCTGCGAAGTATTGTTCACCCCAGCGCCAATCGATTCCAAGATCTTTGCACAAAAAACTGGCCACTACCATGCGCAGGCGATTATGCATATAGCCACTTTGGTTGAGTTGATGCATCGCTGCGTCAACCAGTGGATAGCCGGTTTGACCATCGCACCATGCTTTAAAGAGCTTTTGGGCCTTAGCCCCTTTCTCCCATTCGATTTTGTCATAATCGGGTTTAAAGGACTCGCCACTTGCAATACGAGGATGGTTTGCCAGGATCATGAAATAGAAATCTCGCCAAATTAATTCGCTTAGCCAAATACTTGCTCCAAGACTGCCCGCTAGCATTCTGCGGTGAGCTTCGCGAACTAATCCTCGAATGGAAACATTTCCAAAGCGTAAATAGGTGGATAAGTAGCTCACACCTTTGATCGCAGGAAAGTCCCGACCGATATTGTATTGATCGATACGCTTTAAAAAATCGTTTAGAAATAACTCTGCCCCTTGAGAGCCTGGCGGTAGGTAGGACTCAATACCAGTAGGTTTAAATCCCATAGACTCTAGAGAGGGCAAAGCCTGATCAAGCGTTTTAGGAATCGGCGCAACGTTTCCAATCAAGCCTTTAGAGCCTGGTTCGCAAGAATAGGGCTCTAGATTAGCAGGAGTTAATCTTTTGAGCCATGCATTCTTATAGGGTGTAAATACTGAGAACACCGTTTGGGAGTTGGTTAATACCTCAGTCTTTTCAAAGATAACCTGATCCTTGAAGTGCTCAAATTGAATATTTTTCTTAGCTAGTGTGGTGGCAACAGATTGATCCCGTTGGATAGCAGATGGCTCGTAATCATGATTGGAGAGTACGCAATCTACTTGAAGTTGCTCGGCCAGTTTGGGGATGAGTTCTGTGGGGTCCCCATGACGGATCAGTAGGCCACCCCCTTGGGATCGAAGTGTTTGATCCAGTTCATGAGCGCATTGCCAAAGAAAATCAACGCGCCGGTCAAAGCCTAAACCTTTTTTTAAGAGGGGCTCCAAGATAGTCGTGTCAAAGATAAATACCAGCCAAACGTCTTGGTAAGAACGCAGGGCATGATGAAGCGCCGCATGATCATGCAGGCGTAAATCGCGACGTAACCATACCAGTGCTTTACTCATAGGCTCTATCTTAGCCTTTAATCTAAGTTTGATTATGATGTCAGCTTATGGAACAGATATTTTTCATTAGTTCAAAACTGGTTCAGTTTCTGATTGAACCCCTCAATCTATTGTTTCTGATCTCTGGATTAGCCTTATTCTTTTTGATCTTGAGAAAGCCAATCGCTACCAAGCGTTTCTTATGGCTTTCTGTGATTGGTTTCATATTGGTAGGCTATGCCCCCATCCCCGAATCTCTAGCCCGTATCCTGGAGAATTCTATTGAAAAAGTAGATCTTAAGACGATACCTAGTGAACAAATTGCGGGAATCATTATTTTGGGTGGAGCCATCAGTGGGGAGGATATTGCTATTGATCGGGGCGAGATCACAATTGGTTCTGCTGCTGAAAGGGTTACCAAGGGTCTGGAGCTAATTCGACGTTACCCCAATTTACCCTTCATCTTTTCTGGATTTTCCGGAAGAGTAACTCCGCGAGGGATGTCTGAGGCAGATGCATTTAAGCAGCTGATCGCCGAACAGGGCCTAGCGGAGATTACACAGAGCACTGCCTATTATGAGAATCAATCGCGCAATACGTATGAGAACGCGGTTTATTCCAAGAAAATGATTGATCAGTTGGAAGTCGGTAACCCATCGATTAAAACGGGGTCTTGGTTATTAGTGACTTCCGCCACGCATATGCCCCGCTCGGTCAAGATCTTTGAGAAACAAGGCATTCGGATTATTCCTATTCCTGTAGACTATCGAACTTCGTATACATTGCAGTGGCGTGAATTTAATATTGCTGGCGGGGCTGCACTTTGGAATAATTTACTTCATGAATACATTGGTATTGTTGCTTATAAGTTGACTAGAAAAATTTAGCTTTTAGAGAAAACTCTTGCTTGGTAGAATGGGTCATGAGCACACGGTCACATTTGCCATCCTCTTTATCATCCCATAGCAATTTTGCTAATCAATTACTGTTAGCAATGCCAGGGATGCTCGATGATAACTTTGCAGGATCAGTAATCTACTTACTCGAGCATACGGATAAGGGTGCAATGGGTTTAGTTGTTAATAGACCCACCGAGCTTGTTCTGTCTACCTTATTTGAAAAGATTGAACTCAAATTAGAAATTGCTCCTCTATTAGATCAACCGGTTTACTATGGCGGTCCAGTGCAGGTAGAGCGCGGTTTTGTATTGCATCAAACAAACTCTTTAGATAAATACTCTTCATCGCTTGTCATTGCGGATGGCTTAACGATGACCACATCAAAAGATGTGCTCGAGGCAGTTGCTAGCGGAAATGGTCCTCCAAAATTTATGATGACTTTGGGGTACTCTGGCTGGGGCGCAGGTCAGCTCGAAGAAGAGATGGCACTCAATGGTTGGATGAATGTTCCACTATCAAGTGCCGAGATGAGTAATATTATTTTTGATACCCCATACACCGAACGATATCAGCGAGCAATACAAAATCTTGGATTTGATCTATCAAGCCTTTCAGGAGAGGCGGGTCATGCATGAGTTATCCAATTTAAATAACCCAATCACAGCTTTGGCTTTTGATTATGGCACCCAACGAATTGGTGTTGCTATTGGAAACTCATTAACAAAGTCAGCAGAAGCGTTAAATAAAATCAATAACTCTAGCGAAGAGACACGCTTTAAGGCTGTTGAGCAATTAATTCTGCAATGGAATCCAAGCATTATTGTTGTAGGCTTACCTTTGTATCCCGATGGGGCTGAGCACAAAATGACTCAAAAGGCTAAGCGATTTGGTCAGCAAATTGAAGGACGGTATTCTAAGTCAGTTTATTTTGTCGACGAGCGTTACTCATCGGTAGTCTTAGAGGGCGAAGCTCAGTATCACGAATCGTTAGACTCTCATGCAGCTGCCCTGATTTTGGAGCAGTTCTTTAGGGAGCAAAAAATTTAGTGGTTAGCGTAACAAGGCATTAACCGCTTTTAGATCCTCGTCAGAAAGACTGGCTGCCTGGGCTTTTAGTTTGAGGGCATTCATGATTGTTTCATATCGTGTTTTATATAAAGATGCTCTAGTAGTAAAGAGGGTATCTAAAGCAATCAAAACATCAATATTGATAAGATTTCCTACTCGATATCCAAGCTTACTTGACTCGACCGCGGAAGCAGAAGACTTCTCGGCAGCTTCTAGAGCTTTCACTGTGGCTAAGCCACCATAAAATCCAGTAAATGCTTGACGAGTCGCCTGGGCAGCTGTTCTTCTAAGATTATCGTAGTCTGACTTTGCTTTATCTGCCAGCGCAGCATTTTGGCGTATTACAGACATGCTGTTCCCACCCGAAATAATCGGTATGGTCATTTGTAGGGCAATCGTATTGTTATAGATATTTTGAGTGGTCGTAGGGGTAAAATTTAGAGCTGATCCATTAGATTGATTAAAGCCAGTCGTTCCTACAAAATTAACGCTGGGGTAGTTTGTCGCTAATGAGGACTTATAGACACTCTCTGCAAGTTGTACGCTAAGTTGTCCGACAAGAACGTTATAGCTGGCATTCTCAGATTGCGTAATCCAATCCTCTAGGGCTTGGCCTGGCGGAAGTTTAGGATTAACGCTGTCGGCAATAGTCACACCTTTTTCATCCCGATTCTTGGATCTGGGATCTGCAACCACCCCAGCAATCGATATATCTTTTGCCATTGGTTTAATTTGTTTTACTGGATGACCAATCAGCTGTTCAAGAACACCGCGTTTTACAACAAGTTCTGCATGCGCAGCAATCTCTTGAGCGTTGGCAAGATCAAAGCGTGCTTGCGCTTCATTGGCGTCCACAATAGTCGCTGAACCAATCTCAAACTTAGCCTTTGCAGCGTCTAATTGCTCTTTAATGAGTCCTTTCTTATTTCTAAATATCTCAACATTATCTTGAGCGGTTAGAACATCAAAATATGCTTGAGATACCCGAATAACTAAATCTTGCTGGGCTTGTAAAAACTGTAAATTAGAAATTTTGCTATTCAGATCACCTTGTTTATAGATTTGCGCGCCTGCTAAATTAAACACAGGTTGAGTCAAGGTTACGGTATAGCTCCTTTGATCAAAAACACGGTTATTACCCTCGCCGTGTTGAAAAAAACGGGTTGCTGTTGGATTAGCAGATACTTGGGGTAGTAGTGCCGATAAGCCTTGCCAAAATAGTTCTTTGCGGGCTGTAAAATTAAAGCGAGCACTATTGATCACGGGGTCATTAAAAGCAGCTTCTTGATAAAGGCTAATTAGATCCATGACACGACCATCGTTGAGACGATCGTTTTTACCATCTACTAAATTAGAGCCACTAGGTAATGCGGGGATTGCAAATTGGGGAGGAAGCTCTAACTTAGTTAAATCCTGAGGAGTTAGTGTTTTTGGAAGAATAGTATTGTTAGCGGGTGTTACGGATACGGAGCCCTGTGAGCTCATTAAGTTAGTTGACCCTTGACTTTGGCCATAGCTAACTGAATAGGGGGTGAAGCCCAATGCAAGAAGCAAAAAAGCAGCTGATATAAAAGGCTTATTCATGAACATGATTTGAAGTTTAAGCCCAAAATGGTTTATTAATCGGTTTGGCTAACGAAGGCTTTAGTATTGATACTTATGGATCCATTACTTTTATTTAAAGCCCTCATTTTAGGGGTGGTTGAGGGACTCACTGAATTTTTGCCTATTTCGAGCACTGGGCATTTAATCTTGGTGGGGGACCTATTAAACTTTAATGACGAACGTGGCAAAGCCTTTGAAATTATTATTCAGTTCGGGGCTATTTTGGCGGTGTGTTGGGAGTATCGTCAGCGTCTTATAGGGGTGACGAGCACCTTATGGACTAGTAAACAATCTCAAAAATTTGTACTTCATGTGATCATTGCCTGTGTTCCAGCAATGGGCTTGGGGCTTCTCTTTGGTAAATACATTAAGGCATACTTATTTTCACCAGTTCCAGTAGCCAGCGCTTTTATCGTTGGGGCATTGATTATTTTTTGGGCTGAGTATCGTCAAACCCGATCTAGCAATATGAAGACGATCAATAGCGTTGATGAGCTAACCCCCTTAGATGCTCTCAAGATTGGATTGGCTCAATGCGCTGCATTGATACCTGGGACATCGCGCTCGGGCGCAACGATTATTGGTGGCATGCTATTTGGTCTGCCTCGGGCAGTAGCAACCGAGTTTTCATTCTTTCTAGCAATTCCCGTAATTGGTGGAGCAACCGCTTATGAGTTATTGAAAATCGCTAATTCAAGTCATTCGATAGGATTTGGAGACTTTGTGCCAGCATTGCTGGTGGGCTTTATCGCTGCCTTTATATCAGCCTTTATATGCGTTCGCTGGCTAATTCATTATGTCGCACATCATAACTTTATTCCATTTGCTTGGTACCGCATCATTTTTGGTGTCATTGTGTTATTCACTTCCTATACTGGCCTAGTCGCTTGGTCTAATTAGCCACAGCATTCAGAACAAATACGATGAACTTAACGATTGATGCAATCCAAGCCAATATTCAGCTAGCATTAGCACCAGTCTTTCTATTAACAGCAGTGGCTACCCTGATTACTGCAATTACTGCTCGTTTAGCTCGCAATGTGGATCGTATGCGTTTTATTCAGAATGAGTTATATGGCAACCATGAGATAGGCGATAAATTACGACTTCATTATGAAAAAGAAATCATAGAGTTCAAAACACGTGGGCGCTTATGTACCCTTGCGATATTTTTTGATGTCCTCGCTGGGGTCCTAATTTCCTTAACCGTATTAGAGCTATTTTTTCTACAAACCGGGGCAGGACGCTTGGTAGAGGTTGGTTACGTAGTGATTACCTTTGTTGCTGGCTTAGTCTCTTTTGTCATTTCGCTTGCATTGATTCTAGTAGAGGTCGTTTTCGCCTATCGCTCGACCAGTTGGGATTTGCCAGAGATTAATCAGGCAATTAAAGATCAAAAACATTAGTAATAGAATCTTATAAATTAAATAGTATTCATTTGTAGTTACTTGAGAGAGACAATCATGTCATTAAATCAGAACAAAATCCTCATTACTGGTGGGGCCGGATTTCTAGGATCACATCTTACCGAAAAGCTTCTTAATAGCGGTAATGAGGTTTTAGTGGTTGATAATTTTTTTACAGGAAATAAACAAAATCTTACTCACCTCTTGAGCAATCCCAATTTAGAAGTGATGCGTCATGATGTGACCTTTCCCCTATACGTAGAAGTCAACCAGATTTATAACCTTGCCTGCCCCGCTTCGCCAGTGCACTATCAATATGATCCAGTACAAACCACCAAAACAAGTGTGCATGGCGCAATCAATATGTTAGGTCTTGCTAAAAGAACTCGAGCCCGTATTTTGCAAGCCTCAACGAGTGAAGTCTACGGCGATCCAGAGGTGCATCCTCAGCCTGAATCGT
>Ga0315905_10000077_pt1 | contig 100954 bp, 95 predicted proteins | sample LakEriMetagenome_5_FD_203522 | JGI IMG/M metagenome (GOLD analysis project Ga0315905, IMG submission 203522) | Freshwater fungal communities from buoy surface, Lake Erie, Ohio, United States - Buoy 4 MA121 | ecosystem: Environmental > Aquatic > Freshwater > Lake | place: USA: Lake Erie, Ohio...
CATAGCTACCAATACCGACCGCACCGACATTCATCGTGAGCGTCAGCAGTTAGCAGAGGAACGTCGTCGACTTGAAGAAGATAAACGGCAGCGTGAGCAACAACGTCGTAGCGAAAGAATCAATCTACAAGTGACGCACACTCAGCCAAATATAGATGGCAGTTTTACGATCAATGTGCAGACAAATGCAGACACTTCGTCAATGAGGATTAACGGTGAAGAACAAGGGGGTCGTGCTAATGGTGATTACAACGTTAAAAAGGTCGCTAGGGCTGGGCAAGAAACCAAATTTACGATTGTTGCCACTGATATCAACGGCAATACCGATACCAAATCAATCACCGTCAGTCGAACAATAGTCGATTCAAAAGTCACTTATGCAGCGCTCAATCCCGGACAGGTTAAACAGCAGACTACCCGTGATGCCGTTGCAATCATCATTGGTATAGCAGATTACAAAAGTCTACCGAAAGCTGACTTTGCGAATGATGACGCACGTGCTTTCTATGACTATGCCATTCGTGCTTTAGGCATCAAACCTGAAAACATCAAGTTACTGGTAGACTCCGATGCTGAAGAAGTTGAAATACTACGCACATTCAGAAACTGGTTGCCCAGCAAAGTTCGATCTACCACTGATGTTTATGTGTTTTACAGTGGTCACGGATTACCGACTGCTGATGGGCAGGGTCTCTATCTCATTCCTCCAAGAGCAGCAAGAGACTTGATCGACGATACCGCAATTCCATTCAGTAAAATCAATGCTGCCCTGCAATCTGCGAAACCTAAATCAGTCACCATGATTCTGGATGCTTGCTACAGCGGTCAAGCACGATCTGGTGAAACCTTGGTTGCCAGTGCGAGACCCGTTCGACTCAAAACCGAAAACAGATTGTTTCCGGAGAACTTTACCGTCATAACTGCTAGTCAGAACGATCAGATATCGAGTTCCAATCCAGATCTCCAGCACGGTATTTTCAGCTACTACCTGATGAAAGGGATGGAAGGGGATGCTGATGCAAACAGGGACGGGAAGATTACTCTAGGTGAGATGCAGGCGTATCTTGTTGAGAATGTCGGCAGACAAGCTGGGATGATGAATCGCAAGCAGGAACCGCAGTTAGTGGGTGATGCCAATCGGGTACTGGTCGGTCGGTAATGCTGCGTCAACTTTAAAAATTGTGAAGATAGTGTGTAATGCAACGTCGCTAAAAATATTTTCTGAGGTAAAGTCTTCTGCCGATAATCGTATAAATCAAATATGAGTTGAGAAAATCATGAAACTTCTTATCAATACTATTTTTTTATTTTTTATTTCTTCGCATGCTTTTGCTTGGGATCGATTCGACATAGTGGATGATTTTTCCGGGGAGAAATCGTTTGGATATTTGCAAAAATCATCAAATAATTCTGGTGGATATTTTATTCTTAGTTGCGATAAAAAATTAAAAATTGAGTGGGATCTATTTGGGGACTATGCTGCCAGCATCATTTCGAAATCATCATACACTTCCGCTCCACAGGCACCAGCTGCTGGATCCGATGGCAGTGACACGATATTGATCAAGTATGACGAAGATCCCGTTCGACGAGAAAAGTGGTTTTTCGACAATTTACACAGGACTTTTAGTCAACAAAATACTGCTAAATTTCTCGCTCAAATTAAAAATAAATCAGTTCTAAAGTTAAAGAACGAAAACACAAATCAAGTAGGTGTCTTCGATATGTCAGATTTAAATCAGGTTGTATCAAATATAAAAGCCGTATGTAATTAAGTCTAATCGGCATTATATTTAAAGCAGTGGGGCTAATCAGCGACGCTAATCGGGTGCTGGTTGGTCGATAAGATATTGCACACCACCTCACCAACTCTCCAATTCACCTCAGCTATAATTGGCGAGACGCTTCTGCAGCAAGGAAGGTTAAGCGTCTCGCCGTAGTTCAATGGATAGAACGAGTGCCTCCTAAGCGCTAGATACAGGTTCGATTCCTGTCGGCGGGACCAACACCTCAACGTCGTTCGCTTTTACCGGCAAAATTTCTCCAGCAAAACTGCGTCAGTACTGCCATTACGGACTGAGGCCAACCTGAGTTTGGTCTCCATTGCACTGACAACCGTACCCTTCGCTTGCTTGCCTGCATAACGAATCACCTGCTCCGATCCCATTTTTTTGTTCTCGCAGTCGATGGTCGTCAGAACTTTATCGGACGACACTTCGTTACCTTCCAGCGTGGTGATGGGTTTGAGGTAATCGGTCAGTGTCCACAATTTGATTCGCCCCTGTTCGCGGCTCACCGGGGTAGCTTCATGAAATTCCTCGGCTTCTGCATGACGCTGGTAAGCAATCCACTCGGCGCGAGCGGATACACAGGTGAGTACCAGGGCGGAGACCAGTAAAAGAATTTTCATTGGTTGTGATCAGTTGAGTTTGCGTGGTTCGCCAAAGCTGCCCTCTTTCGGGTACAGGAACGTGGTCTTGCTGGGCCCCATACCCACGATCTGAACAATCGCACCCTCGTCACCACCGCCGTCGTAATGCACGCCACCAGCCGGATGAAACATATAGCTGCCCGCCTTCAGCGGTGTGGTTACCACCGGATCCCAGCTGTCATCTTTGCCGGCGTGCCAAGTCCCCTGTATGACAGTGACATGGCGGTCTTCTTCATGAAAATGCGGTGAGCTCATCACACCCGGCGGGAAATGCGCGCGAATCACGTACTGACCCGGCTTGTTCAGATCGCCATAAATCACCGCGATCTTGACGCCACGACCGGCATCTTTCCAGACGATGCGCTCGGGTGGCACTTCCAGAAAATCTTTTTCACCAGGCGCCGAGAAGCTGGGCGACATCACCAGCACACTCGCCAGACCTAGGGCACAGCCAATGAACTTCAAGTTATTACGCAACGGGTTTCGCATACCATTTCTCCCAACAGAAAAATTGACCTAGGGAAAGTAACATATCTGCATAGGCCGGTCAGCGAATGCTGCTGCCCAATAGGGTCAGGGGCATGGAAATTTCGGGGGCGGAAGCTAACAGGGGCATAATGCCGGCTGGCATCAGGGCTCAGGCCATGCCGCACGGTAAACCCACGACAAAGGATAACTATGAAGCTGGTTCGTTACGGCCGCCCAGGCCATGAAAAACCCGGATTAATTGATCAGGACGGCAAGCTGCGCGACCTGTCAGACATCATCGATGACATTGGCCCCGCCCAACTGTCAGACAAGACACTCGCGAAACTCGCCAAGCTCAAGCCGGCCAAACTTCCCGCGGTGCGCGGCAAGCCGCGCTTTGGAACGCCTATCTCGGGCGTGGGTAAATTTATCGGTATCGGACTGAACTACTCGGATCATGCGGCCGAATCAGGCATGCCGATTCCGGCAGAACCGATCGTCTTCATGAAGGCGGTGACTTCGCTCTCCGGACCGGATGACGATGTGATGCTGCCCAAAGATTTCAGCAAGGCCGACTGGGAAGTCGAGCTGGGAATCGTGATCGGCACCAAAGCGCAGTACGTGAGTGCTAACTCTGCTCTTGATTACGTGGCGGGCTATTGCCTGATCAATGATGTATCCGAGCGCGCCTTCCAACTCGAACGCGGTCCGCAGTGGGACAAGGGCAAGGGTTGTGACACATTCGGTCCGGTGGGGCCATGGCTGGTGACGAAGGATGAGATCCCTAATCCGCAGCGCCTCGGGATGTGGCTCGATATTAATGGCGAGCGTCGGCAGACCGGTAATACGCGCACGATGATTTTTTCAGTAGCGAAAATTGTCAGCTATCTGAGCCGCTTCATGACACTGATGCCGGGCGATATCATCGCCACCGGTACGCCACCGGGTGTGGGTATGGGTATGAAGCCACAACAGTTTCTTGCGCCCGGCGATGAAATGCATCTGGGCATCGAGGGGCTGGGCGAGCAGCGTCAAAAAGTGGTGCGCTACAAGAAGTCCGCTTAAGGAAACTGCCGGGCGCGGATCTTACTCCGCGTCCGGCTGTCTCGCAGGGGATGCTGCGGAAAAACTCTCCAGCTCAAGACAGGCGTCGTTGATACGCCTAATTGTCGGCATGCCCGACAAATCACACTGCATGCGCTGCGCATTGGCGACTTGTGGCACCAGAAAGCAATCAGCGTATCCCGGTGTATCGCCAAAACAATAATGTCCCACTCTGCTATCGCTCGCCAGAATTTTCTCCACGCTCGCAAGTCCTTGCTCAACCCAGTGTTTGTACCAACGATCCTTGTCGGCCTCAGATAGCTTCATCTCATTGACCAGATAACGCAGTACCCGCAGATTATTGAGCGGGTGTATGTCACAGGCGATCGAGAGTGCGAGACTGCGCAGCCAGGCGCGATCCAGAGGATCTTTCGGTAACAATGCGGGCGCCGGGTGAATCTCTTCCAGATATTCGATGATGGCCAACGACTGCGTCAGAGTCGCAGGCTGCTCGTCCAGCTGCAAAGCGGGCACCAGCGCATCGGGACTCAGCTGGCGGTAAGCAGGTGTCAGTTGTTCACCGCCGTCTTTCAACAGATGCACCGGGACGACGGTGTAGGGCAAACCCTTCAGATTGAGGGCGATACGCACACGATAGGAGGCGGAGCTGCGGAAGTAGCTGTAGAGCTTCATGATGAGCCGTACCGATTTAGGTTTGTTGGAATTATGCCACTGTCGACAAGGCCAATTTCAATGCCTGGCGCGCAAACGACTTTCACGCTAGCCGCTCGTCCCCACGCGGCATGGGCTGGGATGATAAAGGCCGAGTGTGATCAAAAAGACTTACTGACAAGCGGCCTTCGAACTGCGGGAATGGAACCAACGAGCTCTTATTACCACCCATCTCCGTTAATCCTTGCACCGGAGATCATCATGTCGCCCTTCCGTACCACCACCTCACCTTCGAGGTCCTTGCCAGACGATCAAACAGCCCTGGCACCTTATCTCACAGAAACCCAAAAAGCAGCCTTGCACAGTACTTCCGCCGAAGAAATTGAGTACGCGAACGAAGAAGCACTGCAAATGGCCATTGCCGCGAGCTTATCCACCGATGAGCGCGATACGGATGCCGCGCACACAGGACAACAAAAAGTAGGCTTGCAGAACACGTCCAATAAGGAAATTGAACAGGCTGACGACGAAGCGCTGCAACTAGCCATCGCGTTGAGCCTGTCTAATGAACAACAAGATCTGGATACCGGCCGCAAGGCAAATCAAAAACTGATAGAAAAACTAAAACATTGTTTGAGCACTCAAGGCCTAGATGTCAAACCGAACTCAGGCAACAGCAGTAACTGCCTGATTATCTCCATGCTCCAGCATGTGACAGGCGATTACCACAGCAATCACGTCGACAAGGCAGAGCACTACAAGCAACAACTAGCGCAAAAAAGCGGTCACGAAATCGAGACCAGTCACTCACTGCATTCGGATACGAAACTAACATTCTGGCTGATCGACCAGATCAATCACGATTATTTCGGGCAGCAAAAAGATCGTTATGTTTGCTTTTCGATGGTAACCGCTGATCTCGATGGCAAGCCGGCGGTGCGATCCATCGGCGAAGGACAGCGCACCGCTACCATCCTTGATGGTGCCGGACATTATGAAGCGGTAGTAGCACGCAATAGCCGTTAAACCCCGGGCGTTCAGCCGCCTAGGTAAGCTTCCCTGACACGCTCATCGTTCAAAAGCTGATCGGCCGTATCCTGCAAAACGATACGGCCGCTCTCCATCACATAGCCGCGGTGGGCAACCGCCAAGGCCTGTCGCACATTTTGTTCTACCAGCAGTATCGTCACGCCCTGCTGCGCAATGTCTCTGATTACATCGAAAATCTGCGCGACCATCATTGGCGCCAGACCCATGGAAGGCTCATCCAGCAACAGGAGCTTGGGGCGACCCATCAAGGCACGCGCCATCGCCAGCATCTGCTGCTCACCACCCGAGAGTGTGCCCGCCAGTTGTGACTGTCGCTCTTTCAATCGCGGGAATACCGAGAACCAGCGAGCGATATCTTCTTCGATCTGAACAGTATCGTCACGGGTGTAAGCCCCCATCAGCAAATTTTCACGCAAGGTCATACGAGAAAAAACACCACGGCCCTCAGGCACCATCACCAGTCCTAGCCCGGGTAAGGCAAAGGCCTGCTGCTGATCGATACGCTGACCTGCGTAGAGCACTTCGCCACTACGCTGCGACGACGGCAAAGTGCCCGTGATCGCTTTGAGCGTTGTGGTCTTGCCTGCACCATTGGCACCGATCAGCGTCACCAGTTCACCGGGCATGACCTTAAATGAAATATCTTTTACCGCTTCAATGCCACCAAAAGCGACGGCAAGGGAACGTACTTCCAGCAAGGGATGCACGGTCTCGCTCATGCAGCCTCCACGCCAAGATAAGCCGCAATCACGGCCGGATTCTGCTGAACCTCAGCGGGCGTGCCTTCGGCGATGACTTTGCCGTAATCGAGCACAGTGATACGGTCGCATAAACCCATCATCAGTTTGACGTCATGTTCGATCAACAAGAGGCTGGTACCTTTATCGCGAATTCGTTTCAGCAGATCGCGCAACTCAGATTTTTCTGTAGCGTTCATACCGGCTGCCGGTTCATCCAGCGCCAGTAACAAAGGTTCGGTGGCGAGTGCGCGCGCAATCTCTACCCGGCGCTGATCGCCGTAAGACAAATGTCGTGCAGTGCGATTCGCAAGGTGGGCAATGCCAACGAACTCCAGCAGCGCCTGCGCATGAGCAACAATCTGCGCCTCCTCTGCGCGCGCAGCCGGATGCCGAAAAATCGCACCGAGTACGCCTTGATGCGTGCGAACGTGCCGTCCAACCATTACATTTTCGAGTGCACTCATCTCACCGAACAAACGAATGTTTTGAAATGTGCGCGCAATACCCGCACGAGCAACCGCATGCGGCGCAGAGGGCGAGTAAGGTTTTCCAGCGAGTTCAAATTGACCACCGTCCGGCTGATAGAGACCGGTGATCACATTGAAGCACGTCGTCTTGCCAGCGCCGTTTGGACCAATCAGCCCGTGGATGTCGCCGCGGGTGATGGCGAGATTCACATCGGTCAGCGCCTGCAAGCCACCGAATCGCTTGCCCACACCCGTCACACGAAGCAAGGTGTCGCGACTCATGCAGCACCCGTTTGCGTATTCGACGCAGGTATGGGTCGATCTTCCTGTCGTGGCGAGGGCCAGAGACCCGCAGGACGCGCGAGCATGATCAGCACCAGTGCCAGTCCGTACAAGAGCTGACGCAATACTTCGGCTTCGATCCAGATATGACCGAACAAAGCCATCTGTATCGGCTCAACGGTATGACGCAAAATTTCTGGTAACGCTGCCAGCAGCACTGCACCCAGAATAACGCCAGGTATGTGGCCTGTGCCACCCAGCACCACCATCGCTAGTACCGCAATCGATTCAGTCAATGTGAAAGATTCAGGCGAAATGAATCCTTGAAACGCACCAAACATCGCGCCCGCCACACCGCCAAACGCGGCTCCCATCGCAAAGGCCAGCAGTTTCATATTACGCACATGGATGCCCATCGCTTTAGCGGCGATCTCATCCTCTCGAATCGCGATCCACGCACGACCGAGGCGCGAATGCAGCAGCCGCTGCGAAATGAACACCGTCAGAATGCAGAGCAACAGAAACAGGTAGTAGTAGGCGTTCACCGAGGGCATGGACCACCCAGCTAGCTGAACCACCCCACCCGAACCCGGTTCACCAGCAAGTGATACTCCGCCGATGCGCACAGGATCAATCAAATTGATGCCCTGAGGACCATTGGTGATATTGACCGGGCCATTCAGGTTGTTCATGAAGATGCGAATGATTTCACCAAAACCCAGTGTAACAATCGCCAGATAGTCACCGCGCAACTTCAGTGTGGGCGCACCAAGTAGGGCACCGAAAATTCCTGCCACGAGCGCCGCCAGCGGAATGATCACCCACACGGACCAGTGGATGCCTTGTGCTGCAACGGCATCACCTGCGACATGCATCAACCAGTCACCCGCAACTGGATATTCCATTTGCAGTGATTCGATGACGACTGCGAACTGGGGCGAAGCAAGCAAACCGGCTAGATAAGCACCGATAGCGAAAAAAGCGATATAGCCCAGATCCAGCAAGCCGGCGAAACCCACCACGATGTTCAGGCCCAGCGCCAGCATGATGTACAGCAGTGCGATGTCGGTGATGCGTACCCAGGAATTGCCGAACTGGGATGCCACGATGGGGAATACCAGCAGCAATAGCGCAAATAAGATAATTCGCAGCGGGGAATGATGAGTGTTCACGAGACTAGCTGCCGACAATCAGGAACGATCCGCGACGCGCTCACCCATGATGCCCGAGGGCCTGAGCGTTAACACGAGGATCAACACGACGAAGGCAAAGATGTCTTGATAGTGGCTGCCCAGCACGCCCGACGTGAGGTCGCCGATATAGCCTGCACCCAAACTCTCGATGAGCCCCAACAAAATCCCACCGAGCATCGCGCCGTAGATATTGCCTATACCGCCAAGCACGGCCGCTGAAAAAGCCTTGAGGCCCGGTGTGAAGCCCATCGCAAACTGCGCTGATGCATAGTTCGCGCCCCACATCACGCCCGCAACGGCGGCTAGTGCAGCACCAATCGCAAAGGTGAACACGATGACCCGATTGGCATTGACGCCCATCAGCGCAGCGACGCGGGGATTCTCAGCAACGGCACGCATGGCGCGCCCCATTCGTGTGCGTTCAACTAACAGCGACAATCCGATCATCGATACAGCAGCGAGCAGGAGTAGTAGCACTTGAGTAGGCGTGATCAGCGCACCCATCACATGCAAGGGTTCCGACGGCAAAACCTGAGGGAATGGCAATGGATTACGACCCCAGATCATCATCGCCAGCGTCTGCAACAGTATCGATATGCCAATGGCGGTGATCAGTGGCGCAAGCCGTGGCGCATCACGCAGGCGACGATACGCCACACGCTCAATGAGCACGCTAACGACAATGCACACCGGAATCGCGCCGACGATCGCCAGCATCAGCGCAAGATAGCCGGGAAGCTCCGGGCTGAGGTATTGAATGAGCTGAAGCAGCGACCAACCGACCATCGCACCTATCATCAGCACATCGCCGTGCGCAAAATTAATCAGGTTCAGCACACCGTAGACCATGGTGTAGCCCAAGGCAACCAGCGCATACATGGCACCCAATACCAGGCCATTGATTAGCTGCTGGGCGAAAATATCCATGCTTATGCCGGACGCGCCGACAAACCTTTGGGCAAGGGGAACGTCACATGCTCTTCAACGCCGTCGAGCTCACGCACGCTCTTGACGCCCAGTGCTTTGAGTGTGGCGACTACGTCTTCGACCAGAATTTCAGGCGCCGAGGCGCCGGCGGTCACACCAATGCGCTGCTTGCCCTCGACCCAAGCCGGATCAATTTGCGACGCGTTATCGACCATGTAGGATTCAACGCCGTTTTTTTGTGCAACCTCGCGCAAGCGATTGGAATTGGAACTACTGGGGCTGCCCACCACAATCACGAGATCAACCTGCGGCGCCATCATCTTGACCGCATGCTGACGATTAGTCGTTGCGTAGCAAATGTCGCCTTTCTTGGGCTCGGCAATGTCAGGGAATCTGGCGCGCAGCGCCGTGATGATCTCTGCCGTGTCGTCAACCGACAGCGTAGTCTGCGATACATAAGCCAGGCGATGGGGATCTTTTACTTCGAGCTTTTGCACGTCATCGACGGTTTCGACCAGATACATACCGGCATCACTTTGCCCCATCGTGCCTTCAACTTCAGGATGTCCCTCATGCCCAATCATGATGATCTCGCGATGCTCATCCCGCATTTTGGCCACCTCGACATGCACCTTGGTCACCAGTGGGCAGGTCGCATCGAATACGAGTAGTCCGCGTTCTTCCGCCTCAGCCTTGATCGCACGCGAAACACCATGGGCAGAAAACACCAGATGACTGCCCGATGGTGCATCCGCTAAGTCTTCAATGAAGATCGCTCCTTTTGCGCGCAGATCTTCCACAACATAGGCGTTGTGCACGATCTCATGCCTGACGTAAACAGGCGCACCAAATTGCGCGAGTGCGCGCTCGACGATTTCGATCGCACGATCGACACCGGCACAAAAGCCTCGCGGCTGAGCCAACAGAATTTCTTTTTCCATGGTTTTTTCCTTCAAGTGCTACCGAGACTAGAGCACACCAATGATTTGAACTTCAAATTTTAAGGCCTGGCCCGCCAGCGGATGATTAAAATCAAATAACGCATCTTGCTCTCCCATCTCAAGCAAAACGCCAGCAAACTGTCCCCCGCCGGGCGCTGCAAAATCCACCAGGTCACCGACTTCATAGGCGTGGTCCGGATCCGAATTTTCCTGCAACGTCGATAACGACACTCTTTGCAATAAATCGGGATTGCGCGGTCCGAATGACTCTTCCGATGTCAGATCGAAAATCTGATGCGCGCCCTCATGCAAGCCGATCAGACAAGATTCGAGAAAAGGCGCCAACTGGCCCGAGCCCACCTGCAGCGTTGCTGGATTCTCGCCAAATGTGCTCACGATGTCCTGACCACCCACGGTCGATAGCCGGTAGTGCAAAGTCAGGAAAGTGCTGGATGTCACGACGGGCTGTGGCGTATTCGACATAAAAATAAGTAAAAAAACGAGTCGCGCTATTGTAGTCCAGCCCAAGGGACCATCCTAACGCCGCGCGATCGGAGGCACGATACATTAAGGCTCCCCCCTGCCCGAGATACCTCATGCTCATTTCTGACCTGCCCGCCGACCAACGTCCCCGAGAGCGCCTGCAGTCCAGAGGAGCGCATTCACTCACTGATGCCGAACTGCTGGCCATCGTCCTGCGCACGGGTATTCAGGGCAAAAACGCGATTCAGCTCGGCAGTGACTTGCTGGACCACTTCGGCTCGGTATCAAGGTTGCTGAGCGCCACGGCAGTTGAGCTTGCGGAAATCAAAGGTATGGGACCGTCCAAATGCAGCCTGCTGCAAGCAGTGGTCGAGCTGGCAAGACGCGGACTGGCAGAGGAACTGCGCTGCGGCCCCCTGTTGCAATCCCCGCAAGCCGTCTCGCAGTTTCTCCGACTGCGGCTCCACGGCCAGCCCTTTGAGACTTTCCTTGGTTTGTTTCTCGATGTGCAGGGCCGGCTAATCGCCTGCGAGGAAATGTGTCGAGGCACCCTGACCCGGGCCCATGTCTATCCCCGAGAAATTGTCCGAAGGGCACTGGCTCACAACGCGGCTGCCATGATTTTTGCGCACAATCATCCATCGGGTAGCGTAGAACCCAGCAACATGGACAAAATACTCACCAATGAACTCAAACGTGTGCTGGCTTGCATCGAGGTTTCCCTGCTCGACCATCTGATCGTCAATGATCATGAGGCGTGGTCATTCAAGCAACATGGTCTCTGCTAATCTGGTTTAAAAGCGATATCACCACGGCGATTCCTGACGCAGACTCGCCTAATTGTTAAATATTTATTTCGAATTAAGACACAATTTAAATCTGCAAGTCGTTGAATATTGGCGGTTTTTTCGTTATACTCGCGGTCTTTGCCAAATTCTGGAACCTTCAAGGAGTCTGCTGTGTCACGTGAATGCGAAGTTACCGGGAAAAAGCCGATGGTCGGCAACAATGTTTCCCACGCCAATAACAAAACCAAGCGTCGCTTTCTGCCCAACCTGCAGAACCGCCGCTTCTGGGTCGAATCAGAAAACCGCTGGGTCCGCATGCGCGTCTCCGGTGCGGGTATTCGTGTCATCGACAAGCTGGGCATTGATGCTGTGCTGGCTGACATGCGCGCCCGCGGCCAGAAAATTTAAACGGATTTAAGTAAAGGAACTTCATCATGGCAAGCAAAGGCCGCGACAAAATCAAACTGGAATCGACCGCAGGTACCGGTCATTTCTATACCACCGACAAGAACAAGCGCACGATGCCGGAAAAAATGGAGATCATGAAATTCGATCCCAAGGCACGCAAGCATGTGATCTACAAAGAAACCAAGATCAAATAAACTCTTGAATCTCAAACGTCTCAAACGTCTCAAACAAAAAACCCCGCAGTTCGCACTGCGGGGTTTTTTGTTTTCAAATTCCGATTACGCGTAGCTGCGCAGGCGAAGGGAGAACTCTTGCAACGAACGTATACCCGATGATTCGGCACGCGCACACCAGTCACGCAATTGCTGCAGCAACTGGTCGCTGCTGGCATGCGAACGCTCCCAGAGGGTCGATAGCTCGACTCGCATTTCATGCATAGTCTTGAGCGCGCTGCTGTGCTTGAACACCTCAGAAAGCTGCTGCTGCTGTTGCTGCTCCAAACTTGCCGGTTCCCGCTGCATCAGCTTGCGCGAGGATTTCAGGAAACTCGATTCAAGCTTGGATTTCTCGCGAATCTGCACGAGCTCATCGCGCCATGCGCGACGCACCGAGCTTGCGTAAGTCGCCATAACGTCATAGCGGTTGGCAACGATGGATTGCAAGGTATCCAGATCGCACACTAATTTTTGACGATCAAAGCGCGGTTCTGGAGCAATCTTCTTGACCTTTGCCAGTCCAAAGAAAGCCAGGATAGAGATGTAAAGCCAACCGATATCGAACTCGAACCACTTCGCAGACAACTTGGCGGATGTGCCAAACGTGTGGTGGTTATTGTGGAGCTCCTCACCGCCGATGAGAATGCCAATCGGCAACACATTGGTCGACGCATCTTTGCAGTCGTAATTGCGGTAACCCCAGAAGTGGCCGATACCGTTAATGACGCCAGCAGCCGTCACGGGAATCCAAGCCATCTGAACCGCCCAGACTGTCAGACCCAGCACGCCGAAGAGCAACACATTAATCACCAGCATCAACGAGACGCCCAGCGCCGAGTGCTTTGTATAGACGTTACGCTCAATCCAGTCATCCGGCGTGCCATGGCCGTATTTCTCGATAGTCTCGCGATTCTTCGCTTCCATGCGGTAGAGTTCGGCACCCTCGAACAGCACTTTCTCGATACCCAGTGCGACCGGGCTGTGCGGGTCTTCGATGGTCTCGCATTTCGCGTGATGTTTGCGGTGAATCGCAGCCCACTCTTTGGTGACCATACCCGTGGTCATCCACAACCAAAAACGGAAGAAGTGGCTGGGAATAGCATGCAGCTCGAGCGCACGATGCGCCTGGCAGCGATGCAAGAAAATGGTGACTGCGGCGATGGTCACATGAGTGACCGCCAGCGTGACCAAAAATATTTGCAAGCCAGATGAATGCGTAAGGCCATTCATCAAAAAGTCAAGAACAGCATCCATCACAGGATTTGAGCCCATTGTTTCTCCAAAATTACCCGAGCCTTCAGGCAATCCCTTGCGGATCACCATTGTTACGGCCCAACAGCACATTGTACGTGTTTTGATCATCTCAGGCCTGATCCTCATCTGGATCTGCAGGTAAAGGCTTACGAATCAATGACTTGTCAGTCTCATCTTTCACCGATGATTCAGCCCTCGCCTGACCGGGCAAGCGTACGCCGTGCCGCCGGCACAGGCGCCAAAGCTCGAAATTGACTGCGGAGCGCACGTTGCCCGTACCATTTTCCGGGTCGGCAATCCAGAAACCCGCCTCGAGCTCCATACCTTCAGCGGAAAACCGTGACAACAACGCTGTGGGCATGGGAGTTTCTAGAATTCGGGGAATGCGCTGCATGGCTTCCACCATATCGGGCAGCAGCGCCTCAACATCCGTATCCGGGCCCACCAACATCGTGGTTGCCAAACGCAGTTGACGGTCACTCCGCGTCAGATTCTGCACCGGCGAGGACACCAGCATTTCGTTCGGAATCACCGCCGCCGAACCATCCAGCGATTTGATCAATGTGTAACGCGTATTGATTTCAGCTACCTCGCCACTGAAACGGTCAATATGAACGATGTCGCCAACGGACAAGCTGCGCTCCAGAAGAATCACAAATCCAGACACATAACTGCTCACCAGCTTCTGCAAGCCCAATCCAATACCCACTCCCAGAGCGCCACCAAACACCGAGAGGACAGTCAGATCGATACCGACAATTGAAAGGCTGACCAGAACGGCAATGAGGATCAACGAAGCCCGTAAAACGCGTGCCATCACTGCACGCAGCGACGAGTGCATCGTCTCCAGATGCATCAGGCGCTGCTCCAGCGCAGTGGCTGCCCACATGGCAAGCACTAGCGTAATAAACACCCAAAACAACGCCTGCAAGACCACGATCAGTGGCTCTCGATGGCGTCCCAGCGGGACGGTTGTCTCCTCGAGATATTGCACAAATTCCGGCCAGAGGCCTGTGATGTAGAGCGCGAGTCCGCTCCAGACCAGCACGGCAAAACTTTGCTCGAACACCTGCAGGAAAACGCCGATCCGTCCTTCTTTCCCGAATGCTTTGCGAACCAAGAAAAATCCCACGCGAATAAGCAGGAATGAAAGCCACAGCGGTAGCACGATACGCAACAGGCCTGCGTGCTGCCAGCGCCCCATCACCATTGCAGCCAGCGCCATCAGCACGACGATCAGCAAGGGTGTGAGTACGATCTGAAAGCTGTCGAAGGGCACTTGAAAAACGCCGTGGTGATCATGACGCGCCGAGAATTTTTTCATCAACTGCTGCGACATCAACCAGCCGACCAAGATACAGCCGCCCAACACCAACAGCTGCAACAACAGATCCGGACGATCGAACTCGACCTGCAGGTCAACCCAGAGCGGATTTGCCATCACATTACTCATGGCACACCTGCAGGCCTGAAGACCACGGCATCGGCACGATGGCGTTCCCAGTTTTGTCTAAATCGGCGTGCCAACGCGAGGTTGCCCCGAATAAGAAAAAGATTTTCCGAATTCATGCGCTGCGCACTCCGAGTAAAGTTATAGCTGCCCGTGACGACCACCACATCCTGCGTACCGTCATCAATGACCATGATTTTATTGTGCGCATTGCGATAACGCGTCTCCAACCAGACAGGTATACCCTTGTTGGCCAAGGATGCCAGTAAAGAAGAAGGGTTATCTGCATGCTGACGGGCATCGGCCAGCACGCTGACCGACAGCCCACGCTGTTTTGCCGCAATTAGGCTAGCGGCTATCGGACGACTGGTCAACAGATAGGCTTGTACTAGTATCTCCCGCCGGGCTCGACCCAAGGTCTCCAGCAAAAGCGACTCTGCATCATCCCAAGGCGGGAAGGCCACCTGCACCGTACCCTGCGCAGGCATCACGGGAATAGCCTCGCCTTCGGCTTGCGCCAGCGCGACAAAAGTCAGTAACGAAGCTGTACAAAGACATGCGCAATAACGCATCGTCCTTCGCATTGCTATTTAGCCCGCTCCAGGGCAGCTGCAAAGAAACCATCGGTCTGATGCAGATGCGGCATCAGCTTTAGATAATCCCCCATAACCAATTCAATTTTCTGCTCTGCCAGAATCTGCGCCATCGGACGCAAGGTGAATACCGGATGCTTTGCGAGGAACTGTTCGACGATATGTTCGTTCTCCTCGACCAGTAAACTGCAAGTCGCATAAACGAGAAGGCCACCCGGCTTGATCAGGCGCGCCGCGCCTTCCAGTATCGATAACTGCTTGGCATTGAGCTCATCGATGCCAGCAGCGGTCTGTCGCCACTTCACATCAGGATTACGGCGCAAGGTACCAAAGCCGCTACAGGGCGCATCCACCAGCACACGATCGATCTTGCCCGCCAAGCGCTTAATCTTTGCGTCATTCTCATGCGCGATCAGCACCGGGTGTACATTCGACAACCCGCTGCGCGCAAGCCGCGGTTTGAGACGCGCGAGACGTTTCTCAGAAATGTCGAACGCATACAACCGACCCGTATTTCGCATCAGCGCACCGAGCGCCAGTGTCTTTCCACCCGCACCAGCACAAAAATCCACCACCATCTCGCCGCGCTTCGCACCCAACACCTGTGCCAGTAACTGACTGCCCTCGTCCTGCACTTCAATCGCGCCCTCTTTGAACAGCGGCATGTTTTGTAGTGCAGGCTTTTTTGCCAGTCGCAATCCCAAGGGCGCAAATGGTGTCAGTTCTGCCGTGATACCCGCCTCGGTCAGCGCCAACGTCGCCGCATCACGCGTCGTCTTGAGCGTGTTTACGCGCAAATCTAGCGGCGCCGGTCGGTTCAGAGACTCCGCCACTTGCATGGCTTCCTCATTCCCCCATTGCGCGGTAAACCGAGCCAGTAACCAGTCGGGCAAATTTGCCCGCATCGATACGGGCAAGGCGCTGCGATCAATCGAGATAACATGAGTGAGCCATTCGACTTCTTGCTCACTCAGCCCGGGCAAGGCATCCATCCCTGCCACGTCTGCCAAGCCCAGCAAAGCCATGCGGCGCATTAGTGGTCCGCTGCCTGACTCGGCAAAATTTGTGTAAACCAGACGATGACGCAGCAATGCGTAGATCGCCTCGGCAATCATGCCTCGCTCACGACCACCCAGACGCGGATGGTCACGAAAATAACGCGACAGCACAGTGTCGGCTGGCGCTGTAAAACGCAAGACATCGCGCAGAGCATCTTCGGTGCCGCCGATGACTGCGGGTGGCAATCTCATGAAAAATCCTTCAGGTTTGACGCTCGCAAAAGCGTTGAATGAACAGAGGGCCAGGCACTTGTCACTATTACGGTAGGCTGGTGACCAAGCGCGCAGTGGGATCAGGCGGAATGGCGGACGATGTGCCCCTCCGTGAGCGTATATCGACCCTCAATAAAATCACGTACGGCGCGCGGGTAAATCACATGTTCCTGTTCTAGCACGCGCGCTGCCAGTGTGTCTTCGGTATCCGTATCTAGCACTGGAACAGTCGCTTGTTCGATGATGGGACCATGATCCAGTTCAGGCGTCACGAAGTGCACCGTGGCGCCATGTAACTTCACGCCGGCCTCCAGAGCGCGCCGGTGGGTATCCAGACCGGAAAAACTCGGTAATAAAGAGGGATGTATGTTCAACATACGACCGTGATAGTGCTCAACGAATTCGGGGGTCAGGATACGCAAAAATCCTGCGAGTATCACGAGATCCGGAGAATACTCATCAATCACTGTCATTAATGCCTGATCGAACTGCGCTCGGTCTGGATAAGCAACATGCTCGACCACGCGCGCAGCGATGCCGGTTGCGCTCGCGGTCGTAAGTCCGGCCGCCTTTGCTTTGTTGCTGATGACAGCGGCGATCTGTGCCGGCCACTTTTCTGCAGATGCAGCGCGCAGAATAGCCTCCATATTGCTGCCACGCCCAGAGATAAGAATCACAATACGTTTCATGGCGCGCATTTTAACAGCGCATCATGCAAACGCCGGGGGCTATTGGAATGAAAAGAAAGCGCGGAAGGGGACTTTTTTCTCGGCCCAGAAATCAGCCGCATCGCGGAAGACATCCAGCAGATTTTCGCGCGCTTCCTTGTCGAATTTCTGAGTATTTGGCAATTGCTCAAGCACGACTAGAAAACCAGGTTGCTCACCCGCTTTGTGGAAGACATTGGTAAGACAATCTCTGAGCGCATCGTAATTCTTGCCATACGGCTTGGGCAATTGAAATGATTCGGCAATCGAGACCAGCACCTGCTGACGCGTCAGAGCCTGCGCGCAATTTCCATACAGAAAATGCTGCTCCAGTCGGATGGCCTCCGACTGCAGTTCGGTTACCCGGAAAGCCCGGATAGATTGCACCACGTTGACAGGAACCGCGCGCAGCAAACCGCCGCTTGTCGTGTGTTCCTGGTCCTCATCGTCGCGCTGTTGGGGCGCGCTGAGCATGTAAATATTCACGGTCGTGTTGAAACAGTCAAAAAACGCAAGCAGCTCAAAAAATTTATATTTTTACAAGGGTTGCGCGCATCGCAGTCGCATGAATCTGCCCCCAAATAAGCAGGCAAGTTCACAGAATGATTATCGGCAATTGGAGATAATACCCGCCCTTTGGTTCCGGCAAAACCCCTGAGCAAGGTTTCAACTAATAAATGAGTAACAAGTATCTAACAAATGAGCGGTATTTACGCGAAAAAGCGAACATCTACGCCCATCTTTAGAATATTCAGTATTTTGTCATTCAAGTGGCGTTCGTTAGTAAATTTTTTTAATTATGTAACATTTCCTCGGTATATTTTCTTTTTGATATATTTTTTGTTGTTGTATCGATATCAAAAAACCGAAGTACTTCATCCCGCCGCGACAAAGTATCTATCTGACCAAGCTCGATCAGTGAACGGGTATAACTGCCTTCGAACAACAGATACGAAGCCAGCGCACCACCGCGACGTTCGGTCGCACCAATTGTCGATAGCAGTGTTTTAATCGGCAAAGGCAAGCTGCCAACATGCCGACTAGCGAGGGAATCCAAGGGTACTGAGGGCGTAATAGCCAGCAAATTAACCTGACGTAACGGCGTTTGCCGACGTTGCTCTGGCGTCAGCAGGGCTAGCGTCGTATTAATGCGTGTGATTCGTTCGAGATCGACGGACAAGCCATCAAGAAAAATACTCGACATGGCATGGCCCGCAATCTGCGCAAGGCTGGGATAACCCGAATACTCTTCAAAGTTTCGTTGTGGCCCGCCTACATGACCGCTGCCAATCACCAGTATCTTGGTCGCACCCAGATGAATGGCGGGCGAGACTGGCGCAACTTCGCGTATGGAGCCATCACCAAAATACTCGCAGCGATCGTTGCAGTACAAAGGCACGGCAGGAAAAATTAATGGAATCGCGGCAGAGGCCAGTAAATGATCGACCCCGATTTGCTGTTGCACCGACATGCGTTGCGCGCGGCGCCAAGAGGGAATGGCACGCGCCGACTGATAAAAGGTGACATGACTTCCTCCTGTGTAAGAAGATGCCGATACCGCCAGTGCATCCAGTACGCCGGAATTGAGTGCTTGGTCAAGCCGCGGCAGATCCAACATCTTGTGCAGCAACCCGACTAGCGGTGAATTATCGAGCAGAGAACTCGGCGGCTGCGCATGCCATTTGCGAAGCAACCAGCCGAACGACAACAGAGACAACCAGCGCGCACCTGAACGCAGAACACCAATGGAATCAGCCCGATAAACCTGCTCCACCTCCAGATTCCGCCAGATACCCAGCAGATGCGTGACGCTCTCTTCGAAATTATCGGCGCGGCAGGCGAGTGCCGTCGCATTGATGGCACCGGCCGATGTGCCACAAATAATTTCGAAGGGATTTTGACGAGCGGGCCATCCGTGCTCACTGAGCAAAGACAGGATGGCCTGCAATACTCCCACTTGGTAAGCGGCTCGCGCACCGCCACCAGCGAGGAACAAGGCAGTTTTCTGCGGCTCGGACATAACTGCAGAGTAACAGTTGCACGGTAGCCCGCCTACAGGTTTTAACTACTGTGACCCGTATGCGACGATGAAGGCACCGCTTATTTTGGCTGCATACGAATCGCACCGTCCAAACGTATCGTCTCACCGTTAAGCATCGTGTTTTCAATGATGGTTTTCGCCAGATGCGCGTACTCGGCTGGTTTACCCAGACGCGGGGGGAAGGGCACCATGCGACCCAGTGCATCCTGAACTTCCTGTGGCATACCCAACAACATAGGCGTCTCGAAAATACCCGGCGCGATCGTCATCACTCGCACCCCATTGCGCGACAAATCGCGCGCCATTGGCAAAGTCAGTCCAACAACGCCAGCCTTGGATGAGCCATACGCTGCCTGCCCGATCTGCCCGTCATAGGCCGCCACCGAAGCCGTGTTGATGATCACGCCCCGCTCGCCTGCCGCATTGGGTTCATGATTACTCATCGCCATTGCCGCAAGGCGCGACATGTTGAACGTACCCACCAGATTGATATTCACCACGCGCTGAAAAACTTCCAGCGGATGTGCGCCGTCCTTGCCTACGGTCTTGACCGCAGGTGCCACACCCGCACAGTTAATCAGACCAACCAACTGCCCCATGGCCTCGGCCGCGGCCACGACGGCCAAGCCGTCGGCTTCCGAGGTGACATCACATTTAAGGAATTTACCTTTGAGTTCAGCCGCCAACTTCTCGCCTGCCTCCACCTGCACATCCGCGAGCACGACCTTGCCGCCGTTATCGACGATCATGCGCGCCGTTGCTGCGCCCAACCCTGACGCACCGCCGGTGATGATAAAAACGTTATTTTTAATTTCCATGATTTCTCCAAAAAGGGCATGTAAAAAACGAATACGGATAAACGTAACGATACCTGCCCATAGAAAAAGGCAGCCGAAGCTGCCTTTTTCACATTACAAAAACAGACTTAGCCGATCAAACCTTTAGCTGCCAGCAGTGGCACGATCAGCAACGCGACAATGTTGATGATCTTGATCAGCGGATTGACCGCAGGACCCGCCGTGTCCTTATACGGATCACCTACGGTATCGCCGGTCACAGCTGCCTTGTGCGCTTCACTGCCCTTGCCGCCGTGATGACCATCTTCGATGTATTTCTTCGCATTGTCCCAAGCACCGCCGCCGGTACACATGGAAATCGCGACGAACAGACCCGTGACGATGGTACCCATGAGCAGACCGCCAAGCGCTTTGGGTCCAAGCACCAGACCCACCACAATCGGCACCACCACCGGCAACAGCGATGGAACCATCATTTCCTTGATTGCAGAAGCGGTAAGCATGTCCACAGCGCGACCATACTCAGGCTTGCCGGTACCTTCCATGATGCCGGGAATCTCGCGGAATTGACGACGCACTTCTTCCACCACCGAACCGGCCGCACGACCCACGGCTTCCATCGCCATAGCACCGAACAGATAAGGAATCAATCCGCCAATGAACAGACCCACGATGACCATCGGATCAGACAGATCGAAATTGACGTCGATACCACGCTCGCGCAAGGCATGCGTGTAGTCTGCAAACAATACCAGCGCCGCCAAACCTGCCGAACCAATTGCATAGCCCTTGGTCACCGCCTTGGTGGTATTACCCACCGCATCCAGCGGATCGGTAATATCACGAACGCTGTCAGGCAAATTGGCCATTTCAGCGATACCACCTGCGTTATCCGTGATCGGACCATAGGCGTCCAGTGCAACGATGATGCCTGCCATCGACAGCATCGCAGTGGCAGCCACGGCAATACCAAACAGACCGGCAAGTGCATAAGAAACCAGAATACCGGCACATACGCACAATACTGGCCATGCCGTGGACTTCATCGAAATACCGATACCGGCAATGATGTTGGTCGCATGACCTGTGGTGGAAGCTTCAGCGATATGTTTGACTGGCGCGAAATCAGTACCTGTGTAGTACTCGGTGATCCACACCATGGCTGCCGTCAGCACGAGACCGACCACACAAGAACCGAACAACCCCATCGGCGTCACCATCTGCCCGTCAGACATCGTAATGGCTTCCGGAAACACCATAGTCGTCACGAAGTAAAACGCGATCAACGAGATGACACCCGAGACGATCAGTCCGCGATATAGCGCTGGCATAACGTTCTTCATGCCTGGCTTAGCTTTGACAAACATCACGCCGATGATCGAGGCAATGATCGACACACCGCCAAGAATCAAGGGATAAATCACGGCAGCGCCTGGAGCCGAAGTCACCATCAGTGCACCGAGCGCCATGGTGGCGATCAACGTCACTGCATAGGTTTCAAACAAGTCAGCCGCCATACCGGCGCAATCGCCAACGTTGTCACCAACGTTATCGGCAATCACCGCAGGGTTACGGGGATCATCTTCAGGAATACCGGCTTCTACCTTGCCCACCAGATCTGCGCCAACGTCAGCGCCCTTGGTGAATATGCCACCGCCGAGACGCGCGAAGATCGAGATCAGTGAAGAGCCGAACGCAAGACCCAGCAAAGGCTTGAGCGTTGCCGAATCCGGATGCTCGAGACCACCGATGAAGTAATAGAACAGCGACACACCGAGCAAGCCCAATCCCACCACCAGCATGCCAGTAATGGCACCGCCGCGAAACGCGACATCGAGTGCAGGTCCGATACCTTCGGTCGCTGCCTGCGCCGTACGGACATTCGCGCGCACCGAGATATTCATCCCGATGAAACCGCAAGCGCCGGAAAGCACCGCCCCAACGACGAAGCCGATCGCAGTAGTGATGCCGAGGAAAGCCCAGATCAGTACCGTCAGCACAGCGCCGACTATCGCGATCGTTCGGTACTGACGCGCCAGATAAGCCGCCGCACCCGCCTGAATCGCTGCAGCGATTTCCTGCATTCGGGGATTGCCGGGGTCCTTACCAAGGATCCAGCTTCGAGAAATGAGGCCGTAGATCACGGCGATAACGCCGCAAGCCACAGCGAACCACAAGCCATTTGATGCCATATGTCTCCTCCAAAAGTTCACAACAATTTTTACAACCTCATCACTGCCCCGCCTGTTCCGACGAGTACCGCTTCTTGCTACAAACTTCTCGCTCAGCCCGCATCAAACTATGTTTTTTGCGCGACTTAACTTAGACGTCCCTGCCTACAACACACGATAGACTTTTTCATCCATGAAAAAAGCGGACCTGATGTCCGCTTTGAATGATGTTGGGTTTACTCCGCCAGTGCCGCAAAGGCGCGGTCACGAATTTCTTCGACAGGCCCAATGCCGGAAATCTTGCGATAGAGAGGGGCGCCCGGCTGACCTGATTTTGCCCATTCATTGTAATAACCCACCAGCACTTTGGTTTGATCGTGATACACCGCCAAACGCTTTTTCACGGTCTCCTCGCGATCATCATCGCGCTGAATCAAGGCTTCACCCGTTGCATCATCCTTGCCTTCGACTTTTGGCGGATTGAATTTCACATGATAAGTACGACCCGATGCTGGATGTACGCGACGGCCGCTCATGCGTTCAATGATGGCCTCATCCGGCACATCGATTTCAAGCACGCAGTCAATAGTCACACCTGCATCCTTCATTGCATCCGCTTGCGGAATCGTACGCGGGAAGCCGTCAAACAGATAGCCGTTTGCGCAATCATTCTGCTTGAGCCGATCTTTGACCAGACCGATGATGATGCCGTCTGACACCAACCCACCCGCATCCATGACTTTTTTTGCAGCCAGTCCAAGCTCGGTACCTTCTTTGACAGCCGCACGCAGCATGTCACCCGTCGAGATCTGCGGAATGTTAAATTGTTCTTTGATGTAGCCTGCCTGCGTGCCTTTTCCAGCACCCGGCGCTCCCAAAAGGATGAGACGCATTTCATTTCCTTATGCTTTTTTATTACTTCAGCCGCATTGACCCGCGTCGCTGCAGTGCACAGCGAGATTGTCTCCTAGCTGGCTTGCCCGAAACTTACCACAGAATGATGGCAGCCCGATAATCTGCAGGCACCATTGCGCCGCCTCAAGTGGCGAAATACGCTCTCACCCGCGCCAGATCTTCAGGGGTATCAACGCCACCGGGCGGCGCCTCGGCCGTCACATGAACGGCGATTCTGTAGCCGTGCCAGAGCACGCGCAATTGCTCGAGTGCCTCGACCTGCTCCAACGGGGCTGGCGGTAAAGTTGGGTAGCGTTGTAGAAAGTCCTGGCGATACGCATACATGCCGATGTGACGCAATGCCTGATACCCCGCTGGCATATGTTTGACATCAGCCGCGAATGCATCCCGATGCCAGGGCAAAGGCGCGCGAGAAAATATCAGTGCCTGTCCTGTTGCATCGAGCACGACCTTCACCACATTCGGATTGAAGACCTCGGCCAAATCAGTGATCGGATGGGCCAGCGTTGCCATTGGCACATCGTGCGTGATTTGAGCAGCACACGCATTGATCAGCGCAGGATCCATCAGTGGTTCGTCGCCCTGCACGTTCACGATCACCGCATCATTCGGCAAGCCGACCAATGAAGCGACCTCGGCAATGCGATCCGTGCCGGAAGGATGATCCGCGCGCGTCATACGTGCATCAAAACCATGGCGCCGACAGGCGGCAATGATATCGGGATGGTCGGTCGCCACGATCACTTGCGCAGCGCCCGATTGCGCAGCGCGCTCGGCAACGCGCACCACCATGGGCTTACCAGCAATATCTGCAAGGGGCTTGTCCGGCAAACGCGTCGACGCCATGCGAGCCGGGATGATCACGGTAAAGGCCATGCGAAGGTTTGCCCAGAAAGAAAACTAATCGTTAAAAGGATTGCGGTGGGGGCTAGGCTGAGGGCGTACCCGCATCAACGGCTGCATCAGCGGCTACATTAACTGCTGAATCAACGGCGGCATTCATGTCGCGCGCATCATCCGCCCACATAATAGGAATACCATCGCGGATCGGATAAGCAAGACGATCCCCATTGCAAATGAGTTCCTTTGCAGCCTTGTCATGTTGCAGCGGCCCTTTGCAAAGCGGGCACACGAGTACGTCGAGCAGTCGGTTATCCACGTAGTTTCTCCAGAATGTCCTGAGCCAGTGGTTCGGCGATCTTTGCCTCAACCGGTACGATCCACAATCGTGCGTCTTGCGCGATACCGGTGGAGCGACTGCATTTTACTGCATCCTTTTCGGTGATCAGAATGATATCGGCCTTTATTCCAGCAAACGGATTAGTGGAAAAATCAAAATGATCCGGCAGTCCCAGCGCCGATTCCAGTACCACGCCCTGTGACCGCAGCATCTCGAAAAAACGTTCCGGATGACCAATGCCCGCCACTGCCGCCACGCGCTCGTTATGTAGCGAAGCCAAATCGAGGCGTTGCTGGCGGTCGACCATCTGTACGGCGTGGGCACCGGTGAGCTGCATGTTGTAGACGTGAGCGCTTGCGGCGGACACGCCGCCATTGATGACATAAAAATCACTACGACGTGACACCGGCTCGCGCAATGGCCCGGCGGGCAGTAACCAGCCATTGCCGTGTCCCCGTGTGTCGGACAATTGAATTTCCATCGTGCGGCCCAACGCATAGTGCTGCAAGCCGTCATCCGCAATGATCACATCGACCTCGGGATAAACAGCGAGCAGGCCACGCGCGGCTGCCACCCTGTCCCGGCCAACAAATACCGGCACCTCGCACTTGCGCGCGATCAGCAAGGGCTCGTCACCGGTCTGCGCAGCAAACATGTCGGCCTTCACCTCAATGACGGCACTCGCCTGAGCACCATAACCGCGCGAAATCACGCCTGGCGAATAGCCATGCGCCCGCAACACCGACACCAACCAGATCACCAAAGGCGTCTTACCGGTACCGCCAATAAAAATATTTCCGACCACGATCACTGGGACAGGCAAAGTCGACGACGCGAAAATACCTAGCCTGTAAAACAATCGACGGAAAAAGATAATAAGAAAAAAAATCGCCGCCAACGGCAGCAGTAAACAGGCAATGAATCCACGATCTCGCCAAGCCTGCGTGAGCAGGCTTTTAAGTACGGGAGTTTTTGCAGTGGTATTGGGCATCAGCGTGACTTTGACTGCGCAGAAAATATCACTTGCGATAAACCTGCAAGACGAGCCGCCTCCATCGCGCTGATCACGGACTGATGCGTCGCTTGCGCATCGGCATGGATGTCGACAATCTGCGTGGAATCGCCTCCCGATAAATTGCGCAACTCAAGCGCTAGCGACGATGCATCACGCGCTGACAAGCGACGACCATTCAGCGCGAAACGACCCTCGGCATCGACAACAATGCGCAGTGATTTGGGTGGCGCGGATGCCTCTGCGCCTACGGTAGGCAAACGCACAGCAAGACCGACTACGCGACTGAAACTCGTGCTGACCATAAGAAAAATCAGAATCACCAGCAGCACATCGATGAAGGCAATCAAATTGATTTCGGGTTGATCGCGTCGGGTGTCTTGACGAAAATTCATGGTCTCAACCCTTACCGCTACTCATCTGATCAAGAAAACGCAACGCCTGTTGCTCCATATCGATCACCAACGCATCGACCTGCGCATGAAAATGCCGATGAAACAGCAAGGCCGGCATCGCGACCGCCAGACCAAAACCGGTATTGTAGAGCGCAACAGAAATACCATGCGCTACCTGAAGGGGATCGGTGATGGTGCCCTGCTGCGCGCCAAACAATTCAATCATGCCCACCACCGTGCCAAACAATCCCATCAGCGGCGCCAGCGTTGCCACTGTCCCCAGCGTGGTCAGATAACGTTCGAGATGATGTGCGCTTGCACGTCCCGCATCAGCAATAGCTTCTTTCATCACCTCGCGCGGCGACTGCAGATGCCGCAAGCCTGCAGCCAACACCCGTCCTAGCGGCGAGTTTTGCTCAAGTTGCACGATAACTTCGGCGTTCACCTTTCCCGAGCGCACGACCTCCAGCACTTCTGGCAGCAAAGTGGAAGGCAGTACCCGCGAGCGTCGCAAGTACAATAAACGCTCAATGATGACCGTGACGGCAACCACCGACGCAGCGAGCAAAAACCAGATCGGCCAACCGGCGGCCTGAATCAGCGCAAACAAAATACAGTCTCCCCTGATGAATACACAAATTGCCGCAGACTGTATCCGCTTCACCGGGCCCGAGCAAGTTCATGCAAACCACATCAGCATCAGGGGCAGAGGCAGAGGCAGAGGCCAGCTTGCAAAACCACCTGCCTTTTGTAATGAATGTGGGGTTTTACACAGAAGTTGTGGACAAGTTTGTGGAAAACGATGGGCTAAAGTCACTAGGCCCCTGATTTAAAAGCATTTTTAGCGTTGCCTACAAATTGCTCAAAAAATTATCAAAAGAAATCAATGACTTATAAAAAATCAACTGCAGCCGATGGCATTTGGCTAGGTCGCCCTTCCGTCCTAACCCCTGAACGGCATGTCGGCTGATGAGTGACAACTTCTTTCCAGATGGCACAGCTGGCAACGACACAGCGCCGTCCATACTGACCGTCTCGCAGCTGAACCAATCGGTGGGCCGACTGCTGGAGCGCAGCTTCCCGCTGACCTGGATCGCGGGCGAACTCTCCAACGTGACCCGCGCCGCCTCCGGTCACTGGTACTTCACGCTCAAAGACGCTAGCGCGCAGGTACGTGCGGTGATGTTTCGCGGACGAGCGCAGTATGTGGATTTCAGTCCACGTGAAGGCGACAAGGTCGAAGTACGCGCCACCATTGGCCTGTACGCAGCGCGAGGGGATTTTCAGCTCAACGTCGAAAACATGCGCCGGGCGGGCGTGGGCAATCTGTACGAAGCTTTTATCAAGCTCAAGTCCAAATTGGCCTCCGAAGGATTATTCGATCAGGAAGGCAAACGGGATCTGCCGGTCTTCCCGCGCATCATCGGCGTGGTCACCAGCCCGCAAGCGGCTGCGTTACGTGATGTCCTGAGCGCCTTGCGGCGGCGGGCACCGCATATTCAGGTGGTGCTCTACCCTACCGCCGTACAAGGTGAGGGCTCTGCCGAAAAAATCGCAGCCGCCATTCGCACCGCATCCCAACGCGCCGAATGCGATGTGCTGCTCGTCTGTCGTGGCGGCGGCAGCCTCGAGGATTTATGGTCATTCAATGACGAGCGCGTGGCTCGCGCGATCGCCGACTGCGCCATGCCCGTGATTTCGGGCGTTGGTCACGAGACTGACGTCACGATCGCCGACTTCGTCGCCGATGTGCGTGCACCCACCCCGACCGCCGCCGCAGAGCTGGCGGCCACACCACGGGACGACTGGTTCGCAGCCGTCGGTCAGCATGCCGATGACCTGATCGATGCATTTCGCCGACAACTGGACGACCGCACCCAGACCTTGGATTGGCTCGCTCGCCGCCTGCAAAGTCCGAGCGCGGCCATACGTCATCAACAACTGCGGCTGTCCACGCTAAAAAACCGTCTGCAACATGCCACCACCACACCGCTGGTGGCTGCTCGCTACCGCTTGGACAAAGTACAGCAGCGGCTGATGCACGCCCTGCCCGATACGCGCATGGCACGGACCAGACTTTCAACCCGAGTGACGCAATTGTCAGCGGCCTATACCAAGCGCCTTGGCGCTCATCGCTACAAGCTCGACGCCTTGCAAGGCAAACTCGAGCTGCTGGCGCCACAGCGCACGCTGGAGCGGGGCTACGCGATACTGCGCGACGAACAAGGCAACATCATTCGGCGTACCACGCAGATACGTGCACCACAACGTCTGGCGCTGACCGTCGCCGAAGGAAGCGCTCACATTGACATCAGCCGGGTCGAGCCCGACAAGAATTGAGCGGCGTCACCCCGGCCTTTTCTTGATCCGTCGACTATTGCTGGTCAGGGAAACGCCGAATAACTCCCTATTTCGTGCCCAGACAGCGCAACTGCATGAGGCGATGTTTTATAAATCAATAACTTAAGGTAAATTTCTCAATGGCCGAGGTTGATGACGTTATTTCAACAGCGCTTCATTAGGCTATACTTCGCCCGGTTTTACAAAAGTGCAATACAACAGCGAAATGCGGCGCGCGCGCACCCTGAATAAAAAGCGTCGAACTGAATATTTTTGGAGGATTTATGGCTGCAATTTTGCAATCCCTTGGACGCACCATCATTACGGGCATCGTGCTCCTGATACTGCTGGTGATGATCGCTAACAGCATCGCAGGCGCGAGTCCTGAAATGGGACACGCGTGGGGCGCTTTCGTCATGCGCTGGCTGCATGTGTTGGCGGGCACCATGTGGATCGGTCTGCTTTGGTATTTCAACTTCGTGCAGATTCCTTCCATGCCTAAAATTCCGGATGAACAAAAACCGGCAATCGGTAAGGTCATTGCACCTACTGCGCTTTTTTGGTTTCGTTGGGCAGCACTGGCCACCGTCGTCACCGGCGTACTGGTCGCTTGGATGAATGGCTACCTGATCAGGGCACTGACTCTCGAAACAGGCGTGCATGCCATCGGCATCGGCATGTGGATTGCCCTAGTAATGGCCTTCAATGTCTGGTTCATCATCTGGCCCAACCAGAAAAAAGCACTCGGCATCGTCACCGTGGAGCCAGAACAGAAAGCCGCTGCGGCACGTCTGGCAATGCTGACATCCCGTTTCAACACCATGCTGTCGATTCCCATGCTCTACATGATGGTCGCTCAGCAGAACGGTGGACTGTAATAACGCAGTTCTCAACGAGCACAATAAAAAATCCTGCGGCAGGTAATCCTGCTGCAGGATTTTTTTATGCCCCACGTTCTTTTTACTTATTCAAAGCGCATTCAGCGGTATCTTCACATAGGCAACACCGTTCGATTCTGCCGGCGGCAGATCACCAGCGCGGATGTTGATCTGTACTGCGGGAAGAATCAGCACCGGCATTTCCAGCGTCGCATCTCGCTGGGTACGCATGTCGACAAACGCTGCCTCGCTAATGCCGTCGTGCACATGAATGTTTTTTCTACGCTGCTCGCCTACCGTCGTTTCAAACGCCACGGGGCGATCCGTCGGCGGGTAGTCGTGGCACATGAACAACCGGGTTTCATCCGGCAAGCTGAGAATCTTCTTGGCTGATGCGTACAGAGTCTTCGCATCACCACCCGGAAAATCGCAGCGCGCGGTACCGACATCCGGCATGAACATCGTGTCACCCACAAACACTGCATCGGCGATCTGATATGCGACGCAGGCGGGTGTATGACCAGGCACATACATCGTATTGGCCGACAAGGCGCCAATACTGAAATGCTCACCGTCTTTCAACAGGTGATCAAACTGCGAACCATCCGTAGCAAACTCTGACTCGAGGTGAAAAATGCCTTTGAATACCTGCTGCACCGCACTGATATGGTCACCGATCGCTGTTTTTCCGCCCAGTTTTTTCTTGAGGTAGGGCGCAGCGGTCAGATGATCTGCATGCGCATGCGTCTCAAGTATCCACGCTACGGTAAGATTTTTTTCGCGTACAAAGTCGATCACCTTGTCAGCCGAATCCGTGCGGGTGCGGCCAGATTTGGGATCGTAATCAAGAACGGAGTCGATAATGGCGCAGGGAGAACCCTCTTTTTCGTAGACCACATACGTCACGGTCCAGGTCGCAGGATCGAAAATGCCATGTACCTGCGGTTTGATTGCATTACTCAAGATGGCTAGACTCCATTTTAATTACACTGAATACATTATATTGACTAACATTTTATTAGTCAATATAATGTATTTTCTTTAATTAACTCCAATCTGTCCCTGCCGGCTCCCTTAGGCGTGGGCCCACAAGTTTTTCGAGGGTGAGTAATGTCAGCCACTATCACGCGTCACACCGACAAATTCAGCACTGCTCCACAACTCAGTCCAGAAGACATGGCAGAGGTAGCGGCACTCGGTTTCCGCACCGTGATCAACAACCGACCCGACGGCGAAGCCGGCCCATCGCAGCCCGGCAGCGACGCCATCGCGCGCGCGGCCGAAGCTGCCGGCCTGGTCTATATCCATCTGCCGGTCATCAGCGGTCAGATCACCGAATTACAGGCGCGCCAGTTTGCCGAGCTGCTGGCTTTGAAGCCCGGTCCCATCCTCGCCTTTTGCCGCAGCGGCGCTAGATCGCAAAATCTTTATCAGATAGCCGGCGGCCAACGCACCAAGCCCAGCACGACCGACGCCGCCAGCGCCAGCAACTGGAGCGACACTCAGGACATCGTAATCGTTGGTGGTGGCAGTGCCGGCATCGGACTCGCCGCCAGTCTCAAAAAACGTCAACCCAATCTGCAGATCGCGATCATCGAACCCAACGACAAGCATTACTACCAGCCGTCGTGGACACTGGTCGGCGCCGGCGAATTCGATCTCCAAGATAGTGTGCGTGACATGGCATCGGTAATGCCTGCCGGCGTGACCTGGATACGCGCTGCAGTGACCGGTTTCGATCCTGAGAACAAAAAAGTCACGATCGATAATGGTAATCCGATCAGCTATCAGAATCTGGTGGTCGCGCCCGGCCTGAAGCTCAACTGGCAAGCCATCCCCGGTCTGGAAGATACGCTGGGTAAAAATGGGGTCACTTCAAATTATCGTTTCGATCTCGCGCCCTATACTTGGGAGCTGGTCAGGCAAATGAAATCCGGTACCGCACTGTTTACGCAACCGGCCATGCCGATCAAATGCGCTGGCGCACCACAAAAAGCGATGTACCTCTCTTGTTCCGATTGGGAGCAGCGAGGCGTCCTAAAAAACATCAGCGTCAATTTTCATAACGCGGGCGCCGTACTTTTCGGCGTCGCAGATTTTGTGCCAGCGCTGATGAACTACGTCAAACGCTACAACGCGCATCTGCATTTCACCTCGACACTGGTGGCCGTGGATGGCCCGGCGAAAAAAGCTTGGTTTGATGAAAAAGATGCGAGTGACAATGTGACTCGTGTCGAGAAATCCTTCGATATGCTGCACGTGGTGCCACCACAAACCGCACCCGATGTTGTGCGCGAAAGTAGGCTAGCCAATACCGATGGCTGGGTCGATGTAAATCAGGTCACGCTGCAGCATGTGCGCTATCCCGATATCTTCAGCCTCGGTGATGCCTGCTCCTCACCCAATGCAAAAACCGCGGCCGCTGCGCGCAAACAAATTGTCGTGGTCGCCGAAAATCTTATCGCCGCACGCAACGGTCGTGCTTTGACGACGAAATACGATGGCTACGGATCCTGTCCTTTGACTGTCGAGAAAGGCCGCATCGTCCTGGCGGAATTCGGTTTCGGCGGCAAACTGCTACCTACCTTCCCACTGAACCCGACCGTGCCACGTCGATCAGCGTGGATCCTGAAAAAAAACATCCTTCCCTGGGTCTACTGGAATCTCATGCTCAAAGGGCGTGAGTGGCTGGCGCGATCTGAAACGGATTAAAGAAGATGCTTCAACTACCGAACTGGCTACGTCAATATCAGCGTCCATGGCTCAGTGGCGATCTCACCGCAGGCCTGATCGTCACCGTGATGCTGATACCGCAGAGCCTCGCGTATGCCATGCTCGCCGGACTGCCGCCTCAGATTGGTCTCTACGCCAGCATTCTTCCGCTGCTTGCTTACGCGTTCTTCGGCAGCAGCATGACACTCGCTGTCGGTCCCGTTGCCGTTGCATCGCTGATGACCGCCAGTGCGCTGACACCCTTGGCAGCACCCGGCTCGGAGAGCTATCTCATGCTGGCCGTGCTGATGGCTCTGATGTCAGGCCTGATTCTGTTTGTCGCAGGCATACTGCGCCTCGGGTTTCTCGCCTACTTTCTCAGTCATCCGGTCATCAGCGGTTTTATTTCAGGTTCGGCGATTCTGATTGCGATTGGACAGCTCAAATACCTGCTGGGTATTTCACTGCCCATTGGCAGCATCATCGCCACCGTAAAAGGTCTGGCACATCAAATCTCTGCCATCAATACGAATACCGCCGTTATCGGTATTGCAGCACTACTTTTTCTTTTTTTTGCGCGATCGGCACTCGCACCGCTGTTGAAAGCGGCAGGCTTGCCAAGCAAACTGGCTGAGCTACTAACCAAGCTCGCACCCATGACCGTCGTCATCATGTCGACTGCGATCGTTGCGAGCACGGGTCTAGATCAAAGTGCGCAAGTGGCCATCGTCGGACATGTTCCCTCAGGCCTACCCAGCATCGGTCTGCCACAAATCAGCTGGCAACAGACACAGGCATTGTGGCTGCCTGCCCTGCTCATTTCGCTGGTTGGGTTTGTCGAGAGTGTCTCCGTCGCACAATCACTAGCGCTCAAACGTGGCCAACGCATTTCACCTGATCGCGAACTGCTCGGGATTGGCGCTGCCAATATCGCCAGCGCCTTATCCGGCGGCTATCCAGTCACAGGCGGTTTTGCGCGATCCGTTGTTAATTTTTCTGCTGGTGCCAATACGCCCGCCGCTGGCGTTATCTCCGCCGTGCTAATGGCGATTGTCATTTCAGCCTTCACCGGCTGGTTTTACTACCTGCCTGTCAGTGTGCTCGCTGCCACCATCATCGTTGCCGTGCTCGGGCTGATCGACTGGCACACACTGCGCGAAGCATGGAGATATGACAAAGCTGATGCGGTGTCACTGCTGCTCACCTTTGCCGGCGTGATTTTTCTGGGCGTGGAAGAAGGGATACTGCTCGGTGTCGCGCTTTCACTGGCGGTACTGGTCTGGCGCAGCAGTCACCCGCACATGGCCGTCGTCGGCCGCGTACCGGGCACCGAGCATTTCCGTAACATCGACCGACATCAGGTCGACACCTTACCTGGATTGATTGCCTTGCGAATCGATGAAAGTCTGTATTTTGCAAATGCACAAATCATCGAAGAAAAAGTCGAAGCCCTGATTCAATCGAATAGCGATACACGCACCGTTCTAATGATTCTTTCCGCCGTCAATCAACTCGACTCAACAGCGCTCGCCATACTGACCGACATGCAAAAAGATTTGGCAGCACGACGTATCACACTCCAATTCGCTGAGATCAAGGGTCCCGTACTCGACCGATTACGCAGCACACCTCTGGGTCAAACGATGCGTGACCAAATATTTCTTAGTACGCATGAAGCTTTTACCGTACATGCCTTGCAAAGATCCACAGCTGAAAAGAATAGCTCTCCGGTATAGTTATGTCTGACAGACCGGAAAATTAATAAAAAATTAATTATCCCATAGTGAAACGGTCGGCCACTGTAAATCCTCGGCACAGCATTCATGACAAAGAAAAACAAAACAAAAACGCTCACCAATATGGTCAGCGATCCCTTGAATAAACTCATGACCGTTTCCTGGCGCGACATGTTGATTCTGCTTATCCCCGGTTTGCTGCTAACAATTTGCATAGGCTGGCTGGGTTTCACGATGATTCGTCCGGCACCCCCTGATACCGTCGTCATCGCAGGCGGTCAGGAAGGCAGTAGTTTTGAGAATAACGCTAAAAAATATGCCGAGCTGATTGAGAAACATGGCATCAAAGTCAAAGTTGTGACGACCGATGGCTCTGAAGAAAATCTTAATTTGCTACAAAAAGAAAACGGCACCGTCGATGTTGGCTTTGTTCAGGCGGGTCTGGTCGACGAAGATGAAACACACGGCATCATGTCGCTGGGTACGATGTATGTACAGCCATTCATGGTGTTCTACCGGGGCCGTGGTGATATCGATCATCTCACCGAACTTAAAGGAAAGAAAATTGCAATCGGCCCTGAAGGCAGCGGTACCAATACCCTATCCCTCAAGCTATTGAAGGAAAATGGGATGATAGGTACCGACGTCACCCTGCTCGAAATTGATGGTGATGACGCATTGGATGCCTTTCGCCAGAAAAAAATAGATGCGATTTTTACGACCAGTGAACTGACACGCACGCAAACCATGCGCGAGTTGATGCGCTTGCCCGGTGTGCATCTAATGAATTTTTTACAGGCTGATGGCTACTTGCGTAACCTACCCTACCTATCGCGTCTGACCGCCCCCAAGGGCAGCTTTGATCTCGGACTGGATATTCCGAAACAGGATATTCAGCTCGTTGGCACTCCAGTGGAATTGATTGCGCGATCCGACTTGCATCCGGCGATTTCAGATTTGTTGATCGAGGCTGCGCATGAGGTTCACGGCAAACCCAGCATATTCCGCAAACCCAAAGAATTTCCGGAAGCCGTGGAGCACATCATCCCACTGAGCGAAGAAGCGCGCCGCTATTACACCTCCGGATCACCGCTGGAGTACCGGCGTCTGCCCTTCTGGCTCGCGAGTCTGGTGGACCGCATTCTGATCGTGTTAGTGCCCTCGCTGATCGTACTGATTCCTCTGTCCCGAGCAATTCCACCGTTGTACCGGTGGCGCATCCGCTCCAGGATTTACCGCTGGTACGGCATGCTGATAAAAATCGAGCGGGAAATGCAACTCAAGCAGACCCCCGAACAGGTTGATGAACTACATCAGCGGCTTATCGAAGTCGAAAATTCTGTCGATAACCTGCGTCTGCCGGTCGCGTTTGCCGACCAGCTCTATGTTTTGCGTGACCACATCAACATGGTACGTTTGCGCTTTGATGCAATGCGGGCCGCCTGATCTGCGTTTTCAGAAAAACGCCTGCAGCCCCGTTTGCGCACGACCCAGAATCAACGCATGTACATCATGCGTACCCTCGTAGGTATTGACCACTTCAAGATTCACCAGATGGCGAATGACGCCATACTCATCGCTGATGCCATTGCCACCCAACATGTCGCGCGCTGTGCGCGCAATGTCCAGTGCCTTACCGCCTGAGTTTCGTTTCATGATCGAGGTGATTTCCACCGCCGCAGTGCCCTCATCTTTCATGCGTCCAAGACGCAGGCAACTCTGCAAACCCAGTGTGATTTCCGTCTGCATATCAGCTAATTTTTTCTGCACCAACTGTGTCGCTGCCAGTGGCCGGCCAAACTGTTTACGATCCAGCGTGTACTGACGCGCGGTATGCCAGCAGAATTCCGCCGCACCCAAGGCACCCCAGGCGATGCCGTAACGCGCAGAATTCAGACAGGTAAACGGACCTTTGAGCCCACGCACATTGGGCAGCATGTTTTCTTCGGGAATAAACACGTTGTCCATCACCACTTCACCGGTAGTGGAAACCCGCATGCCGACTTTGCCCTGAATCTTGGGCGCGCTTAGACCCTTCCATCCTTTTTCCAGAATAAAGCCACGGATATCGCCGTCATCGTCCTTGGCCCAGATGACGAACACATCGGCCAAAGGACTATTGGTGATCCACATCTTGGCGCCACTCAGCGAATACCCACCGTCCACACGCTTGGCGCGTGTTTCCATGCTACCGGGATCGGAACCATGGTTGGGCTCGGTCAGGCCGAAACAACCCACCCATTCACCCGTAGCGAGCTTGGGTAAATACTTCTGCTTCTGCGCTTCGCTACCGAATTCAAAAATCGGCACCATCACCAACGAGCTTTGTACGCTCATGATCGAACGGAAACCGGAATCCACACGTTCGATCTCACGCGCAATCAAACCATAACTCACATAGTTCAGACCGGCGCCGCCATATTCAGCAGAAATCGTTGGCCCAAACAAACCGAGCTCGCCCATCTCGCGAAAAATTGCCGTATCCATTTTTTCGTGGCGAAATGCTTCCAACACGCGCGGCATCAGTTTTTCCTGCGCATAGGCCGCAGCAGCGTCGCGCACCATACGCTCGTCCGAGGTCAGCTGCTGGTCAAGCAACAAAGGATCATCCCAGTGAAATTTTGGATTGCTCATACAAATCGCTCTCAAATAAATCAGTCAACGGAACTCGTTAACGCAAACGCGCCACCAGCTCACCGATAATGCCGCGCCGAAAAGCCAGCACGCAAACCACAAAAATCAAACCCGTCACCATAGTCACAGACTCGCCAATCGAATTGAACCAGTCGATATGCGTCACGGACGCCAGCCAGGTGCCCATATCACCCAGCTTGTTCTCAAGCGCGATAATGATGATGGCACCCAGCACTGGGCCAAACAGCGTACCCATGCCACCGACCAGCGTCATCAGCACCACCAGACCTGACATTGACCAGTGCACATCCGTCAGCGTGCCAAAACCCAGCACCAGCGCTTTGGTCGATCCGGCCAGACCCGCGAGCGCGGCAGACAACACAAACGCGAGCAGCTTGTAACGATCAACGTCATAACCCAGCGAGATCGCGCGCGGCTCATTCTCGCGCACTGCCTTGAGCACCTGACCAAAGGGGGAGTGAATAATGCGTACCACCAGCAGGAAAGACGCCACCACGATACCCAGCACCAGGTAATACATCGTCAGATCATTTTTCAGATCAATCGTCCCCAGCAGAGTACCGCGCGGAATCGATTGCAGTCCGTCTTCTCCGCCCGTAAACGGCGCTTGCAGAAAAACGAAGAACAACATCTGCGACAGCGCCATCGTGATCATCGTGAAGTAAATACCCTGACGACGAATCGCCAGCTTGCCCATCACCAGACCCACGATCGCAGCGAAGACTACGCCTAGCAAAATACCCAGCTCCGTCGGCACGCCCCAGACTTTCAAGGCATGACCGGCGACATAAGACGCACCACCAAAAAATGCCGCATGACCGAAAGACAGCAGACCCGTGAAACCAATCAGCAGATTAAAGGCACAAGCAAACAGCGCGAAGCACAATATCTTCATCAACAGCACGGGATACATCACAAAAGGCGCAACCAGCGCGATCAGCAGCACGGCGGCATAACCGAGTTTTTTCAACATCGCAGGCACTCCTTATTTTTCGCGACCGAACAAGCCGGCCGGGCGAATCAGCAAGACAATCGCCATGATGATGAATACAACCGTCGAAGACAGCTCCGGATACAACACCTTGGTGAAACCTTCGATGATGCCTAGACCCAGCCCAGTGAGGATAGAACCCAGAATCGATCCCATACCGCCAATGACCACCACTGCAAACACGACGATGATCAGATTCGATCCCATCAGTGGCGAGACTTGCAGCACCGGTGCCGCTAGCACACCCGCAAAACCGGCGAGTGCTACACCGAAGCCATAGGTCAGCGTCACCATCAAGGGCACGTTCACGCCGAAGGCTTCCACCATTTTTGGATTTTCAGTACCAGCGCGCAGATACGCACCCAGTCGGGTTTTCTCGATCACGAACCAAGTGGCCAGGCACACAATGAGCGATGCCAACACCACCCAGGCACGATAGTTCGGCAAGTTCATGAAGCCCAGATCAGTCGAGCCCGCCAGCAGCGCCGGCACTGTGTAAGGCTGCCCCGACACACCATAGAACGAGCGGAACACACCCTCGAGCATTAACGTAATACCGAAGGTCAGCAGCAGACCATAAAGATGATCCAGTCGGTACAGCCATTGCAGCATGGTCTTCTCGATGATGATGCCGAACACGCCTACCAGCAAAGGCGCCAGCAACAGCATGAACCAGTAATTGATACCGAAATACTGCAGTCCCATCCACGCGAAGAATGCACCCATCATGTATAGCGCACCGTGGGCAAAATTGATCACATTGAGCAGACCGAAAATCACCGCCAGACCGAGCGATAACATGGCATAGAACGATCCATTGACCAGTCCCAGCAAGAGCTGACCGAGTAAAGCTGATGTAGAGATACCGAAAATTTCCATCCTAGACTCCCAGCAGCTCGTTGAGCACGTTCATTTTCGATGCCAGTTCAGGTGCAGCAAACTGCTCGACAATCTGACCGTGCTCCATCACATAAAAACGATCCGCCAGCGGTGCTGCGAAACGAAAATTCTGCTCCACCATCACGATGGTGTATCCCTGCTTTTTCAGCATCAGAATCATTTTCCCGAGTGTCTGCACAATCACCGGTGCCAGACCTTCGGAAATTTCATCCAGCAACAACAACTTCGCACCCGTTCGCAAAATGCGCGCCACCGCCAACATCTGCTGCTCGCCGCCAGAGAGCCGCGTGCCTTGACTGTGACGACGCTCGGCCAGATTGGGAAACATCTGATAAATCTTATCGACCGACATGCCGCCCGCCTTAAGTGTAGGTGGCAGCATCAGATTTTCTTCAGCAGAGAGCGAAGAAAAAATCGCGCGCTCTTCAGGGCAATACCCTACGCCCAGATGTGCAATTCGATGCGTCGCCAAACTGATCGTTTCCTGACCATTGATTTTGATCGAACCTTCACGGCGTCCGGTCAGCCCCATGATCGCGCGCAGTGTCGTCGTGCGGCCCGCGCCATTTCGCCCCAAGAGCGTCACCACTTCACCTTCGGCCACCGAAAAATTCACGTCATGCAGAATGTGTGATTCACCGTACCAGGCTTGCAGCTTGCTGATTTCCAGTGCCGGCGTCATCAGTGCGCTCCTTCCAGTTCAGTCGCGCTACCCATATAGGCCTCGAGTACTTGTGGGTTCTGCGATACGGCCTGGTAATCACCTTCGGCCAGAATCGCGCCGCGCTGCAATACCGAGATGCGATCGCAGATACCTGCCACCACACTCATATTGTGTTCAACCATCAGCACCGTGCGACCTTTCGAGACTTTCTTGATCAGCTCCGTCACCCGCCGAACATCCTCATGCCCCATGCCCTGCGTAGGCTCATCCAGCAGCATCAACTCAGGCTCCATGGCCAGCGTGGTCGCGATCTCCAGTGCGCGCTTGCGCCCATAAGGCAAATCTACCGTCAGAGTGGGCGCGAATTCAGACAGACCCACTTCCTCAAGCAAGGCCATCGCTCGAGTATTCAGCTGCTCGAGTGTCGCTTCGCTCTTCCAGAAATGAAATGAGGTCCCCAGATTGCGCTGCAATCCGATACGTACGTTTTCAAGTACGGTCAGGTGCGGGAACACCGCAGAGATTTGGAATGAACGAATAATGCCCATACGCGCGATCTGCGCTGGTTGCAGCATGGTGATGTCGCGTCCATTAAACAAAATCTGACCCGAGCTGGGCACCAGAAATTTTGTCAGCAAATTGAAGCAAGTCGTTTTGCCAGCGCCATTGGGGCCGATCAGTGCATGGATATGCCCCCGCTGCACATGAAGGTTCACCTCATTGACTGCAACGAAACCTTTGAACTCACGCGTCAGATTGCGTGTTTCCAAAATGATGTCTGCCATGTTCAGCCTCTTTCAGGGACGCAGATTTTTCAACGCGTGCTTGGCCAGACTCCAGCGATGCGTCTCGTTCGGGCCGTCATAAACACGGAAGGATCGGGCATCGGCAAAAATCCGGGCAACGATTGTTTCATGCGTCATGCCGCTGCCGCCCAGAATCTGGGCGCTGCGATCAATCACGCGCCAGATCGCCTCAGACGAAATCACTTTCGCAGCACTGGACTCGCGGGTACCCAGATGTCCCTGATCAAGCACCCAGGCGCAATGCCAAATCGCCAGCCGGGTGCAGTGCATGTCCATCTCATTATCTGCGAGCATGAAACCCACACCTTCGTGCTGACCCAGTGATTTGCCAAACGCCTGACGTGTAGCTGCGTAGCGCAACGCTACCTCATGCGAGCGCCGTGCAGCACCCAGCCAGCGCATGCAATGCGTCAGTCGAGCAGGTGACAAACGTACTTGCGCGTACTTGAATCCCTCACCGGGTGCGCCCAGCACATTTTCGGCCGGCACGCGCAGATTTTCGAAACGCACCACGCCATGCCCACCCACAAAACAGGTATCAAGCGCGTCCATCTGACGCTCCACGGTGATACCGGGCGCATCCATATCCGAGAGGAACATGGTGGCACTGCCATCTTCAAGCTTGGCCATGATGATCGCAAACGATGCACCGGTCGCGCCCGTGATCAGCCATTTCAAACCATTAATCACATAATCATCACCATCGCGGACCGCCATCGTCTGGAGCATCGACGGATCAGCGCCTGAACCTGGTGCCGGTTCGGTCATGCAAAAGCAAGAACGAATACGACCTTCCGCCAGTGGTCGCAACCAGCGCTCTTTCTGCGCCGGCGTGCAAATCACTTCCATCATGTGCATATTGCCTTCGTCCGGCGCAAAGATATTCATCGCCACCGGGCCCAGCGGCGAGTAGCCCGCCTCCTCGAAAACGATCGCCTTACCGACGTGGTCCAGACCCAGACCACCGAATTCTTCCGACACATGCGGGGCCACCAAGCCTACTTTGCGGGCCTTGGCCACCATTTCAAGGCGCAGTTCATCCGTGGGGCCATGCGGCGTGCAGCGCGGATCCCGCTCCATCGGAATAATCTGTTCTTCGATAAATGAACGGGTGCGCTGTTGCAGCTCGGCATGCGCTGCCGAGAGGTTGAAATCCATGCTGATACTCCCCCTGTAAAACGTTTTGTTTTTAATAAATTTGCTGATTGGCAGCCACCGGCAAGCGCTACCCAAGCGCGGTCAGATCAGGTCTCTCGACTTGGATCGCGCCGAAACGGGTGCTAAACCATTGATTTTTATGGGCGCCAGATAGCGCACGCCGCCGGCTCGACCTGAAAACCTGATTTATCCAATTTCCCGCCAACCCGACAACTTATTCTATTTCCCAAAAAAAACAAAATGAATTATTTGTTCGCCAACAATTAAAGCTAACAAAGGCTGTCTTACTCAGTGCAGCGCCGAAAAGCAGTCGACCCAAGCTCGCAACAGATCCAGATTTTTCCGACTCGGGCTACAATTAAGTTTAACAACTGTCGTCGGCTCAAACCAGCCGACCCACCCACTAGCACCGGATCATTTCATGTTGCCGCTGTTCGGAGACATCACCAATATCATCAGTCTCGCCGTCACCCCGGCATTTTTGTTGCTGGGCGTGATGCTGCAACTGCGCGTTCTCAATAATCGTCTCGAACGTATTACTGACCGACGAGAAGTACTGGAGCAGCGACTGTCAGTCGGCAATAACCTGCACGCTGTCCTGGTACATGAATTGAGTGTGCTGCGCCGCCGGACAACTGCCATTCATCGCGCGCTCGGCACTTCGACCAGTTGCATGATCATCGTGTTTTCTGTCGTCGTAACGCTCTTCATCGATGATGCGCAACACCTGAATCTGGATTCCCTGATCGCTTTTTTATTCGTCTTTGCGATGTTGCTGCTGATCGTCAGCTTCAGTCTGCTGTTACATGAAATTCTTTTGGGCACGCACTCATTGCCGTCCACCACGCTCCACCGCACCCGGCAGGTTGAAGGTCAACGCTAGACAGCAGGTGATGCTGTTGGTGTTAACCAGAAGCGCTGCTGCATTTCATCAATCCCCAACTCCTGCAAGATGCGACTGAGCTTGCGCACCGCGTTCTCGCGCGGCAGATCCTTGTAACTGGCGACAATCAGTTCATTTTTCATCGAATGCTCCCAGCCAACCAGCTCGGTCACATTCAACTGGTAGCCATGCGCCTCTAGCTGCAGACAACGCAGCACATTGGTCAGATGACTCCCGAATTCACGAGTATGAATGGGATGGCGCCAGATCTCGGTCAGCACATCACGCGCCAATGACTGCCCTTTCAGACGGCGCAAAGTCGCCGCCACCTCAGCCTGACAGCACGGTACCAGCACGATAAATCGCGCTTTCTTTTTCAACGCAAAGGTAATCGCATCATCCGTTGCCGTATCACAGGCATGCAATGCGGTGACGATATCTACGGTATCGGGTAGCAAGGACGATGCAATGGATTCTGCAACGGACAAATGCAGAAACGACATGCGATCAAAATCTAAACGATTCGCTAACTCGCATGACCGCTCTACCAGCTCGGCGCGGGTTTCTATGCTGTACACATGTGATTCATCATTGATACTTTTCAAAAAAAGATCATAGAGAATGAAACCCAGATAGGATTTACCAGCACCGTGATCGACCAGCGACACCGCCCGCTCACCCTCACGTAACTGAGCCAGCAGTGGCTCAATAAACTGACACAGGTGATTCACCTGCTTGAGCTTGCGGCGACTGTCCTGATTCATTTTTCCGTCGCGCGTGAGGATATGTAATTCCTTGAGCAGTTCGATGGATTGTCCGGGTCGTATTTCTGTTTGCGCCATGGGATCAGGGAAATTTCAATCAACCCGTATGGTAACCCACACCCATGGATACCAACCCATACGCAGCCTGCGACGAAGAAGGGGGCGACAAGGCGGTAGCTTATATTGCTAGCGCAAGATCGCTAACGCAGCAGGCAATCCGGATATCTTGCTCGGCGCGATAGTTTGTGAGGAAATCATATTCAGCTCACGCTCAAGCCACTCGCCCGATCGTGGCCACCAGAATGCCAAGGGGCGACGTGATCCGTCTCAGTTGCAACGACAAAAGCTGGAACACGGATAGCTGTCGCATCATGTAGAGCGCAAAGCGAGTCACCTTGGAGCTTGTTTTTTCCTGCAGCGCCTGTTGTTTGCCGGGTAGAGTGCATCACAGCGTCAATCGCATGCGTATGCGAGACACTCACGATCTCACTAGCCATACCGCGATACTTATTGTCGTTAAAACTCGCCTCCACGGAAACATCTATAACCATATCCGGATTTGTTTTGATCATCCATTTAATTCTTTTTCTAAACACTTCTGATGATTTTTTCATAGATCGCAATCGATGGTAAAGCCATTGCCTACCGGGACTTTTTTCTTTTTCTAAATGGTTCTGCAGACACTGAATGCTACGGACGTACCAACCATGAAAAAATATCTGCATCACCATGAGTGGTTGTATCAACATCTGCGTGACCGAAGGGTAAACGATCAAGCGATACAGACATTTTGGTTCGGCGAGTAACTGATGCTTGTACTGATAGCGTCCCCACAGCATGTGACACTGTCGGCCACCCCGGTTAATACAGTCCGTCACGGACCACAGACAAGTCAGCAAACCCAGACGATAACTACTCATCGCAGGATCGCTTGCCGACAAGAGCATCACGTAACTATCCCCAATGCGACAGGAAAATGCACCTGCGCAGATACGTCCGTTGACCTGAGCGAACCCGAACAAGCCGCACTCGGCCCCCATCGCTAGAAAATGTTGCGTTTCGGTTGCATCAATATCCGCTGATTTTCCACGCGCAGTCATGCTATCGCGCTTGAAGCGCTGCAGTATCAGCACTAACTGACGCTGCTGCTCAACGGTTAATTCATCAGAGGTATAGGCCGTCCAACTAAAGTCAGGAAAGTCCCGCAGGAGACGATTGCGATACCCGCGCAGACTCTGACGGGTAGATTTACCCAGTGCCGCCATGTAGGCCTCAGTGGACGGCGGCAGCATGAGTACATAGTTCTCTGAAAAAGAATAAAACTGTGCGGGCAAAGAACTAGGCGGTACCGATACGCTGACAGCATTGAAGGCAATATGACGAGCACCAGAAAAATTCGAGAAAACACTAACTGCAAAGGCATCTATCTGCGACGCATCAAGCGTAACAAGCTCGCTTAGGACGCTTACACGCTTTCCATCGACTCGAAATAGCAGCACGCCAACAATCTCACCACTGCGATACCCAACCCAAGTGTTTGGTGGCATCTTCTCAGGATCACTCAATTCCAGATAGCGCAGTGACGCGTACAAACTGCCTTGCAATCGGTCCAGGGCCATTGATGCAAATGCTGGCACCGAATGCTTATAAATCTCACCCACGATCTCACTCACGATCTCACTGATGATTTCACTGACAATTTCAGTCTTAAGCGGCAGCGCCTCTGACTGAGTCGCCGCTGACGACCTTAAATTCAGGGAGGTAACGGATAACGGAAGGTGATTCGACATGAATGGCCCTGAAGATGAAGAAATCTTGCTTGATCAAGCTGGAGCCTGTCTCTATCAGCCACTCGAAAAACATATCGACACCTCCAGTACGGCGCACATCACCCGTACTGCAAGCAGCCGTTACGCCACCAATGGCCTGACCAGACAAGCGCCCGGTACGATTATTTAGCGAGCAGATGCATGAAGAATTGACGGCCGCCAAGCAGAATCCCCGCGTGACTGTCATGGGTCAACGGGCGTAACCGGCACATCGGCATGATCACTGTCGAAGGGGAGTGCTCAGCGGGGGCCGCCCGGCGTCCAAGCCGGCTGACGTGGTTCGATTCCATGCTCCCCTGCCACTTACCGACTGCGAGTGGATGCTGACGACAGAATCTCCACGCGCTATTTTCTAGTTACGGGGCGTGGAGAGGATTTATCAGATAGGTGAAGTCCATGTTGACGCACTGAGCGCTATTGAGCTTGATTTTCTTTCTGATCGCGATCGCTTTACTGTCAGCGACCATCTTCGTCGTCTGGATTCTAACGCCGGTACCTTTACGGCTTCAATCGGTACGCGCCGAAAAAGGTGCGTTGAGCGTGAGTGTCGATAATGGCGGCATTGTGCGTGTACGCGATGCCTTCGTCGTTGTTATTCCGATCGCGGCCGCGATAGAACGGATCACGCTACGCACTGGCGATACCGTCGCGCGTGGTGACGTCGTTGCCTGGCTGTTGCCTTTATCCATTGACCTGCAGGCCAAAGACCAAACACTTGCCCGCCTGCAGGCTGCGCAGGCCCAATGGTCGGAAGCGACATTGCAGCAACGCGAAGCCGAGATCATTCACGAACTAGCGAAACATGAACTTGAAAGACAAAAAGTACTGGTTCGAGATCATTTCATCTTTCCGCAAGCACTGGATCAAGTGGTCGCTCGCGAAAGCACTACCCGCGCTGGTGTCAGTACTGCGCAGGATCGCACCAACGCAGCCCAAGCAGCCATTACCGAGGTACGCGCCGCACTAAACACGTTCATACGTGCCGAGGAGGGAAAAATTCCTGTGCTTGCCCCCGCTTCCGGTCGCGTCCTCTCGATCAATCAACAAAGCGAACACACGATTGCCGCTGGCCTACCGCTCATGACGATTGGCGATCCAACACACGTGGAAGCTGTGGTTGATGTGCTACCCACCGATGCGGTCAAAATCCGGCCGGGTATGCGCATGCTACTCAGAGACTGGGGCGGCGATACGCCTCTGGAGGCGAGCGTCAGGCTAGTTGAGACCGCCGCATTCACCAAGATATCGGCACTGGGCATAGAAGAAAAGCGCGTGAGGGTGATCGCCGATCCGGTTGGCTCACCCTGGCCACTGAGCAATAGCTATCGCATTCGAGCAAGGATCATGCTGTGGCAGCAGGACGCTGTACTGAAACTACCGGGTAGTAGTATTTTCCGGGTCGGTAATGAATGGCACATATTCGTCGCAGAAAACGAACGCGCGCGAGAAAGAACTGTTGTCGTCGGTCAGCACAACCGTGATGACGTACAGATCATCAGCGGTCTGCGCGAGGGTGAACATGTCATCAGATTCCCCAGCAGACAGGTGAGTGATGGTGCGCGCATCAAAGGCGAATGAGATAGCCGAATGAGATAGCCGAATGAGAAAGGCACATCGGCAACAACGCGTCTTTATACTGACTGCATGCGCTTGTCGATGACTCGTCTAGCCTTGCCTACCTGCGTGCGCTCCACACCATTCGGCGGTAGCACGGTGACTGTGCAGGAAATGCCGATATAGGATTTGATCATTTGCTCCAGCTGCGCGCCACCACGAACACCGTCACCATGTCGAATTTCCTCGCGGGTTTCGACCAGTACTTCCATCTGATCCAGATGCAGGTTGCGTGTCAATAAAATCTGATAGTGCGGCGCCAGCGCGGGTTGCTGCAAGAGCAGCTCTTCGATCTGCGAAGGAAATATATTCACACCTCGAATAATCATCATGTCATCCGATCGCCCGACGATCTTGTCCATGCGACGCATTGCACGTGCTGTTGGTGGCAGCAAACGTGTCAGATCACGTGTGCGATACCGTATGACGGGCATGGCTTCTTTGGTCAGCGAAGTAAACACCAGCTCACCCGCTTCGCCCTCGGGCATGACCTCACCTGTGATCGGATGAATAATCTCGGGATAAAAATGGTCTTCCCAAATCACAGGGCCATCTTTTGTCTCAATGCACTCATTCGCAACGCCCGGTCCCATCACTTCGGACAGGCCGTAAATATCTACCGCATCAAGACCAGCACGCTGCTCAATCTCTTCGCGCATACCCTCGGTCCACGGTTCTGCGCCGAAAATACCAATACGCAGCGAGGACGCTGCCGGATCCAAGCCCTGACGCTCGAATTCTTCAATGATATTGAGCATATAGCTCGGCGTGACCATGATGATGTTAGGCCGAAAATCAGTTATTAATTGCACCTGCTTTTCCGTCTGACCGCCCGACATCGGTATCACTGTGCAACCAAGTTTCTCAGCACCGTAATGCGCGCCCAGACCGCCGGTGAACAAACCATAACCGTAAGCGATGTGCACGATATCGCCGGCACGACCACCAGCGGCACGAATCGATCGCGCCACCAATCCGGACCAGGTATCAATATCTTTTTGTGTGTATCCGACCACCGTAGGTTTGCCCGTGGTCCCAGAGGAAGCATGTATTCGAACGACTTTGCCACGCGGTACAGCGAACATGCCAAACGGGTAGTTGGCCCGCAAATCTTCTTTGCCAGTGAAAGGAAATTTCGCCAGATCCGAAAGCGATGTCAGGTCATCGGGATGCACACCTTTTTCATCAAAGCGCTGTCGATAATGCGGCACGTTGGCATACGCATGCTGCAGCGTCGCTTTCAAACGCTGCAACTGCAGCGATTGCAATTCATCCTGACTGGCAGTTTCTATCGGGTCCAGATCCGCTCGGTCACGCATGCGGTGTCTCCTTGATGATTGATACAGCGCTTTTTTCAGGCCGGCTGCGTTGGTATCACTTCCCCTTTGAGCTGATGCGATTTACCACGCATCAGTGCAATCTTTTTGCCATCGGCATTGCTCACAACGACATCATATATCCCCGTCTTGCCACTCTTTGATTGCTCAGCAGCGGATGCCGTCAGTATTTCACCCTCAAAGGCCGGCGCAAGAAACTCGATGCTGCAACCCGCAGCAACAGTTTGCACGTTATAACTATTACAGGCAAACGCAAAGCTGGAGTCGGCAAACGTAAAAATAAATCCGCCGTGGCACATGCCATGGCCATTGAGCATATCGCTGCGCACCGTCATCTGCATGCGTGCGTGACCGGGATGAATATCGATCAGCGTGATACCCAGCCCCTGCGTGGCCTTATCCTGTGCATACATATGCTGCGCGGTGGCTTGTGCGAGCATTTGCGGGTCCGTGTTCTGCACGATATTCCTCTCAGCTATCCTGATCAAAATCCAGCACCAGACGTTCACTGGCAGCGAAGGCCTGACAACTCAAAACAAAACCGCGCGCGATTTCGTAATCTTCCAGTGCATGATTTGCGTCCATATCCACCCTGCCCTCAACGACCTTACAGCGACAAGTGGCGCAAATACCGCCCTTGCAGGCATAACGTATATCGATTCCATGCGCAAGACCGGCATCAAGCAGCGACTGACTATCGCGCTGCATCGTTATCTGATGGTGATGACCATCGATGATAAAACTGACATCGCACTGCGCACCAAGCGCGGAAGAATCGCTGGTGCGCGCCAGGCGACGTGCAGCAGCGGCTTCAGCATCAACAACGGACGCAGAAAACAACTCGGTCTTGATCCGGTCTTTTAACATACCTAGCGATTGCAGGGTCTCAGAGACCTGCTGGGTCATGCTTTCGGGACCGCAGATGAAGGCGACATCCACATCGCCGATGGATATCCATTGTTCTGCCAGCGCACGACATTTATCGGCATCAATGCGGCCATTGAACAAATCAATATCTTGTTTTTCACGGCTCAGGACATGAACGATGGAAAGACGATCAAGAAAACGATCTTTCAGATCCGCCAGTGCCTCGCGCAACATCACAGTGGATGACGCGCGGTTGCCATACACCAGGGTCACGCGGCTATGTGACTCGGTCAATAAACTGGTCTTAATAATCGAATAAATTGGGGTGATACCACTGCCGGCTGCAAAGGCCAGATAGTGGCGCGACTGCGCTGGCTGCAATGGCACCTGAAAATTTCCCATCGGCGGCATGACATCAATCGTCATACCCGCTTTGAGATGCGCATGTGCCCAGCTAGAAAAAACACCGCCACTGACTTTTTTGATCGCAATTTCTAGCCGTTCATCCTGCACAGCCGAACACAGCGAGTAAGAGCGCCGCACGTCTTCACCATCAATCATAGCGCGCAAGGTCAGATACTGGCCTTGCTGATACGCAAACGCCGAATGCAGTTCATCCGGCAAACGCAGACTGACAATGATCGCGTCGCGCGTGTCCTGCTGTACGCGATCTATAGACAATGAATGAAAGTGACTCATCAGTGCGGCTTGAAATAATCAAAAGGCTCAAGACATTCCGTACAGCGATACAAGGCCTTGCAAGCCGTGGAACCAAACTGGCTGATCAGCCGTGTGTTCGATGAACCGCATTGAGGACAAGCAATCGCAGGTGCATCACGATTGAACATCGCTGAGATATCGATGATGTTTTCAACGACCTGCTCACTCGCCCGCTGCGCTGGTGGTGCGATGCCATAGCCACGCAGTTTCTCCTTGCCAGATTCGCTCATCCAGTCTGTCGTCCAAGCCGGTGAGAGTTGCGTTGCGATGGTGACCTCATGTAGCCCATGCTGCGTGAGAGCACTGCGTATGTCATCCGCAATCGCCTGCATCGCCGGGCAACCTGAATAGGTGGGTGTAATCATCACTTCCAGCCGCTCATCATCCAGCCACTGCCAACCACGAACAATACCCAGATCCACCACCGAAATCACCGGTATCTCGGGATCCGCGACTTGCGACAGCCATTGCCACAGCTGATCGTCGCTCGCCTTCACCATTGCGCTCCGGGATAGGCACGCTGGAGGAACTGCATCTCGGCAAGCAGGAAACCCAGATGTTCTGAATGACGACCTTGCTTGCCGCCACTGTGCATCCATGCATCGACCGGTGGCAAGATCAGCGTGGCCGCAGCAAAGCTTTGCGTGAGATGCGACATCCATTTTGCATTCAGCGTTTCAGGCAAGGGCGCAATGCCGCGCTCAGACATCACCTGATCAATGGCATCGCATGAAAAAAGTTCGCCGGTATAGGGCCACCATTGATCAGCCGCCGACTGCATGCGACGGTGGCTTTCAACAGAGCCATCACCGAGCCGCACCAGCAGGTCCGTACTACGGCGCAGGTGATACCTCACCTCATTGACTGATTTTTCTGCAATCGATGCCACACGCTCATCGCTAGATACTTTCAGTGCTTGCAGCCATTCGTAATGCCAGACATCGAAATAAAACTGCCGCATCAGGGTGTCGGCATAGTCATGATTAGGCTGCTCGACCAGCAGCACATTGCGAAATTGCGGCGCATCGCGCAAAAACGCCAGTTGATCCTCGTCGCGTGCTGCACCTTCGACTTCACCCGCGTACGACAACCATAAGGTCGCTTGCCCCAGCAGATCGAGCGCCGTATTCGTGAGCGCCATATCCTCTTCAAGCGCCGGCCCCTTGCCGCACCATTCCGAGAGTCGCTGCGACAGGACGAGCGCATTGTCGCCATTACGCAGTAGCCAATTGAATTTTTCGCTATCCATGAATTGATCGTTCAGAGATTACCGACTTCGTCGGGGATGACGAAGAAAGTCGGATGCCGATAAACTTTACTGTTAGATGGCTCGAATAACTCACCGCGTTCGGTCGGTGTACTGGCAACGATATCTTCCGATGGCACTACCCAGATAGAAACACCCTCATTGCGTCGTGTGTAAACATCACGCGCATTGTTGATCGCCATTTCTGCATCCGGCGCATGCAGGCTACCGACATGCTTGTGCGACAGCCCATGCTGACTGCGTATGAAAATTTCCCACAACGGCCATTCTTTGCTCACGAGAGACTCCTCAGGCTGCCTTGGGTGAACGACGCTTCACTTGCTTGTCTGCATTTGCCTGCATGCCTTCGCGGAACCAGGCGCCATCGTCCCAGGCTTTATTGCGGGCTGCCAGTCGCTCGCGATTGCAGGGGCCGTTACCTTTCAAAACCGCGTAAAACTCCGACCAGTCAATAGCACCAAAATCATAATGGCCGCGCTCGGCATTCCATTTCAGATCAGGATCGGGAATAGTCAGTCCCAGATACTCTGCCTGCGGCACGCACTGATCCACCATGCGCTGACGCAGCTCATCATTGGAAAACAGCTTGATCTTCCACTGCGCTGACTGTGCGCTGTTGACTGACTCTTGATCAGGCGGACCAAACATCATCAGCGCAGGCCACCACCAGCGGTTCAGTGCATCCTGCGCCATTTCCTTTTGCTCTACCGTGCCTTTACACAGAGACATCAGCAAGTCATAGCCTTGGCGCGCGTGAAAGGCTTCTTCTTTGCAAACACGAATCATCGCGCGCGCATAAGGGCCATAAGAACAACGGCACAAAGGAATTTGATTGATGATCGCCGCACCATCGACCAGCCAGCCGATCATGCCGACATCAGCCCAGGTGAGCGTGGGGTAATTGAAAATACTGGAGTACTTGGCCTTGCCAGATAACAGATCTGCAGTCATCTGATCGCGCGACACACCCAGCGTTTCAGCGGCGCTGTACAGATACAAACCGTGACCGGCCTCATCCTGAATTTTTGCCAGCAGTATGGTTTTGCGCTTGAGCGTGGGCGCGCGCGTTACCCAATTACCCTCGGGTAGCTGACCCACGATTTCGGAATGCGCATGCTGAGAGATCTGACGAATCAAAGTCTTGCGATAACCCTCGGTCATCCAGTCCTTGGGCTCAATCTTGACGCCAGCATCAATCCGCGCCTGAAAGGCAAGTTCCTGCTCGCTCAGCTCGCCGGCCGCGCGCAGCCGGGCGGCACCGGTCTCGACCATTTGTGCATACATGAGTCGGTCTCCTCGTCTCGGGGGTTGCGATGTAGATTATGATACGCGAATTCTGCATAATCTCAAAAATCCGTATCATTTAATGATTTGAAATCACCCTCCATGACCGCCCCGCTCAGCCGACCCTGGATTACCCGCCAGTTGCGACAGGATCCGCCCCGTGCCAAGTCCTTGGTGATGACCGTATTTGGCGATGCGCTCGCCCCACGCGGCGGTGCGGTGTGGCTGGGCAGCCTGATATCGCTACTGGCGCCATTCGGCATCAGCGAGCGCGCGGTACGCACCAGCGTGTTTCGGTTGGTCGAGGAAGGCTGGCTGGAAGCGAGCCGCAGCGGTCGCCGCAGCCAATACCGGCTTAGCGCGCAAGGCGAAAAACGATTTCTGCGTGCGCATCAACGGGTCTATGCGTCGCCTTCACGGGACTGGGATGGTCAGTGGAGCTTGCTGATGATGCTGTCGGATCAGCTTAGTGCCACGCAAAAAAATGCGCTGAAAAAAGAATTGCTGTGGGAAGGCTTCGCGCTACTTGGCAGCGGCGTGTTCGCTTACCCCGGCGACAAAGCAGAGGCATTGACTGAAATGTTGAGCCGCACCGGTACTCGAAACAAAGTGCTCTTGCTGTCGGCGGCCGACCAAACTGTGGTGGGCGCCCTGCCGCTGACCACGCTCGCTCATCAACTCTGGCCACTGAAGGAAATCAGCAAATCCTACGGACAATTCATCCGGCGATTCGACGCATTGCTGGCTTTGCAAGATCAGGCCGCAGAGGTCGATCCGGAACAGGCCTTTGTCATACGCACACTCCTAATTCATGCCTACCGGCGCGTGCAGTTGCATGATCCACAGCTGCCGCAGGCCTTGCTTGGTGACGGCTGGCCAGGCGAAACAGCCTATGCCCTCTGCAGCAGCATTTACCAGCAAGCCCTATCCGCCTCGGATCAGTATGTAGCAGCGACCCTGCAACAAGAACAGGTGACCGTTCGTGCAGTGCGCGATGAATTCAGCCACCGCTTTGCAGCACGCAGCGCACGGACCGACGCCTGATTTCAAAAAACTGAAACGCTTCCAGCCAATCAAACGATCTCAGCCACCATTTCAATCTCTACGCAGGCACCCAAGGGCAGCTGCGCGACGCCAAACGCAGAGCGGGCATGCTTGCCTACGTCGCCAAATACTTCGCCGAGCAATTCCGATGCGCCATTGGTCACCAGATGATGTTCAGTGAAATCCGCCGTTGAATTCACCAGACTGACCAGCTTGACGATACGCGTCACCCGCGACAAATCACCGTCGCACGCGGCATTAAGCGTTGCCATCAGATCCACGGCCACGGCACGAGCGGCTTCTTTGCCCTGCTCAGTGCTCATGTCGCGCCCGAGCTGACCGACCCAGGGCTTGCCGTCTTTTTTAGCAATATGACCCGAGATGAACAAGGTATTACCCGTGCGGACGTACATCACATAGGCGGCAGCCGGCGCGGCGACGGGTGGGAGGGTGATACCGAGGGCGGTAAGACGGGAGGCAATGGTCATGGAATTCCTTGGCTTTTGGGTAAATGGAAGGGTGGCTGAAAGAGTGACCTAAAGGGTAAAAAACAGGGTAATCAACAGGGCAGGCAGTGGGCGGGATTGTAGGGTCAGCGTCCGCGCCGATCAACCACAAAAAAAGACGATGGCGAATTCGCGACAGACTTGAAATTCCACTTCCCGCCCCAAAATCACGTGCACTGACGTAATTTTCATGCCAATTTTGTTAACAGAGGACACCATGGGCGCACCCGACAAGCAAGTTCTAGGCTTTCAAGCCGAAGTCAAACAGCTGCTGCAGCTGATGATTCACTCGCTGTATTCGAACAAGGAAATTTTCCTGCGCGAGCTGATCTCGAACGCCTCCGATGCCGCCGACAAGCTGCGCTTCGAAGCGATCAACGATGCGACGCTCTTCGAGAGCGACAGCGAGCTAGGCATTGATGTCGCCTTCGACAAAACAGCGCGCACGATCACGATTACTGACAATGGCATCGGTCTGTCACAGCAGGAAGCAATCGACCATCTGGGCACGATTGCCAAATCCGGTACCAAAGAATTTTTCTCGCGACTCTCTGGCGATCAGCAAAAAGACGCGGCATTGATCGGTCAGTTTGGTGTTGGTTTTTATTCCGGCTTCATCATCGCTAACAAGATAACGGTCGAATCACGCCGCGCCGGCCTGCCTGCTGATCAGGGCGTGCGCTGGGAATCTGCGGGCGAAGGTGAATTCACCGTCGAAACGATCACCCAGGAAAAACGTGGCACACGTATCACCCTGCATCTGCGTGAAGGCGAAGATGAATTCCTGTCCGCCTGGCAGCTGCGTTCGGTGATCCGTAAATATTCCGACCACATCGCACTCCCCATTCGCATGCAAAAGGAAGAATGGGATGAAGAGAAAAAAGAAATGGTCGTCCGTGATGAACTCGAGACTGTCAATCAGGCCAGCGCACTCTGGGCGCGCAGCAAATCCGATATCACCGACGAGCAGTACACCGAATTCTACAAACACGTCTCGCATGATTATCAGGAACCCCTCACCTGGACACACAACCGCGTCGAAGGCCGCAGTGAATATACGCAGCTGCTCTACATTCCCACCCATGCACCGTTCGATCTGTGGGACCGTAACAAGCGCGGCGGTATCAAGCTATATGTAAAGCGCGTATTCATCATGGATGATGCCGAGCAGCTGATGCCGGTGTATCTGCGCTTCGTGAAAGGCGTGATCGACTCAAATGATCTGCCGCTGAATGTCTCGCGCGAAATCCTGCAAGAGTCACGCGACGTCAAAGTCATTCGCGAAGGCTCCACCAAACGTGTACTGGGTATGCTGGAAGAACTCGCCAACGCTAACGAGCAGGACAAAAAAGACAAGTACGCAAGCTTCTGGAAAGAATTCGGTCAGGTGCTCAAAGAAGGCGCCGGCGAAGACGCGACCAACAAGGATCGCATTGTCAAGCTGCTGCGCTTTGCCAGCACACATAACGACACAGATATCCAAAACGTCGCCTTCGCCGACTACGTCGCGCGCATGAAAGAAGGTCAGGACAAGATTTATTACGTCACTGCGGACAGTTGGACTGCAGCGAAGAACAGTCCGCATCTGGAAATCTTCCGCAAGAAAGGCGTGGAAGTTCTGTTGCTGACGGATCGTGTGGATGAATGGATGCTGTCCTTCCTGACTGAATTCGATGGCAAGACCCTCGTATCGGTCGCCAAGGGCGATCTCGATCTCGGCAAGCTCGAAGATGAGGCCGAGAAAAAACAGAAGGAAGAAACCGAAACCGACTTCAAAGAACTCATCGGCAAAATGAAAACCGCACTCGCCGACAAAGCCAAAGATGTGCGCGTGACATTCCGTCTGACTGATTCACCCGCCTGCCTCGTGGCGGACGAACATGAACTCTCTGGTAATCTCTTGCGCATGCTGAAAGCGTCCGGCCAGAGCGCGCCAGACACCAAGCCTGTGCTGGAGATCAATCCCCATCATCCGCTGGTGCAGCGACTCAAGTACGAAGACACCAAGTTCGACGACTGGAGCAGCATCCTGTTTGATCAGGCAATGCTGGCCGAAGGCGGACAGTTGGTAGACCCGGCCGGGTTTGTAAAAAAACTTAACGATATGCTGCTGGGCATGTCACTAAAATAAAAATAGTTTGATGAATAACGACCTGCCCCAACTGGATAACGAATGTTTCCAAATTCCGGACACAACACAATTGTTTCCGGCACAGCGATCCACCCATGCACCGCGCATTCTGCTGTTGTACGGCTCACTGCGCGAACGCTCGTTCAGCCGGCTGATGGCCGAAGAAGCAGCGCGGCTGTTGCAGACCATGGGCGCGGAAACACGGATGTTCAATCCTTCAGGATTGCCACTGCCGGATGATGCTCCCGAGTCGCATCCCAAAGTCGCCGAACTTCGCGAACTCTGCACCTGGGCCGAGAGCATGGTCTGGTCATCACCCGAACGTCATGGCGCGATGACCGGCATCATGAAATCGCAGATCGACTGGATACCACTGGCCTTGGGCGCGATACGACCCACACAAGGCAAGACGCTGGCGGTGATGCAGGTCTGTGGTGGTTCGCAATCCTTCAACGCGGTCAACCAGATGCGCGTGCTGGGTCGTTGGATGAGGATGATCACGATTCCGAATCAGTCGTCGGTTGCGATGGCTTACAAGGAATTCGATGAGGCCGGTCGCATGAAACCCTCCAGCTACTACGATCGATTGGTGGATGTAATGGAAGAGCTGATGAAATTCACGCTCATGACACGTGACGTATCAGACCATCTGGTCGACCGCTACAGCGAACGCCGCGAAGCGCTCGCTGAAATGCAGAAGCGGGCGGGGCTGGACAAGCTTTGATCTGATCCTGCCGGGCAGCGCGGCGATAGAACCTTCCAAGCGCCCGGCAAATGACCTCAATCCGACTGCGATATTTTCATCGCTCCTCTTCACAATGTGGATTGCGGAAAAGTCAGATTGCCTTCCACTTACTTAAACAACGCTGCAATAGCCACTACCGCCGAACTGGAGCTTGAGTCTGCCAGCCGTTGTGCCAGTTGCGCTGCTGTCTGGTTGTTCTGATCGGCTCTTGTAGGGTCAATGCCGCGCGCCAATAGGCTTCGAACAACACCACCTTCTTGCGCCGCCACCGCGTAATGCAGCAAGGTGTAGCCATTGGCTGGATCAACCCAGTTGAGCGCGGCGGCCGGATTCGCATGTCCGTCTATCCAACGCGATAAGGCGACGACTGGATTGGGATTATCAAGCAGCGCTTTGATTTCGGCTGCGGTGGCGGTTGGCTGAGTACTCACCGGTGGTACCGAAGCCGGACTTGTGGCGGTCGCTGCGGGTGAAGTAATCAGCGTGGTCGGGATAGTGGAGTCTGTTGTCGTGGTAGTAGTCGTTGTGATGGTCGCGTTGGTGGTTGTGGTTATGACTGGCGGGGGTGGCGCACGAAAAGCATCTCTCCATTCTTGCTCGAAAACCGACAGAACCTCGGTCGATAACTGCTGCGCTAATACAGGTATCACATCGGTAGGAAAGTCCATATCCTTAAGCACAGGACTGTGCCGCACAAGAAGGTCAACACTCGCCTTAGCGTAGGGCTGAAGTCTGAGGTCTCTATTTCTTTCTAACAGATTTATGATTTCGTCTTGGACCGTCGAATCAATATCTAAATAAAAAAGAGAAAGGTAAAGATTGGTAAGTGTTTTATTGACTTTCAGAACATCTACCAGCTTTGCTGCAGCATATGTATCGAGAACACAGCCTCCAAGACGCAGCGTACGAAGATTTGTATTGAATTTCAGAGCGTTCGCCAGCGCTACTGCATCTTCTGCGTCGATACTATTAAAAGAAACATCAAGCTCAGTTAATTTTTTATTAGCCCGCAAGAGTTCCGCCAGCGCTGCTGCGCCTTCTGCGCCGATATCATTGAAACTAAGATCAATCGTCATGAGGGCCGCATTGCCTAGCAAGGCTTTCGCCAGCGCTACTGCGCACTCTGCGCCGATATCATTGCGACCAAGAAGAAGCGTCCTGAGGGTTGTATTGCCTAGCAAGGCTTCCGACAGCGCTACTGCGCCTTCTGAGCCAATCGAATTAAGATAAAGATCAAGCGTCGTGAGGGTTGTATTGCCTAGCAGGGCTTCCGCCAGCGCTACTGCACCTTTTGCGCCAATATTATTGCCATTAAGATGCAGCGTCGTGAGGGTTGTATTGATTTGCAGAGCATCCGCAAGCGCTGCTGCACCAGCATCGATATCACATTCATAGATATTCAGACTGCGCAAAGCAGAAGGCGAGGTCCGCAACCAGGCTGCAAGCTCACTCACGTCACTTTCATTGAGCCGTTTCAGAAACAGATCACCCTCCGCTGTAACCGCTTCTGTAAACTGATCCCATCGACTGTCGGGCTTAGGCGACTGCTGGATGTCTGTTACGTCATCTTGCCTTATGGTTTTTACTTCGCTTGTATTAGCGTCGCGCTGGTAAGCAGTCAAATTACGATGCTGATCGTGTATCGATGTTCTTCGTTCCCCAATCTGCCTGTTGTTCACGGTCGGTGCCGACGATGCCATTGCGGCTTGGGGCGGCGCGCTGCTGTTGGTGTCGTGCGTGGCTGGCGCTATCGGCGTCGCGACGCTGGCTTGACGCGTCTTCATGACCGGCTCTTTCGCTGATTTTTTTGACCCGTCCTCTGAAGCACTGCTTTGTTCCCTCGTTGAGGGTGAGCTGACCAGGCCGCTCGTTTCTGTATCCGTCTCGGATTAAGAGTTACGGCGTGGCGTGGAAGATATGGGTTTGGACATGACGGTCTCTCTTTGGGCGCGTTCAATTAAGGGGCGCCGCCCACCTAGTCGCAACCATCAGACGGCAAGACTTACGTGCCTAGAGTCCGGGATTTAGTTCCTTTTTTTCGTGCGGATAGTACAAAATTTTCAGGTATGCCAACAGCGTGTGTGTAGAACCTGTACTAGGCCATGACATCGAGCATTCCGTGCGATACCCGGCCCCTATTTTGCAATTAGTATGCTGGCGATTCAGTGGGGCGGGAACTAGCGCCCACCGGTCACATCAATCAGCGTACCCGTTACATACGACGACTGCTCTGACGCCAACCACAACACGGCCTCGGCCACCTCTTCCGCTGTGCCGCCACGTTTCATGGGCACCGCATCCTTGGCGCGTTCGACGCGTCCCGGTTCGCCGGCGCTGGTGTGAATGTCGGTGTAAATCAGACCGGGCCGCACGGCATTGACGCGGATGCCTTCAGTAGCGACCTCTTTGGCGAGACCAAAGGTCATGGTATCCACCGCGCCTTTGGAGGCGGCATAGTCGATGAACTCATTCGGCGAACCCAATCGCGCTGCCGCTGAAGACAGATTCACGATGCTGCCGCCCTTGCCGCCGTGGCGCGTTGACATGCGCAGCACGGCTTCGCGTGCACATAAAAAACTGCCGATAACATTCGCATTCAGCACGCGCTGCCAGCGGGCGACATCCATCTGATCCAGACGCATTTGTTTTTCTAGCATGCCGGCATTGTTGACCAGCACGTCCAGCTTGCCCCACTGCTCATCAATGGTCTTAAAGACCTTCAGTACATCGGCCTCGACGCCGACATCGGCCTGCATCGCCATCGCTGTACCGCCTGCTTCACGTATGGTCTGCACCACCGCATCGGCGGCGGCTGACTGGCTCTGATACGTCAGCGCGACACGATAACCACGTGCGGCTCCGATGATCGCTGTCGCAGCGCCGATACCGCGGCTGCCGCCAGTCACCAGCATGATGGGTTGGTTCATGATCTGTCTCCTCTTGTTCTTGTTAATGACGGCGATTCTACCGTGCGCGGGTGGCGCGACCTCCTTCCAATGCGCGGGCTATTTTGGCAAGCTTGCCCCTGCTGACCGGCCTTGCGCCAGCAATACGGGCTGATGCTCAGCGGTCCTTCATGCAAAAACCAGTACAGTGGTGTGCCTTACCTGATTAACTGATTAACTTGATTTCGCGCTTATGTCCCGCAAGCCATCAAAACCTACGGCCTCAGAGGCCACCGCCCGCAACGGCCGCCGACCCAAGTTCGCACCAGTCACGCTCTCAGAAAGCGATGGCGTGCGGTATCTGCATTTTGGTACGGAGTGGATTCAGGGCGCGATGCGACTGCGCAAGCCGGACTGGATAGAGCTCGAGTATGCGCAACAGATGATGGCCTGGATGCTGTTCATTGATCAGCCCGCGCATATCGTGCAACTGGGGCTGGGGACTGCCGCACTGACCAAATTTTGTTACCGCAATTACCTGTCTTCGCGCGTGACTGCGGTGGAACTCAATCCGTCAGTGATAGGTGTCTGCCAGTCGATGTTCAAGCTGCCACCTGAAGATGACAGGCTGTCAGTGCTGGCGATGGATGCGGATGAATTTGTGAACGATAGAGCCAATCATGGCCGTATTGATGTGCTGCAGGTCGATTTGTATAACGCCACCGCACGCGGACCGGTACTGGATTCACCAGCGTTTTATCGGGCCTGTGCTGCCTGTCTCAGTCGTCATGGTATTGCGACGATCAATTTGTTTGGCGACCATCCGAGCTATCGTAAAAATTTGCAGGCTATGTTACCGGCGTTCGATGCGGTGATTTCTCTGCCCGAAGTCCATGAAGGGAATGTAGTGGCGATCGGTTTTAAAAATCTGCCCGCGCTGGATTTTGCGGATCTCTATGAGCGTGCTGCTGTCATCCGAGATATCACCCGTCTGCCCGCCCGCTCCTGGGTGAATGGGATCAAGTCGGCGGTACAGGCAGGCTCGCCAGAAGATCACTGACGGTCGGCCAGCGCAGGCGCACGCCGAGTTCGGCTTTCATGCGCTCATTTTTTAGTCGGCGAGACTCGGACATAAACGAGAGCAGCAACGGCGATACCTGCGTGGCCAGTTGCGCACGCGGCAAGCGTGGTGGATGCGGCAAACCAAAACGATCCGCCACCAGATCAAAATACGCACCCATCTTCAGATCCGAGTCATCGACCGTGTGATAAACCCGTTGCGGCGCTGCCCGGAACATCGCCAATGCAATGATGCTGGCCAGATCATCCGCGTGAATATGGTTGGTGTAGACATCGTCATCCGGCGACAGCGCCGGGGTTTGCTGACGCAATCGGTCAACCGGCAAGCGATCTGACGCATAAATCCCGGGCACCCGGAGGATGGACAGCCGGCCATTCATGCGGAGGGCCCAGCGGCGCAGGACACTTTCGGCATCGACGCGCCGCAAGGCACGCGCATTGACGGGCGACACCGACCGTGTTTCGTCGAATATCGCACCACCGCAGTCCCCGTAAACGCCGGTCGTGCTGATATAAACGACCGTGCCATGTCGGGGTAAAATGGCTGCCAGATTGCGGGTGCGGCGGTCTTGTTTTCCCTCTGAAGGTGGCGGCGCCAGGTGCACGATAGTGTCGGCCAGCCCCTTGAGACGGTACAGACTGTCGCGCTGATCGAGATTGGCGACAACAGGCGTCGCACCGGCAGCGCGTAATTCAGCACAGCGCGCCGGTTGACTGGTCACTGCAAAGATATGAAAGCGCGCTCGCAGTAAAGGCAACAGACGCATGCCGACATCACCGCATCCAATGATTAGCAGGCGTGGTTTGCCCAAAATCTTCAAACCGTTATTTTTCATTTGCGAGATTGTATGACGTTTCAGGTTAGCGTTTCTCCCAGTGGCCGGCAGTTCTCTTGTGATGCCGGCGAGTCCATTCTGGCGGCTGCCATTCGCGCCGGCGTCGGGCTGCCCTATGGTTGCAAGAACGGCGCTTGCGGTAGCTGCAAGGGCAAACTGCTCTCCGGCGAGGTAGCGCTCGGTTCGCATCAAGAGCGCGCGTTGTCGAGCGCTGAACAGACCACCGGACACACGCTGTTCTGCTGCGCCGTACCGCAATCGGATGTGGCGATCGAAGCGCGCGAAGTGCTAGGCGTTGGTGATTTTCAGATCAAAAAAGTCCCGGTGCGCGTGGCCAAACTTGAGCGCGCGACCGACGATGTAATGATCATGTCGCTGCAACTCCCTGCAACCGATCGCATGCAATACAAGGCGGGGCAGTACGTGGAGTTCATGCTCAAGGATGGCAAGCGCCGCAGCTACAGCATGGCCAATGCACCGCATGCCGACGACTTGCTTACGCTGCATATACGTCATATGCCCGGCGGCTTGTTCACTGATCATGTGTTCGGCGCGATGAAAGAGCGCGATATTCTGCGTTTCGAAGGTCCGATGGGTACTTTCTTCCTGCGTGAAGATTCTGACAAGCCTATCGTTCTACTGGCCTCCGGTACTGGCTTTGCACCGATCAAGGCGATCGTCGAGCACTGGGCGCATCTGAAATCGGAACGCCCCATCACGCTCTACTGGGGTGGCCGCCGCCCAAGCGATCTGTACATGCACGAGCTCTGTGAAGGCTGGGCCACGAATCTGCCGAATTTAAAATACATCCCCGTCGTTTCGGATGGTCTACCGGAAGATGCCTGGACAGGTCGCACAGGCTTTGTGCATCAGGCGGTCATGACTGACTTCGCTGATCTGTCGGGACATCAGGTCTATGCCTGCGGCTCACCCGTCATGGTCGATGCCGCGCAAACTGACTTTGTTGCCCAATGCAAGTTACCGGAAGATGCCTTCTTCGCCGATTCATTTACTTCTGAAGCCGATTTGGCCACCGCTTAAATCATGAATAAACCTGTCGACCTGCACGTAGACCAGTACAACACCGATGCACTGCTCTACATCACCAATCGCCCACCGCTGGTCTTTACCGAAGGTCAGGGTATGTGGCTGACGGATCATCACGGCAAGCGCTATCTCGACTGGCTGCAGGGCTGGGCGGTGAACTGCCTGGGTCACTCACCACAGTGCATCCAGGATGCGCTGGTGGTGCAAGCAAAAAAAGTTATCAATCCTTCCCCGGCGTTTTATAACGAGCCATCGCTACATCTGGCCACGTTGCTCACCCAGCATTCATGTTTCGACAAAGTGTTCTTCGCCAGCAGCGGTGCTGAAGCCAACGAAGGTGCGATCAAACTGGCGCGCAAATGGGGCAAGCTGAACAAAAATGCCGGCGGTGAAAACCGCTACGAAATCATCACCTTCAATCACAGTTTTCATGGCCGTACGCTGGCGACCATGTCAGCCTCCGGTAAAGCAGGCTGGGACACGATGTTCGCACCCCAGGTGCCCGGCTTCCCAAAGGCTGAGCTGGATGATTTGGCCAGCGTCGAAGCCCTGATCAACGACAAGACAGTGGGCGTCATGCTGGAACCCGTACAGGGCGAAGGCGGCGTGATTCCGGCATCGAGAGAATTCATGCAAGGCCTGCGCGCACTCACGCGCAAGCACGGTATTTTGCTGATCGTCGATGAAGTGCAGGCCGGTATGGCCCGCACCGGTAAATTATTCGCGCATCAACTGTCTGACGTCGAACCCGACATCATGACCTTGGGTAAAGGCATTGGGGGTGGCGTGCCTTTAGCAGCACTCTTGTGCACCGAAGCCTGCGCCGTGTTCGAGCCCGGCGATCAAGGCGGTACCTACAACGGCAATCCGCTAATGACAGCAGTCGGTGTCGCGGTACTGGAAGAATTGCTGAAGCCCGGTTTCCTGCAATCGGTGCTGGATAAAGGCGCCTATCTGCGCGAAGGACTGCTGAAGCTGAGCGAGAAACATGGTCTTGAGGGAGAGCGCGGCGAAGGACTGCTACGTGCACTGAAGCTGGGCTCGCCAATCGGCGGCAAGATCGTTGAGATCGCGCGCGATCTTGAACCACAAGGGCTGCTGCTGAATTCACCCCGGCCGGATTTGTTGCGATTTATGCCGGCGTTGAATATTACTCTGGGAGAGATTGATTTGATGCTCGCCATGCTATCCGACATCATCCTTTCAGCGGAAACCAATTAATAGCGACACAGATAAGCTTTTAGGTAATTGCTGAAGCAGTCATATTTTTTTGATTCGATATCATCCCTTGATTCAGAGTTCTCATTCGCTCCAGCACAGCTCTGTCATTGCAAGCGAACGTGATATTTACATTATTTTTTGATTTTTTCGCTTCATCAACCAGATCCTTTGCAATTTTCATCTGCAGACGCAATCCATCATCAGTGTAGGAATACGTCCGCTTTTCGTTTTTCTCTACACAACCATCGGGAATAACTTCGATTACCACAGCGCCTTGCTTTCCACTCAAGCTATTACTCACTAGTATTGCAAGGTCTGCAAGCTCAAGAGTTGCCTGGTTTGCCTGGATTTCAGGTATCTGAAGATCAGTGATGCAAGTCCAGTTTGTTGCGGCCAAATTCACAGGGAAATCATCTGTGCTTTTAACCGGTATCGGCAAGGATTTCTCACCGTGTTTTTTCGTTTTATTATCAAATACCATATCTTCCAACTTTTTCTTTTCAGTTGAAACAGCTGGGTTTCCCCCACACTCGGCAATTGCCGTCGATGTCAGCAAAATAGCGTGATCACATTTTATTTTCGCGGGGTTAGCCTCAAGCAAATGAACACCATTACCCTTCCGAATTGATGCGACCGTGCCTCCCTGCAGGGGACTCGGCCTGCGCCCTGCATTTACAGGCTGATAATCACACTTCAGCGCATAACCAGTTACACCGATATTGTGCTGGACTCTGTCCTGAATATTTTGCAACAGCTGTTCCGAGTAACGCTGATTTTTTAGCAGCGGCGCAAATGCATCAAAAACTGCTTGTCGCGATTTAAGCGCGAGCGTTTTATTCCAAGGAAGATTCTCTTTGAAAAACTCACCTACCGTTCGTTCGCGAAAAACAACCGTGGTTTCGCCATCCCCCCCACGCAAAACCTTATCAACTCGAATTTCACCCAGACGCTCGAGATCTCTCACGATCATTTGGTAATTCATTTTTGACGTAACAGTGACTTCTTTTACCATTTTTATTCAAAAAATTCCGAAATTTTTACGCACACAACTTCCACTCCATTTTCCATCGTGTGGTACTTCGAAGGCGGTGAACGAAAATCGCCTAACTTACTCATTTCTCGCTGAATATCCCTGAGGCTCATTCCCTCCTTGAGCGTTGCCACTTTCGTTAAATTCATATGCGCTCCGTAGATAGACTGTTCCAAAAAATTCATGGGTGAGATGAATCTTCAGGAACAGACTTAACGCATAAGGTTCCTGTAACAACAGAAACTAGTACGTCCGGAAAGCAAAACGGCCTGCGATCGCAGGCCGTTTTCAGAGAAGTAGTAATACCGTTATTTTTTCGGAATATACAAATCCGTAATACTCCCCAGTCCCATCTCCGCCGCAAACATCGGCGTCTCGGACAAAGTCGGGTGCGCATGAATGGTCAGCGCCAAGTCTTCCAGATCCGCGCCCATTTCCATCGCCAGTACGGTCTCGGCCAGCAATTCACCGGCATTCACGCCGACGATGCCAGCGCCAATGATGCGTTTGGTGGTTGGGTCCCATAGCAGCTTGGTCAAACCATCTTCACGCGCCATTGCCAGTGCCCGACCGGAGGCAGCCCAGGGGAAGCTGGCTTTCTCGAACGGGATACCTTTGGCCTTGGCTTCGTTTTCGGTCAATCCCATCCACGCGATTTCCGGATCGGTGTACGCGACCGAGGGAATGGTCATCGCATCGAACGCGACCTTGTGACCGGCGATGACTTCGGCAGCGACTTTGGCTTCGTTGGTGGCTTTGTGCGCCAGCATAGGATCGCCGCAAATATCGCCGATGGCGAAGATGTGAGGTACGTTGGTGCGCTGCTGCTTATCTGCCGGAATGAAGCCGCGCTCAGTGACGATGACACCGGCTTTTTCAGCAGCGATCTCTTTACCGTTTGGACGGCGGCCAACAGCCAGCAGCACCATGTCATACAGCTGCGGTTCTTTCGGGGCGGCGTCGCCTTCAAAGGTGGCCAGCAGACCATTGGCGCGTGCTTCGAGCTTCGTGACTTTGGTCTTGAGCATGACTGCTTCGTAGCGTTTCTCGATACGCTTTTGCAGCGGCTTGACGATATCGCGGTCTGCCACGGGAATCAGACCATCGGCAAATTCGACCACGCTGACTTTGGCACCCAGCGCGTCATACACACACGCCATTTCCAAACCAATGATGCCGCCACCAATCACCAACATGCGCTTGGGGATCTGACGCAGCTCGAGTGCGCCGGTGGAATCAATCAAACGCGGATCGTCGTATGGGAAGCCCGGAATCTTTACGACCGATGAGCCGGAGGCAATGATCGCGTTTTTAAAGGCGACCGTCTTGCTACCTTCGCTCATTTCAACCACCAGCGTGTTCGATGAGGCAAACGCACCTTTGCCAGTGATAACCTGAACCTTGCGTGCTTTGGCCAGCCCGGACAAACCACCGGTGAGTTTTTTGATGATGCTTTCTTTCCAGCCGCGCAGTTTGGGCAGATCGATCTGTGGCTGCGACAGATTCACACCAAAGTGCGACATCTCTTCGGCTTCGGTAATGACTTTAGCTGCATGCAGCAAGGCCTTAGATGGGATACAACCGACATTGAGACAAACACCGCCGAGTGACGCGTAGCGTTCGACTAGTACGACTTTTTGACCTAGATCGGCTGCACGGAAAGCAGCGGTGTATCCACCGGGGCCTGCGCCCAGCACCAGGGTGTCGCATTCGATATCAGCTTTGCCCGCGAAGCTGGCAGCGACCGGGGTGGCGGTTGTTGAGGCTGCTGCCGATATGGTCGCCGGCGCTGACGTCGTATTTGTAGCTGCTGTCGCGGGTGCAGGAGTGGCAGCAGGTGCAGTTGCTGCAACTGGCGTCGTACCCGCCGCAGCCTCAGTGACTTCGAGTATCAGGACGAGTGAGCCTTCAGCGATCTTGTCACCAATTTTTACTTTGAGTTCTTTGACCACGCCGGCATGGCTGCTGGGAATTTCCATGCTGGCCTTGTCGGATTCGACCGTGATCAGCGATTGCTCGGGCTTGATGGTATCGCCCGGCTTGACCAACAACTCGATGACCTCGACTTCTTTGAAGTCGCCAATATCAGGTACGTGAATTTCTATCGTGCTCATGTCTGTACTCCATTATTTTTGCATGGCGAAACTGATCACCCGGCAAGGCAGCGTCGAACTTATGTTGAACTCTGCTCTTACCGATACGCCCGGCTCGGGCGACTTACAGCAAAGTCTTGCGCATGTCTGCCAGCACTTCACCGAGATAAACGATGAAACGCGCACCCATGGCGCCATCGATGACGCGATGGTCATACGACAGTGATAGCGGCATGATCAGACGCGGCACGAACTGCTTGCCGTCCCAGACGGGCTGAATGGCTGACTTGGACAAGCCGAGAATCGCCACTTCAGGGGCATTGATAATGGGGGTGAACTTGGTGCCGCCAATACCACCGAGCGATGAAATCGTGAAGCTTGCGCCCTGCATATCAGCCGGTTTGAGTTTGCCGTCGCGCGCCTGCGCGGATAGCTCGCCCATTTCTTTGGCGATCTCGGCTACACCTTTTTTGTCGGCGTTTTTCACCACAGGCACGACCAGACCGTTTGGTGTGTCAGCAGCAAAACCAATGTGGTAGTAGTGCTTGAGAATCAGGTTTTCGCCGTTCGCGTCCAGCGACGCATTAAATGCCGGGAATTTTTTCAATGCCGAGACACTGGCCTTGATCACAAAAGCCAGCATGGTGAGCTTGACGCCGGATTTCGCCAGCGATTCGTTAGCGCTCTTGCGGAATTCTTCCAGTTCAGTGATATCGGCATCATCGAACTGCGTCACATGCGGCATCATTACCCAGTTGCGATGCAAGTTCGGACCACTGATTTTCTTGATGCGCGAGAGCGGCTGCAATTCGGTTTCACCGAATTTGCTGAAGTCTAGCGATGGCCAGGGCAACAGGGACATGCCCATGCCACCACCACCACCACCGCCGGCCACAGGCGCCGCGCTGCTGCCTGACATGACGCCTTTGACAAAACCCTGAACATCGTCGAGCAGTATTCTGCCCTTGGGACCGGAGCCACTCACTCGCAACAATTCAACACCCAGCTCGCGCGCGAATTTACGCACTGATGGCGAAGCATGCGACTTTTGTCCATTGGTATTAGCTGCAGCCACTGCGGCAGGTGCCGTGGTCATGGATGCTGCCTGCGGTGCGGGCGTTGGTACTGACTGCGGTGCTGGTGCTGGTACCGGTGCCGATGTCGCTGCCGGCGCTGCTGGAGCTGGTGCAGCCGTAGGTGCAGCGGCAGAAGCATCCGCTTCCAGCATCAGAATCAGCGAGCCCTCGGCGATCTTGTCACCTATCTTCACTTTCAATTCTTTGACGACCCCCGCATGGCTGCTGGGAATCTCCATGCTGGCCTTGTCGGATTCAACCGTAATCAGCGACTGTTCAGCCTTGACGGCATCGCCCGGTTTAACGAGCAACTCGATGACCTCGACTTCTTTGAAGTCGCCAATGTCAGGTACTTTGATTTCTACTTGACTCATGCTGTTGCTCCGCTTTTCCTATTTTTGTTAACAGTCGCTGCCATGACTACCCGATCGTCATTTACCTAAAATTTCTATGCAGCGTCTTGCGTTTCTTCAATCATCAGAATAACGCCACCCGGAGAAATCCGGTCGCGCAGTTTTACCTTCATCTCGCGCACGATACCGGTGTATTCACTCGGCACCTCAACGAGAAACTCATCTGCCTCCAGGGTGACCAGTGACTGGCCGCGCTGCACTTCGTCACCCACACGCACCAGTACTTCAATAACCTTAAGCGAGATGAGATTACGAAAATCCCCAATGACCGGCACTTTCGCCGGGACCAAGGCGCTGGCAACGACGTCTTCTGCCGTTAGCTCGCGCAGCACAACAAGCAGCGATCCTGCCACCAGCTTGGCACCCGCGCTGATCTTGATTTCATGCACAACACCTGATTTTGGACTCGGTATTTCCATGCTCGCCATTTCGGTTTCAATGGTGATCATGGGCTGGTCAAAGGCGACATGCTGATTTGCTTGTATCAGAACGTCCGTAACAACAACCTCCCCAACATCCCCCATCTCTGGCATTTTGATTTCAAACAGCCGCATAGCATCCCCCTGTTTATTATTTTTGATGCGACCTAATCGACAGCAACAGAAGTCAGGCGAAGCCTTCGTTCAGAACTACCGATTTTTTAATGAAATCAGACAATAGGTTTAGTACCAGATCTTTACACACTCACCGGGTTAGGCTTGTTTGGATCCAATCCATATTGTTCAATCGCCTTTGCAACCACCGAGGCGTCAATACTGCCAGCATCAGCGAGTGACTTGAGCGCCGCTACAGTAACAAAATAACGGTTCACTTCAAAGAATTCACGCAGTTTCGCACGAGTATCCGATCGGCCAAAGCCATCGGTACCCAAGACTTTATACGAACGACCCGCCGGCATGAAGGCACGGATCTGCTCGGCATAGGTGCGCATATAGTCGGTGGCCGCAATGACCGGGCCTTCGCTGGACTGCAGCGATTGGGTCACAAAAGGCGTGCGGGGCTTTTTAGCGGTGGGGTTCAAAAGATTCCAGCGCTCGGCATCCTGCCCATCGCGCGCGAGCAAGGTAAATGACGGCGCTGACCAAATATCGGCCACTACATCCCAGTCTTTTTCGAGCAACTCAGCCGCAGCAATCACTTCACGCAGGATGGTGCCTGAACCCATGAGCTGTACGCGCTGCTTGGCTTTTTTTACCGCTGAGGGCTGCAACAGATACATGCCTTTCAGGATGCCCTCTTCCTGACCGGGCTTGATACCCGGATGGCTGTAGTTTTCATTCATCAGGGTGATGTAATAGAACACATCTTCCTGTTTTTCGATCATGCGCTTGAGACCGTCATGCATGATGACTGCAACTTCATGCGCAAACGTGGGGTCATAGGGCATGCAGTTCGGAATGGTGGATGCCATCACATGGCTGTGACCATCTTCGTGCTGCAGACCTTCACCGTTCAGCGTCGTGCGACCTGAAGTACCGCCAAGCAGGAAACCGCGCGCGCGCATGTCGCCAGCAGCCCAAGCGAGGTCGCCGATGCGCTGCATACCAAACATCGAATAAAAAATATAAAACGGGATCATCGCCCGATTGTTGGTGGAGTACGACGTAGCAGCAGCGATCCAGGAACTCATTGCACCCGCTTCGTTAATACCCTCTTGCAGTATCTGTCCAGCCTTGTCTTCACGGTAGTAGCTGACCTGATCTTTGTCGACCGGCTCATACAACTGACCTTGCTGGTTGAAGATACCGATCTGACGGAAGAAACCTTCCATACCGAAGGTACGAGCCTCATCGACCAAAATAGGCACGACGCGCGGGCCCAGACTGGCATCACGCAGCAGAACGGTCAGGAAGCGAACGTAGGCTTGCGTTGTTGAGATTTCACGACCTTCTGCGGTGGCGTCCAGCATCGCCTGAAACGCTGATAGTTCAGGCACCGGCAGAGTGTCATCGGCTTTGCGGCGACGCTGCGGCAGGTAACCGCCGAGCTGCTTGCGTCGCTCGTGCAGATACTTCATCTCCGGCGCATCGTCAGATGGCTTGTAGAACGGCACGTCATGCAACTGATCGTCAGGAATCGGAATACCGAAACGATCGCGCATCTCGCGAATGGCGACATCATCAAGCTTCTTGGTTTGGTGCGCGGTATTACGTGCCTCACCGGATTTGCCCATGCCGTAACCCTTGACGGTCTTGACCAGCAACACGGTGGGCTGACCTTTGTGTTCTTGTGCATCTTTGTACGCTGCATAAATCTTGTGTGGGTCGTGACCACCGCGCAGCAGGCGCCAGATATCGTCGTCCGACATGTTGGCAACCAGTTCCAGTGCCTTGGGATCCTTGCCGAAGAAATGCTTGCGCACATAAGCACCATCTTTGGCCTTGTAGTTCTGATACTCGCCGTCGACGGTTTCCATCATGATTCGCTGCAACACACCGTCCTTGTCACGGGCGAGCAGATCATCCCAGTTACCGCCCCAGATGACTTTGACCACATTCCAGCCAGCACCGCGGAAATCGGCTTCGAGTTCCTGAATGATTTTGCCGTTACCGCGCACCGGGCCATCCAGACGCTGCAGATTGCAGTTGATGACGAAAACGAGGTTATCGAGCATTTCACGGCCGGCCATGCCGATCGCGCCCATCGATTCAGGTTCATCCATCTCGCCATCACCGCAGAACGCCCAGACTTTACGGTTGGCGGTGTCAGCGATCTGACGCGCATGCAGATACTTCAGAAAACGTGCCTGATAAATCGCCATCAGCGGACCTAAGCCCATGGACACGGTCGGGAATTGCCAGAAATCGGGCATCAGCTTCGGATGCGGATAGGAAGACAGACCCTTGCCATCGACTTCGCGACGGAAGTTCAGCATCTGATCTTCCGAGATGCGCCCTTCCAGAAAAGCGCGCGCATAAATGCCGGGAGACGAGTGACCCTGGATATACAGCAGATCGCCGCCGTGATGCTCGGTCGGTGCGTGCCAGAAATGATTGAAGCCGATGCCCAGCATATTGGCCAGCGACGCGAAGCTGGAGATGTGGCCGCCCAGATCGCCATCGGTACGATTGGCCTTAACCACCATGGCCATGGCGTTCCAGCGCATATAAGAACGCAGCCGCTCTTCGTATTCGAGATTGCCCGGGCAGTGCTCGCCCAGATGGGCGGGAATGGTATTAACGTAAGCAGTGTTACTAGAGAAGGGGATGTGCGCACCGCGGCGGCGGGCCAGATCGACCATGCGCTCAAGCAAATAGTGCGCGCGCTCTGGACCTTCGTGATCAAGAACGGCTTCGAGGGCATCGAGCCATTCCTGCGTTTCCATCACATCGGGATCATTGGCGGCCTGCGCCAGAATAGTGTCGATTTGCGCTGCCATCGGGAAGTCTCCTTCGTTATGTGGAGGCCGGTCTACACTGAATAAACCGGGTCAGGCTCCAACAGATTTTGTACGCGTTTCAGCCAGAAAGGAAGTTTATCAGTACTTCCGGTATTTTCAAAATACGGTATTTGATTTCATAATGCGGGATATGAAGGACTGAAAAACTACAGGGGGCTCACTGTAGCGTCTGCTCGCTGGCCGCTGGGCCGCGAATACAGAGGGCTTGCCCAGCATCAAAGCGTGCCCGCCTTATAATCGCGGTTTACCTATTTTCCCCGTTCAAAGACCATGACCGCAAAAATCATCAACGGCAACCTGCTCTCTAAACAAATCCGCACCGAAGTTGCCAAACGCGCCGCAGCCCTGACCGCACAAGGTCGCCAACCCGGCCTGGCCGTCATTCTGGTCGGCGACAGCCAAGCATCGCAAGTTTACGTACGCAACAAGATCAAGTCTTGCGAAGAAAACGGTATTTACTCCGTGTTCGAAAAATACGATGCCAGCATGACCGAAGCCGAGTTGCTAGCCCGGGTCCATGCCCTGAATCACGACCCGAAGATTCACGGCATTTTGGTTCAACTGCCGTTGCCGGCGCATATTGATTCAAACAAAGTGATCGAAGCAATCGCTGCCGAAAAAGACGTGGACGGATTCCACGTCAGCAATGCCGGCTTGCTGATGACAGGTCAGCCACTGTTCCGCCCCTGTACGCCTTATGGCGTGATGAAAATGCTGGAATCCATTGATTACCCGGCGCGCGGCGCACATGCCGTGGTGGTGGGTGCCTCTAATATTGTGGGTAAACCGCAAGCCATGCTGCTCTTGCAAGCGGGCGCTACCGTCACCATCTGCAATTCCAAGACCCGCGACCTCGGGCATCACACGCGGGATGCTGATATTTTGGTCGTAGCGACTGGCAAGCGAAACATTGTGACCGGTGACATGATCAAACCGGGTGCAGTGGTGATTGATGTGGGCATGAACCGTGATGACGCCGGCAAACTCTGCGGTGATATCGATTATGCGGGTGCCTGCGAAGTCGCGGGCTGGGTCACACCCGTGCCCGGCGGTGTTGGCCCCATGACGATCACCATGCTGCTGGTAAACACGCTTGAAGCGGCTGAACGTAGCTGATATTTAACTGAGTAGCTTCCTATTTTTTAATGTCAAAATCATCTGACAAACAATTAACGACACTGGATCCCGGCCTGCGCCGGGATGACATTTTAAGAACGGTTGGCTTCAAAATCGTCATCACCTGCATGTGATGACCGCTGCGTAGGCAGATCGCATGCGATCCGAATTCCCCACTCGCTCCCGGCGCAGGGTGAGGCAGGGAATTAGCAACGCATGCGTTGCACCTGCCAAAGCGGTTTGGCTTGCAAGCAAAACCGTGGCCCGTAGGGGGATCCAGCGTCTTTGCTTCACTCATCCAATTAGGTGAAGGCTGAGCTTCAATACGCGCTTCACAATCAAATTTGTTTAGGTACTTAAAAATGACCACCAACGCGCTACTTGATTTTTCCGACCTGCCCCGCTTCGATATCTTCAGCCCGGCCGATGTCACGCCTGCCATCACGCAGTTACTCAATGAGGCAAGAACGCTGGTCGGCAAGCTGGAAGCGCCCGACGCGAGTGCGGATTGGGACAATTTTGTCGAACCGCTGGAACGGGTGACCGAAAGACTGGGGCGCGCTTGGGGTGTCGTGGGGCATCTGAATGCGGTGGTCGACACGCCGGAGCTACGTGCGACTTATAACGAGAATCAACCCAGAGTGACCGAATTCTGGACGGAGCTCGGCCAAAACCTGAAGCTGTTTGAAAAATACAAAGCGCTGCAAGCGAGTACAGGTCATCAGGCACTGTCGCCGGCGCGTCGCAAGATCCTCAATAACGCGATCCGTGATTTCCGTCTGGGTGGCGCAGAGTTAGCTGATCAGCAAAAAAAACGATTCGCAGAAATTCAGGAACAACAAGCGAAGCTGTCGACGCGCTTCTCCGAAAACGTGCTCGATGCGACCAATGCCTATGAACTGCTGGTTGATGACGAATCTCGCCTCGCAGGTCTGCCTGAGGATGTAAAGCAAGCGGCTCAAGCCAATGCGCAAAAAGAGGGCAAACAAGGCTGGCGTTTTACCTTGCACTTCCCTTCCTACTTCCCGATTCTGCAGTACGCAGATGACCGTGCGTTGCGCGAAACCATTTATAGCGCCAATGCCACCAAAGCGTCCGAGCTCGGCGGAAATCCTGAATGGGATAACACGCAGAACATCACCGATATCCTGAAGTTGCGCGATGAAGAAGCCAAAATACTTGGCTACCAAAATTTTGCGGAAGTCTCTCTGGTACCAAAAATGGCAACATCACCCGAACAGGTGGTGGGCTTTCTGGAAGATCTCGCTGTGCGTGCACGCACTTTTGCAGAAAACGATCTGGCTGAGCTGCGCGAGTTTGCACGCACGGAACTCGGCATCGATCAGCTGCAAGCCTGGGATATGACCTACGCCTCCGAAAAGCTGCGTGAAAAACGTTATGCGTTTTCTGAGCAAGAAGTGAAGCTCTACTTCCCGGAAGATAAGGTCGTTGGTGGTCTATTCCGTCTGATACAAAACATGTTCGGTGTCGAGATCTCAACCGATCACAGCCCGGTCTGGCATGCGGATGTGAAGTTCTTCCGAATTGAAAAGAAAGGTCGACTGATTGGCCAGTTTTATCTGGACTTGTATGCGCGTTCTGGTAAGCGAGGTGGCGCATGGATGGATGATGCACGCGGCCGAAAAAATCTGGCTGGCGATGTGCAGACACCGATTGCGTATCTGACCTGTAATTTCACCGAGCCCGCTGTCATTGATGGCGTTAAAAAACCCGCTTATTTCACGCATGATGAAGTGATCACGCTGTTCCATGAATTTGGTCATGGCCTGCATCACATGCTGACTGCCGTGGATGAGCTGGGTGTGTCCGGCATTTCCGGTGTTGAATGGGATGCGGTTGAATTGCCTTCGCAATTCATGGAAAATTTTTGCTGGGAATGGGATGTGCTGCAACACATGACGGCACACGCAGAGACGGGTACGCCATTACCCCGCGCGCTGTATGACAAGATGATCGCCGCAAAAAATTATCACGCCGGTCTGCAGATGCTGCGTCAAGTCGAGTTCTCGCTGTTCGACATGCGACTGCATCATGATTACGATCCGAATGGACAGCAATCTGTCGCTGACCTGCTGGCAGATGTTCGACACAAGGTGGCTGTCATCATCCCGCCAGCCTTCAATCGCTTTCAGCATTCGTTCTCGCATATTTTTGCAGGCGGCTACGCAGCCGGTTACTACAGCTACAAATGGGCCGAAGTACTTTCTGCAGATGCCTACGGCGCTTTCGAAGAAGCGCAAGGCGATCCGAACCGACTTGCAGAGACAGGGCTAGCATTTCATCGCGAAATTCTGTCGGTTGGCGGCTCGCGATCGGCGCTGGAATCCTTTACGGCTTTTCGTGGCCGTGAACCGAGCATTGATGCACTACTTCGACACAACGGCATGGTGCAAGCCGCCTGAATGTCATGACACGCGTCGACTTCCACAGCAAAGTACCGGACAAGCTTTTGTACGCCTGCCGACTGGTACGCAAGGCACGTGCGGCCGATATGCGCGTGGTAGTTTTTACTCGGGACCGTGAGCAGTTGGATGCACTGGATGAAGCGCTCTGGACTTTTTCGGAACAGGATTTCCTGCCACACGTCACCGCCGATGATGAGCTTGCGTCACAAACACCAATCATCCTGACGGATGATGCCGAGGCGACGCTTCCGCATCATCAGATACTGATTAACGTATCGGGCGAGACGCCCGCCCACTTCGCGCGCTTTGAGCGTATGTTTGAAGTCATCTCCATCGACGAAGATGATCTGGCGGCAGGGCGCGAGCGTTACCGGCAATACCAGCAGCGCGGCTACCCACTCACCCATTTCGTGGCAGAAAAAACATGAGCGACATGAACCACACGACCGACCCGGGCGACGAGAGCGATGCTGATATCCCTGTACTGACTGACATCATTGATGATGAGGGATACACCGGCTCAGTGCGGGAAGAACGGTTGGCCATCGTCGATACTGCGGCTGCAGCTGCCGCGGTGTCTGCGGTGTCTGCGATGTCTGCGATTGCAAGCCCCGAAGATAACGTGGCTGCCCGGCTACCATCGCTGCAGCAAATCGAAGCCGAACTGACCGCGCGCCTGAGCGCCGAACTGGCGATGCAGATTCCTGTGCTGCTCGAGGCGGCGCTGCGCGAGCACCTGCCCCGAGCGATGGGCGCAAAACTGCAAGCCGAACTGCTCTCTGTTCTGGCTAATGCCTTGCCAAGTGCTGCCCAGAATGCCACAGCAGAACTTTCTTCCACGCTGGCGTTCGAAGTAGGTGGGCTGCTTGAACAGCGTCTTGAAGAAGAAGTACGACGTGCGGTCTCAGACGAGATCATGCGGATATCAGAGGACCATCAGTTGCCACGCTGAGTTACCAATGCGCATGGTGTTGCGCATAACAATTTGAATAATCCGTGGCGTAAATGACGCCTATTTCATGCACAGTTTTTTTACAATCCTGACTTCCGTTACAGCGGCCACTGCAATATTCATCCGCTTATCTCACAGGATGTTCCAATGAAAGTCATCGTTCTCGGCGCGGGCGTTATCGGCACCGCCTCTGCCTGGTTTTTACAAAAGGCAGGACATGAGGTAATCGTCATTGATCGCCAGCCCGGTCCCGCACTTGAGACCAGCTTTGCCAACGGCGGTCAGATCTCCGTTTCTCACGCCGAACCCTGGGCCAATCCCACTGCACCACTAAAAATTCTGAAATGGTTAGGCCATGAAGATGCGCCATTGCTGTTTCGTCCGCGAGCCGACTGGCTGCAATGGCGCTGGAGCATGGCGTTTCTGCGCGAATGCACCGCCGGTCGCACCGCACATAACATCCGGCACATCGTGGCGCTCGCTGAATACAGCCGTCAGACATTGCAATCAGTGCGTGCCGAGACAGGTATTGACTATGACTGCGAGACACGCGGCATTGTGCATTTCTATACCGATGAAGAAGAGTTTCGTCAGTCGCTTCCCGCAGCAAAGCTAATGCGCGAGCTGGGATGTCCGCGTCAGACGATCAACGCCGATGAAGTGGTCCGCATAGAGCCCGCGTTGGGTGCCATACGTCAAAAGATCGTTGGTGGTGATTTCACCCAGACGGATGAATCTGGTGACGTCTACAAGTTCACTACCGGACTCGCACAACGATCGGCAGCCGCCGGTGTGGATTTCCGTTTCAGCACCATGGCCACACGCTTGATCACCGAAGGCGCCGGCAGCTCAAAACGATTGACGGGCGTTGAAGTCATCGATGCCGAGGGTCGGCATCAGGTAGTGCATGCCGACAGTGTACTGATCGCGATGGGCAGCTTCAGCACCACGCTACTCAAACCGCTGGGCATTCCGCTGATGGTGTATCCGGGCAAGGGCTACTCAGCGACCTTTGAAGTACGCGACCCGGCACTCGCACCGTATGTATCACTCACCGATGACGGACACAAACTGGTGATCTCGCGGCTGGGCAATCGTTTGCGCGTGGCGGGCACCTGCGAAATCAATGGCTATTCGCGTGAACTCAATCCAGCCCGCTGCGAAGCCATCACCCGCCGCACCCGAGAACTGTTTCCCGACGCCTGCGACTACGATCATCCCGTTTACTGGAGTGGCCTGCGGCCACTGACACCGTCCAATGTTCCATACATCGGCGCGACGCGGATACCCAATCTTTTTCTGAACACCGGTCACGGCACACTGGGCTGGACCATGGGCTGCGGCTCAGGCCGAGCGATTGCCGACATCATGTCTGGCCGGCGCCCCGATCTTGATTTTACATTCACGGGCATGGGGCACGCCGAGCAGCCGCCCAGGTTCAACACCGTGCCGGCACGCTGATCGGTTAAGCTTGCAAATCAACGACAATTCCGTTTTCCGTTCCGGAGGATATCCATGCAGCTCACCCACACAGCCGTATCCCTGACCCTATTGAGCGCCATCAGCATGCAAGTAATGGCGCAAGAACAGGTGGTAAAAATCGGCCATGTCGGCCCGCTGTCCGGTCAGATTGCGCATCTGGGCAAGGACAATGAAAACGGTGCGCGCATGGCGATTGATGTGCTCAATACCAAAGGCCTGACCATCGGCGGCAAGAAAATCAAGTTCGTATTGCAGGCAGAAGATGACGGCGCCAATCCACAGCAAGCAACCGCCGCTGCACAGAAACTCGCGGATGCCAAAGTCAGCGGCGTCATTGGTCACCTGAATTCAGGCACCACTATTCCCGCCTCAAAAATCTACAACGATGCTGGCATACCGCAGATTTCGCCATCCGCCACTAATCCCAAGTACACGATGCAAGGCTATAAAGGCGCGTTTCGTGTGGTGGCCAATGACGGCCAGCTCGGTGGCGCACTCGGCCGCTTTACTGCTTCGGATATCAAAGCCAAACGCATCGCCATCATCGACGACCGTACCGCCTATGGCCAAGGTGTCGCTGACGAATTTGCGAAAGCAGCCAAAGCCGCTGGCCTGACCATAGTCGGTCGTCAGTACACGACAGACAAAGCCACTGACTTCAATGCCATCCTGACTGCAATCAAGGGTAAGTCGCCCGACCTGATTTTCTTCGGCGGCATGGATGCGGTCGGCGGGCCCATGCTGCGCCAAATGAAACAGCTCGGCATATCAGCCAAATTCATGGGTGGCGATGGGATATGCACCGAGCAACTGCCGTCACTGGCGGGCGCCGGCATGAGCGATGGGCAGGTGGTGTGTGCTGAGGCTGGCGGTGTCGAAGAAAGTCAGAAAAAAATCGTGGAGAAATTCCGCAGCGACTACAAAAAGAAATTCGGCGTTGAAGTCAAACTGTACGCGCCGTATGTCTACGACGCGGTGATGGTGATGGTCGCCGCCATGCAAAAAGCCAATTCAGTGGAGCCTGCCAAATATTTGCCAGAGCTCGCAAAGATTAACTACGAGGGCGTCACCGGCAAGATCGAGTTTGATGCGCGCGGCGATATCAAGAATGGTTTGCTGACCCTGTATACCTATAAAGGTGGAAAGCGTTCGCAGATTGCGGTCACCAGGTAATCGCTGGCAACAGGTTCTGCGACTCTTTCTGCGGGACCTTAGTCTGCAACACACCTCACTCATCTGGGGAATAAATGCCTGTAGCTACATCGTGCGCGTCCGTTCAGCAGAAAATTTCCTATTTAAACTAAAGTCACTGGATCCCGGCCTGCGCCGGGATGACATTTGAGACGCCGTTTCCCTAAACAAGGTCATCCCGGCGCAGGCCGGGATCCAGCGACGTTCAGCTTTTAAATGATTCAAAAAATTTGCAAGTCAGGTGTCGGACATGAAGCTACGACGGCCAATAAAAAAGCGCTCCGAGGAGCGCTTTTTTACTTTCCGGATACTGTCGATTACTTCAGCGACAAAACCCATTTCGCCAGTTCTTTTGCTTCAGCAGCTGATACCTGTGGGTTAGCTGGCATAGGGATCTGACCCCACACACCGCTACCACCTTTCATGATCTTGGTGGCCAGCTTGGCTTCGGCAGACTTGTCGCCTTTGTACTTGGCGGCGACTTCTTTGTAGCCTGGGCCGATCAGCTTGGAATCCACTGCGTGGCAAGCGAGGCAGTTCTTTTCACTTGCCAGCTGCTCGCTGGCGGATGCTGCACCTGAGACCAATGCGCTCGAAGCGATTACGGCAAGAAGGATACGTTTCATGTCACTCTCCAATGGTTTTAATGACCGCAGAATTTTACATCTCTTTGGCAATTCTGCTGTAGGTAAACCCTATCACCGCCCGCAAAATAATGCGGACGGCAATTACATTCGCTCACAAACTTTAATCCGTCACTGCACCACGGCTGGCTGAGGATGCTAATTTGGCAAACTTAGCCAGTACACCCCGAGTGTATTTTTGCTCAGGCGCTTTCCAGGCCGCACGGCGACGGGCGATTTCTTCGTCGGGCACATTCAATTGAATCAAGAGCTTGCGCGCGTCGATGGTGATGGAATCACCTTCCTGCACCAAACCGATGGTGCCACCACTAATGGCCTCAGGCGCCACATGGCCAACCACCATACCCCAGGTCGCACCCGAGAAACGGCCATCGGTAATCAGACCCACCGACTCGCCCAGACCCTTGCCGATCAGCGCTGAGGTCGGTGAGAGCATTTCCGGCATACCCGGCGCACCGCGTGGTCCCAGATAACGCATCACCACCACGTCACCTGCCTTGACCTTGTCGGCCAGGATAGCGGCCATCGCCGCTGGCTCGTCATCAAAAACGCGTGCGGGTCCGGTGATGACGGGATTTTTCAGGCCGCTGATCTTGGCGACGCAGCCTTCGGGGGACAGATTGCCCTTAAGGATCGCGAGATGACCTTCCTTGTAGAGCGCCTTGTCGATAGTGCGAATTACATCCTGATCGGCGCGTGGCACATCAGGGACATTCGCCAGTTCTTCGGCCAGTGTTTTGCCGGTGATGGTGATGCAATCGCCATGTAGCAGACCGGCATTGAGCAGAATCTTCATGACCTGCGGCACGCCACCCGCGTCATGCAAATCGGTGGCCACAAACTGTCCCGACGGTTTCAAGTTGCAGATCACGGGCACTTTTTTACGCATACGCTCGAAGTCATCGATGGTCCATTCGACCTCTGCCGAATGGGCGATGGCCAAGTAATGCAGCACCGCATTGGTGGAGCCGCCCGTGGCCATGATGACGGCCACGGCATTTTCGATCGACTTGCGGGTGATGATGTCGCGCGGACGCAGGTTGCGCTTTACCGCCTCGACCAACACGCGCGCCGATTCAGCCGCAGAAACAGTTTTCTCATCATCGGGATTGGCCATAGTCGACGAATACATCAGCGACATGCCCAGTGCTTCGAAGGAGGACGACATGGTGTTCGCCGTGAACATGCCACCGCAGGACCCGGTGGATGGGCAAGCATTGCGCTCAACGCCGATGAAATCTTCTTCCGACATATTGCCGGCGGTGAATTGACCAACGGCTTCAAACGCAGACACGATGGTCAGGTCAGTGCCCTTCCATTTGCCTGGCTTGATGGTGCCGCCATAAACATAAATACCGGGTACATTGGTGCGCGCCAGCGCGATCATCCCGCCTGGCATGTTCTTGTCACAGCCGCCGATCACCACGCAACCATCCATCCACTGACCCTGCACACAGGTTTCGATACTGTCGGCGATGACTTCGCGGGAAATCAGCGAGTACTTCATACCCTCAGTGCCCATGGACATGCCATCGGAAATGGTCGGGGTACCAAAGACCTGCGGATTAGCGCCCGCTGCCTTGGTCGCCGCAATCGCTGCATCCGCCAATTTCTGCAGACCGGAATTGCAGGGCGTAATCGTCGAATGCCCGTTGGCGATGCCAATCATGGGATTGTCAAAATCCTTCTTTTCGTAGCCCATCGCGTAGTACATGGCGCGGTTCGGGCTGCGGGCTACGCCCTGGGTAATATTTTTGGAACGATCATTGGCTGCCATGCTGTCTCCAGTGCAACGGGTTACGGAAAGTCGACCACGATGCCTTGTGCCAGACCCTGTGTCAAATATATGATTCAGGTGTAATTAATACTTTTTACGTATCAAACAAATATGTAACCCAATTTAATGGCGAATCCAGGGTGGAAACCGTGCAGAAATCCAGCGCCATCAAGCAAGGCAAAGACGCTGGATCCCGGCTTCCGCCGGGATGACGTTTGAAGAGCGGTTGGCCTAAAAAATTCGTCATCACCAGTATGTGATGACCGCTGCATGGGCGGATCGGATGCGTTCGGAATTCCCCACTCGCTCCCGGCGGAAGCCGGGATCCAGTGTCTTTCATTTTCTACCCAATGAATGTGAACATGAAGAATACGAAGCAACTTAAAAATGAACGCTGAATTGCGCCAACTTCGCTACTTCGTAGCCGTTGCCGAGGAAATGCACTTTGGCCGCGCTGCACGTCGTTTGCATATGACACAGCCGCCCTTGTCCCAGGCCATTCAGGCGCTGGAAGCACAGCTTGGGACGCCCCTATTTTCTCGTACCCGTCGCAGTGTCGCGCTGACCGCCGCCGGCCAGACACTGCTACCCGAGGTACAGCGCCTGCTACAACAAGTTGCGGGGCTGGCTGCACTCGCGCAAAGCGCGGCCGCCGGTGAATCAGGCCGACTGTCGATCGCTTTCGTTCCGATGGCGGATTACAGCGTGCTGCCCACGGCACTGCGCGAATTCCGTGCTGCGCTGCCCTCGGTGCATCTGGATCTGCAGGAAGCCACCACCGATATCCAGATTGAATTGCTGGCCTCCGGGCGTATCGACATCGGATTTCTCCTGCCACCGCTACCGGAAAAACTGAAGGCTGAAGTCGACTACCTGCCACTGACCTCCGAGCCGTTGGTGCTGGCGCTTCCTGAAGGTACGGCCACGACCAAAACCAAAATGTCGCTCAAGCGTTGCGCTGATCTGCCACTGATTATCTTCCCGCGGCGCATGAGCCCCGCCTTTCATGACCAGATTTTGGGGTGTCTTTGCGACGCGGGACTGAGTCCACGCATTGGACAAGAAGCGATACAAATGCAAACCATCGTTAGCCTGGTTTCGGCCGGCATGGGCTTTGCGCTTGTGCCACAATCCGTGTCGAATATGAAGCGGCAGGGCGTGGAGTACCGAGCAATGCGGGAAATTTCACCTTGGGTTGAAATTGGCCTGGCTTGGCGGCGCGACAACACCTCGCCCGTGTTGTCCGCTTTTCTCGAACTCATGCGAAAGACAAGCTGAATGCTAATTCATCCGATGCCAGATCCGATTGCGATTGCGATCGGCCCCCTTGCAGTGCGCTGGTATGGACTTATGTACCTGACCGCGTTCATTTTTTTCATTGTGCTGGGTCGCATACGCATCCGGCAGCCGCACATCACCGCTCAGGGATGGCGCAATGAGGATGTCGACGACATGCTTTTTTATGGCGTGCTGGGTGTCATCATTGGCGGACGTCTGGGCGAAGTCTTGTTTTATCACCCCATGTATTACCTCGCACGACCGATGGAAATCATCGCCATCTGGCAAGGTGGCATGTCCTTTCACGGCGGCTTTTTAGGTGTACTTGTCGCCATGGCACTGTGGGGCCGAAAGCATGATCGCCCGCTGATGGAGGTGATGGATTTCATTGCACCGCTGGTGCCGCTCGGTTACGCCGCCGGTCGCATCGGAAATTTCATCAATGCCGAACTTCCCGGCCGCGCTGCCGATCCTGCACTACCTTGGGCCATGGTGTGGCCGAATATTGATCCGTTCCCGCTGCCACGCCATCCCTCACCGCTATACCAGGCTGCCATTGATGGTGTGTTGTTGTTCATTATTCTCTGGCTGTATGCGCGCAAGCCGCGTCCTTACATGGCGGTCAGTGGTGTGTTCGCAGCGGGCTATGGCATCGCGCGCTTCTATACCGAATATTTTCGTATACCCGACTATGAAGTCAGCATCGCTGGTTGGACCATTTCGGCGGGACAGATGCTGTCGCTGCCGATGATCGTGTTGGGCATTGTCTTGCTTGTGATCGCCTACAAAAAAAAGAGTGAGCCGCTGTCATGAATGCGAACCTCTATACGCTGTTTCGTTCACGCTTTCCGCAAGATCTCGATGATTGCTGGCTTGAGACAGACGATGCGAAGTATTACAGCTGGCGCGATCTCGAGCGTGGCACCGCAAAGATAGCCAATTTGTTCGCCAGCCTGCAGCTGCCTGCCGGCTCGCGGATCGCGGCACAAGTTGAAAAATCACCTGAAGCCTTGATGCTCTATCTGGCTACTGTACGCGCCGGCTTTGTCTATCTGCCGCTGAACACGGCGTATCGCGCATCGGAGATGGAGTATTTCATCGGCAATGCGACGCCGGCTGTCGTGGTCTGCTCCCCGAAAAATTTTGGCTGGATAACGCAAATCGCTTTTCGTGAAGGTACCCGCCATGTGTTCACGCTAGACGAACCACATCAGGGACGCAACAGTGGCACCCTGCTCTCGCGCGCTGTTCATCATGCCGATCATTTCGATACCGTACATCGTGAGCCGGATGATCTAGCGGCTATTTTGTACACCTCCGGCACCACAGGTCGCAGCAAAGGTGCAATGCTGAGTCACGATAATCTAGCCTCGAATATTCGCGTGCTGCAGGAGGCATGGCAATGGCAAAAAGGTGATGTGCTGCTACATGCGCTACCGCTGTTTCATATTCATGGCCTGTTCGTTGCCGCGCACGGCGCGCTGATGAACGGCAGTAAAACGATATTTTTATCGAAGTTCGATAGCGGCAGCGTGATGCGGCATCTGTCGCGCGCAACCGTCTTCATGGGTGTGCCCACCTACTACGTGCGCCTGCTCTCTGACCCTGCGCTCGATCATGATGTCTGTAAAAACATTCGATTATTCGTCTCTGGCTCGGCGCCCTTGCTGACCGAAACCTTCGAGACCTTCATTGAAAAAACCGGACACACGATACTTGAACGTTATGGCATGAGTGAAACGGCCATGCTGACCTCAAATCTGTATCAGGGTCCGCGCAAAGCAGGTACGGTCGGACCTGCCTTACCCGGTGTATCGGTGCGCGTGATGAATCAGGAAGCTCAGGTCTGCGGCACCGAGGAGATCGGCGACATTCAAGTCAAAGGTCCCAACATTTTTAAGGGCTACTGGCAGATGCCGGAAAAAACGGCCGAAGAATTCACGGAGGACGGTTATTTCAAAACCGGTGATGTCGGACGTGTCGATGCGGATGGCTATGTGTCTATTGTCGGTCGCAGCAAGGATCTGATCATTTCCGGTGGCTACAACGTCTATCCGAAAGAAATCGAATCCGTGATTGATGAGATGGCAGGCGTACTTGAGTCAGCGGTGATTGGCGTGCCGCATGCGGACTTCGGTGAAGCTGTTGTAGCTGTCGTGGTGATGCGCGATGGTGCGGCTGTATCGGAAGCAGCGCTCATTGATACTCTGAAAACGCGTATCGCTAATTTCAAGGTACCCAAGCGCGTGCATTTTGTTGCTGAGCTACCGCGCAATACCATGGGCAAGGTACAAAAGAATGTTCTGCGTGAGCAGCTGGGTTGAGGCTGATAGCGTAGGGCGACTTTAGCCCATTATGTATTGTCGCGATGGCTGTCAAAAGACGCTTTACCACGGAAGATTTTTGAAGTGAAGATTTTCGAGGTCAGCTCGATCCCTTAGCTCATCCATTCGAGTTCACGAGCTATATTTTTTCAGGTACGCAACGAAAGACACTGGATCCCGGCTTTCGCCGGGATGACGGTAGTTGTTGAGGCGACCGTAAATCTCCCACCGTCATCCCAGCGAAAGCCGGGATCCAGCGTCTTTGACTACAAGGCCATCAACGAAAAGCCTTGTAAAACATATAACCTGCAAGCAGATAAAGCACCGCTGCAAATACTTTTTTCAGACTCTTGACCGGCAACGCATGCGCGACCTTGGCGCCCATCGGTGCGGTAAATACGCTGGCGATTGAAATCACCAACAATGCAGGCAGATAAATAAAACCCAGTGATCCTGTTGGCAGACCCTGCTCCTGCATACCAAAATAAATATTCGAAAGCGTACCGGCGAGCGCAATCGGAAAACCCAGCGCAGCGCTGGTTGCCACCGCATTGTGTATCTTCACATTGCACCAAGTCATGAAGGGTACGGACACAAAGCCACCACCCGCGCCCACCAATCCCGACAAAACGCCAATCACTGAACCGGCACCGAGCATACCGGGCGCTTTAGGCAATTCGCGCGTGGGCGATGGTTTTTTATCGAGCAGCATTTGCGTCGCTGAAAAACCAACAAACACGGCAAAGAATAGTGCAAGTGCAGACGAGTCGAGCTGGGCACCAATCCATGGGCCGATCCAGGAACCGATCAATATGCCCGGCGCCAGCAGCTTCACGATAGGCCACACGACCGCGCCACGCTTGTGATGAGCGCGCACCGACGATAGCGAGGTAAACATGATGGTCGACAGAGACGTGGCGATCGCGACATGCACCACGATTTCGCGCGGAAAACCCTGAGCCGATAACAGCATGGTGATGAAGGGCACCATCAGCATGCCACCACCGATGCCGAGCAAACCCGCAGCAAAACCCGTGAATGTACCGAGCACCAGAAAGGAAATGATCTGAATGAAATCCATGCCTGCTTTCTTTTTTATTTTTGAATGACTCTGGGAGACGCTGAATGAAACCGCATTGTATGACGACCCAGCGCACCTGTATGACACCTTGGCTTGGAACATCAAGTGATTGACGCTTTTTTCAACCACAAGATTTTCGGCACTATTACATCAGCGCCTTCTTTGCTTTCGCGATTTTTTCTACGATATGACGCCACTCTTGCGCGGTCACAGGCGTGATTGACAGGCGGTTACCACGTCGCAAAACCAGCATGTCAGCCAGCTCGACTTGGGCGCGCAGTTCGGGCAAGCCAATGAGCCGAAATTTTTTCAACGCACGCACATCAACTAAGATCCAGCGCGGATTGTCCGGGCTGGCTTTGGGATCATGGTACGGACTCTTGCGATCGAATTGCGAAGGGTCGGGGTAGCAGGTGCTGGCCACTTCTGCAATACCGGCGATACCCGGTTCGGCACACCCAGAGTGATAGAACAAAACCCCGTCGCCCACCTGCATCTGATCGCGCATGAAATTGCGCGCCTGATAGTTACGCACGCCCGTCCATGCGACGGTCTGGTCCTTGGCCGATAGCGCATCGTCAATGCTAGCCTCGTCGGGCTCGGATTTCATCAACCAGTAACGCATGTTATTTTTATGAACGTTAATGACTGCTGTCAGACATTGCCGCCAATCGATTGAACGGATGCCTACGACAAGCATAAAAAAAGCGGCTGCATGAAATGCAACCGCCCGGAATAAAGCCCCGCCTGTGCCGCTGCGCCGGCATCCTGAACCAAAGCGGTTCAAGTTGGCCACAGTAGTTCAATATTGGGATCGTCGGACTAGCGACGTTCACGCCTACTAAACAAATCCCGCAGCCTATGCATGTGAATGGTTCAAGGAATATATGGCAAACGCGAACACGGCAGGAAAAGTGAGTCTACCTGAAACGGCGTGTGTGTCAAAGATTTTAATGCGTCTCGATGCATTAGATCAGATGTTGTTCGAGACTAAAATTTGCTCGTCTCAGAACAATCGTTCTTGGGGCGCAAGTGCGGTATCGAGCGCAGCATGCATAGCGTTAATTTTCTGACGCATATCCGACACGGACATGGAGGCAAAAGGGCCATCCACTGAACGCGAGCCCAAGTAATCGGCTGCCATGCCAAGTGCGGCCATCACGGCAATGCGGTCGGTGCCTTTGACTTTTCCGGCATCACGGATAATACCCATGCGCTCGTCCAGAAAAGCGACCGCTTGCTGAAGCGCCTGCTCTTCACCTTCCTTGCAGGCGAGCCGGTAGGACTGGCCCATGATCGTGACATCAATCGTGGTCATGCCGCTTCCTCATCTTCTGTGGTGGCCGGTATCGTCTGCAGCAACGCGCTAACGCGCTCATGGGCTTCTTTAATGCGGGATGCCATCCGAGAATTTTCATCGGCAAGCGATACCATTTCAGCGCGCAAACTCGCGTTCTCGCGTCGCAATGCCTGCGCGAGTTCGGACAATTGGCCGATTTTTTCCAGCAGTTTCTCGAATTCGGAAATCATGGCGGCACTATAGTCGCGAGAGTGAATTTCCGTCAATACATTCAGGGACTTGTCGCGGCATCTTCACAACTTGCGCGAGTTTTACGAGCACCTAATGGCTAAAGATATAAATTTGGTAATAGAAATACGCGCTCACTTCAACTGACCGACCCGCATAACGCCCACAGTGGCAGCAGGTTCCTCACGCAAGACGCTCAAAATCTTTGCGGAAACAATCAAGGCCGCTCAGGCATTGGCCATGTTCTCAACCGGCGCATCCAGATCCCACAGTTTGCCATCGACCGTAATCAAACCGCAGCAAATGCGCACGCCAGCAAACAACGACAGGCACGCTTGCCGATACCGCTCGAGTTGCTCCTGATAATCTGCGTGCTGAAATTCAAAATAACTCCGTTTGTAATCAAGAATCCACAAGACATCATCGAACATCACCAAGCGATCCAACCGGATCAGTTCGTTATCGTGGATCAGTTCCATCTCATTACGTGCAAATACGAAGCAGTCGGGGTTAAAGAATTTTTCCAGTGTGTGTGACATCAAAATCTGCGTTGCCTGTTCGCACACAACCGATGACTGTTGCATGCTGCATCCCAGCCATTGCGCGACCACACGAATAGCGGGTATCTGCACGGGCCAGACAGCCGTTTCGGTGAGTCGCTCCATCAACAAATGTAGCAAACTGCCCTCACGCGTGAATTCGGTATCCTCCGAGCTGGCTTTTCGCTCCGGCGCTGGCAGCGCCGGCGGATCAAACAGATCGAGTGTGAATGCCCCATCGGTCGCCAGACTTTGCTTTGGGATGACTTGCGGCGTCACCTCGTCTGCATGAAGCAATTTCTCATACCAGCTACCCGCGGCGACGCCAGCTTCGTTTTTACCGGAATGCACGCCGCTGACAATCAACATCGCCTTCGCACGCGTTGCCGCTACGTACAGCAAATTCCAGTTTTCCTGTTGTCGGAAACTCTCTTCTTGTGCAAACAATGATTCGCGTGCCCAACCTCGTGCTGCGCTCTTGCCAAACACAGAAAAATGCGTCGGCGCCAACGCATCCTGCGGCCACTCGCACAGCACACCCAAATGATCCCGAGTACTGTCACTGTGGTTCGATCCCATGAGTACAACAACAGCAGCCTCCAGCCCTTTGGCCCCGTGAATCGTCATGATGCGCACCGCATCGGCCGATGCATCAATATCCGCCTCATTGGGCGCTTCCTGATCGCTGGCACGCTTCAAGCGACGCAGCGTGTCAATAAAGCGCGCGATACTGGGATATCGGCCCGCATCAACTTCCAGCGACAAGGCAATAAAGGCATCCAGATTGCCGAGCACCTGTGCGCGCATTGATGCAGGCAAGGTGCTTGCGTAACGCTGCGCGAGCTGACCCTGGTGCATGATCTTGTCCAGCAAATCATGGACAGGCAAACTCTCAGAAGCATGCTGCCAATCGCGCAACAGCGGCACGATGCGATGCAGTGACAAAGAGAGCATGCTAACTTGCGATTCGTTGCGATGACCCTCGCTCATTTCTGACTGAGTGGCACTATCGTGCAAATACGAAAGACGCTGCCACCAGCTACCCTCGCCTGAGCGCGCGAGCAGAATCAGATCTTCATCAGACGCACCGCCCATCGGTGACTTGAGCACTTGTGCGAGCGCCAGATTATCCGAGGGCATTGTCAGCCAACGCAGCAACGCGATCATGTCGGTGACTTCAAGTGCATCCAGCAAGCCGCCACCACGACTGGAGACAAAAGGAATACCGGCCTCACGCAAGCCACGTTCATAAGTAATCAAATGCGTACGACTACGCACCAGTATCATCATGTCGGACCAAGCACGCACGCTACCATCAGACTGCGCGCGCGCCTGCTGCAAGGCACAGCCCACGATGAAAGCTTCCTGTTGACGGCGCAAATCATCTTCTTCCGTTGGGAACACCTGCAGCGGATCACGCAGCGTGAAACCTTCCTCGGCATCTTCCAGCGCTAGCACTTCTGCACGAACCAACGGCAATCGCCATACCGTGCCTTCGTTTAAAGACCGCGTGGCCTGATTCTGATATAGCGCATTCCCCTGCATCGCCTGATTCAGCACGGCGACAATATTTTTGCCGTTACGGTAAGTGAGATTGGTCTTCAGATCCGTCGCGCCCTGCGAACGCAGCAGCGCTCGTGCTGATTCAAACACCCGCGGCTCGGCGCGACGAAAGCGATAAATCGATTGTTTTGGATCACCGACGATAAAGACGCTGGGACGCTGATGATCATCACCATACGCATCAAGCCAGGCGCGGACGATCTGCCACTGCAGCGGATTGGTATCCTGAAACTCATCGATGAGAATGTGACGGTAGCGCGCATCCATGCGCGCATGCAGATAGTCGGCATGATCGCTGCGTGTCAGCAGCCGCCATGCGTGCCACTCCAGATCGGAAAAATCCAGCATGCGACGGTCGGCCTTGATGGCCTGATAGTGCTCCAGACAGGCTTGGCCTATCAGTGCAATGGATTCGTTGAGACGGATGACCGACCTATCCTGACTACGTTTCTTCAGCGTGACCAGCACATCCGCAAGTGTCGTCCATTCGCTTTTCAAGAAACTACTTTCTTCCTCGGTCATCACCTGAAGCATAGCTTGCGTGATGGTCAGCGAGCGTGGCTGATCTTTCGCGGTCAGCACAATCGTTGCAACCGATTGAAACGCATCAACACTGGCACCGCCACTCATCGCGTGTTCCAGTGCCGATGCGCTTTGCTGTTGTGTCTTCGTACCTTTACCAAGACAAGCGGCAACATGCAGCAAGCGATTCTGTAATGCGCGATCATCCCAAAGCGTGAGACGCGCATCACGTTCACTATCTTCACCACACATATCACGCAAACCATCCAGCGGATCACCAGCAGCACTCGCTACCCACCACTCCGCGCGCCGGTCGACAAAGGCATCAATCATGTCTTTACCGGACCAGTCGCCGGCAATCTCATAGACCGTCATCAGCGCATCTCGCAGATCTGCTTTAGACGGATCATTGAGCGATTGCATCAAACGTAACCAAGCCTCGTCGCGCAGCTCAGTGGCGTTCTCGGCCAATGCAAAACCGTGCGGCACACCCGATGAAAGCGGCGCGATCTGCAGCAAGCGCATGAACCAGCTATGAAAAGTATCAACGGCAAGCGCCTGAGGACTGGACAAGACGCGCGCATACAAACTGCGCGCCAGCGTGATTTTTTCATGCGCATCAGTCTCATTCAGACCGCGCTCACGCAGCAGTTCGATGATCTTCGTATCACTCGCCAGTGCTAACTCATGCAGTAACCGAAGCAAGCGCTCACGCATTTCCTGCGCCGCCTTGCGAGTAAAAGTAATAGCGAGCAGTTCCTCGGGCTTGGCACCAGCCAGCAAAAGACGCAAGAGACGTGAGACCAGCAACCAGGTTTTACCACTACCGGCACAAGCCTCTACCAGTACCGAGCGCGCGGGATCGCAGGCCAGCCTGACAAAGGTGTCGGCTTCAACGACCTGCCCATCTGCGAGAAAATCCTGCCCCGAGCTCATCACCACGCCCCCTTGCGACAGAGTCCGCGTGCATCACACCAGTCACAATTTTTTTGGGTACCAGAAGCAGGCAAGCTCGCCCCCTCTGACATCGCCTGCCAATTGGCGATGATCTGCGACTGCAAACCGTCTCGCCATGTCGCGTAATTGTCGGCCTTGGCCAGTGCGGGCTTCTCGTCATCAATGGCAACATACGCAGCCGCTGCAGGCGGCGGATCGAGCAGCAAACCATAAAAAGGCAGCTGATGATCTTCCAATGTTTTGAGACGATTATTGAGCTTATCTTTTTTCGCGCTTTTGTAATCCAACACCAAACGCTCACCATCCTCGCGAACATCAATGCGATCAATCTGACCAACTAGCTTGATCGAGCCACCCTCCCACGACAACAAGCGCTCTTGCCACTGTTCACCAAAACCGAACCGCCAACCCTCTGTCTCATGCGTATTCGCCCAAGCGACATACGCGTTCATGATTTTTCCCCAGCGCGACTGATAGCCGAGCGCGGCTGGATTTTTTTGCAGAATGTCACTGAACACAGCGTCGCTAACGGATGCCATGCAGGCCTCGCGCTCATGCGCGGGTACGCCCTGCTCACGCACAGTATCGTGATACTGCTTGAGTATCTGATGCAGCCACTCGCCGTAATCTCTCTTTTGCGGCAATTCGCTCAACTCATCCGCAGCGGACAGCCTGAGCATGCGTGACGCGAAAAACTGATAGGGACAGACAACCAGACTGTTGTAGCCGCTGGCTGACAAACGTTCTGGCATCAAAGCGGGCGCCGTAGGTCGAGGCATCAGCGCGGGCGCAGCATTGAGCATTTTTTGTGTCAGACGGGGCGAATGCGCTGGTAGCTTGGGACAGCCGGCGCTATCCAACACCAGTTCAAGTCGCTGCAACCAAGGACTCGGCGTGTTCGTTTCGCCGCTGCGCCAGCCTTGCCAGGACAGCACGACCTCGGGACAGCTGATCAGCAAAGCAGTCAGTTCACGCAACTGCTGACGCTGGCGGCTTTCGCGTGTTGCCAGACCCAGTTCGCGGCGCACGGCATTCGCAAAAAACAAGGTCTCGGCAGGACGCGAAGGTAAGTGATCGCTGTCAGCGCCGAGCACGATGGCAGCATCGAATTCACGCAAGGACGTACCGTTCAACGGCACCATCATGACGCGCTGATCAATACGTGGCGCAACGAAAACGGTTTGCTCCATCTGCAAATCCACCAGCGCGCGCCATTCTGCAAGTGAAAACCGCGCTTCAAGCTGCTCACCCTCAAGACGAATCTGATCCAGCAGCGCAATGATCTGCGAACCGGCCATGTCCTCGGCCATGGCGGATGCCATACCCAGCGCATCGAATGCGCCCAAGGTGGCATCAGCCCACTCGATCAGAGTCTTGCGTCCGCTACAGCGTTGCACTTCGCGCGCGATCGCTTCAATCAGGGGAATCGTCTGCGGAAACGGCGCCAGTGCAGTCAGCATGAGCGACCAGCCAGCGCTGATCCCACCCGCGAGCAAGGCCTGCTCGATATCAGCGCGCTGCTGTGCTGCACGCTGGTCATCGTCAAACAGGAAAGGTGATTTCAGAAAATCAAGCAAGGTCGCAACCTCGCCACCGGACGCTGCCAGTGCCAACCATGCGTGCAGTACGGCTGCAACGCGGGTGGTGGAAAGCTTCCATCCAGTTTCATCCGATACCACCACCTGCGCGCGCTCAAGCAAGGCACGCACGCGGCGAGCAACCACCCGGTCTTGGGGAATCAGCGCAATGCGTCGCTTGCCGTTGTTTAGCCAGTCGATGATGGTTTGCGCTGCACGCTGCGCTTCATCCTCCATGCCTGCGGCTTCATTCAAGAAAATACCCATTGGTGTCTCGAGCGGGCCGAATGCAGCGGGCGTCTGCATTACATCGTCCATTAACTCGGGCCAGGCGGCGTTGTAGACCGCAGGCGATATCGATTGCGACCAATCAAGAATCATCAAATGCACCGATTGCCGCAGCGCATAGGCGTTGAGAAAACTCTCTTCCAAGGCATTGGCCGGCGCGGGCGCGCACCAGTACAAAGGCAGCGTCGCAGCGGACGCTGCGCGCTGCATCGCTGCGTGCAGACGGATGCCAGGATCACGCGCGTCGCGTTCTGCAAGCCAGATATTCCAAACCAGTCGCGCCTCGTCAGACAACAAAGCGGCAGCGCGCGGTGACAGCTGGGACAGGGCCGCATGCCAGCGATCTTCGATTGTCTCGGGTTGCGCAAGCGCTGCGGGCAAGAGCGCTGCAGTCAGTTCATCGCAGATAGCGAGCAAGGTCTGCGCGAGCGGCATCAGGTCGGTATTGCGGCGCGCTGCAAAGAGTTTTTTAAGCCAGGGAAGTTCTCGCAAGGAAGCGTACAGCGACATCAGGCGCTCGCCTGACGATGCGGTCCCCTGTGCGCCGGCCTCAGGCGGATACTGCGACAACCATGAAGCTAGGGTACGGATGCGCGGCGGAATGAATGAAGGCCCAAGCCGGTCCGCGAGCGCGCGGCGCAACAAAGCAGCGTGATGCCAAGCCGGCACCAACACCAGTGCCGACGACAAATCGGGATGGGCCGTCATGGTCCCTGCGTCGTCCACCAGATGTTGCGCGACTTGCGGCCAGAATCCGGGGCCTGGGGGGATGTGGCGCGTGGTCGGGGTCATGCTTTCGGTGGGATCAGGAAGATGCGGGTGGCAATGAAAACGCATTGTATGCGACCGCTCAATAGGCCGATGCTCTCGGTGCAGAGGCTTTCAGGCACACGTTCGGAAAAATCGGTTATGATTCACGAAACTCCCGCCTAAGCATCTTCTGCTCCAAATCCACACACAGATTTAGCTCGTCACCCATAGGGCGCACGCAGCAGGCCAGAATAATTGCAAGCTGGGTAACAAAGAAGTAACCGGGAAGTGATCGTAAAGCAGGCAGCCAACATGCCGAACTAGCGACAACTTCACAAATTAAAGCGTATAAAACTTCCCTCTCACTGAGGACATCATGAGCGATAACATAAAACACATTTCCGACAGCTCCTTTGAAGCCGACGTGCTCAAATCTGACAAGCCTGTGCTGGTCGATTTCTGGGCAGAGTGGTGCGGCCCCTGCAAGAATATTGCACCTATCCTTGAGGAAGTCGCCAAGGAATATGACGGCAAGATACAGATCATGAAAATGGACGTGGACTCGAACCAAGCGATACCAGCAAAATTTGGCATCCGCGGCATTCCCACTCTGATCCTGTTCAAGAACGGCGTACCGGCCGGGCAGAAGGTCGGCGCACTGGCCAAAGGTCAACTGACCTCCTTCATTGACAGCAATATCTGATCGATATCATTCCCGACTGCGGTGCACCCGTACCGCAGTCTTTTCCTTCCGAATTCACCGTCGTACCCTCCCCCACCTGAAAATTTCCCGACCCGGGACCTGACCATATGCATCTATCTGAATTAAAGGCACTCCACGTTTCCGCTTTGCTGGAAATGGCTATCGGCCTCGACATCGACAACGCGGCTCGTCTGCGCAAACAAGAACTGATGTTCGCCATCCTGAAAAAACGCGCCAAGTCGGGTGAACAAATTTTCGGGGATGGCGTACTTGAAGTCCTGCCCGATGGCTTTGGCTTCCTGCGCTCACCGGATGCAAGCTACATGGCGTCTACGGATGACATCTACATCTCGCCTTCGCAGATTCGCCGCTTCAACCTGCACACCGGTGATTCCATCGAAGGCGAAGTGCGTACACCCAAGGACGGCGAACGCTACTTTGCACTGGTCAAGGTCGACAAGGTCAACGGTGAATCACCGGAAGCCTCGAAGCACAAAATTCTTTTTGAAAATCTGACACCGCTGCACCCGAACCAGCCGCTGCTGCTGGAACGCGAGATGCGCGGCGAAGAGAACATCACCGGCCGCATCATCGACATGATCGCGCCCATCGGCAAAGGCCAGCGCGGCTTGCTGGTCGCGTCGCCCAAATCGGGTAAGTCCGTGATACTGCAGCACATCGCGCATGCGATTACCTCCAACCATCCTGATATCACGCTGATCGTGCTGCTGATCGACGAGCGTCCGGAAGAGGTAACGGAGATGCAGCGCTCGGTACGCGGCGAAGTAGTTGCCTCAACCTTCGACGAACCCGCCACGCGTCATGTGCAGGTCGCCGAGATGGTGCTGGAAAAAGCCAAGCGTCTGGTGGAAATGAAAAAGGATGTGGTCATCCTGCTCGACTCCATCACCCGACTGGCCCGCGCGTACAACACCGTGATTCCCGCGTCTGGCAAAGTACTGACCGGTGGTGTGGATGCGAATGCACTGCAGCGCCCCAAACGCTTCTTTGGTGCAGCACGCAATATCGAAGAAGGCGGCTCGCTGACCATCATCGCCACCGCACTGATCGAAACCGGCAGCCGTATGGATGACGTGATCTTTGAAGAATTCAAAGGCACGGGCAACATGGAAGTGCACCTCGAGCGCCGTCTGGCCGAGAAGCGCGTTTATCCCGCAATCAACCTGAATAAATCGGGCACCCGGCGCGAAGAGCTACTAATCAAACCTGACGTCCTGCAAAAAGTCTGGATCCTGCGCAAGCTGCTCTACAGCATGGACGAGATCGAGGCGATGGAGTTCATTCTCGACAAGATGAAGGCAACGAAGAACAACGTCGAGTTCTTTGACATGATGCGCCGCGGCGGGTCGTAAGAAAATTGTCTGAATTGAAATAAAGATGCTGGATTCCGGCGAAGGCTGGAATCCAAGCATGCGTTCAGACGGACTGAGGCGGCATCACCACTATGCATGTCGGGCCCAATGGGTTCGGGCGGGCGCAAAACTGTGGCTCAAGCCCTTGATTTCCCTATATACTCCCGTTTCTTTTAAACCGGGCAAGTGAGCGCCAACCGGGTCATGAAGCAGCACAGACCGACGAAGTGGCGATTGGCTACCCCATATCAGTGAGAGCATTATGAAAGAAGGCATCCACCCCGCATACCGCGACATCGTCGTTCACGACCTGTCCTGTGATTTTAAATTCATCACCCGTTCGACCGTGCAGACCCGCGAAACCATCAATTTTGAAGGTAGCGACTATCCGCTGCTGAAGGTTGAAGTGTCATCGGAATCCCATCCGTTCTTCACCGGCAAGCACAAGATCGTCGACACCGCAGGTCGCGTCGAGAAATTCCGCCAGAAGTTTGGTGTGGTCGGTTCCAAGACCAAAGCCACAGGCTGATCACGACTTTGACACCGCAAAAAGGCAGCGCTGGCTGCCTTTTTGTTTTCTTTGCGGCAGAATAAGCGCGTCAGCCGCTACCCGATTCACACCACCCCGCCACACCGAATGAGACCCGTTCGACTTCCCGCCTCAGCCACCATCACCTTACCGCGCTGGGGACTGATCGGCCTGTGCCTGCTCTACATCCTGCCGGGCATCATTCGTCGCGATCCCTGGAAAACCGATGATGCTGCGGGATTTGGGATCATGTGGACCATGGCGCATGGCACGATGGCTGACTGGCTGTCGCCCAATATTGTTGGACTGCCCATGCCTAACGACGGCCCGCTCGCATTCTGGGTTGGGGCAATCCTGATCAAGCTGTTCGGCTGGGTCGCCGGCGATGCGCTGGCTGCTCGACTCTCCATTCTTGTATTTTTTGCGATCGGCGCTGCATCCGTCTGGCGCACAGCTTATTTGCTGGGCGGTCGCGGCGAAGCACAACCCCTTAAGCTCGCATTCGGCGGACAACCCGCAGCACTGGATTACGGTCGCACACTGGCCGATGGCGCGCTGCTGATTTATATGGCTTGCCTCGGTCTTCTACTGCGCAGCCATGAAACCGCCACCCCCGCACTACTTGTGGCTCTGGTCGCAACATCTTTTTATGCTGCTGCCTGTGTGTTTGACCGTACACGAATCAAAGATGCACTGCTGCTGGGTACCACGCTAGGTTTGCTTGTACTGACCCGGGGCTGGACGGTGCCGCTGGGTTTGCTCATGGCGATGTTTTTGCTGGCGGCACTGCGTTACCGGCGGGTACTGCAACCCCTAATGCTGTACACACTACCGCTGACGCTGCTGATACCACTGGCATGGTTCGTTGCACATTCACTGCTCGTGCCCGCAGATGCAGGACTGGCAGGTCAATGGATGAGCGGTAAATTTCTAATGGCGGGTGGACCCACCTTTGCAAATATCCGATTCCTCGGCAAAACACTGCTCTGGTACGCATGGCCCGCGTGGCCCATTGCGCTCTGGGCCATCTATGCATGGCGCACACACGCCTGCCTGCATATTCTTTTGCCGGCAACAGGCATTGCAGCGCTGCTGCTGCTGAATCTCGCCGCGCCGGTATCACGCGATGTGGATTTGCTGCCCTTGCTGCCGCCCCTCGCCATCCTCGCAACCTTTGGCTTGCCTACATTAAAGCGCGGCGCCATCAATGCGATTGACTGGTTCTCGGTGATGGCACTCTCCGCAATGGCTGCATTTATCTGGCTAGGGTGGATCGCAAAACAAACCGGCTGGCCGGCGCAACTCGCAAAAAATGCCTTCAAACTCGCACCCGGATTCAAACCTGAATTCAATCTCATCGCATTACTGATTGCGCTGGCCAGTTCCATAGGCTGGCTGCTCTTGCTGCAATGGCGTCTAGGTCGCCGTCGACCCGTACTGTGGCGTGCCGTGGTGCTGTCCACCGGTGGGCTGGTGCTGTGTTGGCTACTACTCATGACACTGTGGCTACCCTGGCTGAATTATGGTCAGAGCTATGCGGAGGTCGCGCAACAAATCAAGAAGCGTTTGCCGGATAACTACCGCTGCGTCAATGCGCGCGGTGTGGGACCTGCGCAGCGGGCATCTTTCGCTTACTTGGGTGAAGTCCAGTTTTCAAAAACAAACGACGAGCGCTGCGAATTTCTGTTGGTGCAGGATTCCGGTGTGCGCAAGCAGCGCGCACAACTCAGCGTGGTTGATAATGAATTCACGCTACTGTGGCAAGGCCGGCGCGCCTCGGACCGCAATGAGTCCTTCCGCCTTTTCAAACGCGACACCCCATGAGTGAAGCGGTGCAACCGCAGAGTGGTAGCTCACTGACCTCGCGCGTAGCCGCACTGGCTTGGCCTATCTTGATCGGACAGCTCGCCGTGATTGCCAACGGTGTCGTTGATACGATGATGACCGCGCGCTATTCCGCGACCGATCTGGCAGCACTCGGGCTGGGTGCCTCGGTATACATCAGCATTTTTGTCGGACTGTCGGGCATCATGCAGGCGCTCTCTCCCACCATCGGACAACTCTACGGCGCGCGTAAGTTTGACGAAATCGGCTTCGAAGTCCGACAAGGCGTTTGGCTGACGCTGTTCCTTTCATGTCTAGGCACTATCGCTTTATGCTTCCCCCAGCCTTTGCTATCGATTGCAAAGGCTACCGTAGAGCTCAACGACAAAGTCGAACAATATCTGCGCATACTCGCGCTCGCCTTGCCAGCAACGTTGGGACTTCGCGTGTATTCGTCACTGAATACGGCGATTTCACGACCGCGCAGAGTGATGGCCATTCAGATCTCGGCACTGCTACTCAAAATTCCGCTCAATGCCCTGTTCATTTTTGGCGGACTGGGTCTGCCGGCCTTTGGCAGTCCGGGCTGCGCCATGGCAACCGCGGTCGCTGCCTGGATTGCCTTGCTCGCCGGATGGCTGTTGCTACGCCATGACGATTTCTATTCGCAATTCAAAATTTTTGTCGGTGGTCTGGGCAGGCCTGTATGGGCAGCACAATTAGCGCTACTGCGACTCGGTGTACCGATGGGTTTGTCGTATCTGATCGAGGTCACGGCCTTTGCGTTCATGGCCTTGTTCATTGCACGCCTTGGCAATCATGCGATGGCGGCGCACCAGATCACTGCAAATTTTGGTACCGTGCTGTACATGCTGCCACTCTCGATCGCAAGCGCCACCGGCATCATTGTTGCGCAGGAAATCGGTGCTGGGCGACTGCAATCAGCGCGACACGCAGGTAATGCAGGTGTGCGGCTTGGCACCTTGCTTGCAGTATTTGTGGGTATCGTCGTCTGGATTACGCGGGCAGAGATCATTGGGATTTACACCCCTGATGCGAGCGTTGCGGCGGCTGCCATGCCACTGTTTTTCTTCATCGCTTTTTATCAGCTCTTTGATGCCCTGCAAGTCGGCACTGCATTTGTACTCTTCGCCTATAAAGTCGCGACCATACCGACCATCATGTATGCCGTGGCACTGTGGGGTGTAGGACTGAGTGGTGGTTATCTGATGGGATTCAATATCACTGGCACCACACCGGAATTTTTACAAGGCGCTGCTGGCTTCTGGCTTGGTAACAGCCTCAGTCTCGCACTGGTCGGCGCTGCCCTAATTTGGTATTTGCGACGGGTACAACGCATCATCGAAGCAGAGAACGAAACAAAAAATAATCTTGCGGCGTAATGAAAGCCTGTTGGATTTGATGTAAAAAGCACCTCGTTTATGCGAACCTGATTTCAGGATTCGGATTGGGTACCGGCTCTTCTTGCGGCACAGGTTGCGGTATATCGTCACCAAAAGGTTCATCGTCGGGCGAAGGTACAGGTGCACGATGCATGGCTAGTCTCCACTAAGACCGGTGGCGCGGCTCGCCGCGACGAAATGAACGACGCTCAGTCGGATGCGAGAACGCGCGGAATTCAATGTTCATTACACCGATCGAACCCGCCGGCCCCTGCACAAAATCAAAACCCTGCTTGACTGGAAATAGCACGTTATCGAGTAGTACGACATGCGTGCGGCAGGTGGGATTAGCATTCCATAAATGCGGGCGCATTTCCTGCTAGATCTGATTACTTACCCAACCCTCAAGGAATAACTGGTTCGGATACGTCGTGTGGTCTGCATCGAGATAGGCGCGTTGCCCCTCTTGCACCATCAGATACGTCGGCACCTGATCTGCAATGATCAGATTAATCCAGCCATCCCCCAATGAATGGGAAATTTCATCCGGATAACCGGGATAAGTCAGACCCAGCAGCCATTGGCAAGATAAATCCAGCCGCTTTTCGAGGGCAAGCTCGGTAACCGCGCCTTCAACGACTGTACTTGAACTATCGAGCGCCGTGAATTGCAAACTGGTGACTCGTGCCTGCAAGGTCGGCTCCATGCTACGTATATGCTCGAGATTTTCATGGAGATTCCAGAAGAGCCACTTGCAGCGCTCAGCATCCGACATCTCGGTGAGCTAGGCCACGGGCCTTTCGCCACAAGATGCCATCGTGTGCATGAGATCGCGACGCTGCCGTTCATTCAGCGTCAGCTCAAAACCTTCGTGATTTTTGTGGGGATTGGCAAGCGGCATCATCAAACTCCGGCGTCATGAATAAGGCAATCGCCCCCATGTAACGCGTGCGGGCGCATAGCCCGTTTGATACCGCAATCGAAAATTAAATCCCGCTCAGGCGCGGGAACGCTCAAACTCTCGCAGATAATCCACCAACTGACGCACACCTTCGACAGGCATGGCGTTGTAGAGCGAAGCGCGCATGCCACCGACGACGCGATGTCCCTTGAGCTGGCGCATGCCGTGACGTTCCGCGCCGTCAAGAAACGCTACATCAAGTGCGGGGTCCTGCAAAAAGAACGGTATATTCATGCGCGAACGCGCTTCAGGCGCCACAGGACTGATATAGAAACTGGTGCTGTCGAGGTAATCGTAGAGCAGCTTGGCTTTTTCGATATTGCGCTGTTCTATGATGGCAAGACCACCTTGCTCAAGCAGCCATTCGAAGACCAGCCCGGCCATGTAAATGCCATAGGTTGGCGGGGTGTTCACCATGGAGGCGGCCTCGGCCTGGGCTTTCCACTGAAACACGGTGGGCGTGATCGGTAACGCCCTATCAAGCAAATCTTCCCGCACGATCACAAACGTCAGTCCTGCGGGCCCGATATTTTTTTGTGCACCACCATAGATCACACCGTATTTCGATACATCGATTTCACGCGAAAGAATATGCGATGACATATCGGCCACCAACGGCACATCACCCGTGTCAGGTACCCAGTGATACTCGACACCACCAATGGTTTCATTGGTACACACATGCACATAGGCAGCGCCCGCATGCGATTTCCATGACGATTGCGGTGGTACATAGGTGAACTGACGGTCTTCTGACGAAGCGAGTACGTCGACTTCACCATATTTATACGCTTCGCTAATAGATTTCTTCGACCACTCGCCCGTGTTTACATACGCCGCGCGCGGATTTTTTCCGAGTAGGTTCATGGGAATGACAGCATTCATCGCCATCGCCCCGCCCTGCAGGAACAAGAGCTTGTAGTTATCTGGTATTGCCAGTAACTGCCGAAAATCTGCTTCTGCTTTTTGTGCGATACCGGTGAACTCCGGACCGCGATGACTCATTTCCATGACCGACATACCACTGCCGTGCCAGTCGAGCATCTCGTCGGCAGCGCGGCGCAGCACCGCCTCGGGCAATACGGCTGGACCGGCACTGAAATTGATGACTCGCATAGGGATTCAATCCAAGGAAACGGTCGGCATGACCGGGGTTGGCAGAGACGCGGCGACGGATAGCGCTGCAGTCATAACCAACGAGATTATATTTCATGCTCTGTAGAGATCGGGCATACAGGAAGTATTCCTCATTGAGCTTGGCGCATCGGATACAATTCCCCCCAGACAACACCGCCATCAGAGCGGAAAACAACCAAAATAACAGGGGGAAGACATGAGCGACGACGCACGCGCATTTGA